>Ga0207693_10004020_pt1 | contig 12497 bp, 17 predicted proteins | sample LARL81metaG_FD_184347 | JGI IMG/M metagenome (GOLD analysis project Ga0207693, IMG submission 184347) | Corn, switchgrass and miscanthus rhizosphere microbial communities from Kellogg Biological Station, Michigan, USA - LAR L8-1 metaG... | ecosystem: Host-associated > Plants > Roots >...
GAGACCCGCCGCGCGCCTGCGTGCGCAGCGCGAGCCTCGGCCAATCGGTCGATTCCTGGGAAGCGGTCAGCATCGGCGAGCGGTCCGGCCGCATCGTCTGGCGGGGCAGCGCCGATATCCCGTCGTGGCAGGCGGACCGGAGTGCGCACACCCGCGCTGCCAATGCCCGACGCGCTCGCCGGATCCGGCCCCGGCATCTACGCACTGACGGCCCGCGCGGGCGACGGCACCCCGAACGCGCCGACCGGCGTGCAGATGATCGTGCGCACCGATTTCGCGCCCACGATCTGGCGCGGTACCGATGGGCTGACGGTGCAGGTGCGGAGTTACTCTGACGTACACCCGCGCGCCGGTGTCACGCTCCGCCTGCTGGCCCCAAACCACGACCGATGCCGATGGCGTCGGCCGCTGCGCCGCGCCGCTGATGCGTGGCGATGGCCCAGTGGCGCCGCGCGCGATCGAGATGCTGGGCGGCGAGGACCACACGATGCTGGACCTCAGCGGCGCAGCATTCGATCTGTCGGATAGCGGGGTGACCGGACCGCCGCATCCAGAACCGCTCGACGCCTATGTCTGGCCAGATCGCGGCATCTACCGGCCCGGCGAGACGGCAGAGGTGATGGCGCTGCTGCGCGACAGTGCCGGCCGGCCCACCGACATTCCGGTGCATGTGATCGTGAAGCGGCCAAACGGTCAGGTGTTCCTCGACGCGACACCGGCGCGGTCAGCCGAAGCGTCGCTACATCTGCCGGTAAAGTTGTCGAGCGGCGCTCCGGTTGGGACCTGGACGGTCGAGGTGAAGGCCGATTTGAGTCCAGCCAGTACACCGCACTGGTGTTCGGTGGGCCGGCGTCCGCCCGCCCATCGGATCTGTCGGTAATGCCTACGCCATGTGGGAGAGCTTCTTCGCCACACTTGAATGCGGCCTCCTGGCGCGCCATAGGTTCGCCTCACAGACGGTCAACTTCACCTCAATCTCCGGCACGACCCGTGACGGCACCTTGCCGCCGCGCTTCGGTCCGATCTCATCGCGCTGCCCCGCTACGATCTGCTTCAGTTCCGTTACCTCGCCCAGCAGTTCCGCAAACCGCGCTTCCAGCTCAGCGAACGGTTTCGCCGGCAGCGACATGCGAAAACCGAATCGTACCCGACCGCGTCGGGGCAAGCGAGAAAATCACGGCTTTCCCATGGGTTATGCCCCAATTACGGAGTTTTGGTAAAAGCTATTAAGTTCATTGGCGTCCCCAGCGGGATTCGAACCCACGGCCCCAGGATTAGGAATTTTCGATCTTTCCAATGATTTCAATGCCCACTTTCCCGATACAGCACACCGCAGCACATATCGACGCTTGATGTCTCACGGATCAGGGAAAACGGTCTTTTCCGTATCACCGCCCGGATATCACCGTCGCTCAGCCGCGCCGGTGTGCATTTCACGGGCGGTACGGAGAACGTCGCACGCTTGGAACGCGATCGAGTAAGAACGTTGCTTCTGGCGACGCAGGCGCTGTTGATGGAGCCCGGACACCGGACCATGATGGTGCGGCATGGTGACGCATCTGCCGAACGGCGACCGGGCGGTGGTCGATATCCGGAAACTGGCGGACTATTGCCTGAACCCATCGCATCCACGCGGCCGGCACAAGGCTCGGGTGTTTCGTCAGGCAGCTGGCCTTCAGCAGGGCGATGCGGCGTGGTTGCGGGACGCTTTGCTTGGGGCGGCATCCGCGGGCGAGGCCGTGGCGGTCGCCACCGATGCGTGGGGAACCCATTGGCGGCTCGACGTGACCATCAGGCGACACCGGAAGAGCGCCGTGGTAAGAACAGTATGGATCGTGCGAACCGGCGAGGACCTGCCGCGGCTCGTGACATGCTGGGTGCTGTGATGAAGGCGAAGCGTCGTACACGGAATGAAGCGCCATCGCTGTTGGACGTGGTGGCATTGCTGACGGACCTTCCGGAACACAGCCTCGCCCGTGGGCAGGTCGGTACGGTCGTCGAGCGGTTGGACGACAAGACGTTGCTGGTGGAGTTCAGTGACGATCAGGGGCGTGCGTATGCCGTCGCGCCTTGCCGGGAGGCTGACCTGCTGGTGCTGCACTACGTGCCGGAGGCGGCCTGACGACCACAGGACTCTTGTTAGCTGCTTTCATATCGATTGTATAATTCATAAATCTTTGAAAACACGCGATAAATGGCGTCCCCGGCGGGATTCGAACCCACGACCCCAGGATTAGGAATCCTGTGCTCTATCCTGCTGAGCTACGGGGACAACCGGAGGCAATACCAACTCAATCACTTGTCGCTTCGACTCCTGGGGACGGTTTTCAATTTGCGGAATGGTCTGCGGAAGTTCCGCCGCCCGCCAATAGCCACTCCACTCCCGAATCAACGCCCTCTTTTTCGCACTTGGGGCAGTCTGCGACAAGACGACAAGCGAACAACATTGCTGATCTCCGAGGGCGTGCCTTCAGCCTCTCACCTCGCATGCCCACCCGCATGTGCCCGATTGACCCTTGCCCTGTATGCCCGGCATTTGGCCTACATCCTCTGAAGGAAGGGAAGGTCGGAAACCCGCGGGCGGCAGCGGTTCCCGCGTCATCGATAGTGGCTGAAACGACGCTCGCCCGCACCAACCACGGCAGGCGGCATCGCGGGCGCGTCCCTCATTCGTGACGGGTCTCAGCGCTGCAACTGGCGATGATTTCCAGGTTATCCCAGTGAACGCGCTGGGCAGCACCGTCACTCAGCTTCGCCTCATCGCAATGGCAGGGGACTCCGTTTTCGCCTCTACTGCATTGTCGACTTCGATGTCGGGACAATCCGTTGGATGTGCATCTTCTCGCGATCCAGGCAGTCCGGAACCCGTGGCGCTATCTTGGTCTTCCAGTGGTCGGTCTCGTAGACCGCCTTGTACTGCGCCTCGCGTTCGGCCTCGCTGTTGAAGCGGCGGATCCAGATGTAGGCGGACTCGTCCGCCTCGCTGCGGAAGCTGCCGCAGATCACCATGCCCTTGGAGACCTGAAAGGGGATGATCTCTTCCTCCATAATCTTGACCCATTCGTTCATCTTGCCGGGCCGCACAAAATACTGGCGCAGTTCGTAGAAAGCCATCGTGTCCGCCTCCTCTCGCTTCACACTGCACACCATAGACGGAGGCCAGCCGCAAGACCAAGCCACCGGCACGCCAGCTCCTCGCCTTCGCCGCTGCGTCCACAGTGAGCGACGTCAGTCGCAGCCTGGAATTCTATCTCGGGCGTCTCGGCTTCTGCGAGTTCTTCCGACTGGGCGATCCTCCCAACTGCGCCAATCGTGGAGCGCGATGCTGTGTCGCTGCATCTGATGCCCGCGTGCCAGGAAGCGCGTGGCCTCGGGCGCTCCAACATCTACGTGTTCGCCACCGACGTCGCACTACATGATCAACTGCGCGCACCCGGCTGCGGCATTGAGCGAGCGCCGGCGAACTTCGACTACGGCATGCGCGAGATGTCGCTGCGCATCGTCCCCGACATAGCATCGTGCAGGAACGCGCGCATTTGTGCCTCAGCGCCCTTGGTCGCATCAGGATCATACTCGATGAAGTGGCCGAGGTAGCGATGAGCGTCCCCTGGCGAATCGAAGGCATGCGTCGCCTTCGGATAGACCACGAGCTTTGCAGCGACGCCCTCGCCGGGAGATCGGGTCACGCCGATGTCGCTGTCGTGCGCGACCATCCGCCGGCACGCCTCGGCGGGCGTCCAATCATCACGACCGCGGACCAGGATCAAGGCCGGAACGGTCAGGTTGCCGCTGCTGCCCGCGCACGCAGGGTAGTAGGCAACCGCAGCACGAAAATGCTCCGGGTGTGTGCGTTCAAGCGTTCGACGCTCGATGGCATCGAGTGCCGCGACGCCGCCCATCGAATATCCGATCACGGCGACCCTGTCACGATCGACGAAGTCCTGCGAGGCGAGCCAGTGCAGAGCGGCGTAAGCGTCGATGGCCTCGGCCAAGCCGCCGGAGCCTCTCAGACAAAGGTTCGCCCCGCCCAGGCTGTCCGGCGCCAGGGCCACATAGCCCCACGACTTCAGCGTCAACGCGGCAACGATGTCATGCCTGCCAAACCCCGAACACCAGTGCAGCGCGACGACAGCCGGCAGCCTGCCCGGCAGATCCGGGCGGCCGAGGTAGCCGACCAGCGGCGGCGTGCCTGTCAACGGTTCGAGCGTGCTTGCGGCCGGGTGCGGTGCGATCTGCATCAGTTCGTCGGCATGCGCGGCCACACCGGCCGCAACGAGCAGGAAGACCGCAAAGATCCGAAAGAACCTGCAACCGACCGGCATGGTGCGGACCACATCCTCTGGTATCCGGCAGTCGGGTGGCATACACCCCCACCTCATCCAGCCCTAGCACTGGCGAGGCACTCATGGCTCCTCAATTCCCCACCACCCGCCTGCGCCGGCTCCGCCAGTCCGACGCCCTGCGCGGCCTGGTGCGCGAGACCGCCGTCACCGCCAATGACCTGATCCAGCCGCTGTTCATCGAGGAAGGCATCGACGACCCGCTGCCGATCGCCGAAATGCCGGGTGTCTCGCGTATCCCGGAGCGAAAGGTGGAGCACGCGGTGGAGGGCCTGGCGCGCGACGGGGTGAAGGCGCTGATGCTGTTCGGCATCTCGCACCACAAGGACGCCGCCGGCAGCGATGCATGGAATCGCGACGGCCTGGTGGCGCGCATGGTGCGGCGGGCCAAGCGGGCGGTGCCGGAGCTGGTGGTGATCCCCGACATCTGCTTTTGCGAATACACCGACCACGGGCACTGCGGCGTGATCGAGCACGACCACGTGGCGAACGACATCACCATCGAGAACCTGGCGCGCCAGTCGGTGGTGGCGGCCGACGCGGGGGCCGACCTGATCGCGCCGTCGGCGATGATGGACGGCCAGGTGGCGGCGATCCGCCGTGCGCTCGACGTGGCCGGGCATACCGACACCCCTATCATGGCCTATTCCACCAAGTTCGCATCGGCTTTCTACGGCCCGTTCCGGGTCGCCGCGGGATGCGAGCTGAAGGGCGATCGCAAGACCTATCAGATGGACCCGATGAACGGCCGCGAGGCGCTGCGCGAATCGCTGCAGGATGAAGCCGAGGGTGCCGACATGCTGATGGTGAAGCCGGGCCTGGCGTATCTGGACGTGCTGGCGCGGCTGCGCGAGAGGACGCTGCTGCCGATCGCGGTGTACCAGGTGAGCGGCGAATACGCGATGATCAAGTTCGCCGCCGCGGCGGGTGCGCTCAATGAGCAGGTGGTCGTGCGTGAGACTCTGGGCGCTTTCAAGCGGGCTGGAGCCGATCTTATCCTGTCGTATTTTGCCCGGGACGTGATCAGGGAGGGGTTTTGAGGTCGCGCACGACGCTGCCCCCTTGATGTCTCAAGGCCGGTTCTTGGGGCCATCCCGATCCGGCATCAGGGACCAGAACCATCCCCTGGGGCCAGCGGGAAGCGTCTCACCCATCAGGAATATCTCGCTGACGCCGGTCCAGCAGCCGAACACGTTGCAGAGTTCATAGCGCCCGGTTACGGGCACCGTCGTCCCGGGCTGAAATTCGCCTTGCGCGTACATGGCAGCTTGATAACTCGCTGATCGACCCGGAGATATGCGGAATATCCCTTATCTGCCGTCCCTCCGGCCCGATCCGATCCTCAAGAGCGCCTCGGAGCCGATCCCCGGGCCGCGGTGTTTTTTTGCGCGACCTGTGGCAAGGGTCACAGCGAACCGGGCCGGTGCGTGCAATCCCAGGGACCGCAGCAGTGGGGATCGGACCGATGGATCACGCTCTGACATGGGCACACTCGTCCCGCCTCGGCGACATTATCGGCTACGTGGCTTCCGCCCTGGTGCTGGCAACATTCTCGATGAGGTCGATGCGGCCGCTGCGTTTGACGGCGATTGCCAGCAACCTTGCGTTCATTGCCTATGCGGCCATCGGCAGTATGCCGCCGATCCTGATCCTGCACAGCATCCTGCTCCCCATGAATGTCATGCGCTTATCTCAGATGGACCATGACACGGGGCACCAGGGTGTTCGGCTCCTCCACCGGCTCAGCCGGCTACACGTCAGGGGCTGACGTCCCTCGGCCTTCCGCTGGCAGAAGATTAACCATTGCCCGGTATGCTCCGGCCACCGCTGCCACCGTCGGAAGAACTGACATGAACCGAGTGCCTCAAGAACTTGCCATGGCGCGCCAATACACGTCCGCCGAGGAATTCGCTGCGGCGCTGAGCCCATACGAGCAACGGCCCTATGACCCCCCGCCGGTCAGGGACCGCGCGGAGCAAGAGATCAGACGGCTCATTGAGAAGTGGAACATGTGGCGACAACTGGGGCTGCTTGGCGAACAGACCGAAAGCCCGCGATAGCGTTTGGGCGTTTCCTGGTCCCCACGAACTACCGCGAGTAGTATTCCACCACGAGGTTAGGCTCCATCTGTACCGGATAAGGCACATCCGTCAGCTTGGGCGCACGTGCGAACCGGCCCTTCATCGCCCGGTGATCGACCTCGAGATACTCGGGCACATCGCGCTCGTTGCTCTGCGACGCGTCCAGCACCATCGCGAGCTGCTTCGACCGCTCCTTCACCTCGATCGTGTCGTTGTCCTTCACGCGATAGGACGGGATGTTCACCCGCCGTCCGTTCACTGTGACGTGCCCGTGCGAGATGAACTGCCGCGCCGCGAACGGTGTCATCGCGAACTTCATGCGGTAGACCACCGCGTCCAGCCGGCGCTCCAGCAGCTCGATCAGCAACTGAGACGAGTCGCCGCGCACCCGCACCGCCTCCTGGTAATAGCGGCGGAACTGCTTCTCGCTGATATTGCCGTAGTAGCCGCGCAGCTTCTGCTTCGCCATCAGCTGAGTGCCGAAGTCGGTGGCCTTCTTGCGGCGCTGGCCGTGCTGGCCGGGTCCGTATTCGCGCTTGTTGATCGGAGACTTGGGCCGCCCCCAGAGGTTCACCCCCAGCCGGCGGTTGATCTTGTATTTGCTCTCGGCGCGCTTGGTCATGCTGCGCGTTGCCTTTCGCGTGGCTCTTGTTGCACCGGTAGGCCACGCACCGCGTGGCGGGCGCAGACCACGCAGGCCTGTCCACGTTCCCGGCAATGAGGGGGCCGCTTCTAGGGGCGCAACCCCACCTTGTCAAACCGCGCGCGTGGCCGGCTTGGCACCGGACGCAAGAGAGCGCCACATCGCGGCATCGAACGGAGACGACGCAGCCACGCTTGATGGAGGCCAGGATGCTGAATCTCATCGGTGCGACCGTCGGCATGATGGCGGTCGCCATCAATCTGGTGGCGATGGCAGGTGTCTTGCCGCTATCGCCACCGCAGCGCCTCGTACTCGCCGGCGGGGCAGGTGCATGGGTCGGGCTTGCGATAGGACTCGGCGCGGCGGGGGCGCTGGTGTTTTCGCCCGAGCAGAAGGTCCCGCTGGTCGGCGTGCTGTTCGCGGTGCCGCTGCTCATCGGGGCGGTCTTGTGGTTCACCGTGCCGAGATTTCGCGCCGCCCTGATGGCAGTGCCGATGCCGCTGCTGATCGGGTTGAACGCCATGCGCCTCTTCGGCGCGCTGTTCCTGGTGCTCGCGGCGGTCGGGCGACTCAGCGGGCCGTTCCCCTACTCAGCCGGGTGGGGCGATGTGATCACCGGCCTCCTCGCGATTCCGCTGGCCCTGGTGGTGGCGCGCGAACCATCGCCTCCGGGCTGGATCATCGCGGCATGGAACCTGTTCGGCACACTCGATCTCTTCGCCGCGGTCGCGCTGGGGCTTACGTCGGCTCAGGGAAGCCCGCTCCAGGTCATCCATGCCGGCGTCGGCTCCGAGGCGATGCAGCATCTTCCCTACAGCCTGGTGCCGACTGTCCTGGTGCCGTTCTATCTCGTCACGCACGCGGTGATCGCCGCGCAGCTCGCAGCGGGCCGCCGGGCGGCGCCCGGCGCGTGAGCGGAAGGCGCAGGGAACCGCAGATTTTACAGACGGTCATTCTCTGGCATAGCACCGCCGTGCATGGTCAATCGCGGAGACATCGTCTGGCTCGGCATCGCCTCGGGCGTCATGGGTTGCCTGGTGGGTGGCATGATGCTGGGCATCGGCATGGACCTGATCGTCAATGGCCAGTCGCTGGGCTGGTTGCTGTTGCTGCCGGGGGCTCCGGTGTCCGCCATTCCCGGTTGGCTGCTCGGCCGCAGGCTGGCGGGGCAGCTCTAGCGTCATGGGGTTTCGCCCGGAACCCAGGCCTGGCAGGCTCGACATCCGCGGCCATCGCCTGTCTGATCGGGCCCACGCGCCCGTTACTGCCGCCTAGTTGGGAGCAGGCCAATGGACGAATTCGCCACAGCTGACCGGCCGGCGGGGCCGCTGGTACTGGCCATCGATGTCGGCGGTACGCACCTGAAGGTCGGGATCCTGGGCCCGGACGGGACCATGCTCACCGGGCCGAGCCGCGTCGAAACGCCGCGTCCGGCAACCCCTGATGCGGTCGTGGAAGCGCTTGCCGGCCTTGCCGCGCCGCTCGGACGGTTCGATCACATCTCGATCGGCTTCCCAGGCGTCGTGCGCGGCGGACACGTGCTGACGGCGCCCAATCTCGACAACACGGCGTGGCATGAATTTCCGCTCGCGGCGAAGTTGGCCGAGAGGCTGGCCGCCCCGGTACGGCTGGAGAATGACGCGACGGTACAGGGGCTTGGCGTTATCGCGGGGCACGGCATCGAGTGCGTCATCACCCTGGGCACCGGGATGGGCTTCGCGCTGTTCATGGACGGCAGGCCCGCCCCGCATCTCGAGCTTTCCCAGCATCCCGTGCGCGGGCGCAAGACCTACGACAAGTATATCGGCAACGCGGCGATGCGTGCGATAGGACGGAAGCGCTGGAACCGCCGCGTGCGCGCGGCGATCGGCTACATCACCACGCTGACCACCTGCGACACGCTGTATATCGGCGGCGGCAATGCCAGGCACCTGAAACTCGACCTCCCCAAGAACGTGCGCATCGTTTCCAACGAGGCAGGTATCACAGGCGGAATCCGATTGTGGGATGCGAAGCTGGATCACATGTTCGACGACGCCCAGGCTGCCGCGACCGGAGTAACGCAAGCAGCCGGATAGGCGGATGATGGCGCTCCGAAGCGAGCCATCGTACAGCACATACCATGGGTCGTCGCGCCGCGAGGACCTCTACAGGGATTTCAGCAGGATGCGCGCGCTAAGCTCGCAGCGGACCATGTCCTGCGCTGACAAGGTCATGCTCACAACTATCCGCACATATTTTGTGCCGAACAGGACAATCCCAGAGTTGCATGGATTGATGAAAAGCCGGACGGGGGTCGATCCGCTGAAGGACTTCGCCGAGGCGGTGCGCGACGAGCTGCAGGCGTTTCCCTCGCGGTAGTGCGGCAACGGGCATTTGCATTCACCGACTGAACCGGTTGTCGTTCACGACTGGTCGGTCGATGATGCCTCTATTCGAGAGGACAATCGCGATGCGGATTGGCTTTGTAGGCACCGGAACGATGGGGACCCCGATCGCGGGTTGTCTGATCCGCGCCGGCCATTCGCTTTCAGTCTATGACCGCCGGCAGGAGGCCACCGCTTCTCTGTGCGCTCAAGGTGCAGTGCGAGCTGACAGCGCCTTCGACGCCGCGCGCGACAGCGAGGTAGCGTTTACCTCGCTTCCCGGCCCCGCCGAATTCGAGGCAGCGATGCTGGAACCGCAGACGGGCATCCTCGCCGGGTTGGGATCCGGTGCTGCCCATATCGACCTGACCACCAATGCACCGAGGACCATCGTTCGCGTCGGCGAGGCCTGCCGGTCGCGCGGGGTTGAGTTGATCGATGCGCCGGTCAGCGGCCGCCCACCGTCGATGACGGTCATGGTCGGCGCCAGCGACGCTGCTTTCGCCAAGCATCGACCATTGTTCGAGGCCATCGCCGCCAATGTGTTCCATGTCGGACCGAGCGGGGCCGGAGCTACCGCCAAGCTGGTGACGCAGTACTTGGGCTACACCAACTTCATCGCCTCGATCGAAGGGATGCTTGTCGCGGCCAAGGCCGGGATCGACCTCGACACGCTGGCTCGTATCGTGCCGGTCAGCGCCGGACAGAGCCGTACCTTCGATAACATCGCGCGTGGCGTGTTCCCAGGTACATTTGCCGCCGGCGGTACGCTCGACATCGTCGCCAAGGATGTTGAGCTCGCCTGTCAGCTTGCCCGCGACGTCGGCGCTCCGGCGGCGCTGGGCGTGCTCGCGTCAGATATCTACAAGCGCGCTCAGGCGCGCGGCTGGGGCCAGGAGGGCTTCCCGATCGTTGCCCGCGTGCTCGAGGCGATGGCCGGGACCGAATTGCGCACAGGAAATAAAGCGGGAGGCAAAGGATGAGCGACGATCGCGTCGCCCGGCTGCTGCTGACCCAGGAGATCGCAGCTTTCCTCTATGCCGAGGCTGAATTGCTCGACGAGAGGCGTCACGACGAATGGCTGGCGCTGTTGGCCGAGGACATCCGCTATTGGATGCCGATGCGGCGCAACGTCAAATTCGGCGACACCGACCGCGAATTCACCCGTGAGGGCGAGGACATCAGCTGGTTCGACGAGGGCAAGGATACCCTGACCCGACGGGTGCGCCAGATCCAGACTGGCATCCATTGGGCGGAGGAGCCGCAATCGCGAATCACCCACATGGTGTCGAACGTGCAAGTGCTCGAGGCGACGCCCGATGCCATCGCGCCGCACGAGGTCAGGGCCAAGTGCCGGTTCCTGATCTATCGCAACCGCGTCGAGACCGAAACCGACTTGCTGGTCGGCAAGCGCGAGGACACCCTGCGCCGGGCGGGTGGCGGCTGGCTTATCGCGCGGCGGAAGATCATCCTCGACCAGAATGTGCTGTTGACGAAGAACCTGACATTTTTCTTTTGATTCTGGAACTGACTTGCATGAGCGCCAAGATGGACGATGAGAACGCGATCGCGGAACACTGGGGTAAGGGTGATGTCTACGGGCTGATCCTGGCAGCGTTGCGGAAAGCGGGAAAAGATCTCGACGCTTTAACACTGGAGGATCTGGCTCCGATCGACCACTATCATGCGCGCGGATTCCCCGCCACGGTCGAACTCGCCGATCGCCTGACGATCATGCCAGACGACCATATTCTCGATATTGGTTGTGGCCTTGGTGGCCCGGCGCGTTATCTCGCGGCGAGATTTCGGTGCAAAGTCAGCGGTATCGATATCACTCCGGCCTTTGTCGACACGGCAAGAAAGCTCACCGCGTTGGTTGGCATGGTAAGCCAGGTCACCTTTGAGCAGGGCGACGGGCAGCGGCTACCGTATCAAGCCGGTGCTTTCGATGGTGCCTACACGCAACACGTGACCATGAACGTCGCCGACCGCACCCAGTTTTTTGGTGAAGCCTTTCGGGTGCTGAGGCCGGGTGCATTTTTCGCGCTCTCGGAACATGGTTTGGGGCGCGCAGGGAATCCGCATTTTCCATTACCTTGGTCCATGGATGGCAGCGGTTCCTGGTTGATTACGCCGTCGGAAACGCGTGCCGTATTGGAAGCCGTAGGCTTCGAGGACATACTCATCGAGGACACCGGCCACAAATATCTCGCGGCCTATAAGCAGGGGATGGAACTCGCGGCGCGAAGGGCATCACCAGCGCTCGGCTTTCACATTCTCGCAGGCGAAAGCGCACCTGAGAGAGTGCGTAACGCGGCACGCAACATCGAGGAAAACCGAACCCATCCGGTGCAGGTGGTCTGTCGAAAACCGTTGTGAACAGTGTTGGTCAGGAACTTCCCGGTATAAACGGAGGTACGGCGATGACGATGAACGGAACGCGAGGCTACCATCCGGGGCTCGTCGATCTCGCATCGGGCCAGATCAGCCGCGAGATCTTCGTCAATGACGACATCTATGCCCAGGAGCAGGAGCGCGTCTTCGCCCGTTCCTGGCTGTTTGTCGGGCATGAAAGCCAAATCCCAAACCCGGGCGACTTCTTCGCCTCGCGCATGGGCGAGGAGTCGGTGATCCTCTGCCGCGACCGCGCCGGCGCGGTGCACGTCTTTCTCAATTCGTGCCGCCATCGCGGCATGAAGGTGTGCCGTTATGACGATGGCAACACGACGGTGTTCACCTGCCCCTATCACGGCTGGAGCTACGGCACCGATGGCGCGCTGGTCGGTGTTCCGTTTTTCCGCGAGGCCTATCATTCCGAGCTCGACAGAACAAAATACCGCCTCGTCGAGGTCGCGCAGCTGTGCTGCTACAAGGGCACCGTATGGGCCAACTGGGATGCATCGGCGCCGCCGTTTCTCGAATATCTTGGCGACTTCCGGCGCTTCCTCGATCTGATCCTCGACGGTTGGGATGGGCGCGAGGGCCAGGCGGAACTACTGGGCGGCGTGCAGAAGTGGATCATTCCGTGCAACTGGAAGTGGCCAGCCGAGAATTTCAGTGGAGACTC
>Ga0207693_10004024_pt1 | contig 12494 bp, 12 predicted proteins | sample LARL81metaG_FD_184347 | JGI IMG/M metagenome (GOLD analysis project Ga0207693, IMG submission 184347) | Corn, switchgrass and miscanthus rhizosphere microbial communities from Kellogg Biological Station, Michigan, USA - LAR L8-1 metaG... | ecosystem: Host-associated > Plants > Roots >...
CGGAGCCCCTTGCTGGCTGCGCACCGGCGATCTCGGCTTTCTCGGCGAGGACGGCGAGCTTTACATCACCGGCAGAATTAAAGACCTGATCATTATCCGCGGCATCAACCATTACCCTCAGGATATCGAGGAGACGGTGCAGGACTGCCATCCTGCTCTGCGCCGCAATGGCGGCGCTGCCTTCAGCGTGTACGACCTGGACGACGACGAGCAACTCGTCGTCGTCCAGGAAGTCGAGCGCGCCTTCCGACACCCGATCGCCATTGAAGAGATCATCTCCTCGATCCGCGAAGCGGTCACTCGGGAGCATGAAGTTGCCGTTCGTGAGATTGTCCTGATCCGCAGCGGCAGCCTGCCCAAAACCACCAGCGGCAAGATCCAGCGCAGCCTTACGCGTCAGATGTTTCTGGCCGGCTCGCTTTCCCTCGTCTAACCACTGGCCACTGTCCTTCAACCGCGGTAGAGCGCGTGGCGGTACTTGTCCCAGCTCGCCCGCAGTCGCTTGAGGTACTTTGCCATGCGAACCGACGGTCGGTTCCCAGTCCGGTAAGCATGCGCTATGTCCTCTTGCGGCGTCCGCGTCAGCAGACAGAAATTGGCGCCGCGCGGCGTCTGCCCACGCTCGATCAGCTCAAGCCGCCAACGCGGCAATACGCGGCAGATTCGCAAACCCAAAGCCTCGATTTCCGCAGCGAACCGGTCGGCATTGACGGTTTGCGCCAAAAAGGCTTCGACGAACTCGACGAAGATCCGGATATTGGGAGAACGGCTTATCGTCTTTTGCATGCCCCTGATGACAAAGGGCTCGTGACCCTCGACATCGATCTTGACGAGGTCGACCGTCAAACTGTCGGGCAGAAATTCGTCGATCGTGATCATATCCAGTTCGACCGAGCGCTTTGCCTCACCCCCCTGCCCGATATCGGTCATCGTCGCGCCGCCGAGGAATTGCGGTAGGTAATGCAGCGTTCCTCGCCCGGTATTCTCGCCGATCAGGGCATTTACCGCGACGACGTTGGGGTTTTCGGCCAATCTATTCGCATAGAGTGTCCGCTTCAGGAGCTCAAAGGTGTGCGGGTTTGCCTCGAAGGAATAGAGACGGCCGTGTTCCCCCATCAGGGTGGCCGAAGTCGCCGTGTAGAGCCCGAAATTGGCACCGATATCGAGAACCACAGACCCAGAATGCAAAAAGCTTCGGAACACCGGGAGAATATGTGTCTCCATGTCCCAGCCAAGTAGATAGTCGGTGGCATCGAGCGAGTTCGTGTCGACGCAGATGAACTCGCCGGACGCGAGGCGGACCAAGGCACGATCACCCCCCACATAAATTGGCCTTTTCACGTGTAATTCTCGACTCGATGGCAAACCGGATTTACCATACCAGCGCACAATCCGCGCGTCGGCGAAACCTCAGCGCGAGGACGGGAGAGGCTGAACGATCCCAGTTTCGCGAGCGAGGCGCGACATCTGCGCTCGGCTGGCCTGTCACCGCACGCGGGCCTGACGAGATATAAAGACGAGTCTGTCGAGAAAGGCTTGAGTGGTGGTGCCCGGTTCCGGCGATGCAATATCGATCCCCCGGATCTGTTCGGTCATAATGTGCTCGGCGCTGCTGCTCGCCTGTACCACGGCGCCCGCTTCTCGCGAGGAAAACCCGTTTGTCGGAAATTGGGTTACGGCGGAGAACGCCAGCATCACGATCCGTCCGGATTCAATCGTTCAGCATCAAGTGGACGGCGAGAGCACGATACTCGATGAGACCGCGTGCCGCGGCGTGTTTCGCTTTGTTTATGGCACGAAGAGCCGACAGGATCTCACGGGTCTGGTGCCGCGCCAGCCCGATCTCCGTCAGAGATTGTCCGACGCGCTGGTCGAGCAAAGCTATCCGGTTGTCGAGCTCGATTGCGATCGGGGCGATCAGACCTACGTCCTGCTGAATGATCGTCAGTTGTTGGCGATCTACCGCGACGGCGACATCGGCGCAATCGAACGCTTGGCGCGTCGCTGATTTGGTCATGTTTGCATTGCTAGGCGGATAATGGTCCGGTCGATCAGCCGAAAGCGGCGATGGTCGCTCGTCTACCCTGCTCTGCTCAGCCTGGGAGGCGGTGTCCTTGCGTCTTGCGCTATCAATGAAGCACCGCCGTGGCTCCAGACCTCGGCGGCTCGCCCGGTGCCGTCTCCGGAGGCGCCAGCCGCGCGCAGCGCCGCTCCCCGACCGGCGCGCAAGCCAACCCCGCCACCAACAGCCGGTAATCCGGGTCCGGCATCAGGTGAAGAAGCCCTCGCGATGACAGGGACAAAAGCGACGGAGAGTGCAGCCGGTTCCGAGACTCCCTCACCTTCCGACTTGGCGGCTACCTCCACCTCGCCAGTCCCGCCGAGCCAGATTCCGTTGCAGCCCGAACTGATTGGGCTGGACCAGCCCGCGGCGACGCGTCTCTTGGGGCCGGCCACGGAGAAATCGGACGAACCGCCGGCGACAGTTTGGCGCTACAAGACCGCAACCTGCGAACTCGACCTGTTCTTTTATCTCGACCTGCGCAGCGGACGAATGCGAACGCTCCATTATACCCTCAAGGACAAGGGCTCGGATACGACGAGGCGGCAGGATTGCCTGCGCTCTCTGATCGCCTCTCGAGGCCACTAGCGCCGGTTCGCCGATGCCGCATCTCCTTCTCGTTGATGATGACGATCTCTTTCGCGAGTCGCTCGGCCTCAATCTGATCGACGAAGGTTACGAGGTCACCAGTTTTGCGAATGGACGCGAGGTGCTGGCCTACCTCGATCAAGGGGGAGGCGCCGATGTGATGTTGCTGGATTGGCGCATGCCCAACCTGACGGGCCTCGACGTACTTCGACAAATCCGGGCTGCCGGGACCACGCTTCCGGTTATTTTCCTGACGGCACTATCGGACGACATCTATGAGGAGGCGGCGCTCGAAGGCGGCGCCGTCGATTTCATCGACAAGTCCCGGCGTCTGCCAATTCTGCTCAAGCGCCTGCAATTGATCGCCGAAGGTGGCCGGCCGCCGAGCGAGCCGGAGCCGACGCGGGCCTCGGCGCTACGGCTAGGCCAGCTTACCTTGCGCTTCGATACCAGCCGGGCAGTGTGGATCGGTCGGACTGTCGACCTCACCCTGACGGAATTCAAGATCCTCACTCTGTTGGCCGAGAAAGCAGGTCGGGATGTCGGGTACCGAGAGATTTACGATCTGGTCCACGGCAAAAACTTCATCGCCGGACACGGGTCCGAGGGGTATCGTGCCAATGTACGTACCTTCATCAAGCGCATCCGGAAAAAATTCCGCGACGTCGACCCCGGCTTCGACCACATCAAAAACTACGCTGGTTTTGGATATCGATGGACCGCGGCAGGCTGAGACGCGCCCCGGTATTCACTGGGCATGGTCGATTACGGCCAAGACTGCGTTTCTCGGGGTGGTCTTCGTATTGGTTCCCTTGTTCCTATATCTTGAGTTTCGCTCCGCCCACGAGACGAGCCAAGAGCTGCTGTTGCGCAGCGTGCGTGCCGAGGGACGCACGATCAGCCAGTCCTTGCTGCCCTTGCTGACAAACGCCGATGCGGCGGCGCTGCCGGAAATCGGCCGCGATCTCGCCCGCTACTCCGGCGAGGTAACAACCATAAAGTTGCTGCTGCGGCCGGCGGGTACCCAAAACGGAACGGAAGGTTTTTATTACGTAGCCTCCTGGCCCCCGGTAGCGCCCGCCAATCTGGAGGCGGAGCGCGACACGCTGGCGAGCCAAGGCGTGCTCGACCGCCTCACCGAGAACTGCCGGGAAGAAATGCCGTATTCCCTCATTTACCATCGGCCGACCGGCGGCGCCGAAATCGTGACGGCCGTGACGCCCGTAGCGACAGCAGCCGGCTGCTGGGCGGTCGTGGCGTCGTTCTCCGAGGATGCCTTTCCGGGCGCGCATCTCGGCCAGCCCTATTGGGCGACTCCGCCGGTCATTATCGCAGCGGTGATCTATGTGACGATGGCAGCGATCACCTTTGCGACTTTGCTGAGCGTTCGCGGCGGATTGCGCCGCTTTGCACTGCGCGCTCGCCGCATTCGCGAGCAGGGACCGGACGCAGGATCGTTCGCTAACCGCGACGACCTTCCCGAATTGGCCGACGTCGCGGCCGAGTTTGACCGGATGGTCGAGGCCTTGCACCGCTCCGCCGCCGACATCCGGCAAACGGCCGAGGACAATGCCCACGCCTTCAAGACGCCAATCGCGGTTATTCGCCAATCGATCGAGCCATTGCGCCGCGCCTTGCCGCAAAACAATCAGCGGGCGCAGCGGGCCGTAGGCCTTGTCGAACGCTCGCTCGACCGGCTCGACGGGCTCGTCGCCTCAGCGCGCAGCCTCGACGAAGCGACCGCCGACCTGATAGCGAAACCGCGGGTGCCGGTTGATCTCGGGAGCGTGATAGCCAGCCTGATCCAGATCCGTTCCGCCGTCCTTGCCAATCGCGATGTGTCGATCATTCTCGCAAGTCATGACCTGACGATCTCGGCAGACTTATTGCCGGGCCTGTTCGTGCTCGGCACCGAAGAGATGATCGAGACTGTCGTCGAAAACCTGATCGAAAATGCCGTCTCGTTTTCTCCTGGCGGTAGTGAGATCCTGGTTCATCTGACCCGCGACGGCCGGTTCGCCCACCTCACGATATCCGATCAGGGCCCCGGAGTTTCCGCCGACCAGCTGGAGCGCATCTTCGACCGTTATCACTCCGAGCGTCACGCCGAGGCGGCCAGCGAGGCCACGTCGAGCTATTTCGGCATCGGATTGTGGATCTCACGGCGCAACGTCGAGGCGATGGGCGGAATCATCGAAGCGCAAAACATAGAGCCGCACGGATTGGCGGTTCACGTTCGCCTGCCTCTGGCGCCCGAGCGCGGCTGAGACGAGTTCCGGGCGTTGGAAGCGAGGTTGAAGAGCGGAATTTGGATCAAGGCCCTGATCCGGCGCTGTGACCTTGCTGCGATCCCCATCGCCGTGGTGGCTCGCGGCGATGGAGATGCCGGCGCGATTTTGGTCAAGCTCAATGGAGGCAGCGCCGAGAGCTGCTCGGTGCTGACGCAGGTCCGCGGACAGGATGGCGAGCTTCTATGGATGCGGGCAACCGGACCCGTTCCGGTCATGGAGGCCGATGCGGATGCTTACATAACCCGTCAGCGGCAGCGGGATCCGGATATCTGGGTCGTCGAAATCGAGCATCGGGAAGCGGAGAGCGTGCTCGATGGGAAAGTTGTCTGAGGAACGGCAGGGCAGCCGGCGCGACGTGCAGTAGCGTGTCGGATCATTATGGTACTCGTCGCTCGCGAGAATAAGGATCCAACCTCTGGATTCCCGGTTTTGCGGGGAATGCGGTATGATTTGCTGAATTACGAGGATCATTCCCCTCGGCATCTAAGGGCGATGGCGGGCAACTCGTTCGGCACACTGTTCCGTTTTACCACCTGGGGTGAAAGCCACGGGCCGGCGATCGGCGTCGTCGTAGACGGCGTCCCGCCACGCCTGCCATTGGCCGAACCCGATATCCAGCACTGGCTCGACAAGCGCAAGCCCGGCCAGTCGCGCTATACGACGCAGCGGCGGGAAGCCGATCTGGTACGCATCATGAGCGGCACCTTTGACGGGGTGACGACCGGCACCCCCATCCAGCTGGTGATCGAAAATACCGATCAGCGATCGAAGGATTATCGCAACATTGCCGACCGCTTCCGCCCGGGACACGCCGATTACACATACTGGAAGAAATACGGAATCCGCGATTACCGTGGCGGTGGGCGCGCCTCGGCGCGGGAGACCGCCTCGCGGGTCGCGGCGGGAGCGGTCGCACGCAAAATTCTCGGACCCGGGGTGACGATCCGCGGCGCGCTCGTGCAGATCGGGCCGCATGCGATCGACCGCTGCACCTGGGATTGGCGCGCCACGGAGGAGAACCCTTTCTGGTGTCCGGATGCTGCGGCGGCGCTGCGCTGGGCGGACTATCTCGACGGCGTGCGCAAGGCCGGCTCATCCGCCGGCGCGATCATCGAGATCGTCGCGAGCGGCGTCCCTGCCGGGCTCGGCGAGCCGGTCTACGACAAGCTCGACGGCGATCTCGCTCGCGGCCTGATGACGATCAACGCCGTCAAGGGCGTCGAGATCGGCACCGGTTTTTCGGCGGCGACGCTCAACGGCGAGGAAAACTCCGACGAGATGCGGATCGAGGATGGCCGGGTCGTGTTTCTGTCGAACAACGCCGGCGGCGTCCTCGGCGGGATCTCGACCGGCCAGGACATCGTCGCGCGTTTTGCGGTCAAACCGACCAGTTCGATCCTACGGCCGATGCGCACCGTCGATGTCGACGGCAACGAGGTCGAAATCGAAACTCATGGACGGCACGACCCTTGCGTCGGCATCCGCGCCGTCCCGGTCGGCGAGGCGATGGTAGCCTGCGTTCTCGCCGATCACCTGCTGCGGCACCGCGCCATCGGGGGCGGTATCTGACAGGCGAGCCAGCGTACCGAGTTCAGTTGCCCAACGCGCGCCAGAAACGCCGAGTCAACAGCATGACGAGGATCCCCTCGACTCCGATTGTGGCTGTCGCCCAGGAGGCGCCGATGATCCCGGCGAGCAGGCCGAGATGGATGAAGCCGATCATACCGACCCCGATGCAGACCGAAAGTACGCCGAAGATGCAGCTGCGCATTTCGGGCGGCGCCGCGAGGTAGACGAGTGTCGCCTGCATTATGCTGAAACCGGCATTGGCGACACCGGTGGCCAGAAGCACCGTGCCGGCGAGCAGCGGATTGGCAGCCAACGCGAAGACGGGAAGCATCAACAGGTAGATCACGACGCCTCCGACGTAGAGTCGGGCGAACATCGCCGGCTTGGCCATGAGGGCGATCACGACGGCGCCGCAGAATGCGCCGACCCCGTCCATACTGGCGAGAAGTCCGATGCCCACGGCTCCGAGATCGAGGTTATCATGGCCGATCACCGGGATCATGCTGGTGAAGGGCCAGCCGAAAGTGTTGTAGATGACGGTGATGACCAACGTTCCGATCAGCCGCCGGTCATGCCGGACGAGCATGAAGCCTTCGATCATGCGTGCGAGGGCGCTAGCGGAGCCGGTCGGCCGCACACTGTTGCGATGGTTGATCCGCATCGCAGCCGCGATCGCGATAAGATAGCAGGCAACGCTGACCGCAAAGGCGCCGCCGATCCCGACCGTCGCGAGCAGCACACCGCCGAGGGTGGGGCCAAGCATGCGGCTCGCATTGTTCGCACCCACATCGAGGGACATCGCCGCGCTCATCCGGTCCGATCCGACGACCTCGCCGATCATCGTGCGGCGCACTGGGTTGTCCGTCGTCCAGGCGATGCCATTGACAAAGCTGGCGAGCGCGACGTGCCAGACTTCGAGCGCGTCGCTCCAGGCGAGGAGCGCCAAGACCAGCGAGCTTAGCAGCATCGAAATCACGACGATGATAAGGGCTGTGCGCCGCTCGAAGCGTTCGGCCATCGCGCCGACCACCGCACCGAACAACGCCATCGGCAGCATCCTGAGCATCGTCAGCAGCGCGACGATGAAGGGCGAGCCGGTGCGCTGGTAGGCGAACACAGCAACCGCCAGCATTTCCAGCCAGCGGACCGCAAAGACGACGACGCCGACGAGCCACAAGCGGCGGAAATCGGGTTCGCCGAAGATCCCCGCTCGGGGCGCGGTCCTGAATGCTGCAACCGTCACGGGGTGCCAGGGGCTGTTGCGCCGCGGTCAGTCCGTCGTTCGCGAGCGGGACGCTTCGTCCCCACTTTCCCCTCGATCGGCATTCTTCGAGTTTTTGACCCTATCTCAAGCAACGGTAAACTAGCTCAGCGGGCGCGACCGGGCCGAGCCTACATCTGCAACTCTGGCATGCAGAACTTCGAACCGCTGTTTGCCGCGCGGAATTGAAGCATCGCGGATCAACCGGGTTCGCGGCAATATGGTTTCCGGCACAGGTTCTGCCGAACCAGCACGGGGATCGGCCGGCCACGACCCGGCGTTTTCCGCCATATTGACCGGCGAACGCAGGAGGCTGCAATTTCGACGGAAGTCGAACTCAAGCTCGCTGCCCGGGCAGCGGATTTGCCCAGATTGAAGCGGGCGCTCGCGGCGATGGCGCCGACCAGCACACAGGAAAATCTGGTCAGCACCTATTACGATACGCCGAATTCGGCACTCAAGCGGCGGGGACTGACCCTTCGCGTCCGCGAGCAGGGCGGGCACTTCACGCAGACCATCAAAGCGGGAGACCTGGAGGGGAATATCCTGTCGCGCGGCGAGTGGGAGGATGCGATTGCTGAGGATCGGCCGGATCCTGACGCGGCAGAGAGCGGCGCACAGCTGCCCGCGGATGCCGCGGGCAAGCTCCAGCCGCTCTTCGTGACGGAGGTCACGCGCACCGTCTTCGAGATCGAGCCGCGACCGGGAACGGAGATAGAGGCGGCAATAGACGAAGGCGAGATCCGGGTGGGCCACAAGAACAGGGCCGAACCGATCAGCGAGATCGAGCTCGAGCTCAAGCGCGGCGATGCCGCCGCTTTATACGACGTCGCTCTGCGGCTGCTCGAGGTGGCCCCGATCCGTATCGATACCCGCAGCAAATCGGAACGAGGTTATCATCTCGTAGAAGACGGCGACGTCCCTCCCCCAGCGGTTCACGCCGAGCCGGTTAGCCTCGAGCCCGACATGACGGTCGAGGCCGCTCTACAAAAAATCGGTCGGAATTGCCTCACGCAGTTGTTGCGCAATGAGCCGCCCGTTCTCTCGGCACAGCCCGAGGGCGTTCACCAGATGCGAGTAGCCGTGCGGCGCCTCCGCTCGGCGGTTTCCTCACTGAAAGACCTCCTTCCGCTGGAGGACCTCCGCTGGATAGCCGGGGAGCTTCGTTGGCTCGGCGGTACGCTGGGGCCGGCCCGCAACCTGGATGTATTCGCAGTCGAATTGCTGCCGGCGGCGCGTACCGGACTGCCAGGCGAGCCCGGTTGGGACGGCCTCGCCGCCGCACTGGGCGAATTGCGCCGTGCCGCGGACGACCAAATCAAGAAAGCCATTTTCTCCGAGCGTTACACCTCCGCCATGCTGCGCCTCTTGCGATGGTTCGAAGCTTCCGGCTGGCGCAGACATCGGTCGGCTGATGAGCCGGATCCGATGGTTTGCCCGATCATCCAAACAGTGCCCCGCGTACTCGATCGTCGGCGGCGAAAAGTAAGGCAACGAAGCAAAGGGTTCGGCCGGCTGGCGCCTCGCGAGCGGCACAAGCTGAGAATCGCAGTCAAGAAGCTCCGCTACTCGATCGAGCTTTTCGGCAGTCTTTTCGAAAAGGACGACTTGGAGAAGTTTGTCAGGAGGCTGAAACGTCTACAAGGTGACCTTGGTTATGCGAATGACGTCCGTGTCGCGCACGAGTTTGTCATCGAGCTATTCGGACAGATCGAACCGCGAAGCCCGGCAGCTCATGCCTGGATTGCGGTGCTCGAAGCGCACGACCAAGTGCTCGCTAGCGGCGAACGGAAGCTCCGCCAGCACCTGCGTCGACTGAATAATGCGAAGCCTTTCTGGGGCCAATAAAGGACTTTTCGGCTCGCGGCTAGGAACGCCTAAGCGGCGATGACCTTCGCGGGTATTGGGCAGGTCACGCCGGTGCCGTCGAGGCCGCAATAACCGTTCGGATTTTTCGCGAGGTACTGCTGGTGGTACCCCTCCGCAAAATAGAAGGGTGGGGCCTCGCGGATCTCGGTGGTGATTTGGCCCAACCCGGCCGCATCCAAGCGTCCTTGATATGCCTCGCGGGACGCCTCGGCGGCGGCGCGCTGCTCCGGCGCGAATGTGTAGATCGCCGAGCGGTACTGTGTGCCGACGTCGTTGCCCTGACGCATGCCCTGGGTGGGGTCATGGGTTTCCCAGAACAGCTTGAGCAGCGCCTCGTAGCTGGTCAGCTTCGGATCGTAGACGACGAGCACGGCTTCGGTGTGACCGGTGAGGCCGCTGCATACCTCTTCATATGTCGGATGCGGCGTCGAGCCGCCGGCATAGCCGACCGCAGTAACCCACACACCGGGCGCCTGCCAGAAGACTCGCTCGGCGCCCCAGAAGCAGCCGAGCCCGAAGAGAACCTTTTGCATGCCCTCGGGATAGGGTCCGGCGAGCGGGTGGTGGTTCACGAAGTGCCGCTCGGGTATCGGCATCGGCTGGCTCCGCCCGGGCAGACAGTCCTCGGGCCGGGGGACGGCCAACTTTTCACGCATGAACGGCCACATCTTGCTCGCCCCTTCTGCGAAATTCGCTATAGATGTAGGGAACCCATCCGCTACGGCCAACGGGCACCACGCAGTCTCGTCAAAAAACGGTCAACAGCCGGAAGTCTGGTGGGACCTTTAATTCCTCGTGCCCGATGATCCGCTTCCGCGCTAAGATCACACTCTCACTTGGGGGGTCAAACCGACATGATACGCCGTTTCTTTCTGACCGGCATTTTTATCCTGTTCGCGACCGCATCCGCAGCGGCGCCGCCCATGGTAAATCCTGCCGATGCTGTCGCCTTCATGAACAAACTCTGGGACCGCGCCGCCGAGCTGCTCAACAACAAGACCGACCCGGCGGTTAAGCAAGCGCGCTTTCGCGAGTTGTTCCACAGCGATTTCGACTGTCCCGGTATCGCCCGATTCGTGCTCGGCCGTTATTGGCGGACCGCGAGTGAAGAAGAGCAAAAGGAATTCGTGCAGTTGTTCGAAGACTATGTTGTTTTCGTATATGCGGGGCGACTGTCGAATTTAGGTGGCGAGACTCTGAAAGTGCGCGGCAGCCACAGCGACGGCAATGGAGTTATCGTGTCGACTGACGTGATCAGCCCAGGTGCTGCCTCCCCGCTGCGGATCGACTGGCGGTTGGTGGCCGAGAACGGGGCGTACAAGATAAGCGACGTCATCGTCCAAGGCGTCAGCATGGCGGTCACCCAGCGATCGGAATTCGCCTCGGTCGTTCAACGCAACGGCGGTCAGGTGCGTGGTCTGATCGCTATGATGCGCGAGAAGAGCGCGAGCGCGGCGCATTAGTCGGCGTCCCTGACGCCGGAGCGGCAACAAGCATTACGTCTGTCGTGTTGTATCTCGATGAAGATCGTGTTCGCGAGCTGTTGGGCTGGGAACAACTGATCCCGGCAATGGAGAAGGCCCTCATCGAGTTCTCGCTCGGGCAGGTTGTGCAGCCTGTGCGCGATATGCTGACCGTAGAAGAAGGAAAGCGGTACCTCGGCGTCATGCCGGCGGTTACGCATGAGGCTATGGGGGCGAAGCTCGTCAGCTTCTACCCAGGCAACGAAGGGACCGGCCTAGCGACACATCACGCTATGATCCTGCTGTTTCGCCCCGATACCGGCGAGCCGGTGGCAGTGGTGGACGGCCGCCTTATCACCGAGATGCGGACGGCCGCGGTCTCGGCGGCCGTGACGAACTATCTGGCGGCTCCCGACAGTCGCGTGCTGGCCGTGCTCGGCAGCGGGGTGCAGGCGCATGCCCATTTCGAGGCGCTGTCTCGGGTGCGCCATTTCGACGAAGTTCGGGTATGGAGCCGAACCGCCGCTCATGCCGACCGCTTTGCCGAACACCATAATGCCAAGGCGATGCCGATCGCGGAGGCGGTATGCGGCGCGGATGTGGTCGTGACCGCCACGAATGCGGTCCAGCCGATCCTCGAGGGGGATTGGCTCAAACCGGGAGCGCATGTGAATGCCGTCGGCTCGCCGCGCCCCAATTGGCGGGAACTCGACGACCGCGTGATGGCGAGCATCCTCGTCGTCGATTCTCGCGCGGCAGTCCTCCAAGAATCCGGTGACGTGATCCTTTCCGGGGCGGAGATCTACGCCGAAGCCGGCGAGATCTTTGCCGGAACAAAGACAGCTCCTCCTCTATCGGCGACGACGGTGTTCAAGTCGGTCGGGATCGCCGTCGAGGACATCGCGACGGCGAAACTGGTCTACGACGCCGCCTTGCGAACTGTCACCGCCTAAGATCGTTCGAAGCCCAGTCGTACCGATTCTCAGATCTTCAGGCGCCCGGAAAGCGCCGCGCCCAGCTCGAAAGCAGTTTAGCGGTAGACGCGCATGCCCTGACCATAGGGATTGGTCGGGCTATCTTGGCGGTAAGGACTGCCGGCACCATACGGGTTGTTTATGCTGCCCGCCGAATACGGACTACCATATCGGCCATAGGGGTTGGCAACGCTGTTCGGGTCGTATGGGTTCGCGTTCAGATTGCCGTGATATCCGCCTTGGCTGTCGTACATCTTGGGGCTATTGAGACTGTTGCCATACGGGTTCCTGAACGTGCCGGGAGGTTGCGGCATGGCCGGTGGCCCGACAGACGGATTAATCGTACTATTTCCGAGATACTGCGCTTCCGCACTCGCGTAGCTGGTGGCCATAAGAGCCATCACCAACAAAATCATA
>Ga0207693_10004025_pt1 | contig 12489 bp, 13 predicted proteins | sample LARL81metaG_FD_184347 | JGI IMG/M metagenome (GOLD analysis project Ga0207693, IMG submission 184347) | Corn, switchgrass and miscanthus rhizosphere microbial communities from Kellogg Biological Station, Michigan, USA - LAR L8-1 metaG... | ecosystem: Host-associated > Plants > Roots >...
TGGAGCTTATCCTTCCTCTTTCGTGAATATGATTTGGATAGGAATAGCTGTTTTTTCGATCACAACTAGAAAGCGACTTTCTCCTCGTTAGGTCGCTACGACGATGATTAGGAAATGTTCCATATGCGCAAAGTGAATCTGAAAGATATTCCGGAACAGGAACGCAAATCGCCGAAGGGCAAGTTTCACAAATTCGTGAAAAATATTTCGATCGCGCTTGGTCGCGAACCGGAGTCGCTCGATCTCGGAAAGCGGCACCCGTTTGATCTCGCGCTGGTCCGAATTCCGAAGGGCAAATCATATTGCCCGTACCATGCGCACTCGGCCGAATCGGAACTTTATCTTGTCATTTCCGGTCGCGGCAGCGTTCGAGACAAAGAGGGATCGACAATTGTAACAGAGGGCGATGCGTTTTTCTTTCAACCGGGTGAAGCGCACCAGATCAGCAACGCAGGTGATGAAGATTTTGTTTATTACGTGATCGCCGATAATCCGCGCAGCGGCGGAGTTGGCGGCGACTCCTGTTTTTATCCAGACAGCGGCAAATGGGCTGTAGTAAAGGAGGGATCGGAAGACGTAATCGTGAAAGGAAAGGAGACCGATTATTTCGACGGCGAAGAATGAAATCTCGTCGATTGTTGTAGAGGTGGCTGTATCAGCCGCAAATCTTACCAACGCAGGCGACACCCCGCGACTACAGCTAAATGCGAAAAGTAAACATCAACGACATTAAGGAAGAGCCGTGGCAATCGCCGGGCGGAAAATACGCCGTGTCATTCAAGGGAATCTCGGAGGCGTTGGGGCGCGATCCCAACTCGCTCGATTTGTCCAAGCGTCACCCATTTGATTTCGAATGGAGTCGAGTCCCGCCCCGGAAACGCAATTTCCCTTATCATGCGCATTCAGCGCAATGGGAGCTATATCTGGTGATTTCCGGTAAAGGAAGCGTTCGTCACAAAGACGGCACGACCGAGGTCGTAATTGGGGACGCTTTTATTTTCGGACCTGACGAACCGCATCAAATCACAAATTCCGGGGATGAAGATCTTCTCTACTACATCGTTGCGGATAATCCAATCGGCGAATGTGCTTACTATCCCGACAGCGGGAAGTGGAAGGTAAACAAGTCGTCATCGGCGGATCGCGTCGTGGTAAAGGGGAAGGAGACCGATTACTTCGACGGCGAAGAATGATTAGCGCCCGCCCTTGCGTGCTGTGTTCGGCACCCTCGCCGAGCACTCCACTCCTACGAACGCAAGCGAGCGCCTGCCGCGACACTAATCTTGCGATTAGCACCTGCTCCGTGTTTAAGCTCAAATCATGGATTCCAACAAATCGCCGCAAGATTTTCCGTACCAGACTTTCCTCAACGCTCTGCACGGACCGCTTGAACTAATCGATGTGCAGAAACTGGCCGACGCTTGTACGGACAAATGGTACAACCAGACGCTTTGCAAGGTGAACGATTCTGTCGTCAGACTGGCGGTGATTCAGGGTGAATATCACTGGCACGAGCACAAAGACATCGACGAATTCTTCTTCGTTCTCGACGGACATTTCCTGATCGACCTTGAAGATCACATTGTCGATCTTGCGCCGTGGCAGGGCTTCGTTGTGCCGAAAGGCGTGCGCCATCGCACACGTGCGCCTGAACGAACGGTGATCGTGATGGTCGAGCGCGCGGACATTGTTCCGACCGGCGACTAATGCGCCGACGGAAAACGTGAAAATCATTTCTGGCGGTCAAACCGGGGTGGATCGCGCGGCGCTTGATGTCGCGCTCAAGCATGGGATTGATTGCGGCGGCTGGTGCCCGGCCGGACGTCTCGATGAATTTGGCCGGATTCCGGATCGTTATCCGGTGGAAGAACTGGAGGAGGGGAGTTTCGCCGAGCGCACTTTGCAAAACGTCAAAGATTCTGAAGGAACTATTGTCATTTACTTAAACGAATTGCTGGGCGGCACTGACTACGCGGTCCGGTGTTGCAAGCAGCTTCAGCGTCAGCACAAGCTGATTAATGCGGCGAACCTCTCCTCGCAGGCGGCGGCAAAGTTGATTGTAGATTTTGTACACGAACACAAGATCGACATCCTCAACGTAGCTGGCCCGCGGCAAAGCGAATGGCCTGAAGGATACGAGTACGCATTTCGCGCGTTAGAGATTTTTCTGAATTTAGTCGGGCCGATTAAGAGCACGAGTAAGAGATAGAATCATTCGTATCGCAACGCTTTCACCGGATCGAGGCGCGCCGCGAAATAAGCGGGAATCAATGCCGCAAATGAACAGATAAGAAACGCGCTGATGCAGATGATAGCTACGTCCCTCGGAATCACTTCTGCCGGGATCGCGGAAAACTGATAGACCTCGCGCGGAAAAATCTCGATATGCAACGTCGATGAAAGCCAACGGCTGAATTCGTTCCGGTAACGGATCAGCGTCATGCCGAGCCCGAGACCTGTGAGTGTTCCGAAAAGGCCAACCACAGTCCCCTGGCCAAGAAAAACCCAGATGATTTGCCCGATGTTTGCCCCGAGGGCTTTCATGATTCCAATTTCCCGCCGCTTCTGCACCGTCACCGTGATGAGTGTGCTCATGATTCCGAACGCCGCGACCACCACAATAAAGAACAAAAGGAAAAACATAACTGTCCGCTCGAGCCGCACGGCTTCGAAATATTGATGGTTCATGTCGATCCAAGTCTGCGCGAACTCGGGTGGTTCGAGAAATTGTTCGATCGATTGTTTTACGCGCTCGGCGCTGTACGGATTATCGGTTTTGACAGTGATGCCGTGTAACGCGTCGCCTAAACCGTACAGCTCCTGACCAACATAAATCGGAACGAGCAAAAATTCAGAGTCGTGCAGGTAGTGACCGGTCTCGAAAATGCCGGTGACTGTCAGTTCCTTCGGTAGGATCACATCGCGCAATTGGTCGACCGCTTTTTTTTCCTCGTCGCCCTTCGCGTTCTCTAATTTCTTAATGCTGTCCAGGATCTGGCCGAGATTACCGGGCGAATAAATTGTGATCTTATCACCTACGCGCGCCTGCAATTTCCGCGCAAGCTCGACGCCGAGCACGGCCGATTCGCCTTCCAGATCGAGCTTGCCGTATTTGATGAACTTTTGCAGCGGGATCACAGCTTCCTCCTGCGCCGGGTCGATGCCGCGAATCATGGGCGCGAGCCTCCGGTTTTGAAATTCGACGATCACCGGGCCCTGAATGTAAGGCGCGGTCGCGACTACCCCGGGCGTATTGTCGATCTTCGCTTTGAGCGTTCGCCAATCCCGCAAAATATCTTCGGTGCTCACGAGAATGTGCGCATCGAAATCGATCACTTTCTGGCGCAACTCGCGGTCAAACCCGGTCATCACCGAAATCACCAAAATGAGCACTGTCACGCCGAGCATCACGCCCAACACGGAAATCAACGTGATAATGGACAAGAATGTGCGCTTGGGCTTCAAATACCGCAGCGCCAGAAAAAGACTAAACGGCAGTTTCAAATTGGCGATACCGTGGCTGCGAACCGTCTGGTTTTCCAGCAAAGTATTGGCAGGCACGACCGCGGGGTGCGCCGAAAAGTTATTTCAGCGCGTGCGCTTTTAGTTCTTCGAGCGTGACGAATTCGAGCGCCGACGCATGTGTTGCTTCAAGATCGACAGGAGCGGCGCGATTGTGATCAAGCGCGCTTTTCCAGCGCGTGACGCAAACGCACCACTTATCGCCCGGCTTCAGTCCGGGGAAGCCCCATTCCGGATGCGGCGTAACGAGATCGTTTCCGTCGAGCACAGAGAAATCGAGGAATTCGCGCGTGACTTTAACACACACCGTGTGCAACCCGAGATCCTCTGGCCCGGTCCGGCAGAAGCCGTCCCGATAAAAACCGGTCATCGGATCGCGACAGCAACATTTCAATTCCGTTCCGAGAACATTCGTGGGCATAAAATACCATATCGCGTTATTGTTCGGTGAAAACCTCAACGATTGAAAGACGATGGCAATTAAGGCGAAATACGTTCATACAAATCTGATCGCCCGGGACTGGAAAAAGCTGGTCCGATTTTATGGCGATGTATTTGGTTGCATTCCTAAAGGTCCAGAACGCGATCTTTCTGGCGAATGGCTTGATCGAGTCACGTCGCTTTTCGCGGCGCGTCTCCGTGGTGTTCACTTGCGTTTGCCAGGCTATGGGGACGACGCCCCGACGCTCGAGATTTTCAGTTATGACGACATGCCAGACAAGCAACTCCCGATGCGCAACGACCCTAGCTTCGCGCACATAGCCTTTGCGGTAGATGACGTCGAAGCGGCGTTGGAAGCGGTCATTTCCGCTGGCGGCAGCTCAGTCGGCGAAATTGCAACCACCGAGGTCGGCGGCGTTGGTTTTCTCCAAGTTATTTACGCGAGAGATCCCGAAGGAAACATTGTTGAACTCCAAAAGTGGCGTTGACGGGGTTCGTCCGCACCACGCAAGATCGACGACATATTTTGCTTACGTCGCATGCCAAAATCGATAGCACTTGTCTACTGGCTCATCCCTGCCAAATCGGAACGCGACTTCTTTTCCGAAATGATTCGGATTTTATCGAAACAATTTAATGCGCCGTGTTTTGAGCCGCATCTCACAATCATTGTGACTCCAGAAATTGGATTGTCGCCAGGCAAGATTCTAAAGCAGATCAAAACATCCCCAATCTCTCTGCAAGTCAGCGGGATAGGATTTTCATCCAAGTTCACGAAGACGCTCTTCGTTCGATTCAAATCGAGCAAATCGCTGGAAAAACTAGTTGTCGATTTTGCCCGCGAAACGCGATCACGCGCCAAATCGGCACATGATCCGCACGTCAGTTTAATTTATAAGAAGATGCCGACATCGGTGAAAAAAGAACTCACTTCCGCGGTTCAACTGCCGTTTTCGACAGTTCTTTTCGATTCGATTAAGGCAGTGCGTTGCGCGTCGCCTACAAAGACGCGCTCTGACGTGGAAGCGTGGCACGTAGTTGCCAAAAAATCTCTTCGCTGGTAGGGGCGGTTCGCCGAACCGCCTGGGCGATTGCGGTCAATCGCCCTGGCTTTAAGTTTGCTCTAGCGATGGAAAGAAGGACGAAAATCTTCGGCGATCACGACGAGACAACGATCAAGCAAATCGAGAGATGCGTTGCGGAGGGCGGCGAGCGCGGCGTGCTGTGTGCGGATGGGCATAAAGGTTACGCGCAACCGATCGGTGGCGTCGTTGCCTACAAGGATAAAATCTCGCTGAGCGGTGTCGGCTTCGACATCGCCTGTGGAAACCTTGCCGTCCTGACGGACGCAAAGCACGAACAGATCATGCCTAAGATCGACAAGATCATGGACGACGTGGTGCACGAGATTTCATTTGGGATTGGCCGTAAAAGTAAAACGCGGGTGGAGCATGAGTTGTTTGACGATCCAGAGTGGGAGTTGAAACCAATGCGCGGGTTGAAATCGATGGCCGAGGACCAACTCGGAACGGTGGGTGGCGGAAACCACTATGTCGATCTTTTCGCCGATGAGCAGGACCGCATCTGGGTCGGCGTGCATTTCGGGTCGCGCGGGCTCGGACACAAAACGGCGACGCATTTTTTGAAGCTCGCTGGCGGCAGGGAGGGAATGGATGTGCCGCCCACGGTGGTCGATGAAGATTCGGAGATAGGTCATGATTATCTCGCTGGAATGCATCTAGCGGGCCGTTACGCTTATGCGGGCCGTGAAGCAGTGGCGCGATATGTCGCGCGCAGAATTTTGGGCGCGAGCATCCTCAAGGAAGTGCACAATCATCACAACTTTGCCTGGCGGGAAGAACATTACGGCGAGGAATATTGGGTGGTGCGCAAGGGTGCCACGCCGGCGTTTCCGGGACAGAAGGGTTTTGTCGGCGGGAGCATGGGTGACGACGCGGTGATTATCGAAGGCGTCGACTCACCGATTTCACGAGAATCGTTGTTTTCGACTATTCACGGCGCGGGGCGAATCATGTCGCGCACGGCAGCGAAAGGCCGGTTCGAAAAAGTTGGCAAGAAAAGAATCCGACGCGAAGGCCTCGTCAGGCACGATGAAATGATGAAATGGATCGCCGACAAAGGTGTTTCCTTGCGCGGCGGCGATCTGGATGAAGCTCCACAAGCATATCGCCGTCTCCCCGATGTGCTCGCAGCGCATGCGGGCACGATTCGAATTTTACACACATTGCGTCCGCTTGGTGTCGCCATGGCCGGACGCGACATTGTCGATCCGTACAAGGATTGATCAGCTGTAGCGGCAGTCAATGACTGAAGGATGAAAAGCGCGACGCTCGCCGAGCGCCGCTACAGTTCGATAATCCGACGCCGATATTGCCGACTGGACAAGTGCGATCGTAAAAGAGAATAAGGCGGAGAAACGCCCGTCCGCGAAATAGCGATGCCAAAAAAGAGTTCAGGATCAGGGTAAAACGATTACGGAGGCGATGTCGATATTGGCGTTGGACTCACTCCGGTGGAGACCGGTGAAGCCGAAGGCGATGGACTTGATTCAGCCGTTGCGAGTTTGGCTCTGGCTTCATCAAGCAATTTTTTTTCCTCAGGGTAAATCTTCCCATCGTCAGCTGCATCGATGTATTCCTTTGCAGCGTCGAGCTGATTTGCATCAACCAGTAACAACGCGACGTAAACGGCTGCATGCGGATCATGTAATTGGCTCGGCGGCAGCTTTTTTATAATCTCGAGCCCTTCCGCGTTACGGCCAAGCCGATCGAGTGAAAACGCGTAGGTCACGGCGCAGTTGATTTCGTTTGGCGCCCGATCATATGCCTCTTTGGCGAGATCCTGCGATTGTTGCATATTTCGGTCGATATTGAGCCCGAGTCGAGCGAGGTCTGCTGTGATTGGTGGCTCGTTCGGAGAGCTTTCGTGCAAGCGCTGGAGAATTTGGTAGAGTTTTCCGACTTCGTTCTTGGCGCGATAAAGCTGCCAAAGCGCGTTAAGCGCCTCACGGCGCATAGGCGGGCTTTTTGCAAGGCGCAACCAAAGCTCCTCGGATTCGGACGGCAGATTCCATTTCGAAGCGAGGTGGGCCAGACCAAGCTCACGTTCCGGCAGTGCTTTTGTCGCCTGCTCAGCGGAACGCCAAAAAGCTTCGAATTCAGCGTCCTCGGCCGTGCGCCGCAATTGCCGGGCTGCAATTGCCTGATAACCGAGACGGAGGTAATCAGATTGACCCCACGATCCGCTGCGCGTCCAGCGTTTGAGACGCGACCAGTTTTTTGCATCCGCGTACGCGTCTGCAACTGCGATGGAAACCGGCGGAAGAGTAAGCTTGTCTGCCGGTAACTTATCAATCCACTTAACAACGTCGCCGGCGAGTCCGTTTTGGTTCATCCAATTCATGAGCGACGCAAGGTCGGACGGATTGCGCGCAGCAAACGGTTTCACTCTTTCCAATAACAGACGGAACTTCTTTTCATCGAGTTTTCGATAAAAGTTCAGGCAGAGGAGGTAATCGCCAAATGTGACCTGCTGCGACAATTGGAGTTGCTGGGCGAAGTTATCCGCCCTGGCGAGTTCATTGCGTGCGACAGCGTCATTAAGCAACGCGCGCAACGCACCGGTTCGGAACGGAGTGAGTTTGCTGAGTCGGTCGAGGGCGCTGCGCGCTTTTAAGCTCTTTACCGCATCAGTGGATTGGATTTGCAACACGGCGAGATTGAATTGATACAGGTCGTTGCTCGGCTCCTTTTTTACCGCGGCAGCGAATTGCTCCTCTTGCTCGGCGAAATTTCCCTCCGCTCGGGCCAGCCAGCCCGCAACGACATGGAAAGCTGCTTTAGTGCGATCATTCGGAGAGACACGATCAAGCGCTTTTCGCGCGAGATCGAGCTGCCCGAAGCGCAATGCCGCTGATGCGAGATTCAGCTGGCTATCCAGGTCGTTTGGAAGCAATCGCGCGATTTGTGCGCGCCACAAAACGGTTTCCTCAAGGTTTTGTTTTTCCGTTGCTTCCGCCAAAATGTGAAGGGCGGGCAGAGAGTCTGGATCCACCTTCACGACCTCTCGCGCTCTCTGCGCTGCCCGGCTGAACTTTTCCTCCTGCAGCATCGAAGCCGCCTCATGCAGCAAACGGCTTTCGTGCCAGTCCCTATAAAGTCTTGAGCTGTAATGTAAGAAAAGAACGTCGAGGACGACAAGCAGTGTAGCTGCCGTAGCTAAAAGACCGAGACGAGCAGACCACGACTGGGGTTTGAAGAAAGACTCAAGACCGAGAAACAATTGGCGTGTTCTTCTGTGTTCGCCGCCTTTGATATTTTCGGCCATTCTCGTGTCCTATCTAACCGCGCTGCAACTCTAGCTCGACCCGCATCCATCGGCCCACACAGACTCTTAAGGTCGTGTCGCTGCCTCGGACTCTAAAACCACAGGAACTTCTTTGATCGACTCCGTGAGTCGCTCCCTCAAACGCGGGCCCCAAACATACCGCGCGAGCAGCACTTTGATTGTTGCTGTTAGCGGCACGGCCAGGAGTGGACCGAGCACGCCGCCAATGACCAAACCCCAGACAAAGATCGACACGATCACTGTCATTGGATGCAAGCCGACAGAATTTCCCACAATACGGGGAGCGTAGAATATGCCTTCAAGATTTTGAACCACGATGAAAATGACCGTGACCCCAACGGGATGCCACCAATCGCCCCACTGAAAAGCAGCGATGAGAACAGCTGGTACCCAGCAAATGATTATCCCGATGTATGGAACCATCGTAAGGATGACAACAATTGCACCAATCAGAGGAGCGAAATTGAGCCCGAAAAGTGTCAGTGCAGTACCGATGAGTATGCCGTCCACCAGACAAACAAGTAGCTGCCCCCGAAAATACGCAGTGACGTATTTGTTTATCTCCGACAATACTTCCGCGACTTCATCCTTTAGCGGCGACGCACGCAGCGGCAGGTAATCCTTCCATCTCTTTTCGATGCGCGGTTTTTCATTCAAAAGGAAAAATAAATAGATCGGCACCAGGATGAGGCTAAGCAAAAAGCCGGTGACACCAAGAAATCCGCCGATGCTTTTCTTTAAGATCCCCCATAATTTTTCCATCAGTGTTGGAAGTGCCCACTGAAGATTGGGAATTTGTTTTTCTACGTAAGCTTGAATCCGCTGGCGTTCGGCGGTGGTAAGCTTTGGCGGGCTGGCCGCGATTGTTTCGGTCGCGTTCGCGCTCGCTTGCGGCGACGCGGATCCGTTTGGTGAAGCAGTCGCACTCGCGGCTGGTTGTCCATGAGGAGGGGGAGAAGCAGGGCCGATGAGCCAGTTTGTGAAACTGGTCGACGCAGACTTTCCGTGCGCTCCGCCAAGTAATCCGAACGTTTGGTCGAATCGATAGATAAGATCGACAATGCGATCGCGCGCTCGTTCTGTGTAAGCAGGGACTTGCTTCGCGAAATTCGCGCTTTGGATTGAAATGGTAGGGACAAGCCAGGCGGCCAATCCGCCCAGTGCAAAAAAGGCGAAGGCGAAAAGAAGAGCCACCGCTTTGGTGCGACTACGAGTGCCTCGAGACATTTTCGTCACGAGCGGGTCGAGCAGATAAGTGAGAATCATTGCTATGGCAACGGGGATCAAGATTGGCTGAAGGAAGCTGACGATATTGGCGCCCGTCCAAATCACCGCGCCAACGATTACGATGAGAAAAACAACAAAGAAGGCGGTGAGAGCTGCCCACATCGTTTTGCGCTGCCATGCTGTTGGGTATTCCTTCATGGTGCGATTATGCGCCTCTCTGGTTTGTAGAAAGCCTGCGCTCGATCGACATTTTAATCACTGAGTCCGGTTCGTGTTGGCTGGCGAACCTTTGCTGATTGTCGTCTTGGTGCTCTCGATCTTCTCTGTGAGTTTTTTATTTTGCGGATCGAGCACCAACGCTTTTTGCCATGTCTCCAACGCCTGTTGGACACGGTTTAATTTCAAATAAACATCGCCGATGTGTTCGAATACGACCGCGTCCTCATGGTCCATGTTCTTTGTAGCTCGCAGTAAGTCGGCTAAGGCTTGATCAAATCTGCCTTTTCGAAACTCGACCCAACCCAGGCTGTCGAGGTAAGAACCATTGTCGGGCTCAATTTGCAGCGCCCGTTTGATCATATCCTCGGCTTCATCGAGGTACATGTTGTGATCTGCCCACATGTAACCAAGATAGTTGTAGGCTTCCGCCGCGTTAGGCGGATCGAGAGCGATTGATTTGCGAAGCAAGTCCGCGGCTTTTTCATACAAACCCGCCTGCTCAGCCGTCGCGCCGTAGTTGAAATAGAATTTCGCGTTTACGATTTCAGTATCCTGATCGAGTTCCGCTTCGTGCAACGCTTCCTCAAAAGTCGCCACCGCTTGCTGAATCTGCTTCGCTTCCCGCTGCGCGAGGGCGAGATAGTAAACGATCTCCGGCGCGCCGGGGAACCGCCGGCGGGCTTCGATCAGAATCTTTACTGCCCTATCTGCATCTTTGATAGGCCCGAGAAGTAACTCCGCCAGCCGTAAGTATGTGCCGGCATGATTCGGATTAATCAGCAGGCTTTGTTCGTAGTTTGCGGCTACTTTGACAAACTTAGCTTTAGCCTCGTCAAGCCGTTTTGCGCGTTGTAGCGATCGCGCTTCATCGTCCAGAATCTGTGCAAGCAGATCGTACGGCTGATATTTTTCTGGATGCTGTTTGATGAGCTGCTCGAGCATCTCAACTGCTTTGGCGCGCTGGTTTGTCAAAATGAAACTGCTCGCCAGTTTTTCCCGCGCGTTGGCGTCGTCGGGTTGTAGTTCGAGCACGCGAAGATAAAGCGGAATCGCCTCCTTTAATTGCTGGGAGGCGGCATAGTAATCTGCGACGTCTTTGAGAACAGACGGATCGTCATCGGCGTGTTCTACTGCTTTTTTGAAAACGTCATTGACGCGTCGCAATTCATCAGGTTTCGGCTGCGAGTCAGATTTAAAAATCATCGCTACGTAAAGTTTGCCCAGCCTCGTCCAGAAGGCGGCATCATCGCTATGAACTTTTGTGGCTCGATCCAGGGCGTCGAGAGCTTTGTTTTCTTCTCCGGCCGCCAATTCGATTTCACAAAGACGCTGGTATGCCTCGATGTCGCGCGGATTCAGAGCGATCGCCTGATTGGCGTAATCGAGCGCTTCGTCCGTTTTCTTGAGATATTTTGCGTAAATAAAAGCAAGCTGGCTGTAAGGTTCGGCATCGTTTGGGTTCGCTTTGATTGCGTCTTTTAGAATGTCGATCGCCTGCGGAAAATCATCCTGTTGTATCAACAAAGCGGCTACGCGCGACGCGAGTTTTGAATGGCCAGGATCGACGTTGAGCACTTTGCGATACGCCTCCAGCGCTTTGTCGATCTCGCCGTTCTCCTCAAAGGATCCGCCTTCGACAAAGGAAGCGAGCGCCCCAGCTTTACGCTCGCCCTCAGGGCGAAGAAGCAGATCAGCAGCCGGCTTCAGGTTGAACGAATCGTGCTGCTGATTACTTTTTTTTACGATGGCGGTCGATGAGCCGACCTGTGGCAACGATGCAGCGGGGGTCCGCGCGACTCCGGTGGATCTGAAATTCAAGAAAACGAATAGAAAAAAAACAGACCAAAGCGCGAGAATCCCTCGTTTCATTCGCTCGCTCATTCGTTCGATTTTAGGCTTTTGCCAGCGCGTTCGCAAACGAGCTAACCCTAACAAATATTCAAGCAAGCAACCGCCAGTTACGCCTTGTAACGAAGACGCTTCTTATGGCGATTTTGTTTCATGCGCTTGCGGCGCTTGTGCTTGGAAATTTTCGCCTTGCGTCTTTTCTTAAGAGAGCCCATTCAGTTTTGATTTGCGAATCGGGATTCAACCATCTAATCCGCAGCGATGCAACTCAGTTCTTTGTCGCAGCGACTGCTTAGATGTTCGTACGAGTAAGGGCGCGGTATCGCAGTAATGCCGCATCTGAAAACGCTATCGTGAGGAGCAGCAGGCCGAATTCGACCCGGTTAGCGGTCGACTACAGCGATTAGTTAGATGGGTTACTTGGCATGACTAACTCGTATGATGCGACCATCCACCTTGGAAATTTCTGCGATCGCTACACTGCCCGGCGTGTTGTTTGGGAGTGAACCTGTCACTGTCCAAACGCCGTCGTGTAGCGTCGCGAGACCCGGCTTCTCGGTGGCAATGTGCTCCGCACCATAAATGGGCTCCCATACGGCGACGGCGATCTTGATCGCTGTGGCTTCATCCGGAACGTAACCAGCCGGAGGCATGTACGTGTGCTTTGGCTCGTCCGCGACAGCAAACGTGAGGCTGCACGCTATCACGACAAAGTAATGAAAGGTGCGCGTTATCTAACAAGATCGAGCTGAGCCACCGCTGGCGGCGGCGAGCTTTGCTTTTGCTTCATCCTTCAGCCTTTCAGCGCGGCGGCCAGCGGTTCCTCCAGCGATTGGTTAGATGAAATCATACACGTATGACCAA
>Ga0207693_10004029_pt1 | contig 12487 bp, 12 predicted proteins | sample LARL81metaG_FD_184347 | JGI IMG/M metagenome (GOLD analysis project Ga0207693, IMG submission 184347) | Corn, switchgrass and miscanthus rhizosphere microbial communities from Kellogg Biological Station, Michigan, USA - LAR L8-1 metaG... | ecosystem: Host-associated > Plants > Roots >...
CCCAATCGGTCGGCTTGCGTTAAACTCTGCATCACGCGTCGCCGAAGAAGCGCGCAGCGAGCGCCCTGCCGCACCGATGGAGCGCGATGGGGGAAAACGACGGTCGCATTCGACAACCCGTCCGGCGGGATCGGCAGCGAATTCGCGACTTGTTTCATTTCACGAGGAGGTCTCGATGCTGGTAAGAAAATTTTCCCTGGCCGCGCTGGCCATGCTCGTTCCCGTAGCGGCGGGCGCGGCGACACGCTGCGATGCGGTCCTCGCGGCTTTCGGCAAGAGTCTCGTCGGCGCTACCTGCTTCGAAAAGGGCGATCTCACCACCAACGGCGACACGACGGACGTCAATCCGACGACGCCGCCGGACAATTCCATCCCCGGACTACCCGTGGGCGCCTACCGGCCGCGCACGGATCGGTTGGTGCTGGTCAATCCTCCGAGCGACGTCACCGCGATCACGACCGCGGTGCCCGGCTTGCAGATCTCGGGATGGTTCGCGTCCGATCCGGCGCACGAGGCCCGCTTCCTGCTGCGGCTCCCCAACAACTGGAACGGCAAGCTCGTGGTCGCCGGGACCCCGTCGCAGCGCAGCGAGTTTTCCAGCGACTATGCGTGGAGCGATTACGTCGTCCAGAAGGGCTACGCGTACGCCTCGCAGAACAAGGGCGTGTACGGTTTTTATTTCGTAGCGGCTCCCACTCCTCCGGCCATCGTTCCGTCGGATCCACTGGCGTGCCGGTACAACCCCACGACGGCCGCCAACCTGTGGCTTCATTTCTACGATGACGATCCGGGCAAGCCATTCACCCAGTGGGCACAGTACATGGTCGATACCGCGAAACTCGCGCGGACGGGCACGGAGGCGCTCTACGGCAGCGACCCGAGGTTCACGTACGCGGTCGGTACGTCGAACGGCGGCTACCAGGTGCGCCGCGCGGTCGAGATAGCGCCACAACTCTTCGACGGCGGCGTGGACTGGGAAGGCACCTACGTCGAGGCCGACGCCCCCAATCTGCTGACCGATCTGCCGCCGGCCGTACTCAATTATCCCGATTACGCGACGTCCGGATTCAGCGCCAGCAGCACGGCGGCGAAGAACATCGAGCTCGCCGGCTATCCTCCGGACATCGTCGGGGCGGCGACAACGCTGTGGCGCCTGCACTACGAGAATTACTGGGAGCTCACCGCCTGCCAGTGGCAGAAGCGGCTCGATCCGACCTACAACACCTATGGCAGCGACCTGAGCGGGCTGGCGACGTACAACTACATCGCTCGGCTTTCGGTGCCCAACGTCGACGTCGGCGCGCAGCTCGATGCCTTCGCGACCACCGGGCTGATCCAGAAACCGCTGATCACCGTGGCGGGCACCGAGGATTCGCTGCTGCCGATCGATCATCACGCGCGCGCTTACGCGCGTGCCGTCGCGGCGAGCCTGGCGGCCCAGCCGGGTTACCCGCACCGGCCGCAGCCGGCATATCGCCTGTACGAAGTACAGAACGGCAACCACATCGAGAGCTACAAGAATTTCTTTCCAGCGCTCGAGTACATCCTGCCGCACGCGCAAACGGCCTTCGATCTTCTCGTCGGCAATGTCGAGCACGGGTCGGCGCTCCCGCCCGACCAGTGCATCCCGCGCGGCGGTGCTATCGCCGCCGGGCCGGCAGAGCCCGGGCATTGCGCGGCGCTGTTCGTACCCTGAAGAAGCGCCGGCCCGATGACGGCGCGCTGCGCCGAAGCGGGTAGAATGACGCGGCCGCCCAAAAGGGGCGGCCGTTTCTTTTGACGAGCCGTCCGGTCCCGCCATGTCGTCGATGACCCCGCAGGAAATCGTACACGAACTGAACAAGCACATCGTCGGTCAGGACGCGGCAAAGCGCGCCGTCGCGATCGCGCTGCGCAATCGCTGGCGGCGCCAGCAAGTCGCCGATCCGCTCCGGCAGGAGATCACGCCGAAGAACATCCTGATGATCGGACCGACCGGCGTCGGCAAGACCGAGATCGCACGCCGGCTGGCCAAGCTCGCCGATGCGCCGTTCATCAAGGTCGAGGCAACCAAGTTCACCGAAGTCGGCTATGTGGGCCGCGACGTCGACACCATCATCCGCGATCTCGCCGAGACGGCGATCAAGCAGACACGCGAGTCGGAAGCGCGCAAGGTTCGCCATCGCGCCGCCGACGCGGCCGAGGAGCGCGTGCTCGACGCGCTGCTGCCGCCGGCGCGCGAAGTGAACTTCGAAGACATGCAGCCGACCGATTCGGCCGCGCGCCAGAAGTTCCGCAAGATGCTGCGCGAAGGCAAGCTCGACGACAAGGAGGTGGAGGTCGAGCTCGCGGCGTCGCCGACGCAGATGGAGATCCTCGCGCCGCCGGGCATGGAAGACCTGACCAGCCAGATCCAGGGCATGTTCCAGCAGATGTCGGGCGGCAAGCGCAAGCTCAAGAAAATGCATGTCGGCGAGGCGTTGAAGGCGCTGATCGATGAGGAAGCCGGCAAGCTCATCAACGACGACGAGCTCAAGACCAAGGCGCTCAGCAACGTCGAGCAGAACGGCATCGTCTTCCTCGACGAGATCGACAAGATCGCCAGCCGCCAGGAGATGCAGGGCGCCGACGTCTCGCGCCAGGGCGTGCAGCGCGACTTGTTGCCCCTGGTCGAGGGCACGACCGTCGCGACCAAATACGGGATGATCAAGACCGACCACATCCTGTTCATCGCCAGCGGCGCATTCCACCTGTCGAAGCCGTCTGACCTGATTCCGGAGCTGCAGGGACGTTTTCCGATCCGCGTCGAGCTCGCATCGTTGTCGGTCGACGATTTCGAGCAGATTCTCACCGCGACCGATGCCTGCCTGACGCGACAGTACCAGGCGCTGCTCGCCACCGAGCACGTCGATCTCGATTTCCAGCCGGACGGCATCCGCCGGCTCGCCGAAATCGCCTACGCGGTCAACGAAAAACAGGAGAACATCGGCGCGCGGCGGCTGTACACGGTGATGGAGCGACTGCTCGACGAGGTGTCGTTCAGCGCCGCCAAGCTCGACGGCCGCACGATCGTCATCGATGCCGCCTACGTCGACGAGCGCCTCGCCGGAATCGTCAAGGACGACAACCTGTCGCAATACATCCTTTGACGCGCGATGGTCGAGCGGATTCTCGGCATCATCCTGCCGGTGTTCAGCGTCATCCTGCTGGGCTACGTTTACGCCCGCCGCGCCAATCCGGACATGACATGGGTCAACCGGATCAACATGAACGTGCTGGCGCCGGCGCTGATCTTCAGCGCGCTGGCGAGCAAGGACTTCGATCTCGTCGCCAACCGCGTGCTGATCGTCGGCGCCATCGGCGTGGTGCTCGGCTCGGGCCTGCTCGCGTGGCCGTTCGCGCGGCTGCTGCACGAGGACCCGCGCACGTTCGTGCCGCCGATGATGTTCAACAACTGCGGCAACATGGGCCTGCCGCTGGCGGTGCTGGCGTTCGGCCAGCCGGGGCTCTCCGCGATGGTCGCGCTGTTCACGATCTCGAACCTGCTTCACTTCACGCTGGGCGTGCACATCGTCAACCGCCACGCGGCATTCTGGCCGATCTTCCGGAACCCGATGGTGATCGCGACCTTCGTGGGCTTTGCCTTCGCGCTCGTTCACCCGGCGGCGCCCGAGTGGCTGATGCTTGCCATCCGCATGACCGGCGACGCCATGATCCCGCTGATGCTGATCTCGCTCGGCGTGCGCATGGCCACCGTCAGCTGGGGCGGCTGGAACCTCGGCGTCATCGGCGCGCTGGTGTGTCCATTGACGGGGATCGCGATGGCCGCGCTGCTCTCGCCGGCGCTGGGCCTCGACGCGACGCAGGCGGGCTTGCTGATCCTGTTCGGCTGCCTGCCGCCCGCAGTGCTCAACTTCATGGTCGCCGAGCAATACCACCAGGAGCCGGGCAAGGTGGCTTCGATCGTGCTGATCGGCAATGCCGCGTCGATCGTATTCGTGCCGATCGCGCTGTCGCTGGCGCTGCGTCAGTAAGTCGCTCGTCCCCCGGAGAGATCGAACACCGCCCCGGTCGCGAACGAGCAGTCTTCCGAGCAAAGCCAGGCGATCTGCGCGGCGATCTCCTCGACGGTGCCGAAGCGCCGCATCGGAATACGCGCGACGATCTCCTTCTCGCGCTCGGGCGAAATGCCCAGGGTCATCGGCGTCGCCACGATCGCGGGGGTCACCGTGTTGACGGGGATCCCCGACTCCGCGAGCTCCTTGCCCAGCGTCTTGGTGAGCGAGACGATCCCCGCCTTCGATGCCGCGTAGGCCGCAGCGCGCGGCATGCCCTCCTTGGCCTGTATCGACGACACGTTGACGATATGACCGCGCTGGCCGGTCTTCGGATCGGGCGTGTTGGCGAGCATCAGCGGCACGATCACGCGGCAGCAGATGAAGGTTCCCGTCAGGTTGACGTCGAGCACGCGGCGGAAATCCTCGGTGCTGTGCTCCCAGGTATTCGACACCGGTCCGAGGATTCCGGCGTTGTTGATCAGGAAATCGATGCGGTCGAAACGCTTCAGCACCGCCTTGGCCGCGGCGGTGACCGCGGCTTCGTCGGTCGTGTCGACCGGCTGGCCGAGCGCGCGCTCGCCCAGCAGCTGCGCTGCCGCGGCGACGCCGGCAGCGTCGTGGTCCCACAGCGCGACCGATGCGCCGGACGCGTGCAGCCGGGCCGCAATCGCGCGCCCGAAGCCGCCCGCGCCTCCGGTGATGACGGCCGTGCGGCCGGTGAAATCGTAACTGACCATGGAGCCACCGCCAGCGATGTGGTGCGCGATCGGTCAAGACGGCGGGACGCCGGGTTGACAGGCGCTCTGCGCACAATTATACGATGGGAGGCGCCGCGCCCTCGCGGCGCAAGCGCAGGATTCAAGCGAAAGATTTCCCGATGGACGCACAGACGATCGAAGCCGCCGCGCAGCATCTGATGGCGGCAAGGACAGCGCGGCGGCCCGGCGCGCGGCTGCCGGCGCCATGCCGGCCCGCGGACGCGGAAGCGGGCCTGGCGATACAGCGTCGCGTCGGTGAAATGCTCGATCTGCCCATCGGCGGCTGGAAGTGCTCGGTCCCGTCGCCGGAGCGAAAAGTCGTGGCAGCGCCGATTTTCGCGCCGACGATCGTCAGCGTGGCGCCATGTCCGATCGTGCCGATTGCCGGCAAGGCGCGCGTCGAGCCGGAGATAGCCTTCGTCCTCGGACGCGATCTGCCGGCGCGCGCAACACCCTATGACGAAGCCGATGTGCGGGCCGCGATCGGCGAGGTAAGGCTGGTTCTCGAGCTGATGGGACCGCGTTACGCGGATCCGGAGGCGGTCACGTTTCCCGAGCTCCTCGCCGACAGCATCGCCAACCAGGGACTGTTCGTCGGGCCGGTGCTGTCGACTGCGGTCGGACCTCCGCTCGATGCCTTTGCGATCGTCATCGACGGGGCCGACGGAACGCTGATAACCCGCGAGGGCAGGCATCCTGACGGACATCCGCTGCGGCCGCTGTACTGGCTGGCGAATTTTCTCGCTGCCGGCGGCTACGGCGAAGGCGTGGCGCTGAAGGCGGGTCAGATCGTCACCACCGGCTCGTATTGCGGCGTCGTCGACGTTCCGCTGGAGACCGCGCTGGTCGTGCGCTACGGTGACCTGGGCACGCTCGATGTCCAGTTCTCCGCGGCGGGATAATTCATGAGCCTGGCCGGGTCCGGCGCGGTTTGCATCTGGCACGATCTGACGCCGGAGGCGACCGACGAGTTCTATCAGTGGCACAACCGCGAGCACATGCCCGAGCGGGTCGGCATACCCGGATTCCTGCGCGGCCGGCGCTATATCGCGGTCGCCGGCTCACCGACGTACTTCAACCTGTACGAGGCCGACAGCACCGAAGTGCTCGGCGGCAACGATTATCTCGACCGGCTGAATGCGCCGACCGAATGGACGCGCCGGGTTGTGCCATCATTTCGCCGCGTCTCGCGTTCGATCTGCCGCGTCGTCTACAGCGAAGGCGTCGGTCAGGGTGGATTCATGCTGACGCAGCGTTTCGAGGTCGCCGCGGCGGAACGCCCCGGCGCGCTCGAGACGATGCGGTCCCGCCTGCTCCCGCCGCTCGCCGAACGCAAGGGCATCGCCGGCGTGCACCTGTGCGTCGCGGACGAAGCGATCAGCCGCATCGAGACCGCGGAAAAAAAAGCGCGAGCCGATGCGACCGCGGTGCCTGGTTGCATCGTCCTGATCGAAGGCACGTCGGAAGAAGACGTCCGCACTGCCGGCGAATTGCTGGCGGCCGAGGTGCGCACCCTTCTCGGTGGATCCGCTCCTTCGATAGACACGTCGATCTACCAGCTGCAGCACGCCCGTTCGAAAGCGCCGTAGGCGGCGCATCGGCGCTGGTCGCGCAGCCGTGCCCGCGGCGCGAGCATCGGTCCCTTACAGCGTCGTATTGACCGCGCCGCCGTCGATCAACAGATTCTGCCCGACGATGAAGCCGGCGTCGGCGCTGCACAGGAAAGCGCAGGCGCGACCGAATTCGTCCGGGGTGCCGAATCGTCCTGCGGGAATCTCCGCCATTCGCGCGCTGGCGAACGTTTGGTAGTCCTGGCCGGCCTTGGCCGACAGCTTGCGCAAGCCGTCGATCTGGCGATCGGTGGCGAATGGTCCGGGTAGAAGATTATTGATGACGACGTTGTGCTTCGCGACTTGGCGCGCGAGCCCTGCGACAAATCCGGTGAGACCGGCGCGTGCGCCGTTGGACAGCCCCAAATGCGCGAGCGGCGCCTTGACCGAGCGCGAGGTGATGTTGACGATGCGGCCGAAGCGGCGCGCGATCATGCCGTCGATGGTCGCGCGCATCAGCATGATGGGCGTGATCATGTTGTTGTTGACGGCGGCGATCCAGGCGTCCTCGTTCCAGTCGCGAAAGTCGCCGATCGGCGGGCCGCCGGCGTTGTTGACCAGGATGTCAGGCTCCGGGCAGGCGGCCAGCACTGCGGCGCGGCCGGCCGCCGTGGTGATATCGGCAGCGACCGCCACGACCGAGACGCCGGTCTCGCGCCGGATCGCCTCGGCCGTCGCTTCCAGCGTCGGCGCGGTTCGCGCGTTGATGGTGAGGTCGACGCCCTCGCGCGCCAGCGCGATCGCACAACCCCTGCCCAGGCCCTGGCTGGCTGCGCAGACGATCGCCTTTTTGCCGCGAATGCCGTAGTCCATCGACGTCTCTCCCGTCCGGCTTCTAGGCCGCCGCGCGGCGCCGCTGTCCCAGGTCCGGCGGCGGAGCCTTGTGGAACACGCCGTTCTGCATGATCGCCAGCAGCCGGCGCCGATTCTGCAGGATGCGCACGTCGGCGAGCGGGTCGCCGTCGACGAGCAGCAGGTCGGCGAGGTAGCCGTTGCGCACCCGTCCGAGCGAATCGGGCATGCCCATGATCTCGCCGCCCAGCCGCGTCGCACCGACAATCGCCTCCATCGGCGTGAATCCGAGCAGGTCGACGAAGTAGGCGAGGTCGCGGGCGTTGCTGCCGTGCGGATTCCACAGGAAGCCATAGTCGCCGCCCGGAAGCACGCGCACGCCGCGCCGATGCAGGTCCTTCATGCATTCGACGGTGAGCTCGAGATCTCGAGCCACGCGTGCCTTGATCGCGTTGCTGGACGGCAGGCCGAAGCTCTCGGCCTCGTGCAGCCTGGTCCAGGTGACCGAAAGCGCGGGCGCCACGAATACCCGGTCTCTGTGTTCTTCCAGCATGTCCTTGGCTTCTTCATCGGCACAGGTCGCGTGGTAGATCACATCGACACCGTGCCGCAAGCACATCTTGATCGACTCGGCGCTGCGGGCGTGCGCCGCCACGCGGCGTTCGTGCTGGCGCGCGACTTCTGCCACGGCAGCCACCTCGTCGTCGGCCATCACCGTGCGCGCCGACGGTATCGCCGGCGTCGACGTGTCTCCCGAGGCGACGATCTTGAGCACGTCGACTCCCTCGCGGCAGGCCTCGCGCGCGGCGCGGCGAAATTCGGCCGGCCCGTCGCAGGGCAGCGTGTACATTGCCTCGCCGGGGTCCAGATGAAGCTGACGCAAGTCGCCGACGCCGCCGGTGACCGTCAGCTGCACGCTCGCCGCCAGCAGCCGCGGCCCCGGGTAGTCGCCCGAACGGATGGCGTTGCGCACGACGACGTCGAGGCGCGGCTTGGTCGCCGCAGCACTGAACGCGGCGGTAAATCCCTGGTCGAGATAGAGCCTCGCATGTTTGAGCGACAGCAAAAGGTGCTCCTCGACCGGCAGCGAGGAAAAGGCGTGCGGCGTCGCTTGGTCGACGAAGCTCAAGTGCGCGTGCGGCTCGATCAGCCCCGGCATCAGCGTCGCCCCGGCGCAATCGATGACGTCGCCTTCGGACGGCGGCAGGCGCCGCTCCGCGGGCACGACGTCGACGATGCGCTCGTCGTTCACCCGCACGTCACCGCGGTACGGCTTGGCGCCCGAACCGTCGAGGATCATCGCATCGGCAAAGATCGTATTCACCTGTGGTTCCCTAGCCGGTGCCGGCGACAGCGGAAGCTGGCTGGGCTTGGACGTGATCGCGCCGCCACGCCGCCAGCATCGCGTCGATACCGTCTTCGAGACGCATCGCCGGCACGAAACCCAGCGCCAGCCCGAGACCGTCATTGCGCAGCGTCCAGCCGCTGGCGGGCACAGCGACCGTTTCGCGCTCGACCTCTACACCCGGATGACGCAGCTGCAGGTGCGCGACGGCATCGCGTATCGTGCGCCGATCGCCGACGACATTGAACGCGGCGAAACGCGGCAGCGGCGCCGCGAGCCCACGCACTAGCACTTCGGCCGCGTCGTCGACGTAAGTCCAGTCGATCGGCTCGGGAAAGTCCGGGACGACAACGCGACGATCGCCGCGGGCGAAGTGCTCGACCACCTCCTGCGCCACGCGCCAGCCGCGCTCTCGGCCGGGGCCGTAGACCCAGCCGAACCGCAACGCGAGAGAGGCCGGATAGCCGTCGAGAGCGCTGAGCGCGCGGCACAGATGCTCGCCGGCGGCCTTGGTCACGCCGTAGACGGTCTGCGGCCGAAGCGCGACGTCGTCGCCGCTGCCTTCGGCGCACGGCCCGACGGCGGCGACCGAGCTTGCGTAGACGATGCGTCGAACCGCGGCGGCGCGAGCTGCCGCGAATACCGCCGCGGTGCCGCCGATGTTGACCCGGACTGCTGCCGCCGGATCGCGCGCCGCGGCGTCGGTCAACAGCGCCGCGAGGTGCACGACCGCTTCAGGCTTGACCTTCGCCATCGCTGCCGCCAGCGCCGGCCCGTCGGTAACATCGCATCGGATGTCGGCAGCGCCGCCTCGATCGACGGTGGTAACGTGGTGTCCGGCGCCACGCGCGCGCGCAGCGAAGGCTTGACCGAGAAAGCCGGCGCCTCCGGTCACCAGCGTTCGCACGGTCAGTACTTGATGACGCCCATGCGCAGAAAGGCGCGATGGATGCGCTCCGCATAGGCGTTGAAGCTTGCGTCCTCGCCCAGCACGGCAGGACGCGGACGCGGCAAGTCGATGGCGATCTCGTCGACGATACGGCCGGGATTCGGCGACATCACCAGCACGCGATCGGACAGGCCGATCGCCTCCTCGATGCTATGGGTGATGAACAGCACGGTCTTTCGCGTTTCCATCCACAGGAGCTCGAGATCGTGGCGGATCTGCGTCCTGGTGATCGCATCGAGTGCACCGAACGGCTCGTCCATCAGCAGGATCGACGGCTGGTGGATCAGGGCCCGGGCGATAGACACGCGCTGTCGCATGCCGCCGGACAACTGGCGCGGGTAGCGGTCGCGGGCGGGCTCCGGGATGCCGAGCTTGCCCAGGATGCGCGACGCCTGCTCGCGCGCGCCCGCGAGCGGCAAGCGGCGAATCTGCGCCTGCAACAGCACGTTGTCCAACGCGCTGCGGAATTCGAGCAGCAAGTGGTCCTGGAAGACGATGCCGACGTCGGTCAGCGGCCGCTGCAGCACTTCGCCGCCGACGACGAGCTCGCCGGTGCTGGCGGGGATGAGGCCCGCGGTGATCAGCATCAGCGTGCTCTTGCCGCAGCCCGACGGGCCGATGAGGCTCACGAATTCGCCGCCGCGAATATCGAACGACACGTCGGCGAGCGCGGTGAACACGCCGCTCTTGCCGGCGAACTGCTTGCCGACATTGCGGGCGACGATCGGGGCGCCGCCCGCGGTCGCGGCTGCTTGCGCCTCGAGCGTCGCCTGACCCTGCATGATCAGCACTTCGGCGCGTTGGCCGGCAGGAAATCGTTGCTGTAGTAATCGCCGATCGGCTTGTCCTTCGGCAGATTGAGGTACGTCGTCAGCAAGTCGAATGTCGTCTGCCAGTTCTTGTCGGGCACCCGGCCGAGCGAGGTTGCGCCGGGGGCGCAGACCAGCAGCAGGTCGACGTTGAGCTGCTTCAGTATCTGGTCCTTGCTGGCCGACGGGAACTGCTCGATCACTGCGGCGGCCGCGGCGTCGGGGTTCTTGCGCGCTTCGTCCCAGCCCTTGAGGCTCGCCGCAACGAAATTCCGGTACAGATCGGGACTTTCCTTCAGTCGATCGTCGCGAGCGACGATCGACAGGCCGACGGTCGGCACGCCGACGTCGCGATAGAAGATGTCGTTGACCTTGAAGCCACGGTCGCGCATCTGGACGCTCTGGAAATCCGCCCCGGCAAGGATCGCGTCGACCTTCTTTTCCAGCAGCGCGCCCACGAGCGCCGCCGGATCGATGTTGACGATATCGAGCTTCGTCTTGTCGAGCTTGTTTTCCGCGAGGATGGCGTCGAGCAGCGTCGTTTGCGCGGTGCCGGGCTGGACGGCCAGCTTCTTGCCGACCAGGTCCTTCGGCGACTTGATGCCGGAGCCCTCGATCGAGATGATCGCGAAGCCGTTGGTTTGCAGGATCGGCGCGATGATTTTCAGCGGCGCGCCCTTGGAGCGGATCTGCATCGCCGCCGGCGCATCGGCAAAGCCGACGTCGGTCTGGCCGGTCGCGACCTGTTGCGCCGTGGTCGCCGAGCCCTTGCCTTCCTCGATCGTCAGATCGATGCCGACGTCCTTGTAGTAGCCGAGCTTCTTCGCCAGCATGAACCCGGCCTGCGGGCCGCCGGCGAGGAAGTTGAGCGTCAGCCGCATCGGCTTGCCTTGCTGCGCCGCGGCCGGGAGCCCGACGCTGGCGATTACCGCGACCAGCGCGGCTGCGAATAGCTTTTTCATCATCTTCCCCTCCGGTTTGGTTTTGTGTCGAATGCCGCTCAATTCCCGTGCAGCCAGGGCATGCACAGGCGCTCGAGCAATTGTACGGCGTAGCTGAACACGATGCCGATTGCCGACAGCGCCACCAGGACCGCGAAGATCAGCGGCATGTCGAGATAGCTGGTGGCGCGCAGCAAGAGGTAGCCCAGGCCCGAGTTCGAGCCGACGAACTCGGCGACGATCGCTCCGGTGGCGGCGAAGACGATCGAAACCTTGAAGCCGCCGAAGATGTGCGCGATCGCCGACGGAAGGCGGATGTAGCGGAACGTCTGTCCGGCGTTTGCCCCCATCGACCGCGTCAGATACAGCACGCGCTCGTCCAGAGCGCGAAATCCGGTCATGCTTGCGACCAGCGTCGGGAAAAAGCAGAGCATGAACGTCAGGAGTATCTTCGGAAACGGCCCGAATCCGAACCAGACGACGAACAGCGGAGCGACCGCGATCTTCGGAATCAGCTGGAAGAAGACGATCAACGGGTACAGCGACCGCTCGAGCCACCGGAACGACACGATCATCAGGCCGAGCGGCACGCCGATCGCCGCCGCAAAGAGGAATCCGAGCAGCACTTCGCTTGCCGTCACCAGCGTGTGCTGCCAGATCAGCGCTCGCGACTCGACCAGCTTGGACAGAAACTCGGTCGGCAGCGGCAGAATGTATTCCGGCACGCCGAACAGCCGCACCAGGAATTGCCAGGCCACCAGCAGCGCGGCGAACGTCGCGATCGGAAACAGCACCGCGGAAATGCGATCGCGCGCCTTCGTCGGTGGCGGGGCGGCGACCGCCAGCTGATCTGCCGCCGCCGTGACGGCCGGCGTTGCCGCGCCCTGCGGCGCGGCCGGCGCGACCGGGTCGAGGCTCACTCGCGCACTCCGGCGGCGCCCGGCCCGGCGCGCAATGCCCAGGTGCCGTAGCCGGCGGGCAGGTTGATCTCGATCAGCTCCAGATCGTCCGACCGGCCGACGACGTTGTGCGCTACTCCCGCCGGTTGCGACAGCGAGGAGCCCGCACCGACCCTGACCACGTCGTCCACGCCCGCATAGCGGAACTCGATCCAGCCCCGCAGGACGTAGACGAAATGCGCGCTCATGTCGTGCCAGTGCCAGCCCGTCGCCGCCTCGAACGGGCGAATGGCGCGGATGTGCTTGGCGCCGATCATGCCGCCGCTCGCCGCCGCCCAACCCAGATC
>Ga0207693_10004030_pt1 | contig 12483 bp, 14 predicted proteins | sample LARL81metaG_FD_184347 | JGI IMG/M metagenome (GOLD analysis project Ga0207693, IMG submission 184347) | Corn, switchgrass and miscanthus rhizosphere microbial communities from Kellogg Biological Station, Michigan, USA - LAR L8-1 metaG... | ecosystem: Host-associated > Plants > Roots >...
GATCCAGGTCAACGCGCTGGGGCAGCCGACGCCGGGCGGGCAGCTTGTCTCGACGCCGCCGACGCCGGGGAACAGCCTGAAGCTGACGATCGACGGCGACGTCCAGGCCGCGGGCGAAGCGGCGCTGGCGGCTCAGGGGCTGCCGGGCGCGTTCATCTCGATGAACATCGACAACGGTCAGATTCTGGCGATGGGGTCGAACCCGACCTTCGACCCGACCGAGCTGACCCCGCCGATGAGCCAGCAGCAGGTGAACGAACTCTACCGCGACCCCGTCGCGGCGCCGCTGGTCAACCGGGCGACCGAAGGGGCTTATCCAACGGGTTCGGTCTTCAAGATCATCACCGCCCTGGCGGCGCTCGAAAACGGCGTGATCACCCCAGACCAGGTGGTCCAGGACAACGGTCGGATCATGGTTGGCAATGAGCCCTTCCAGAACGCCGGCGGCGTCGCCCACGGCCCGGTCGAAATGCGCCGGGCCCTGCAGGTCTCCTCCGACGTCTACTTCTATCTCCTCGGCTTTGACATGTGGAAGACGAACGACTTGCAGGAATGGGCGCACAAAATGGGGATCGGCCGCCCGGCAGGCCTCGACCTGCCCGAGGAAGGGGAAACCCTGCTGCCGAGCAAGGCCTGGCACGAACAGTTCGTCAAGGAAGGCCTGGCGCTCGAAGACCGGCCCTGGTCGGCCGGCGACAACGTCCAGCTGGCGACCGGCCAGGGGGACTTGCAGACGAACCCGCTGCAGATGGCGCTCGCCTACGCGGCGCTCGGCAACGGCGGCAAGATCGTCACCCCGCACGTCGGGCTCGAAGTCGAGGACGCGGCGGGGCGGGTGTTGAAGGAATTCGATTTCAAGGCGCGGCGCAAGTTCCACATCAACCCGGCCTACCGGACCGCGATCCTCGAAGGCCTGCACGCCGCCGCGCAGGAAGGCGAAGGCACCGCCGCCGGGGTCTTCGGCAGCTTCCCGATCCCGATTGCCGGCAAGACCGGGACCGCGGAAAGGCCGGGCCACGCCGATCAGTCCTGGTTCGCGGCGCTCTCCCCGTACCCGAACCCGCGTATCGTGACGGTTGCCACCGTGGAGGAAGGCGGCTTCGGAGCCGAATCCGCCGCCCCAGCCGTCCTCGAACTCCTCGAAGCGATCTACAAGAAGCAGGCTTCGGGGGTCTCCAGCGCCGGTGGAGCCGAATGAACACCTACGCCACCCGCACCAGGAACAGCCGCCCCGAGCCCTTCGCCGTCCACGTGGGCCTCGGTGAGCGCCTCGGCCTCGCCCACATGGACTGGCCGCTGACGATCGCAGCCGTCGCCCTGATCGCCTTCAGCGTCTTCACGCTCGGCGCGGCAACGCAGAACGACATCCCGGGCCAGCCGCACTACTACCTCGAACGACAGGCGATCTACGCCGGGCTCGGCATCCTCGCCATGTTCCTGATGACCCGGATCGACTACTCGCGCTTCCGCGAGCTGCGGGTCGGGATCTACACCTTCCTCTGCGCCAGCGTCTCGCTCGTCTTCGTCTTCGGCTTCGCCGCCCGCGGCTCGCGGCGGGCCTTCGAACTTCCCTTCTTCAGCTTTCAACCATCGGAGCTCGGCAAGCTCCTGCTCGTGCTTGCGCTTGCCGGGTTCGTGATCGATGGCGCCAGGCGGGGCTCGGCGGTGCAGCGCACCGTCCGTTACCTCTGCCTCGGCCTAGCAGCGGCTGCGCTCGTATTCCTGCAGCCCGACCTCGGCACCTCCCTGGTGTACGTGGTCGCCACCCTTGCCGTCATGTACTTCGGAGGCGTCCCCTGGACGCACTTCGCGGTCATCGGCGGCGCTCTCGTCGCGCTTGTCGCGGTAGTCCTGGTCGTCGCACCGGCGGCCGGATTCCCGCTGCTCAAGGGGTACCAGGAGGAACGCCTGACGTCCTTCCTTCACCCCCACGAGCACGAAGGCGGCGCGGGCTACCAGCAGAACCAATCCAAAGTCGCCATCGGCTCCGGTCAGCTGGCCGGCCGCGGCGAAAAAGCCACCCAGACGCGGCTCGACTTCGTTCCCGAGCGGCACACCGACTTCATCTTCGCGGTGATCGGTGAGCGCTACGGGTTCATGGGCGCCGCGTTCGTCCTATCCCTTTACGCCCTGCTCTTCTGGCGGGCGCTGCGGATCACGACACTCTCGAAGAACGCCTACGGAACCCTGGTGGCCGGCGGCATCGCCGTCGCGCTGCTCTTCCAGACCTTCGTCAATGTCGGGATGAACCTCGGGATCATGCCGATCACGGGGATCCCCCTGCCGTTGATGAGCTACGGAGGGTCCTCCGTCATCGCTACTTTCCTGGCAATCGGAGTTCTTCAGAGCATCAACGTCCAAGCGCATCTCAGTCAGAGGGGAAGGTTCGCCTGGTGATCTCTGGAAAGAGATCCGGCGTTGCGTACCTAACCGAACTGAGCTGAAAAACAAATGAAAAAAACGATTTTGGTCTCCGCCGAGCGCGGCGAGACCCGCGTCGCCGTCCTCGAGGCAAAGCAGAAGGGCGGCAAAGCACACGTGGCGGAGCTCTACATAGAGCGCCGCGGCCGGCGATCGATCGTCGGCAACATCTACAAGGGCAAGGTCGACAACGTCCTGCCCGGGATGGAGGCCGCCTTCGTCGACATTGGCCTCGAGCGAAACGGGTTCCTCCACGTCGACGAGATCGTCCTCCCGAACGGGGAACAGGCGCCGAAGCGCGGGCGCGGCAGCGGCCGTCGCATCAACGAGCTGATCAAGCCCGGTCAGGAGATCCTCGTCCAGGTGGTCAAGGATCCGCTGAAGACGAAGGGCGCGCGGCTCTCGATGAACCTCTCGATCGCCGGCCGCTACCTCGTCTACGCCCCGCAGGGCAGTGGCGTCGGCGTCAGCCGCCGGCTCGCCGACAAAGAGCGCGACCGCCTGCGGAAGATGGTCGACCGCACCTACAAGGGGCCGGGTGGGCTGATCGTCCGAACCGCCGCCCACGGGGCGAAAAAAGCCGACTTCGTACGCGAGATCGGCTACCTGCAGAAGCTGAACGAGGTGCTGCAGCGCCGCGCCGAGCAGACCAGGGCCCCCTCGCTGGTCTTCCAGGAGGCCGACCTCTCGGTCCGCGTCCTCCGCGACGTCTTCCTCAACGAGTTCGAGAAGGCGGTGATCGACTCGCCGAAGCAGTTCGAGCGGGTGACCAATTTCTTTCAGCGCACCGCTCCCGAGTTGGTCGACGGGGTCGAGCTCTACGAGGGCACGAAGCCGCTGTTCGACAAATGGAAGGTCAACGAGGCGATCGAGTCGACCCTGAACCGGCGCGTCGACCTGCCCTCCGGCGGCTACCTGATCATCGACTACGCGGAGGCGCTGACCGTGATCGACGTCAACAGCGGCTCCTTCACCGGCCGCGGCAAAGGCGGCCTCGAGGAGACGATCACCAAAGTCAACACCGAGGCCGCCGAGGAGGCGGTGCGGCAGCTGCGACTGCGCGACATCGGCGGCATCATCGTCGTCGACTTCATCGACATGGCCCGGGCCAGCAACCGCGACAAGGTGCTGAAGACGATGCGCAAAGCTCTCGACGCCGACAAGTCGAAGAGCTACGTGGTCGAGGTTTCGCCGCTGGGCCTGGTCGAGATGACCCGGCAGAACGTCACCGACGGCGTCCGGGAGATCCTCACCGCCCCCTGCCCGACCTGCCACGGCGAGGGCGTCGTCCTCTCGGCCGAGACGGTGGCGCTGGAAGGGGTGCAGGGGTTGCGCGAAATCGCAGCCGAGCACGGCGACGTCGAGGCCTTCCTGATCCGCGTCAACCCGAAGGTGGCGCACGAGCTGACCGACGAGGAGAGCGGGCTGGCCGAACTCGAGGCGGAAACCGGCAAGCGCTTTCACTTCGAGGGCGGCGATGCGCTGCCGATTGGCACCTTCGAGCTGGTCGAGTCCGGCAGCCGGAGCGAGATCGAGGAGCGGGCGCTGCCGTTCAAGGTCGGCGAGGAGGTCCTGGTCAAGATCGACGAGCCGCACATGTACAACGCCGACGATGCCGTCGCCCGGATCGACTCCTACATCGTCAGCGTCACCGGCGGCGGTCGCTTCGTTGGCGAGCGCAAGCTGGTGCGAATCGACGAGGTCGAGCGCGCGGCGGCGATCGCCTCGCTGCTGGGCGGTGATTCGTCCAACGGCTCCGAAGGAGACGGGGAAAACGGCTCCCAGGTAGAATCCCGCGCTGCTTCGCGCAAACGCAGTCGTGGCCGCAGGGGCGGTCGCGGACGTTCGCGCGCCAACCAAGGCAGCAAGGACGAATGAGCGATTACGCAGTCATAGAGAGCGGCGGCAAGCAGTACAAGGTCGAGGAGGGAACGTCCCTGCTCGTCGACCGGCTCGACGCCAGAGAGGGCGACAAAGTAGCCCTGCGCCCGGTCCTCTTCCGCGGCGACAAAGACGTCCTCGCCGGGGCCAAAGACCTGGCGAAAGTCAAAGTCGAGGCGAAAGTCACCGAGCACCTTCGCGGGCCCAAGGTCAAAGTCTTCAAATACAAGGCGAAGAAGGGCTACCGCCGGCGCGCCGGCCACCGCTCCGAGCTGACCCGGCTCGAGGTCACGAAACTGAAAGGGAAAGGCTAGGCATGGCCCACAAGAAAGGACTCGGATCCAGCCGCAACGGCCGCGAATCGAACCCGAACATGCTCGGCGTCAAGGTCTTCGCCGGCCAGCGCGTCTCCGGCGGCGAGATCATCGTCCGCCAGCGGGGGACGCGGTTCTGGCCCGGTGACGGGGTCGGGATCGGGCGCGACCACACGATCTTCGCCACCCGCGAAGGCACCGTCGACTTCAAGCCCTCCCGCAAGGGCCGCACCATCAGCGTCCTCGCGGACTAAGTCCTTTCGTTACAGACTTGGCGCGCAATTCTTACATTGCGCGTACAAAACGTTGCATTTGATCCGTTAGCCTGGCACCATGGCGGTGATGGCAGGGGAAGCCTGGACTGACGAGCGTCTCGACGACCTCAACCAGAAGGTCGATTCGGGGTTCAAGGAGACGCGGGAGAAATTCCGCGCGCTCCGTGGAGAGATAAAAGGCGAATTCCAGGCCGTCCGCGGTGAGATGAAAGGTGAATTCCAGGCGGTTCGCGGAGAGATCGCCGCCTTGCATCGCACTACCTTTCAGCTCTTCGCCGGGATGATGGTCACCCTGGTTCTTGGCTTCGGGGGGATGATCGTCACGCTCCTGGTCCGGGGCTGAAGCCCGACAATGTCCCCTCTCCATGTACGACAAGGCGAAAATCTGGGTTGAGGGAGGCGGTGGCGGCAACGGCTCCATTTCCTTCCGGCGCGAGGCGCACGTGCCGCGAGGCGGACCCGATGGCGGCGACGGGGGGCATGGCGGCGACGTAGTGCTGGTCAGCGATCCGTCGCGGCGCGATCTCGGCGCGCTGAAGGGGAGCAAGCACTTCCGGGCGCAGCGGGGGCGGCATGGGGAAGGGTCTAACCGGCATGGGGCCCGGGGGGAGGACATGGAGATCCCGGTGCCGCCGGGGACGCAGGCGACGGCGGTCGACGGCAGTTCGATCGACCTGGTGGCGGCGGGGCAGCGGGCAGTGGTCGCTCGCGGCGGGCGCGGCGGTCATGGCAACCGGCGCTTCGCCAACTCGACTCGGCAGGCGCCGCGCTTCGCCGAGAAAGGAAGCTCGGGGGAAGCCGACTGGATCTGGCTGCAGCTGAAGCTGCTCGCCGACGTCGGGCTCGTCGGCCTCCCCAATGCGGGCAAGTCCTCCCTCCTGAGCCGGCTGACGCGGGCGACGCCCAAGGTCGCCGACTACCCGTTTACGACGATCTCGCCGGCACTCGGGACGATCGAGGGCGAGGAGCGCCAAGCGGTCCTCGCCGACATCCCGGGCCTGATCGAAGGCGCCGCCGAGGGGGCCGGGCTGGGCCACGAGTTCCTTGCACACGTCGAGCGCTGCTCGGTGCTCGTGCACCTGGTCGATCTAGCTCCAATCGAGGGGAACCCAGTTGCCAACTACGAGACGGTCCGCAGCGAGCTGAGGGCGCACGGCGCCGGGCTCGAGCGGCTTCCCGAACTGCTCGCCCTCAGCAAGCGGGACCTGCTGCCGCCCGAGGAGGTCGAGGCTGCGGTCGTCGCTTGGCGCGAGCGCCTTGGCGATCGGGTGCTTGGAGTGCTTGCGATCTCCTCGGCCACCGGCGAGGGCCTCGACGAGCTGCGGCGGCAGATCCTCGCCGAGCTGCCCAAGACGGTTCCCGCCACCGCCGAGGCGGCGGTTACCGGCGGCGACGAATTCGAGGCCGAGCACCGCGTCTATCGACCCGCCGGCGAGGGCGGCTACTGGGTCGAGCGCGAGGAGGACGGCGGCTTCCGCATCCTCGGCCGCGGCGTCGAGATGCTGTTCGAACGGCACGACACGAAAAACGAGGAGGCGCTTGCCTACCTTGAGCAGCGGCTGAAGGAGATGGGCGTCCTCGCCGCCCTCGACCGCGCCGGCTTCGAGGCGGGCGACGACGTGAGGATCGGCGAGCACGAGTTCGAGCTGCACGTATGAAGCGTCCTGCCGGGCAACTTGACGAATAGTCATATTGACGAATAGTCTAAGACGGCATCTTTGATGCGTCTTGTATGCCGCGCCGAGCTGAAACCGACGATCCTCTGGTCCGAGGGATAGCGCGCGCGCTCCGCAAGATCCGGTTGGAACAGCAGGTGTCCCAGGTTGACCTTGGGCTGAGGACGGAGATCCATCCCACCTGGATCTCGCACATCGAGAGCGGGAGGGTCAATCCGACCTTTATGAACCTAGCCCGGTTGAGCCGTGGGCTCGACCTGAAGCCTTCGGAGCTCATTAGGCGCGCGGAAGAAGAGGCATTTTGACTCCGCCGCAGTCCATCAGGGGAGAGCTGAATGCGGCCGTTATCAGCGGGATTCGTGAGCGTGGATCGGACGCTGTGGGCCTATTGCTGATGGGGATCGCTCGGTTGATCGTCGGGGGAATAACGCTGGGCGTCGTCCTAGGGGTTTCCGCACTTTTCGGATACGAAATGACGGTCGTGCATCTCACTGGGGCGACCGTCGTGGCGGGTTTGGTCGGCTGGTGGACGAGGGAATCCTCGATTCGACAAATCGCAGACGCCAATCCTGCAGCTAGTCCAGGCTGGAAAGGCCGGCGGCTACGGCGAAGCCGAGGACGGTGACAAGGCCGGCGCCGCGGCCGGCGTCCTGGCGGGCGTCGGGGATCATCGAGTCGATCAGCATCACCAGCAGGGCGCCGGCGGCGAAGCCGTCGATCGCGGCGCGGAAGTCGGCGCTGACGGCGTCGCCAGCGCGGTGCCGCTGCCGCTGCCTTCGGTCCGTCCCTGGCGGCCGCGCCCGGTCGCCATCCGCCGCGAAATCAGGCCGTCGAGGAAGTAGTAGACGAGCGCACCGACGGCAAGGCCGACGCCCGTATAGCCGGCGCCGCTGATCGCGAACCCCTCGGCGGCGAGCTCGAAGCTGACGGCGCTGATCAGGGCGCCGGCGCCGAAGGAGAGGACGAAGCCGACCTGGCGCGCTGGCCAGCGCCGGGCGAAGCTGAGCGCGGCGCCGATGACGAGGGAGCTTGCGGCCAGTGCGCCCCAACCGATTGCGGACCCCATCTCGGCTACTTTCCCGGCCATGACCCTGGTCGTCAAGCTCGGATCCTCGATTGTCGCTGCCGACGACGGCGAGCTGCGCACCGACGTGCTCGATTCCGTCTGCGAGCAGGTCGCGCAGCTGGAGCAGGGAGGAGAGCGGGTGGTGATGGTCACCTCCGGCGCGATCGCCCGCGGGATCCGGATGCTGGAGCTGCCGGCGCGGCCCCGGACGATGGACGAGCTGCAGGCCGCCTCGGCCGTGGGGCAGGGAGACCTTTTCCGCGCTTACGAGAGCCGCCTCTCCTCTCACGGCACCCGCGCCGCCCAGGTCCTGCTGACGGCGGCCGACATCGGCGCCCGCACCAACTACCTGAACGCGCGCCAGACGCTGCGCCGGCTGATCGAGTGGAGGGTGGTGCCGGTGGTCAACGAGAACGACACCACCGCGACCGACGAGATCACCTTCGGCGACAACGACTTCCTCGCCGCCCAGGTGGCGGTGCTGCTCGACGCTCGCTTGCTCGTCCTCCTCACCAACGTCGACGGGTTGCTCTCGGGCGATCCGCGGACCGATGCAGAGGCGGAGCTGATCGCCGAGGTGACCGAATTCGCCCAGCTCGACCGGCTCGAGATCGGCGACCGCACCTCGGTCTTCGGCTCCGGCGGCATGCGCAGCAAGGTCGCGGCTGCGGAGATGGCGAGCGAGGCCGGGATCCCGGCGGTGATCTGCAACGGCACCAAGAGCGGGACGCTGCTCACGGCGGCCGGTGCCGAAGCATGCGGCACCCGCTTCGCGCCGGGTCGAGGCAGGACCTCCAGCTTCAAGCTCTGGCTCAAGTACGCGAAGCCGGTTCGGGGCCGCCTCATCGTCGATGCGGGCGCCGCCCGCGTCCTACGCGAAAGCGGCTCGAGCTTGCTGCCCGTGGGGATCGCCGCCGTCGAAGGCGATTTCGAGGCGGGCGACGCGATCGACGTCGCCAGCAATGGCAAGACGATCGGCAAAGGAATCACCGACTACTCCTCGCGCGAGCTGCAGCGGGTGATCGGGATGCAGAGCGCCCAGGTCCGCGAGCTGCTGCCGCACGCCGCCGACGAGGTCATCCACCGCGACCGCTTCGTCCTCCTCTAGCCCCCAGCTACCCTTGTCCGATGGCCGTAACGGAGACCACCGTCGCCGAGAGCTGCGCCGCTGCCAAGCGCGCCGCCCGCGGGATCGCGACCGCAAGCACGGCGGCGAAGAACGCCGCCTTGGAGGCGACCGCGCGCCTGCTGGAAGAGCGCGGCGAGGAGATCCTCGAGGCGAACGCCGGCGATCTAGCCGACGAGCACGCCGCCGGCCTCACCGAGGCCTTGCGGGACCGGCTGCGCCTGACCCCGGAGCGGGTGGCGGCGATGGCCAAGGGGGTGCGGATGGTCGCGGCGCTCAACGACCCGGTCGGCGAGGAACTGGAACGGAAAAAGCTCGCGAGCGGGCTCCACCTGCGCAAGGTGCGGGTGCCGCTGGGGGTCGTCGCCGTCGTCTACGAGGCGAGGCCGAACGTGACCATCGACTGCGCGGCGCTGACGATCAAGAGCGGCAACGCGATCGTCCTCCGCGGCTCCAGCTACGCCGAGCGCTCCAACGCCGCTCTGGCGGCGATCGTCCGCGAGGCGCTCGCCGGGGCGGGACTGCCCGAGGACGCGGTGATCTCGCTCGGCGGCGGCGGCCACGAGGAGCTGGCCGACCTGGCGACCCAGGAGGGCCTCGTCGACCTGCTGATCCCTCGCGGCGGCGAAGGCCTGAAGGCGGCGATCAAGAAGGTGGCGACGGTCCCCGTGATGTATGCGGCGGCCGGCAACTGCCATGTCTACGTCGACGCCGACGCCGACCTCGAGATGGCTCGCCGGATCGCCTTCAACGCCAAGGTGCAGCGACCGGGGGTCTGCAACGCCGCCGAGACCCTGCTGATCGACGCCGCGATCGTCGACCGCTTTGCTCCCGCCGTTCTCGCCGACCTTCGCGCCGCCGGGGTCCAGCTGGTCGGCGACGAGCGCGCCCGCGCCGCCGCCGGCGAAGTCGAAGTCGAAGCGGCGAGTGAGGAGGACTGGGACAGCGAGTACCTCGGCCTGAAGATGGCGGTCGCCGTCGTCGACGGCGTCGAGGAGGCGATCGACCACGTCAACCGCCACGGCACCGGCCACTCGGAGGCGATCGTCACCGCCTCCGAGGCCGCGGCCGAGAGCTTTGTCAGCGGCGTCGACGCCGCCGCCGTCTACGTCAACGCTTCGACCCGCTTCACCGACGGCTTCGAGTACGGGATGGGGGCCGAGATCGGCAACTCGACCCAGAAGCTGCACGCCCGCGGCCCGATCGGGATGCGCGAGCTGACCACCTTCAAGTACGTGGCGCGCGGCGACGGCCAGGTGCGTGAGTAACGGCAAGGCCGCGATCGGCGTGCTGGGGTCCGCCTTCAACCCCCCGCACCTCGGTCACCTGGCACTCGCCCAGGAGGCGCTCTGGCAGCTCGGCCTCGAGGAGGTGATCCTCGTCCCCACCGGCCTGGCCCCGCACAAGCTGATCGCCGAGGACCCCGGTTGCGAGGCGCGGATGGAGATGACGCGCTTGGCGGCGGCCGAGGACGGCCGTTTCTCGGTCTCGGCGCTGGAGGTCGAGCGCGAAGGGCCGTCCTACACGTATGAGACCTTGGAGGCGCTTGCAGAGGAACGGTCCGACAGGGAGCTGGTGTTCGTGATGGGGGCGGACGCTGCGGTCGGGCTGGAGAGCTGGCGAGAGCCCGAACGCGTGGTCGAGCTGGCAAGCCTCGCGGTGGCGCGGCGGGAAGGCGTCTCCGACGCCGAGGTGGCGACGGTGATGCGCAGCCTCGGCTGCGAGGGTGGGGCGACGATGCTGGAGATGCCGCAGTTCGGGGTTTCTTCCTCGGCGGTCCGGGAACGGGCCAGGCAGGGCAGGCCGCTGCGCTACCTCGTCCCGCAGCCCGTCGCCGAATACGTCGAAGAGAAGGGGATCTACCGGTGAACCAGGCGCAGTCCGAGCAGTTGGCGCGGCACCTCGCCGCGATCGCCGATTCGAAAAAAGCCGAGGAGATCGTCGTCCTCGACATGCGGGACTTGGTCGCCTACACCGACTTCCTCGCGATCTGCACCGCTCGCAGCGAACGCCAGGCGCGGGCGATCGTCGACGAGGTGCGGGTGCGGGTGAAGCGCGAGGCGGGCCTGCTGCCGGGCGGTGTCGACGGTGGCGGCGACGCGGGTTGGACGATCCTCGACTACCTCGACTGCGTCCTCCACGTCTTCACGCCGGAGGCGCGTGAGCGCTATGGGCTCGAGGAGCTGTGGCGCGACGCGCCCCGCTTGGAGCTCGACCTGGAAGCTCCGGAGGCCTCCTCGGCGGCTATGTGACGGAATACCGTCCGAGCGCCCCCTTACGGTGCCGCGCAATGAGTGGGTTCAGGCGTTCGCTGTTCGGCTATCGGCGCACGGAAGTGGAGGATGCGATCTCCCTCCGTGACGCCCGCATCCTCGGCCTCGAGCTGCGCGGAGACTCCCAGCGCGAGAAGCTCGACGAGCTCGAGGGCGAGACCCAGGTCCTCTCCGGGATGGTGCTGGAACGCGAGCGGGAGATCCGGGTCCTCGCCCAGCGCCTGTGCGAGGCGAACGAGTGCCACGACCGCAGCATCGCCTCCCTTGACTCGATCACCGCGCGGCTCGAGGAGCTGGAGGCGCAGGCGCGGGGACAGGCGACGCGGATCCGGATGAAAGCGCTGCGCGAGGCGGTCGAGGTGAGCAAGAAGGTGAAGGCGCTGACCGACGCGGAGCCGGCATTGGAGCAGGCCGAACCCGAGGCTGGCGACGAGAGCCTGCACGCCGGGCGCGTCAAGCTCGAGATCGGGCCGCTGGACGACTTCTCCCAGCTGGTCGGCTTCGAGGACGCGGTGGGGCAGATCGGCGCTTCGGAGATCTCGGTCGAGCGCTTCTCCGAGGGTCGCGCCACCTTCTCGATGAACCTCGAGCAGCCCACCGACCTGGTGCGGGAGCTCGAGGAGCTCTCCAACCTCGACTTCAAGGTCCGCCACGTCGCCCGGGACAACCTGATCCTCGACGTCGACGAGGACCAGGGCCCGGAGCAGCGCGCCGCCTAGCGTCGCTAAACTGACCCCATGTTCGGGGCTGTAGCTCAGCTGGAAGAGCGCATCGCTGGCAGCGATGAGGTCAGGGGTTCGAGCCCCCTCAGCTCCACTCTCGCCCTCAGCCCACCAGCTGTGCGGCAGCGGCTGCACCCGTAGCAGCCCTAGCCGCCTCCCCGTTTCACGCTCAAGTCGTTCCGCCCCTGCACGGCCTCGCCCTGGGCGAAACCAGACGTACCGGAATGCGCATGTCGCGGGATCTGGTGCCGCGGTTGAGTTCATCTCTATGGACCTTGGGCGAGGAGCCCAATTCCCTGCGCTAGATGCCGCGTCGCGACGATCCCCAAATCGGTCTCGGGAAGGCCATCCGGCACCTCCGGCATGAGGGCGAGCTGAGCCAGGAGACGCTCGGGCACCGCTCAGAAATCCACCCCACCTGGATCTCCCACATCGAGTCGGGCCGGATCAACCCGACCTGGGGAAACGTCCGGCGCATCGCGAAGGGGTTGAAGGTCCCGCTGCCCGAGCTGGCGCAGCTGGCCGAGGATTACGAGGCGACCGTCGACGGGGCGGAGGCCAAGCCCTAGCCCTGGCTCGAGGGGGATCCGACTTCGGCTTCCTGTTCGCGGTACGCCTGGTGGCCGAGGATCAGAGCGCGTCCCAGGGCGGCGGCAGCCATCTCGAGGGTGTACTTGGGTAGTCCGAGGAGAGGGTCGAATTCCCTGACCCGCTCCTGGACGGTCAACA
>Ga0207693_10004031_pt1 | contig 12481 bp, 8 predicted proteins | sample LARL81metaG_FD_184347 | JGI IMG/M metagenome (GOLD analysis project Ga0207693, IMG submission 184347) | Corn, switchgrass and miscanthus rhizosphere microbial communities from Kellogg Biological Station, Michigan, USA - LAR L8-1 metaG... | ecosystem: Host-associated > Plants > Roots >...
ATGACGACGCCGAGGAAGACGAACCACAGGCCCGGAAGGATGCCCGGATGCTTCCGCGAGACCGCGGCGCCCGCCATCGCCGTGATGATCGGCGAGGCGACAAAGAACGCGATGAGCGCGGCGATCACCGTGCGCAGCGGCGACAGCGCAATCCCCATCAGCCGGCGCAGGCCCGCAGCCAGGACGAGCACGGTGAGCACGGTAAAGAACGCGAACAGCGGAATGGTCAGGACAGTCACGGCCAGCCACCCGGCCTCAACGGACCGCGGGACCGACGGCCGTGACCATAACATGGTCCGTCTGTTCCGGCAGGTCGCCGGGGAACCGCTCGAGCGCGGTCCGCGGCGGTGTCGGCGCCGGAGGCTGGTGCGGTCACGGTATCTCCCTGGAGTCTCGGCGCACGTCCCCTGGCGGCCTTGCGAGCCTTCGCAACAGGCCCAGGCTCGCCGCCAGCCGGGTGAGCGGTCGTCACCGGATCCCGGTGATTCGCGCGCCGCTGAGCGCTTACGCGGGACTGATACCGAGAGGACCGTGTCGACGGCGGGATGTCCGGCGCAGCCGCCGAGTACCTGCCTGGCCCTGGCCCGGGATCCACCCGGACCGTCCGTGTCACCTGATTCCGGTGGTGCAGCTTCACCGGCAAGCCCATGACCATGACGTCATGGACCCCGGATCTCCGGCTCGAGCCGGGTCGCCAGGCCGAGCCGGGTCGCCCGCGATGAGCGCCGGCCGCCGGCAGGCGCGCCGGCTGCCGGTCCCGGCGGCCTGGCCGGCGCGCCCCAGCCCGGCGGCCCGCCCCTGGGCGATTATCCCGGCCGGCCTGGCGCCGATCCTGCTGACCGGGGCCTACCTCGTGGCCGGCGTCCTCCAGCCAGCCTCCTACAGCCCGGTGCGCGAGACCATCAGCGCGATGGCCGGCCAGGCCGGACGCGACCGGTGGGTCATGACCGGCGGCATCGTCCTGACCGGGGGCTGCTACCTCGTCACCGCCGCGGCCCTGACCGGTGTCCGGGCCTCCGCCCGTGCCCTGCTCGCAGTGGCGGGCATGGCCGGCATCGGCATCGCCGCATCCCCCGAACCCGCCCGCGGCCCGACCCCGTGGCACCTCGCCTGGACCGTGCTCGGCGCGGTCACGATCGCCGTGTGGCCCGCCTTCGCTGCCTGGCGCGCCTCGCCGCGGCCGCTGATCCTGAGCGTCTACGGCTCCGCCGCCGTCACCGTCGTCTTCATGGCTCTGCTCGGCTGGCTGCTCGCCGAAACCCGCGACGGCAGCGTCCTGGGCCTGGTCGAACGGCTGACGTCATCGATCCAGACCTGCTGGCCGTTCATCATCGCTGTCGCCCTGCGCCGCGCCCGGCGCCCCCGTCCCAGCCTGGCCATCGGCCGGAGCGGCATCTGGCGGTGGCGCCTGCGCCGCATCAGGCACGAGGCCGGGCCTATATCGTGATGACGGTTTTCCCCTCCATGCGGTCGCCCAGCAAGGCGGGGACGTCGTCGAGTCTGACTCGGGTGATCGGCGGCGGAACGATGGACCCGGCGGCGACCCGCGACGCCAGCCGGTCCAGCAGCGGCGCCGTCATGGACAGCGCGAAGTTCACGCCCGTCACGCCGGCCCGCGCGAGCGTCTCCGGATCGGCGACGTAGCGGGTGGTGAGTGCGGTGCCGCCGGGGTGGACGTGGCCCGCCAGGGCGGCGAACTGCGCAGCGTCGCTGGCCACATCGACCAGCACGTCGATACCGTCCGGGTGCGTGCGCGCGACCGCGTCAGGCAGCGGCATCGACGTCCGGTCGATCGTCTCGGCGGCTCCGTAGCCCCTCATCCGCTCGGCCTCGGCCGTCGGGGCGACGGCGTCCACGTGCGCGCCGGCCTGCGCGGCGAGCTGGGTCAAGAACGAGCCGACTCCGCCGGCCGCACCGACGATCAGCATGATCTTGCCGTCCAGCGGCGCCAGCAACTCCGCAATCTGCATCGCGGTGACGCCCACAGTGGGCAGCGCGGCAGCAGTGACCGGGTCCAGGCCGGCCGGTATCCGCGCCAGCGGGGCGTCCTCGCCGCAGGCCACGTACTCCGCATAGGTCCCGGTAGATCCCAGCGGGGGGATCAGCAGCTGCCCGAAGACCTCATCCCCCGGCGCGAACCGGGCCGCGCCCGGCCCATCTTCCCGTATCGTGCCGGCCAGGTCGGCACCGAGCACCATCGGGAACGTGGCCGGCATCTGGCCCTGCCACCCGCCGTTCGCGATCTGCATATCCATCGGGTTCATCCCGGCGGCCCGGGTCGCGATAAGCACCTGGCCGGGGCCGGCCTGCGGAGCTGGCAGCTCCGTGACCGACGGGCTGGCGCCGTAACTACTGACGGTGATCGCGCGCATGGCAGCCTCCCTGCTGGTATCTGTGCCCTGGTCCCGCAACGCCGATGAGGTCAGCTCTCCTGAAGATGCTAACTGCGGACGGCTGCGAGGAGCCCCAGCTCGCGGGCACGTCGGACCGCCGCCGAGCGATCGGCGACGCCGAGCTTGACGTAGATGTTGTGGATTTGCGTGCTGACCGTGTTCGGCGAGACGGACAGCTCGCGGGCGATCTCGGGCCTGGACAGGTTCGTCGGGAGGTAACGCAGCACCCTGAGCTCGCTCGGGCTGAGCTTTTCCGTCAGCGGCGGTGCGGACTGGTCTTTGGCCGCGAGGGATGATCCGTGCACGAGGTCGAGGATGTCGGCAAGCAGCGCGGCGTGCGCGGTCTGGTGGGGGGGCAGCGCCTCCAGCAGCCCGGCTGAGCCAGTGATCGCGAACGGCAGGACTAGCCGGTCCGGCTCGGCGAGGGCGAGCGCGCGTTCGACGGCCTGGTTCGCCGCGCGCTGGTCACCGAGCTGGCGGTGGGCGAGCCCGGCCAGCAGGTGCGCCTCGACGACCGTTATGTAACCGATGACTGGGGCGCTGCCGTCCAGAACACTGGCCAGCGCGCTGAGGGCCGCGGCCGGTTCGCCTTCCGCCAGGCAGATCACCGCGTCGGCGTTACGCACTTCGCCTGTTTTGGCCTCTTGCTCATCGAGTGCCGCGAGACCTGCGCGGGCCTCGCCGGGCAGCCCGGCGCGGGCCTGGGTGGCCAGCATCCAGCCGGTCACCTGGCTCGCCAGCGCGTGCGATCCCTCCATCTGCGATTGCAGGCGTTCGGCCGCGCTGAGTTCCTCCAGTGCCGCGTGGTGCAGGCCGCGGCCTGCATAAAGCCTCCCGGTCGCTAGGTGCAGCAGCTGTCTGATGTCCGGCCCGGTGTCTGTTTGCAGGGCCTGTCTGGTCCGTTGCAGCCATCGCTCCCCCTCGTCGAACTCACCCATCCAGACCAGGTTGCCGGCCAGCGTGACCAGCGCGGGCGCAATCACCGGCTCCGCGCTCCACCCGTATCGCTCGGCGAGCGCGATCGCCTCATGGCAGCGCTGACGCGTGGTGGCGATCAAGCGAAGCCTCGACGCGAAGGCGACCTGGGCCAGGCAGCCGACTTCCAGGTAGGGTCGGCCGATCTCCCGGGCCAGGACGGCGCCCTCCTCCAGGTGACGTTCGGCGTCCGGCAGCCCCAGCGTCCACGCCTCGGCGGTCCCCAGGTTCATCAGCGCGACCGCCCGCAGGTCGCTGCCGAGCGCGATGTCCTCGTCGGACGGCCCGGATACCGGCGAGGCGAGGAATTTCGCCTGCTCAGCGACATCGGCCAGATTACCGCGCCGTCTGGCCAGCGACAGCTTCAGCGCCGCGATCGTCACGCGGAGACGGCGGTGGCGATCTGGTAGCGCCGTCTGGACGTACGTCTCGGCGACCGTCAGGTGGGCGGCCGCCTCGTCCAGGCGGCCTTGCGCAATGTCAACCGTTGCGCGCACCAGGGCCAGGTCGTGGTGATATGCGCCCGGCGGGAAGGCCCGCAGCAGCGCGTGCATGGTCTGCGTCTGCCCGTCGAGGGTCAGGCTGAATGAATGGTCGGCCAGCAGCCGGGCTGCCCCGGCCCAGTCGCCCGCCGCTTGGGTGTGCCGGATGGCGTCCACCACTTGGCCATGCCGGATGAGCCAGTCGGCGGCACGCCGGTGCAACTCGGGTACCTCTTCGGGCAGCCTCCGGCGCAACTCCAGCCGCAGCAGATCCGCGAACAGGTGGTGGTAGCGGAACCACGTCCGCTCGGGATCGAGCGACACGACGAACGCGTTCGCGTCCTCCAGCGCCAGCAGGATGCGCTCCGAGCCCGGGCGGCCGGTCAGCAGATCGGCCAGTTCACCGTTGATCCGGTCGAGCAGGGAAGTGCGCAGCAGCAGCTGCTGGACGTCGGTGGGCTGACGGTTCAGCATCTCGGCCAGCAGGTATTCGGCGACGGTGCGGTCGCTGCCAGAAAACTCCGCGACGAAACGCTCGGGATCGGGGTGCCCGGCCAGTGAAATCGCCGCGAGCCGCAGTCCCGCGGCCCACCCTTCCGTTCGCTGCTGCAGTAGCGCCGCCCCGGCCTCGGACAGCGTGATACCCGAGGCGTCCAGCAGCTCGCGGGTTTCGCGCTCGGAAAAGCGCAGGTCCCCCGCGCGGATCTCGGCCAGCTCGCCCGCCAGGCGCATCCGGTGCAGCCGCAGCCGCAGGTCATGACGCGTGGTCAGGATCGCATGCGCATTCGGGGGGAGGTTGGTCAGCAGCCGGGTGAGCTGGGCCAGGGCCTCCGGCGCGTGCAGCTCGTGCAGATCATCGATCACCAGCGTGACGCCGCCGCGAGCATCGGCAAGCTCCGACAGCACCCGGTCGACCATTGTCTGCTCGTTGAAGTCGGGTGTCGCTGGTGGCAGTTCGGCGCCGGTGTTCGCACCGGTCGCGTGACGAATCGCGCCGAGGAGGGCCAGCCAGAACTGCTGGGCGTCTTGCTGATCGCGCTGCACCTGCACGAGGGCGAGCCGGCGCGGCTGACCCGGCCGGCCGGCCCAGGCGCGCAGCAGCGACGTCTTCCCGCTGCCGGCCGGAGCCGAGATGATCGTCACCTTCTTTGCCGCCGCACGATCCAGAGCGGCGAGAAGATCACCCCGGTCGATCAGCCGGAGAGTTGCCCGAGCCACCGACAAAGGCCTGCCTTGGTATCTATGCCCGACACCTAGCGTCGGTGTCACAATCCTGGCACTTTCCCTCTCGGTACCAGGCCAGCGCACGTGCTGTCAACGGCGCACGAGCAGCTCGCCCTCGGTGCGCAGAGCCTTGCCGAGCACTACCGGGATCCTCCCTAGAATGGGTAAGCGGGGCGGCCGTTGTGCTGGATCGTGACCCAACGCTGCTCGGTGAACGACTCGATACCGGCCGTGCCGCCGAACCTGCCGTAACCAGAGTCCTTCACGCCACCGAAGGGGGCCATGGGCTCATCGGCGATGGGCTCAGGTGCGGGGCTGGGGTTCGCGCCACATACGCCAGATGGCGGGCCCGTGACCCAGGGCCTGTAGTTCGCCGACGACGCGAAAGCCGTTGCGCTCATACAGCGGCAGGTTGCGCTCGTTGGAGGATTCGAGGTAGGCCGGCACGCCATCGGTGTCCGCGTCGGCCAGGACCTCCCGCAGCATCTGGGTGCCCAGCCCCTGGCCCTGCCGATCGCCGCGGGTGCCGAGGTAGCCCAGGTACCAGTGCGGCAGGGATTGCCCGGCGTGCAGGCGTTCGATCTGCATTTGCGTGCGCAACGCGCGGAACAGGCGGCAGCGCAGGGCGAGCCCGTTGGGCGGCGCCTCCAGGATGACCTGGCTGAGCGGCATCGCCCAGGCCCCGGGCGCGGCCCACAGCGCAGCGGCCGAGGCGTCGCCGGTCAGGTAACACGGCTTGCCCCGTCGCAGGTAGCTGCGGCTCATGCTGGTGAAGAACGTACGCATGCGATTGTCCCGGCCGCGCAGCTGCGGCGGGATCAGCCAGGCGAAGACCGGGTCCTCGGCAAAGGCGTCGGCCAGCACCTCGCCGAGCAGGGCTGCCTCATCGCGGCGGGCGGCGCGGACGGCCTGGGAGCCTCCGCGGGGGGACACCGTTTCCTGGGTCACCGGACTCCTCTTTTCGCCAGGCCAGGAACTGGCCAGACGACGGGATCGCCACGCCATCGCCACAACGGTATCGCCCGGGCGGCACCGGCGGCCCGGGACGGCGAATGGCCCGCGCCGGCAGGCCGCTCGGCGCAAGCGCGCTTGCCCGTGGTCGTGGGAGGATAGGGCCGAGATGCCGTCTCCTGCCAGCGGGGAGTCCGTCATGACAGATCGATTCGTCGCCCGGAGCATCGCGGTGGCCACCGCGATCGTCGCGTTCGCGGGTGTCGGTGGTGGAGCGGCGCTGGCTCAGGCACCCATCGGGCCGCGGCAGCACTTCACGGGCATGGTCAACGGCCAGGAGGGCAGCGCGGTGGTGTACACCGTCTGTCCCGGGCCGGCCGCCGGGCATCGCACGGGTCCGGTGAAGGGCGGCCAGACCATGGCGGTGGCGCGGGTGGCGGACGGACCCGGTGACACCGGCCTGTTCAGCCAGATCTACTCGTGGTTCCAGCCGGTCCCGGCCCGGACCAGGCCGGTGGAGCTGACCTTCAGGCAGTACGGCGAGCCGCAGCGCATCCCGCGATCGGTGCGGGTGCCGTGCAGCGGGACGGGGGAAGCGGTGTTCAGTCCGTGCCCGTACCTCGCCCCGTGTGCTGCCGGGTTCGTCCAGGACACGCTGACAGTGACGTTCGAGAACATCGCGGCGCGCCATCCCTGAGCGGCACGCACGCGGGCGCGGCCCCGGATGGCCGAGGTCGCGGCAAAGCACTCGACGTCGGGCCGCCGGGCCTACTCGCCGAGGACAACCTCGGGGAGGTCGTCGCCGAGGACGACCTCGGGGAGACCGTGGTGGTAGGGAGGGCGATTAGACCACGGGGTTCGCCGGATCCGGCCGTCCTGGGCGGCAAGCGTCAGCACGCTCTCCGGGGTACGCCCGGCGAGGCAATCGGCGAGCCAGTCGGCGATGTAGGTTATCTCGTTGATCGACTTGGGCGGCTTATCCATGTTGTGGCGCTCGCCTTGGAGCAGCATCAGTTCCTTCGGCGCGGTGATGTCGTCGAGCAGGGCGAAGGTCGTTTCCAGCGCGGTGAGCTCGTCATCCTCGCCGCCGATCGCAAGGTAGGGGCAGTGGATGCGTGGTCCCAGCCCCTCGACGGTTATCAGGTCGGGGGCCGCCGCATCGAATTTCTGCTCGTCGTCGTACCCGGCCATGTACATGAACCGTGTTTTGAACGTCGGGGAGGCTTCCCCGAAGGCCGCAGGACTACCCTGTTCCTGGAGCAGGTAGACGACGGCACAGGCCTTGATACGGTCGTTGTGGGCGGCGGCTTGGGTGGCCCACATTGACCCCATGCTGACCCCGCGTACCGCGATGCGCGACCTGTCGATCTCCGGCTGGCCTTCAAGCCAGTCGAGCGCAGCGGCGGTGGCGATCGGGAAGTCACCTGGCCGTACCCAGATCTCGCGCAGCGTGCAGCTGGCCTGTCCTGGCCCATCCAGCGCCAGCACCGCGAGGCCTCGCTCAAGGAGCGCGTCTCCGTAGAGGCTGACGAGCATCTCCTTCGTGGAATCCATCCCGCCGATGCTGATCACGCATCCCACTGGCTCGCCCGCGCTGGCGCCGGGCGGCAGGTGCAGCCAGCCGGGCAGGGACCGCTCCCCCCACGGGATCTCAACTTGCCGGACCGGGTGACCGGCGACCCCGGCGTACGCTGCGTAGGCGGCGTTCTTGAGCGACTCGAGGCGCTGGTTCTCCTCGGTGTTCTCGAAGATCGGCCACTGTGCCTGGCCGAACAAGATGCTGGCGATGAAGCTGTGCTCGCGTTCGCTGACCTCGTGACCGGCTAGCCGGGCGGCCTCCGCGCGGCGCATCCGCGCCAGCCCGGCGACCGCGAATTCCCGCGCGATGTCATCGAACTTCTTGACCCGGCTGCGGACCTGCCCGAAATCCGGCTCGGCAAGAACCCCGCACGGCGCCATCGAATACCCGATGCGACCTTGATCCCATTCCAATCCGAGGGTCTGGATGACAGCGTCGAGCAGCCAGCGCTGCTCGGCAAAGCGGCGGACCCGTCGCGTCGCGCTAGGGGTGAGAGCGGTCATGGCCGGTACCTCCTGTAGGTGTGAACAGATCTGCTGCTGATACGGCGCCGCGGGGGGCTACCGGATGCCCTGCTCGTTGTCCGGTGCCATGTCGTCCTCCTTGACCCTGTTATCGCCCCACGATCGCCGTCCGTCAGGTGACAAGTCGTCGCTGGATCCGGGTGATTCGCGCACCATTGACAGTTCTGACCGGTCCTGCTCGACGCGGTGCGCCATGTCACCGGTGCATTCAGCGGACCGGGCAGCAGCCAGCGACGCCTGAGTTCAATACACGGCTCGCTGGGCCGGCATCACCCAGCGTTGCGTGATTCTGCCTTAAGTCCTTGCTACGGAGGGTGCGAGCAGGCCCAGGGCGCGGGCGCGGTCCACCGCGTCGCGGCGGGTGTGGACGCCGAGCTTGGCGTACAGGTGGCGCGTGTGGGTGCCGACGGTGTTCACCGAGAGGAACAGCTCATCGGCGATCTCTGGTCCCGTGAGTTGGGTCGGCAGGTAGCGCAGCACCCGGATCTCGCTGTGGGTGAGCTGCTCATCCCCGCCGCTGTTGCGGGCCCATCCCGCTTGACTGCCAGGCCGCAGCCCGGGCCTGTTCCCCCCGAGCAGGCCCTCGATCTCGGCGATCAGAGCGGCGTGGGCGGTGCCGTGCCGGGCATGGCGCTGGAGCAGGCCCGGCGCTGGGTGCAGAAGGAAAATTGTCACCGCGCCGTCGGGTTCGGCGAGGTCGAGCGCGCGTTCCAGGGCCCGCCCGGCGGCGGCCGGGTCGCCGAGCGCCTCCCGGGCGATCGCCTCCAGGAGGAAAGCGTGAGCCTGTCCGATCCATGGGAGTACAGCGGGGGCGGCGTCGAGGACCGGTGCGAGCGCGGCGACCGCCGCGCGCGGGTCGTTCTGAGCGAGCCGCAGCACCGCGGTGGCGATGCGCGTCTGCCCGTGGTCGCGGCATTGTTCGCCGAGTTCGGCGAGGGCCTGCTCGGCGCCCTCGGTATCGCCCAGGCGCACCAGGGCGTGTACCAGCAGCGCCCGTGCCCGGGGGGCGGTGTAGTGCGGGGCGGCGAGCCGCCGGGCCAGCGGCTCGGCGGCCCGGAACGCGGCCAGCGCGTCGGCGTCCCTTCCGCGGGCCAGCTCGAGCAGCCCGCGCAGGTAACGGATGACGTGCCCGGTCGCGGGCTGGGCTTCGGCTGTGAGGCTGCGTTCGGCGCGCTGGACCCAGAGCTCGGCCTCGTCCAGCCTTCCCTGCCACGTCAGCATGGTTCCCAATACCATGCAGGCGGTGCCGGCGGCCGGGTCGCTGGCCCAGCCGTGTCGTTCGGCCAGCTCGATCGCCTGCCGGCTGCGTTTGGCCGCCTGCACATACGACCCGAACATCTCGACCGCCGCCAGGTGTGCCAGGCCGGTGAACTCCAGAAACGGCCGCCCGATTTGGTGCGCCAGCGTGACGCCCCGCTCGAGGTGCCGCTCTGCCTCCGGGAACCGGCCTGTCCAGACCTCGGTGATGCCGAGGCTGATCAGCGCCAGCGCGCGCAGGTCCTGGCTCAGGCCAGGCTGCGCCACCTCCGGGGCCTCGGCCACGGCCTCCAGCCGCCGGGCCTCCTCGGCCACCGTCGGCAGATCGCCGCGCTGGCGTACGACCAGCAGCCGGACGATGCCGAGCAGCAGCTGCGCCCGGGCGCGACGGGCGTCCGGCACCGAGGCCGTTCTGCGCTCTGCCAGGCCCAGGTAGCGCTCGGCCGCCTCCAGCGACCCGTACGCCAGCTCGTCCGCCGCGGCCACCGCGGCGAGCCCGGCATCGGCCGCGCGGACACCAGGCGGGAACCCGGTCAGCAGCTCGTGGGTGGTGGCGGCCTGCCCGTCCAGGTGCAGGCCGGGCCAGTGATCGGCGAGCAGCCCGGCGGCGAGATCCCAGTCTCCGGCGGCCTGGGCGTGCCGGATCGCCTCCGCCGAGTGCCCGTGCTCCGCGAGCCACCCGGCGGCCATCCGGTGCAGCGCCGCAACCTCATCCGAAGCGGCTCGGCGCAGTTCCAGCCGCAGCAGCCCGGCGAACATCCGGTGGTAGCGGAACCAGGACCGAGACCCGTTCAGCGAGATCACGAACGCGTTCGCTTGCTCCAGGTCCTGCAAGACCCGCTCCCCGCCCTTGTCTCCGGTCAGCAGGTCCGCCAGCTCTCCGTTCACCCGCTCCAGAATGGAGGTGCGCAGGAGCAGCCGCCTGACCTCTTCGGGCTGCCGGTTCAGCACCTCGGCGATCAGGTACTCGGCCACCGTCCGCTCGGTGCCAGAAAAGCTGGCCGCGAACCGCTCCGGATCAGGGTGCCCGGCCAGCGACAGCGCAGCCAGCCGCAGCCCCGCCGCCCACCCCTCCGTCCGCTCATGCAAGCTCGCCAGCGCCGCATCGGGCAGCTGCACTCCCGCCGCCGCGAACAGCGCCCGCGCCTCCGCCACAGTGAACTGCAGATCGGGCTCGCGGATCTCGGTCAGCTCGCCTTCCAGCCGCAGCCGGTGCAGCCCCAGCGGCAGGTCGCGCCGGGTAGCGAGGACAAGGCGCAGGTCCGGCGGCGCGCGCAGCACCAGGAGTTCGAGCTGCCGCAGCGCGTCCGGGCCCAGCTCGTGCACGTCATCGATGACCAGCCAGATCCGGTCCGCCAGCGGCGCCAGGTCGGTCAGCAGCCGCTCCACGATCGCCCAGCTGTCCAGGTCCGGCGCCGCGGTCAGTGCCCGCACCAGAGCCGCCCCCGGGTTCGTCTCGCGCAGCGCGCCGAGCACCGACAGCCAGAACCGCTGCGGATCCCGCTCCTCGCTGTCCACCGGTACCCACGCGGCGTGCCGGGCCAGGCCAGCCTCGGCGATCCAGGACCGCATCAGCACCGTTTTCCCGCTCCCGGCCGGCGCCGATATCTGAACGACGCGTTCGGCTTCGGCCAGCCGCCCGAACAGCGCGCAGCGAGACACGACTCCTCCCCTGACGGGAGGACCGGCCGGAACATCAGGAGCTCCCGGCTCGCCGGCCGACGCCATGGCGCCCTTTACCGGCCAGGGGCCAACTGCGACGTTGCCGGGCTCGTCACGATGGCCCCGGAAAGGTCTCAGCTCGCGCGCGATCACCGGGCGGGTGGCTAGCTCAGTCATGTGGCCGCTCTCCGGTCGGCCGGTCGGCCATCGAGATCGGCTGGTTTTGTCATGCTCGTGTCCGTCTGGCTGGGAGGGAGGGGGAAGCGGACTCCACTCATGCTGCGGGCGCGCATGGCGCGGTGTCTTGGGTCAACTGACCCTGCCCCCGTCGCAACGTGGCTTGCCGTGGCAGGTCCGGGTCGCTCAGACTGCGGGGGTGACCCTCACCAGGGGCGTCCGGTTATGGCGCCAGAACTGATCGGGCGGGAATCGGAGATCGCCGCGGTGGAGTTGCTGCTGGCTGGTATCCGCGATGGCGGCGGGTCGTTGCTCGTGCTGGGCGATCCGGGAATCGGGAAGTCGGCGCTGGCGGAGGTGGCCGCCCGGCGCGCGGCCGATCGCGGGATGCACGTGCTGGCCTGCGCGGGTGTGCCGGAGGAGGCGCACCTGTCGTTTGCCGGGTTGCACCAGCTGTTGCGGCCGGTGCTGGCCGAGGCCGGCGGGCTGTCGCGCGGTCAGCAGGATGCGCTGCGCTCGGCGCTCGGGGTGGGTGAGGGGGTGGCTCCGGCGATGCCGGTGGTCGGTCTGGCGACCCTGGAACTGCTGGCGGCCGGGGCCGGGCGGGCGCCGGTATTGGTTGTCGCCGAGGACGTGCACTGGCTGGACTCCTCTACGTGCGAGGTGCTGGCGTTCGTGAGCCGTCGGCTGGGCGCGGACTCGGTGGGGCTGGTGGGCACCGCCCGCGAGGCCGAGCTGGGTGACAACCCGCTGGCTCGGGCGGGGCTGGCGGAGTTGCGGCTCGGCCCGCTGGATGCGGCGGCGGCGGCCGCGTTGCTGGACGCGACCGCGGCGCTGGATCCGGTGGTGCGTGAGCGGGTGCTGGAGGAGGCGGCGGGGAATCCGCTGGCGCTGGTGGAGCTGCCGGCGGCGGCCGGCCAGCAGGACAGCCGCGGCGCCCTGAACGGGCGGATTCCGCTGACCAGGCGGCTGGAGGAGGCGTTCGCGTCCCGGTTGCCGGGGCTGCCCGCGGTGACGTTCACCGCGTTGCTGGCGGCGGCGCTGAACGACTCGGATGCGCTGGCGGAGATGCTGGCCGCGGCGAGCTTGGTGGCGGGCACGCGGGTGTCGGTGGCGGATCTGGCGCCGGCGGTGGCGGCGGGGCTGGCCGAGGCGGACGGGCAGAGCATCCGGTTCCGGCATCCGCTGGTGCGGTCGGCGGTGGGCGAGGCGGCCGGGCTGGCCGCGCGGCAGGCCATGCACCGGGCGCTAGCGGAG
>Ga0207693_10004033_pt1 | contig 12480 bp, 7 predicted proteins | sample LARL81metaG_FD_184347 | JGI IMG/M metagenome (GOLD analysis project Ga0207693, IMG submission 184347) | Corn, switchgrass and miscanthus rhizosphere microbial communities from Kellogg Biological Station, Michigan, USA - LAR L8-1 metaG... | ecosystem: Host-associated > Plants > Roots >...
GCCGTCAACCGCGCGGCCGAAAATCGTGCCGGCGCAATGGGTGCCGTGTCCCTGCTTGTCGCCATCGCTGGTACCGGTGAAGTCCTTCTCGACGATCTGTTTGGCGATCCCGGCGAAGGCTGGATGGTCCTTTTTGATCCCGGTATCCAGCACGGCGACGGTGACACCGTCGCCGGTGAACGGCGACGTATCGGCCTTGACCGCGGCAAGGCCCCAGATCTCCTGTGCGCCGGCCGCTGCCGCGACCAAGGGCCGGATCAGCGACGTCCGCATAATCGGAGCGATGGCGGTAAATCCCGGTTTGCGCCTGATGTCGGCAACCTCGTGCGGGCTCATGCCCTGCACTTCGACTTGCGGTTGGGGCGGTGTCGCAGACCGTGTCCCCACGCGGAAACCTTCAAACGGCCCAGCGAGACCTCGGGTGGCCGGGCCCGTCCTCGTGGTGGGCCTAATCGCCAAGTCGCTGAGGACGATGTACTGGCGCATGTCAGACTCTCATGCTTGCGGCGACAGGTGCGGGTCCCATGTGGTGGTCGAGCCTGGGCGCAGGTCGGCGCGGATGCCGCCCGAGTCAGGCAGCCGCAGGAGATGCGCCTTCTGCATGAACGCTGCGGTCGCGGACGGGACAAAATAGCCCATGACGAAGCCCAGTCCCGCCGAAAGCACAAGGAAGAGCAGACGGATCGGCAGGAAGGGCGGTACTTGGCCAAGGTCGAACCAGCCGAGCGCGGGAGCGAGGTAGAAGATGACGACTTGGAACGTCAGCGTGCCACTTACCATGAGCGCGGCCAAGATCAATCCATCGCCTATCCGGCCCTGCTCGAAATCGAGTGAGCCCGACCGCAATCGGCGGTCGATCAGAAAGCTGATTCCGACGGTCATGAGCGGAAAGCCAAGCGAGCTGACTAATGTCGGCAGCACGATCGGGAATGGAATCGGGAAGACGAGCCGGAATAAAAAGAGAATGATGGCACCCGTCGTGTATGACGCTAGACCGAAGACGACGTACGATTGCCGCGGCCAGGAATAGGGCGATGGCCGTGCGAAGTTCGAAACGGTCTTTGGATAAATGGCCCAGGTAAGCGCGACCGTTTGCAAGAGCGCGTGAACTACGGCGAACAGCGCGAGTGGCGCGATTCTCAAATCGGGGTTCTCTCCGCCCAGATACAACATAACGAGCGACGGTATCAAGAACAGGAGGAAATCCAGGACGAAGACGATTACCCAGGGGTAGAGCGGCAATGCGGGAGGTATGGGCACGTCGTAACCGAAGGACTTGAGGAATTGGCTCCGCTCCGCGCGATGGGGCACGCAGGAGAGCGCGGCCTCTGCGACGAGAGAACGATAGCGCGGCAGCACGTCGTCGCATTCCTCGGCGACGAAGTTGGAAATCGCCCGATAGAGTGCCTCGCTCTCGATCTTTTCGCTGATCTCCTCGGCGAGCAGCAGGGCCAGCGCGGTGCGCCGCATGATTCGGCGGAAATCGGTCTCGAGCTCCCCGAAAGCCATGGCACGCGTCGCTCCAAACTTCCGGAGCCTTTGACTGCTCGAAAATTCGATTTCCTCGGTGGGGCGCAGACTGCCGGCGAGCAGCCTACTATCGAGGCATGGCTTCTGTGGGCGGAGCACTTGCGCAAAACCCTGCAACGGCTGCAGCAGATCGGTCAGGCGCTGGCGCAATGAACAAACTTCCATGAGCGATCGCTTGGCGCTCGGGGAGACGAACGACATCAATTTCCAATCCACACCGTAGCGGTTCAGTTGGTTGCGCAGCTCCACACCGGAATCTTCCCCGTCCGCGAACTTGGATGCCGAGAGAGCGGCGAGCAGGGTTTGCCGCGCGAAAGGAAACAGCGCGAGCTCGTGAGTCTGCTCGCGCAGGCGATCGAGAAACCGCCACGTCATCGCGACATTCGGGATGACCAGCCGCAGGAAAAGCCCGGACGCCAACGCCGACCACAGGAGCGCATCGGAGTCGAGCGCCTGCATGTCCCGGAAAGATCGTTTGCATTCGTCCGAAAGCTCGAATCCATAGCAATCGAATTGCGGGACGCTGCCGCTCGCCAACGCGATGGCTCCGTACACCGTCACCAGGAACAGGACGTAGAGCCCGAGAATGACGGTGACATGCACCGCAAGCGCCGCGAAATAGCGTTGTTGCGGAACGCTGTAGCGGATTTCTCCCAGCCGCTGCCCTTCGTTGAAATGCTCCTCCGCCCAAGCCGCGATGAGCGCAGCGAGCCCAACCGCGACCGCCAAGGCCGGGATGGACTCGACGAGTGTCGTGGACTCGGCGCTCATCTAACCCCCTGTCCCGGCGGCCGGTCCGGCGTCCCTGCGGACAACGCCGTTTTTGTTCTGCATGTAGAGCACCGGCGTAATCCACTCGCTAAAGCCCTCGGCTTGCAGGTCGAGGCGCGTCAGGGTCATGGCCTGCTGAATCGGAACGCCCAGCATCAGATTGTAGAAGAAGGATGGGCTGAACTTCGTGGCCATGAGGTCACTAACGTCGAATTGCATGGCCACAACGGCTGCGATTCCACCTCCCTTCACCAGGGTTTCGGCCGTGCTGGCCAAGCGATCCCCAGGCTTCGACGCGCCCTTGCACGAATTGAGGATCACCAGCTTCGGGCCGTTAGGGGCTTCCAGCAGTCCTCTCAAAACGTCGGCTGGAATAAGCTCAAAGGCGGAGCCGCCGTCTTCCTCGAACACTACGGAGCCCTCCAGGCCGTGCCCAATGTACAGGAAGACGTCCCATCTCTTGCCTTGGTCACCCTTGACGATGCGCGTCTTCAACTCGCGAAACGTTCCCGAGGCGGTCGGACAAAGCTTGACCTGCCCGTCCTTCGTCAAAGGTGCCAATGCTAGATCCAATGCCGCCTGCTCGGCATCCGTGCGCAGTTCGTAGGGCGTGCCGATAAAATCCTTCGGGGCCGAAACCATGCACAAGACGCGCAGCGGAGGCTCCTCATAGATGTGGAGGTCGAGCTCCCGCATCGAGGCCACGCGAGCAAAGGGAGTAGGCTGATAGCAGCAAAGATGGAAAAGCCGGCGCTTATCGAACATGGCTTCCCACGGAAGGTAGCTGAGCTCGGGCGCTTCGACGCAAAGCTTGATGTACAGCTGATTTCGGTTGACCAGCGCTTCTTCCAGCGCATCCTTATAAAGCTCGTAGATTTCGGGCTGAAACACGCAATCGAACAGCCGCGACCCGATTTCCTGAATGCCCTTGGAATCGGCGCCGCCGCTGAAATTGAACCCGCCTCGGACAGGGGGTCCGTCGGTCGGGGGCGGGCTGACCGCGGGCCTACGCATCTGCATGCGATTGCTAACGGACTGGGTCGTGCGCAGAAGTGCTTCCTGGAGCAATTGCAGGCTTTTGGCGAAGTCGGTCGGCAAGTCGGCGAAGTCGTCCGTGGCCTGTTTGCCCTCGATTTCGGCTCCGACCTTGTACTCACCCCTCGTGCCGGTGATCCGCAGTTTCAACACTGTGGAGGCCATGGATCCTCCATTACGCTAAGCCTGCCCGGTTAAATCTTACTTCATCATTGCGCGATTGTGAGCGAGCTTCTGTGAGGTGCGTCACATTTTCGCGCGCTATTTTCTACCCGGAAAGACCCTGATTCAGCATCTAGCGGCTCACAGGTACTGCGTCTCCTGTTGAAGCGCGACCCTGAGGTTGTCCAGTGTGTCGACCTGCATATCGAGGCCTCCTGCATCGCGGCACCGAGAAGGTGGTCAAACACGAGAGCTACGTTGCCGTACTTCGATCGGCTCATTACGGATGTCCAGGATACGGAAATACCGAATCACAGTTCCTCGCATCAATCCTCGAACACGGCAGAAAATGGCACCCGCTTGAAGCCCGGCGGCGTTGCCTCACCGGCGCGCGCAACACGCGGCCGCTTCTGTGTCGGATGCCCAGTAGCGAGCCGATTCCAATCGTAGTCAAACACCTGTGCCAGGTATTCTGCGATTTCCTGATCGTCAAAGATGAGGCTGGCGTCTCGGTTGGTTTTGACACCCTCGTTCGACCAATTATGACTTCCGAACATGACCTTCTTGCCGTCCACGATAATTGTTTTGTTGTGGCAGCACGGCTGAAAACGGAACGCCCCACGGGGGAATCCCATGGCCACCAGTATATCCAGGCTTTCCTGTTTCATGAGGTCGCGGCATATGATGCGAACCTCGCGTCCCTCGTCGATCTTTTTCTTCAGCGCGCCAACAAGCAGACGAAATTCCGCGAAATCTTCGTTCGTGCCGCGAAAATTGATGTACTGATTTTGGAACCACACGCTCTCCTTGGCGTCGCCGATAAATTTCAAGACGTGTTCGGCATAGTTGTCCGGCGTCAGGAGCGGTTGAACGCTTACCATGCGATTGATTCGTTTCGGCGGGAAGAACTGTGGAGGCGCCGCAAAGGCGACGGCCGGTTCCGGCTCTTCCTCCGGCACGAACAAGTCTGGCGCCTCCAAAGGTTCTGGCTCCGCGGCCTGCGCCGAGGCAAGCTCGAAATCGCGTTTTATGTAAGTTTCGTAAATGGAAGCCAATCGGTCGTTCACAATGATCGCGTGATAGTCGCGGTTGTACTTGCGTTGGAATCCAGCCGGAAGCTTTCCGGGATTCGCTACGAACGGATGCACGTCCGGCTGATTTGACGACTGCCAATTCCCACTCGAAAGCCAGACGGTCTTGCCATCGCGTACCGCGACCTTGATGTGATAGGCCGACGCCCAAAGGCCGTCTGGATGTGCCTTGGAGACCAGCGTCGCCCATGCCAGCTCGAAACGATTCTTGAGCTTCTTCTCAAGCGGCTCGATAACCTCCTCCTCTTCGGCGAGGTCGCCGGCCTTCACGCCAGATTTCGGCGGCGGCTCGGGAATGGGATGCAGGACCAGCTCGAACTGGCGGCCCGGGGGTGTCAGGGCGGCGTTGACGGCCTCGAAGATATGCGGCGCGGTGAACTGATACATGGCGACCGTGAGCCCCTTCTGCGTCCCGGCGAGAAAGGTTTCCAGCTCGCTCCAGCCGGCTTCCGGGCTGACGCAAATCGTCACGTCCATGGCCTCCTTCACGAGCGGCAGGTTGGGAGGGTTCAGCTCCTCGTAGCTTCCTGTCTTTGGAGGTCCAAATTCGAGCGCTTCCTCGCCGCCCAGCAGTTTCTCAAACGCCGACACCGTGGGTCCTTCCGGCGCGCTGAAGGAGAGCGGCTTGGCGCCTGTCGCCGCCTGCTGCTCCTCGACGGTCGCCTCGGTCAAAGCGAAAGCGACCCCAAATTTGTCGTGCAGCTCGGACGCTTTCACCGGGCTGGTCCCGGGAGTTATTGCAACCACGACGGCCGGTATCGGATTGCCCGTCGACGGGTAGGCGTAGCCAGGCCGCACGGCGATCACGTCTTTGAGTCCCAAAAGCTCCTGCCGAACTGGTCCTAGCGCTTTCATGACAGGCTCGAATGAGGCGCGCACCTCATCGGAGATCCGGGGCGTCCCGGCGTCATTCATAGCGTTGCTCCCAACAACAGCACCTCATTCCGTTGGCTCGCGATCACGCGAAGGCGTCTGTTCGAATGCGCACGGCGGGATCGCCCAGCACGACATAGTTCTGCGCGTCATTGCGTTCGAGCCAGAAGGCGACGAGATCGCGATCGCTTAAATGCATTGCAGCTGGTGCCACCGGCGAGGTTGCGCTCGCCAATGCGGTCGAGAGCGAGGCGAAACGTGCGCCGAATTGCCCGCGTATGGCGTTGCCAACGGGATCGCCGCTGAGCACGAATCCAAGTGTGTTGCGAAACGTGCCGATCTGCGCCTCCGGCATATTGGACGTCTGCATCGAGAAACTCCAGGCTCGATCGATGTGGCCGATCACCGCGAGTGCGCCGCCATTGGGATGCGCGAGAAGCCGCCGTGGCAATGCCGCGATGAACGGCTTGGGGGCCAGCGGCGGCGCCGCGCCAGCCTGCGAAAGGTCCATGGGGAATTGATCCGCATCTGGAGTGCCGTCGCCGAAACAGGCAAATAGAAATGCGACCGTCCCCTTCACGTTGGCGTCGTCGGCGATGTCGACGGCGGCCAGATAGTGCTCGGGGCGCATCGTGCCGAACCCCGGCCAATCCTGGCAAAGCAGCGCGCCTTGATCGGTAAGCTGCTTTGGATGGCCGGACCGCATGGCCATGCCATGCGAGGCGGTGAACAGCATCGCGGGCGGTTTGGTGGCGTGCAGGTTCGCAAGCAGGGTTTCCTTGGTCGCATCGTCGCCGAGGTGCAGCGTTCGCTCATAACCCACGTCGGAGTGGATTGGCCGCTTGAGCGCGCCGGCCGCTTGCGCAACGCCCTCAGCAAGAGGGTCGATCAGGAAAGAAGCGCTCAAATTGGTCGCGGGATCGCCGAGATGGCGGGTTCCCCAAAAGGCGATTTCCTTTGCGTTGGGGATCGTGTTAGCTCTTTCATAGTCCACGATCGAGCGCGCGTAACGCTCATAGTCGCCCGCAGCGTCGAATGCTATTCGGCCGACCGCGTATTCGACGCCGAGCAGATATTGGAAATCGAATGGAATGAGATCCGGCGCGCCGACCAACAGCAGATAGTACGGAACGATTTCGGGATCGAGGTTGCCCGCCGAGATGTGGTGGCGCTGGTACCAGGCCCGGGTCTGCTCCCCCTTCTTGTAATCGAGCGTTTTGAACCGAGTCCCCGCCTGCTGCTCCCGTAACTTGATCAACGGCTCGAGAGCGCCTTGCACATCCTGCGGCGTATCTTCGTGAAACACGATTGCCCACCCGGCTTCGTCCAGCTTGGCCGGATTCATGCCAAATTGCACGCCGAACGACCGCGGTCTTTCCACATGCCATTCCGCAAAGCCCCGCACGCTGGGGTGGACGAGAACGTGCTTCGCCAAGTCGTCGATCGATCGCGGCGCGAAGGCGTACTCCCCGGTATCGATGTCGATTCCATTGACATACACAACATTGGTATCGGTGGCCGCAGTTGTTGCCGCTGCAGCGCCTGCATGGATCGGCATTTTCGCCACTCCTGCAATGGACGAAGGAGAAGGAGCCTGCATGCTCTCAGTGAACGGTTTGTTTGCGGCGGAAACGGCGCTTACTTGGGCAGGAGCATCAGGATTGGGAACAGCCAGAAGTCTGTCGCTCGCACGCCCATAGTGCTGGTATGCTCCCCAACTCGACGAGTCCGCGTTGCACTCCAATGCTTTTTGGCGTGCCTCGCGCAGCCCCTCGCCGATGGTGGCCGGAGGTGACTTGCCGATGTCGTCCGGTGTGTGAAGTCCAAGCACGCGGGCATAGAACCAACGCGCGCACATGCGCGCACAGGTATCGTCGACCGGCCATCCCGCGCCGATGAAGTTCGGGATCCCGAGTGCAAAAAATGCCTGCGCCAATCCGGCGAGTTGATTTCGTACCTCCTTCTGGTCGGCGACCACGGCCGAAAAACAGGCGTTGGCAAAGACCAGGCGCGGGACCTGACGCACGCGGAAAATTTCTTTGGCCGTCAGGAAGCAATTCGGAGCGAAAACCCACCCGGCCTTGTTCGCCGTCTTGTCGAAAAACGCGTGTCCAGCATAGTGGATCACGTCATACTGCTCATTGACGATCAACATCGCGAGCTCAAGCGGATCGCACGGCTCGACGCTCTCTACCCAGCTGCCGCGGCTGCGCAATCGCTCAAGTACCGGGGCGAGCGTGTCATCCCCGGGAAAGCCGATCCGAACCGTAGCTCTCAGGTCGTATTCATCCCGCCATGCGCGGCGTGCGGTTTCCAGCATCTCGAGGACATCGCAGCCTTCCTGGCGAGCTTGCGGCAACGACAGACCCGGCGCCGGATCGGCGATGATCAGCGCCTTGAGTACCCTGTTCAATGTCGGCGGTGAGCAGGGAGGCGGCGAAAGCAGGGAACGGAATTGGCGTGATACACACACGTTCGTTCCCATGAACGATGTTCGCGAATATTTCCTGTGCGCGACCATCTCCCACGGATAGCTGGCGGTATGCTCGTCGACTTCCAGCGTCAGGTTTCCTGTCCCATCGGTCAGTTTCATGAAGTCGTCCGGGATCATCAGATTTGCAAAAAACGTACTGCAGCGTTGTCGGTCCCTGGACGAAGCGGCGTTGATCATTCGGTCTGGCAGCTGGCGCAGCAAAGAAGCGTTGACTTCCTGCTCGCGCACTGGGACTGCTGCGCGTTCGGACATCGCGGAGAACTGGAATACCTCCGTTTCCAACCCTGGCGCTACCGCTGCGACGGCGGGCTGGCCGCGGGTGACGCGCAATAGCGTCACGGGCGTTTCCTGCTGCACATCAGCGTCGCCCGAGTCGGTTATCGAATCCGGAGCGACCTCACCTCCCCAGACCACATCAAGCAGCTTCAGCGTCCGGAGCGTCCCTTCTCGACCGATCGATTCAAGCGCGTTTTGCATCTCCTGCAATTTTCTCTCATCGGAATCGACGAGCACCAGGTAAAGGGGGCGCTGGGCGGCTCGACGAAGTCGCTCCTTCTGATCGCTCACGGAATTGGCGATCGCGCGAAAGCGTTCGTAGCCGTCGAGAATCCCTTCCAGCACACCGCCGATGGCGTCTCGGATGGGAATTTCGTTGCGTCGAGTGCCCAGCAACGGGGTAGCGAATTGGTCGTATCCCATCCCCTTCACCGCGACGGTTACGTTGCATGACAGCAGCCGCAGGTCGTCGCGGGCAAAACGGCCGGGTTCTCCCATGCCGGCCAGCAGCAGATGATCCGCGTTCAACTTCCCGAGCGCGTGATACACTTGCAGGTTGACGGGAAAGAGCTGACCGAGATCCGACCCGATGATCCCCATGTCGATCGCGCGGGTAAGCCAGGAGTCGAGCAGCCGGTCGAACGCCTTGCTCGAGCCGGCAACCGGCATCCCGTCATACCGTCCAGCGATCGCGACTGGGACTTTGACGTTGGTAATTCCGCCACGGATGAGCGTGACCGTGACGACAACGTCCTCTGGCCTGACCCTCAAAACTGCCGGTTCGATATTGGACGATGCGGCGCCGTCAGAAGATATGCGTGGCATCGGAGCAGTGATGGGCGCGCTCGTCGACGGCGAAGACGGTCCGGCCCGCGCATTGTCACCTGCAAACGCGGGCGCTTGTGAGAACGCCCGATGCTTGGAGGGGCCCTCTACGGTCCGGCGAATGCCGGTCGCAGCACGACGGCGCGCCATATCTCCTCACCACAGTTGACGCGAGGCATGCCTTTCGATCGTTAAAGTCACGCAGGCCGAATCCTGGTAAGCCGTTTGAGATCGATGAGAAATTGTAGGAATAAAATCAGCAGTTGTCCACGTTCATATTTTCAATCGGGATAGTCGTTTCCTATGCTCCCGACACTCATTAGAGGCTGCGAGAGTTGGCGACCGGCAGACACCAGCGATCAACCCCTGCGGTCTGATCGTGTTAACCGTGCGGGCACCGACAGAAATCGACGATAAGAATAAAGAACAGACGGTCAGCGCGCCGCATACTGCTTCGATCCAGCTGTTCCGTCTCACCAAACACTTTCAACGAAAGTGGATATCAGCGCGCACCGCAGGAGGCCTCGCCGGAACGTTGCACATTCGCCTTAGATCATCGAAGGTGCGCCTGTTTGTCGCACTATGATCTCCCCGCGTTGCGAGGTCGTCAGGACCAACCTCGCAGAACAACTTGAAACCAGCCTGAAGATTTTCCGTCAAATGATCGAAAATGAGCGTGTCGATCACTTTCTTCTTTCGAAGACTTTCTACGCGTCGGGACATCGTCTGATGAAGACCACGTACCCGCGCAATGAACGCCGAACTGGCGTGTGAAAGATCAAGCTGGCCATATGTAAGATGGTATTTCTGGTAATATTGGTTTTTCGCGCTTACCCACACTCCACCATACGTAGTGTCCTGCAATAGGAATACTGTGCGTTTGACGCGACAGACCAGGATCGTCGTCGCACACATCGGGCATGGTTCAAGCGACGTGTAGATCGTAGCGCCGCGTTGCAGAAAATCGGTATCTTCCGCCCCGTCGTCGTAGAACATTTGCGCTCGGTAGTAGTCTTCGACGCTTGTTTCCGGCGTACGGGGGCGTTTTGCCGCTATCCGTGCGATAGCCATTCGCAATGCTCTTTGCTCAGCGTGCTCAACCGGGCTTTGATGAGCATGAATTTGATTGTGTTCGAGCGCCAACACCTCGCCATCGACGTTGTCTATGATGAGAGCGTGGATATTCAGTCCTTGGAAATGCGTTGGCTGGGCTGCGCTGCTGTTGTCTGCGGAGCCGATCGGCGGATCGAACCGCAGATAAAGCGAGGAAAGAAGTCCGAGAAACGCGAGAGCGTCGCGCTCGGCACGAAATAAACCGATGTCTGCAGCGGTCTCCATTGATAACCTCCAAGCGCGACATCCGGGTTTACCGGAGCGCTGAGCTGCGCAGAAATGCGGACTTGACAATTGAAGGTTGCAGTATTCAATTCTTTGATGCAATCGGATTTGCGCCATGTGTGCGTGGGTAAGAAACGTTGCCCTACGATTGTTACCAGGATCGCATGGCGTTTATTTACATTTGCGCGCCGGCTTTGATCGGCTCATCCGGTTTTCACTCGCATTGACATTCATTCCTTTGCTGTACGTGCCGCGTGTGCACGAATTATCCAGTATCAAAGCGGTAAACAGTTGGAGCACGGCGCGACGATAGCCGCAGTTTATCCAGAGGGGACAACCATGAGGACTAAGCTCTCGCTTGCGCTCGGAGCTACCGGCATTTTCGCGATCATCGGGCTGTTGGGTTGGACGGCATCGGCGCAAGCGCCGGCTTCCGCACCGGCGTCGCTTGCATGCGATGACGATCCGCCCGCGGATCAAACGACCGATCCGCCCACGGCCACTCCAATCGATGCCTCGCTGCTGACGAAGCGCCTGCCCTGTGCGGAAAAGGTCAGCACGCGCGGACTGTTCGGCGATGATGCGCTGGCCAACCTGCAACGCGGCTTCGACTTCTATTCGTGGCTGACGTTTCTTGCCCTGAATGCGCCCGCCGACGGGAGTCCGATCGACAAGGCCAAGCCGAACACACCGACAAAATGGGAGCAGCCCAGCAACTTTAAGCAGCTGCTCGACATAATGCTGGAGGACGGAAGAGCATCCAAATGGGAGGACACAAAGATCGTCCCGCCGGAATGTCTCGATCAATACAACAAATTGAACAGCAACGTAATGGTCATCGAGATGATCGAGGAAAGCTTCAACGAGCCGTTCAAGACCGGGCCGCTGATCGATCAGCAAGGTAATTATGCGATCTTCGACATTCTGATGAACAAGTCGATGTTCGACTACATTCAGGATAACAATCTTCAGAGCAAAGCCGGACAACAGAGCAAGAAAAACGGCTCGTTGAAAGTTGATTTCCCGGCGGGAGCGAACAAGGGCCAGCAGGCGCGAGTGACTTTGCCTCCGGGCGATCCCGGTGCGGTTATGATCAAGGTGGCCTGGAAGGTCCTCGATGCGCCAGCCGAGAGGCAAAATTTCCACACCGTCGACGCTCTCGTGCTGATGCCGCGTCACGAGAACGACGTGACGAAGCCACCCTGTTTGCGCAAGACGCTCGGGCTCGTTGGATTCCACGTTGGGCACAAGACTGTCAACCGTCGGCAATGGATCTGGACCTCGTTCGAGCACAAGAAGAATGTGCCGGAACAGCAGGAGATCGATACCAAACAGGAGCAAGGACCCTACAATTTCTACAGGGTCGGGTGCGATCCGACGCAGTGTCCGGTGAACCAGACGCCGCCGACCCCCTGGGAGCCAACATATAAGAGCGGTCTTAAATTCCACGACAGCAAGTTCAGGAGCCAGATCACGCGCGTTGTCGCACTGACAGATGAAACAAAACAAATGAACGAGCAATTCCAGAAAGTCCTCGGCAACACGGTATGGAAGAACTACATGTTGCTGAGCACGCAGTGGCCGAGTGATTTCAGCTGTGCCAGGCAGGAAGACAAAATCAGCCCGCCGCCACCGCCCGCGTTCGCCACTGATTTCAAGAAAGAGCCAGACATGAATTGCGCGCCAGCGCCGACGTTTCTGGCGAACTCCACGCTTGAAACGTACAGCCAGGGCACCGATCCTCTCGCGTCCTCGAGCTGCATGGCGTGTCACGGCAATGCCGTCAGTCAGCAGGTGCGCCCGCCGGACATGAAAGCTGAGGAGTTCTTCAACCAATCGGACTTCACGTTCATGCTGGAAAAGGCACGGGGTAAGCCCACGCGATAGCAGGGCTGGAATAAGGGAGTGACGACATGAGCGGTGCCCTGCCTCACGAACATTCGGTCGCGCCAAACACAATTGAGGGCGAGCCGGTCAATGCGGTCACGCGCCGCACCGTGCTGACCGGCGCTGCAGCCGCGACCGCGGCGGCGACCGTTGGCGCGACGCTGGACACACCGGCGCGCGCCCACAGTGTCGATCCGA
>Ga0207693_10004034_pt1 | contig 12480 bp, 11 predicted proteins | sample LARL81metaG_FD_184347 | JGI IMG/M metagenome (GOLD analysis project Ga0207693, IMG submission 184347) | Corn, switchgrass and miscanthus rhizosphere microbial communities from Kellogg Biological Station, Michigan, USA - LAR L8-1 metaG... | ecosystem: Host-associated > Plants > Roots >...
CCATGTCGGCCTCGATCCACACCCGCAGGTGATCTCGTGCGGCGACATCCACAGCGTCCCGGTAGTCGGCCACTGGCGTGAGCGGGGAAGCCGACGGGGCCGCCTGAGTGGGCGGAGCCGGGGCGGGGTGACCCGGCTTGGTTCCGGAACCACCGCACCCGGCCACCCCGGCCGCGGCGATGGCAATTCCCGCTACGACAGCGATGACGGCTTTCGGGACCCGGGGCCCGAGTTGACCGGTCATGATGGCGCCTCCAGCGCCCCCGTAACCTTGTGCCGCGGCACGTGCACCAGCTTCCGGACGGCGAAGTAGCAGACGAGAAGGGCCGCACTGCTGGTCAGGTAGGCGACGGCCGAGGCGACCGCGGCACCGACCACGTGATAGTGCGGGATGAGGGCCAGGTCGAGCCCGACGGTGACGACGACCGATACGCCGAGGGCGATGGAGTTCGCACCCGGCCGGCCGACCCCGTACAGGTAGGCGCTGACCAGGCCGGCCACCCCCTCGCCGATAAGGCCGAACAAGAGGATGTACGTGGGCAGCATGGCGCCGATGAACGCGGGCCCGTAGACGAGGGGCAGCAGCGGAACTCCTGCCGCCAGCGGGATTGCGGCCAGCAAGGTCAGCACGAAGGCGCGCGGCATCAGCGCGGCGACATCCCGGCTTGCCGCCGCGCGATCACGCGTAGCCAGGCGCGGATACAGCACGTAGGTGATGGCCAGTCCAGGCAGCCGGAGCAGTTCGGCGTACTTGGAGGCGACGGCGTACACCCCCAGGGTGCCTGGGCCCACCAGCGCCCCGAGGATCACCACGTCGAGCCGCAGGTTGATCAGCGAAAGCATGCCACCCACCTGGCCGCGCAGACCGTAGCGGCAGACTTCCGCGCCCAGCCGCGGGTCCGGCTTCTGCCATCCGCGCAGGAACCCGCGCCGGGCGAGCCGGACGGCGATCCCAGCGGCGACCAGCACATCCGCCCCGACCAGCGCGGTCATGAGCAAGGCGGTCCCGTGCAGGAACGGCAGCAGGGCCAGGTACACCGGCAGGAACGCGACCTCCTCGGCGGCGATCGCCGTGTTGGCCGCGCGCATGTCGTTCTCGCCTTGCAGGAAGGACTTGCCCGCCGCCACCCAGAGCTGGGTGAACACCGGGACGGTGGCGGCCAGTACCACGCCCATGTGCCACGGGCGGAAGAAGAGCCAGTGCAGCAGCGGGCTCAGGACCAGCCAGCAGGCACTGGCGGCCAGCGCGCCGGCCAGCGTCAGCGCGAACAGCGTGGACCGCAGCCGGGGCCGGGCCGAGTACTCCCGGCTGGCCAGGAAATAGGGCGCGGCGCTCGGCAGGCCGCAGGAAACCAGCACGCCGATCAGGCCAGGAAGGACCCGGAGCAGGGTCAGCTCACCGAGCAGCTTGGGGCCGCCAGCGTGGGCGACCAGGACGGTGGCTACGGTGAGCGCGAGCAGCGCGGCGATCCGGGCGGCGACATTGGCCGTCAGGACGGGCGGCACGTATTTGGCGATGCGGGTAGTTATGCGGTTCATCGGGCCGCCTCCCGCCCGGTGGGCCGCCACCGGTCCCGTTCCCGCCAGCCCCACAGATCGAGCGCGGCGACGATCCCGAGCAGCGCCCACAAGTGCCGGAAATGCAGGACCTGGTAGAACATCGCGGACAGGAACATGCCGATCACCGCGGCGCCCAGCAACTCAGGGCGGGGGAAGATGTCGGCGTACTCCGGCCGCAACGGCCGCGTGGCGATCCGGCGGCAGCGGGTGGCGACGATGACGAGCAGGCAGATCAGGGCGACGCCGCCGAGCACACCCCGCTCCACCGGAGCGGCAGCGTAGTCGTCGTGGGCCATCTTGACGTAGCCGAACTGATGCGCCGCGAAGGCGGCCTTGGTCCCGCCCGGGCCGATGCCGAACGGGGTGTCGTCGTTGAAGTAGAGCCGGGCCGTCTCCTGCAGGACCGTGCTGCGCGAACCAGTGCTCTCCGCCTGGCGGCCGATCGAGTCCTTCAGCAGCGGCGAGCTCGCCTGGGCCTTCTGCACAATCCCCTGGACATGAACGTGCGGGGCGATGCCCACCGTGACGAGGATCAGAACACACGCGGTGATGACAGCCGGCGCCGCGCCCCAGCGCCGGGCAAGTGTGAACAGGGCGCCGAGTACGGTGGTGATCACCAGCACCAGCGCACCGCCGTTGGAGCCGGTCAGGAAGATGGCGGTGAGGATCAGCGCGCAGCACAGCCACCTGAGCGCCCGCCGCCGTGGATACCGCGCGGCCCGCAGCACCAGCAGTGAGCAGATGAAGTAGTTGGCCGCCAGGTTCGGGTCAGCCAAGGTAAACGCAGCCCGGACGCCGTTCCTCGTGGTCTCCCCGGACAGCACGTCGATGTGCCCGAACACCCCGATGATCATGAGAGTGGCCCAGCACGTGACGCTGACCACCCAGGCCCGGGTGACGGTTCGCAGCAGCGCGGGATCACGGCCGACGTTAGCGATCGTGATCGCCCAGGCCAGCAAGAACGCGTCCTGGATCAGGGTGACCAGCCCACCACCGACGCTCACGTAGGCATCCGAGTAAGCCACCGTGCTGGCCAGCGCCCCGGCCAGGATCGATAGGCCGATGGGGAACAGGTACGGGAATCGCATGGGCTGGCAGCGGCTGGAGAACCAGAGCGCGCTGACGAAGATGGCCGCGGCCAGGAACACGTCAGCTGGCGCGGTGTTCCCGATGCCCGCCGGGACCAGGAACGGCAGCGACGCGATCGCGGCGACCAGCACCATCTTGACCATGTCGCGGCGGCGGCCCCCTGCCGGGCTGGCCGGCGGCTGGTCCCGGGCCCGCTGGTCCTGCAGTTCTGCTTCGGGAAGCGACGGGGCCAGGAGGTCGGGCAGCGGGGTCACTGGGGCACCTCACTGGCCAGCCGCAGCAGCAGGTCGCGATGCCGGGCGGCGAAATCGGGGTGGTCAGCGGTGACCGCGACCTCACCCAGCCCGGCGAGCAGCACATCGCGCCACAGGTCCGCAGGTGCACCCAGGCGGGCCAGCGCGCTCGTGACGAAGCCGCGAACGACATCACCGAACCAGCCCGGCCTGGTGATCGCGTACTCGATCGCGGCACCCCAGCCGTTGGCGCGCAGCCCGGGATGCCCAGCTACCCGGCGGCCCGGGCGGGTATGCCGGTCCAGGTACAGGGCGTAGCTCAGCGCGAACCGCGCGACGTCGCGAAGCGGCTCACCGGCGAGTTCACCGGATGCCCAGTCGACGGCGCCGGTGACCGCGGCATCGGTCAGCAGCAAGTTGCCCGCCCAGAAATCGCCATGCACCACGGTGCGCGGCGTACGGGCGGACTCCAGGCGCGCGGCCACCGGCCCGAGTTTCTCCGTGAGCATGGCGGTGCGTTCGTCGCCGGGCCACCGGGCAGCGATCCGCTCCGCCACCCCGTCGAGCAGGGCGATCGGCGCGGCCCCGCCGGAAGTGTCGGCGTGCAGGGCGCTGAGCCAGTGGCCGGCCGCGGTGAAGTCGGCGCGCACCGCGGCGGGCCGGGCCAGGTGCCGGAACGCGTGATAACCCGCCCGCATCGGCACGCCGGGCACCACGGAGGTGGCCACGGCCAGCAGTCCGTCCGCGTCGAACACGCCTATCAGCCGGGGCACGGCCGGGCCGACCCGGCGCAGGCTGCGCTCGCGCAGCTGGATCAGGAACTCCGCCTCCCGCGCGATCATGCTGGCCGCCGCGGGCGTGGTAGCCACCTTGACCGCCAGTTGCGGCTCCCCCGCGCCGGGCGCCGTCACCAGCACGGTCACGCTGGAGTTCGGGTCCCGGGAGGCGTCGAGCAGCACAGTCTGGTTCCCCGGCGTGCTCAGCAGGGCGCGCAGGTCCCCCGCGGGCGGCAGCGCGCCGGCCTCCGCCGGGCGGAACGAGCCAGCCCGGGACCTCATGGCGTCCTCCCGACCACAACCCGTCCCGCGGCGAGTACCCCGGCCGCCCCGGGACGGCGACGCAGGAACTTGACGCCCGCGTCAATCAGCGCGTGCGTCCGGGTAACGCCGGGCGGCGGGGCCACCAGCGACCGGCAGGCCCAGCGCAGCGCGTCGGCCGTGTCCTCGACTACCACGATGGCCTGGTGCAGCGAGGGGAGCGCGACATACTGCCGGTCGACCACGAGCGCGCCGGTAGCGGTGATCCGGCGCGTCCGGAGCCGCCCGCCCCGCCGGTGATCCAGCAGGACGACCGGGGTCCCAGCGGGCAGCGTCCGCAGCTCCGCGGCGGTACGGCGCACGGCCAGCAGCCCAGACGGGACTTTCACGGCCACCGCCCCGGCCGGCGCGAGCAGCCGCCACCGCTGTCCCGGAGTGGTCCACGGCGCTGTCACGATCCTCCTTAGTGCAGAACTGCGAACGGGCGCATCCTGGCGACCGGCCGGACGAGGCCGCCGCGTACCAGCACCGCGAGAACCTCGTTCACGCCCTTGTCATCGAAGTGCGGGACGCCGGCGGGGGCCGCGTCGTCGTACCGGAATCGCAGGGTGGCGTGTTCCCGCGGGTCCGGCTGAGAGATCCCACGGCGGGCGAAGTCGCTGACCACGGTGCCCGCGCCATGGCACGCGGAATACAGCGCATCGGCCGATCCGCCGGCCACGCAGAGGTACGACGACGTCTGGTGAGTCCCGGGCACCAGCACCGCCTGGCCGGTCTCGGCGAAAGTGGTTCCCGGCGGCATAAGCTCCGCCGGGTAGGCCCGGCACGAGTTATGCCGGTGGACCACGGCACGCTGGCCGCCGACCTCCTCCTCGTAAATGGAGTTATGCGGGGAGTCCACGACCAGTTCCCCCGGCGGCCCGCCGAAGACATCGGCGGCGATCTGGCGCAGCCCCGCGTAGACAGCTATCCGGAACGCGAAGCCATAGTTCATCGCGGCGGCATTGGCCAGCATCAGCCGCCGGCCCTCGTCACTGTCCAGCGGGACTGGCGGGCAGCCACCCGCGAAGTACAGGCGGTAGCGCTGCTTGAGCTGCGCCAGCGAGCGGGCCGTCATGCCGTGGTAGAGCGGCTTCACTACCGACATGGCCGCCCGGATCTGCTTCGGGTAGTGCTTCCTGCGGCCGAACATCGCTCCGACCGCCCCGGGGAACACCCCACCGCCCGCGTGATACTGCAGGGTCATCTGCCCGGGGGCCACACCCAGTTTCGCCGCGGTGTCCGGATCGAAGATCTCCTCGATCTCCTGCAGCTCGATGAAATGGTTGGTCGGGCCGACCATGCCGAATCTCAGCCGGGCCAGCTGCAGCACGAGACCGGGCAGCTCGCGCCGGAGCCGGTCCGCGCCGTCGTATCGGTCGAGGTCGAGCCGCCCGCACTCTTCGACCCGCTCTAGCATCGACGTCCCGGCACCGAATCGCTGAGCCGCAAACAAGCCGCCGTCACGCGCGCAGCCCAGCACATCCGGGGCGGACAGCTCCGTGCTCAGGCCAGGTGGGTACGGGTAACGCTCGCGGACGCGCCGGTAGAACTCCTCGATCCCAGCCCGGTCCGGGCGTTCCGAGCTGAGCGCGATCAGCGCCATGCCGCAGTTCACCGAGGCGCTGGTCAGGGTGGGCCGGATGGAGGTGCGGGTGGCCACCGCCACTGACGACGGCAGCTCCATGTTCGACTTGTGGTGGAAGTCCGGCAATACCACGGGCGGTGCGGCCAGGTCGGCGCCGGCCACCGTGCCACGCAGGTCGGCGAGGGCCCCCTCGGCCGCAGGTATCTGCGCACTGTCGAACACCCGCGGGTCCGGGCCGCCGTGGCTGTGCGCATCCCGGGCGATGAGGGTGACGTCCATACAGGTCCTCCGGGCCTTCAGGCGGGTCGGGCAAGGGGAACGTAAGGGCGCGGGCGAGGCGGGCCGCTGCCACCGCTTCCGTAGGCAGCGTCGAGGACCGCACCGAGCGCGTCGGGGGTGAACCGGTCACCGATCAGGCGCTGCCCGGCGGCCGCCATGCGGGCCGCCTCAGCTGGCTGATCGAGCATGTACCGGATGGCCGCGGCGAGCTGCTGCGGCCGCTCCGGGGCGGCCAGCAGGCCGGTCTCCCCCGGCAGCACGACGTCCGGGACGGCGTTCACGGCCGTGGCCACCACCGGAAGGCCGGCGCTCATCGCCTCGGCGACCGCACAGGGCAGCCCCTCGTACCGGCTGGCCATGACGAACACATCGAGCCCGGGCAGCAAGCCGGGCACGTCGTCGCTGTGGCCGACGCAGTGCAAGCGGTCGCCCAGGCCCCGGCGTTCCGCGCGCCGTTCCATGTCGCGCCGCAGCGGGCCATCCCCGATCCAGACCCCATACACGTCCGGCCGGTCCAGCGCAGCCAACGCGTCCACGAAGGATTCGGGTGCTTTCTGGTAGTCGACCCGGCCCACGGTGCCCACGACCTTGCCGCCAACCGGGACCCCGAGCCGCCTGCGGGCCGCCGCCCGGGCAGCCGGGCCGGCCGGAATGTCGGGCCAGCTGATCGCCGGGTTGATGACCCGCACCCGCTCGGGCCCGGCGATGCCCCTCCGCACCGCCTCGGCCGCGACCGCCCCGCCGACGGCCAGGAACATGTCGGTGCGCCGTCCCAGGTAACGCTCGATAGCGACGTACGCGGCCCGGCGTCCCCGGGACTGGAACTCGTGGAACGGGAAGCCATGGAACGTGTGCACCACGCGGGGGGTGCCCGCCCGCTCTGCGGCCAGCCGGCCGAGTGCGCCGGCCTTCGCGCTGTGCGTGTGCACCACGTCGTAGCCCGCATCGGCCAGATGCGCAGTGAGCAGGCGCAAGCCCCGGGTGTCCTGCCGAGGCGATATCGGTGAGACAAGCTCGGGCAGGCTGACCACGCGCAGGCCCGCGGCCACGGCGTGGACCAGCAGGCGGTCACCACTGCCGTCGGAGTCAGCGGCGCCGTCAGTGTCGCCAGCGATGATGGTGGCCTCATAGCGCTCCGGGTCAAGCGCGATCGCGCCCCGCAGGGCCACGCCGCCAGCACCGGCTTGCAGGCGGGTGACCACCACGGCCACCGTGCGGCGGCTCACCCGGCACCTGCCATCCGCAGCAGCTCACCAACGGGTGTGACCGAACCCTCCGCGATCCGCATCTCCGTGCACGGCAGCCGCGCGGCGATGGCATTCGCCACGCCAGCCACGTCGGGGTGCACTGGCCCCAGGCCCGTCGCCAGCGCGAGCGTCGCGGCGAACGGCCAGAAGCGCCGCAACTCCCCGGCCATGTACGTGCCGGCCACCAGCTCACGCACGGCCTCCTCGGCGGACACCGGCCGGACCGAGGATGGTTCCCCGGCGACGGCGCGGCGCAGCACCACCAGGCGGTCCGGTTCCAGGCAGGGCACCCGCCCGGTCAGCGGGACCTCGGTGCGGCCGTGCGGTGCGGACGGTCCACGCGAGCCGTCCTGCACCCGGAGCGGCTCCACCAGCCCGTAAGCGGTATGCGTGTCACATGCACAGATGTTGTCGGCAGTGGCGATCTCGCCGCGTTTGAGCCCGGCCGACAGCAGGGTGGACTTTCCGACCCCGCTGGGTCCGGCGATCATCGTCACCCCGCCGGCCCCGGAGCTCACCGAGACGTGCAGCGGCACCCGCCCGCGCCGGGACGCCCACCACAGCGCGGGGTAGTGCAGCAGCGTCTGCGCGGCCAGGAGCCTGAAGCGCGTCGCCAGCACCAGGTTGGCGGCCCGGATGGCAGGCCTGGGCCGATAGCGCGCCGTGACGTGCACCGCGCTTCCCTGGGGCTCGACGCGCAGGTCGAACCCCGAGGAGCACGCGTCCGTGATGAGGGCCGATTGGGGAGCCGCCCAGACACCACGTCCGATCAGGGTGCAGCCGGCCTGGCTGAATGGCCGGCCGTCGGCCTGTACCTCCAGGTGCACGGTCACACCGTCGGCGGCCGCCTCGGTTAGTTCACCACCGGTGCCCGCGTCGAGCAGGGCCAGCAGCCTCGGCACCGCACAGTCGACCGCGAGGCGCTCGCCGGCTGTCGTGACCATGTGCATCAGGGGCCGTCCGGGTCAGGCAGCACGGGGGCCTCCGAGGGCAGGGTGACCGTCCAGAACCCCGGCCGACAGGGCGTTGGCCAGTTCCCCGATCCCTTCGCGCAGCGTCCGCCCTGCCTTCCACGCGGTGGCGGCGGCCAGCTTGGTCGTGGTGATCCGGTAGTCACGGGCGTCACCGAGCGCCGGGCTGATGTCGACCTGCACGCTGGGACCGCAGATCTCGGCGACCAGGTGAGCCACGTCGGCAAGCTGCCAGTTGTCGGTGGACCCGACATTGAACACCTGGCCGCCCACCATCGCAGCGGGAGCCTGCACCACGTTCGCGATGGCGTCGGCCACGTCGGCGACGTGGATCAGCGGCCGCCACGCAGCGGGGGTGAAGACCTGCACCCGGCCAGTGGTCAGCGCGTGCGCCACCCAGGTGTTCACGACCAGGTCGAACCGCATCCGGGGAGCGAGCCCGTAGACGGTCGCGAACCGCAGCACCGTGGTCCCCATGCCGCCAGGAACCGTGCCGAGCATCTGGGCCTCGGCATCGACTTTGGTCTGGGCGTACAGCGACAGCGGCTGCAGTGGTGCTTCCTCGTCTGCCGGATAGGCGCAATGGCCGTAAACGCTGCAGGTGGAGGCGAACACGAACCGCGCCACTCCGGCCCGCTGGGCCGCCTCATGCAGCGCGACGGCGGCATCGAGGTTGACTGCGGAGGCCAGACCTGGTTCTGCGGCACAGGCCGGGTCGCCAACGATCCCCGCGAGGTGAACAACTGCATCGGCATCCGCCAGCACCCGCGCGACCACACTGGGGTCACGGATATCGCCCCGGGTCAAGGCGAACCGCCCGGTCAGATAGCTGCCCAGCAGCGCGGTCCCGCCGAACCGCAGGCAGTCCAGGCCCGCCACCGTGTGCCCGGCATCCAGCAGCCGGGCAACAGTGGCCGCCCCGATGTACCCGGCCGCTCCGGTCACTACCACCTTCATGGCCGGCTCCTCCCCAATTCGTTCAGCAACGTTCGCTCTCCTCCGGTTGAGTCATCAGTCAGACCGCTACCGCACAGCCCGTGGTAGCGAGCAGGGCGTGGACAACGTGCTCGATCTCGGTGTCGGCGAGCCCGGGGTACATCGGCAGCGAGATCAGCTCATCGGCCACCTGGTCGGTGACCGGCACCGACCGGCATTCCTCGGGGCCCAGGATCCGCTGGTACGCAGACAACTGGTGGACCGGGATGAAGTGCACGGATGTACCGATGCCCCGCCGGCTGAGTGAGTCGATGACCAGGTCGCGTGGCACGCCGCAGTCCTGGGTTACCCGGACCTGGTACAGATGCCAGGCGTGCCGTCCCTCGGCCGGCCGCTGGGGCAGGGTGAGCCCAGGCACGCTGACCAGGGCCGCGTCGTAGGCAGCGGCCACGTTCTCGCGGCGCACCTGCCAGGCGGGCAGGCAGCCCAGCTGGACCCGGCCGATCGCGGCCTGAACGTCGGTGATGTTCGCCTTGAGGCCGAGCTCGGCGACGTCGTAACGCCAGCTGGCGCCGGGGAGATAGCGCCGCCAGGCGTCGCGGCTCATGCCGTGCAGCCGCGCCGCACGAGCGTAGTCAGCCAGTTCGCCGTCATCGGTAGCGATCGCACCGCCCTCTCCGATGGGCAGGTTCTTGGTCGCGTAGAAGCTGAAGCAGGCGGCGTGGGAGGCGCCGCCCACGGGGGTGCCGCGCAGCCGTGCGCTTATCCCGTGCGCCGCGTCCTCGACAACCTGGCTCACCGGCAGCCCAGCCGCTGCCGCCAGTTCTGCCACGTCCGCCGGGTGGCCGGCCATGTGCTGGACGACCATGGCGTCCGGGCGGCCTACCCGGCGAACCGCCGCAGCTACCGTGGCCGGCGTAGGCAGCAGCGTCCCCGCATCCACATCCACCAGAGCTGGGCGCAGGCCGGCCCGCACGATGGCGGCGACAGCACCACAGAACGTGAGGCTCGGGGTAAGCACGGCAGCCCCGGGCGCCAGATGCAGCGCGCGCAGCGCGATCTCGAGGGCCACCGTGCCCGAAGCGACCGCGACCACCTGATCGGCGCCCAGATAACTGGCTAGCTCACGCTCGAAGGCCAGGGTCTCCGGGCCCATCGTGATCCACCCGGAGCGCAGCACGCGCAAGGCGGCCTGCTGCGCTTCCGGCATGATCTCCACCCGGGCGAACGGCACCGCGCTGGCCGGTCGGGTCACCGGCCGGGCCCTTCTGCCTCGTGCCCCGCCGGGTGGATCGCACCGCTGGCCGGCTCGGTAACGCTGGCCGGCCGCCGGGTCCGCCACCAGCGCCGCTGCCGCGGGATGCCGATGATGCCGGCAATGGGCCAGCCGGACGAGGTGGAAAGGTCGTGCAGCGCCGTGATCCGGGACACCCGGGCGACGGGGCCGGACAGGACGACGATGCCAACGTGTGTCGTCCCGGCCACCCACTTCATCTGCCCCAGCGGGTAGATGTGCACCGTCGCGTTCCCGGTCGCTGCGCCGCGCGGCTTCACCAGCAGGGCCGGCCCCGGTCCAGCCGAAGCCGGCTCAGCACCGGCGGTCCAGTGCTGGTTCCCCGCCGTGCCACCGTCCGGGCCCGTGCGATCCGCCGCGCCGTCCGCGGCGGACAGCCGGACGCACTGTGTGAGCCCCGCGGCCAGCGGGCCCAGCTCTCGTTTCCCGTCCACGTCGACCAGGGCGATGGTGCGCAGATCCGCGTGCGCCGTCACCAGCCGGAGCCGCAGCGCCAGCTCACCCACGGCCGCTGTGCGCGTCCCAGTCAGGTCTTCCTTGCCGAGCTGGCCCAGCATGGGCACGCCGAGCCGCCGGCTCACCCGCCGGGCCCCGGGCACCGTGGGCCGCAGGATCTCGGCCACCGAGACGATGAGGATCCCGGCGACCAGCCCGAGCAGCGCGGCCAGTCCCAGCTTCTGGGCGGACGCCTTGGACTGGGGCCGGGCCGGCGTGGCCGGCTCATCGATGACGCCCGCCAGGCCCAGCGAGCCCGCCTGGATCAAGAGACGGCTCCGGTCACCGGTGAAGTTCGCGATCACCTGGTCCATGCCGGCCAGCTCGGATTGCAGCTGCTGATTCTGCGGTTGGGCAGCCGCCTTCTGCGCTTTAACGGCCCGCTGCTGGGAGAGCCGGACGATTTCCTGGTCGTTGGCGGTCAGCGCCGCCCGCAGGCCGCTCTGCCCCACGTTGTTGATGGAACGGACGGCTTCAGCGGCCAGCACCCGGGCCACCTGCTGGGCGACCTGCGGGCTGCGGTCGGTCACGGTGAGATCGATGACCTGCGAGCTGCCGAGCCCGCTGACCGCGATGTTGCCGTTGATGAAGTCGCTCAGGTTCCGGTTCGCCCCGGCCGCCTGCAGTGCTTGCTTGACCGCCGACCGGCCCGTGGCGATGGCCTCAACCTGGCTGGCCACGGCGTCCGCCGCCGCGCTGGTCTGCGGGACCGTGCTCCCGGTGATGACCCGGGCGGACGCGGCGTAGACGTTGGGCTGCTTCGCAGTGATGAAGGAGACCGCGACGAGGGGCACCACGATGCAGACCGCCAGCACAGCCCAGTACTGCCGCAGCAGGCGTGCGGCAACTTCGTCGATCTCCACCTTGCCCCCTCGTCAACCCGGCGGCATGGCCGCCGGTCGCATTGGACAAGGCTAGGAACGCAGGCCAGGGCACGGATCGCCCACCGTTATGAGTTTCGGCTACGTAAATTGACCGACCCAGTCACCCGGTGGGCCGTGCCGCGGGCGCCGGCCGAGGGGATGGTGACCGTGACGGACAGGCCGCCGTCTTCGCGGGGACAGGCGGTGGCGGTGCCACCGTGGATCGCGGCGATGGATGCGACGATGGCCAGGCCGAGCCCGAAGCCGTCATGGGAGGTACGGTCGCTCAGCCGCTGGAACGGCTGGAAGATGCGGCCGGCATCCGCCGGGCTGATGACCGGGCCGGTATTGGCCACCGTCAGCTGGCTGCTGCCCGCCATTGTGCAGGTGCTGATCCAGATGTCACCAGCGGGAAGGTTGTACCGGACCGCGTTGTCGACCAGGTTCGCGATGAGGCGTCCGGCCAGCACCGGATCACCCGGTATGGCGGCGGGCTCCAGCGTTGCGTGCACCTGCCGGTCGCCCAGGCCGGCGGTGTCGAGGACGTCTTGGTCGACGGTGGCCAGGTCGGTCTCCTCGCGGACGGCGAGCCCGTGCTCGTTGCGCGCGAGGATGAGTAGCGCGCTGATGAGGTGCTCGGCGTGGCCCACCGCGGCGCGGATGTCATCTAACAGAACAGGTAACCGGCAGGACGGGCAACCCGGCCAACTTCACCCGTCAGCCCTTGAGCAGCTGGCGGGCCATGACCAGGCGCTGGATCTGGTTGGTGCCCTCGTAGATCTGGGTGATCTTGGCGTCGCGCATCATCCGCTCGACCGGGTAGTCCTTGACGTACCCGTAGCCGCCGAG
>Ga0207693_10004035_pt1 | contig 12478 bp, 9 predicted proteins | sample LARL81metaG_FD_184347 | JGI IMG/M metagenome (GOLD analysis project Ga0207693, IMG submission 184347) | Corn, switchgrass and miscanthus rhizosphere microbial communities from Kellogg Biological Station, Michigan, USA - LAR L8-1 metaG... | ecosystem: Host-associated > Plants > Roots >...
AATAACTCAAGATCGTGTAAAGGAGACCCCGCGGTCGCCGTCCCGCCCGGCCGCCGGGCGCGCCCGCGCCAGCGCGGACGGCCACCAGTTCCACCGGCCGATCAGCACCACCGCCGACGGCACCAGGAGCGTCCGGACCAGGAACGTGTCCATCAGCACGCCGAGCGCAAGGCCGACGCCGACGTTCACGATCGTCCGGACGTTCTGCGCCCCGGCACTGCCAGAACCCACGATGGCCAGCACGCCGAACGTGCCCGCCAGTACCAGCCCGGCCGAGGTCACCGTCGTACCGGTGACGCTGAGCGCCCGCCCCACCGCCTCGCGCAACGGCAGTCGGCGGGCCTCTTCCCGGATCCGCGTCATGACCAGGATGTTGTAGTCCTCGCCCAGCGCCAGCAGGAAGACGAACAGCAGGAACGGCAGGATGAAGGTCAGCCCGGGCTGGCCGGCCGCCCTGACGAACACGAGCACGGTCAGCCCGAGGGCGGAGAAGTAGGACAGCACGACCGAGACGATCAGGTACAGCGGCGCGATCAGCGACCGCATGACCAGCGCGAGCAGCACCGCGATGACGGCGACCGCGATCGGGATGACGGTGCGCAGGTCGCTGCCGGACAGCTGAGCCACGTCATAGGTGAAGGCCGCCTGCCCGGTGACCCCGGAGGCCGGGGCGCCGGCCGCCCGGGCCGCGCGGGCCGCCGCGGCCCGGATAGCCGGGATCTCCTGGGCCGCCGCGGTGCTGGTCGCGCTGCCCGCCGCCAGCGAGGTGGCGAACGAGATCGTATGCCCGTCCGCGCTCACGTACGAACCGCTGGCCCGGTAGGCCTGGTAGGCGGCCAGCCGGGCCTGCGGGACCTGGGCCGCGGCCGAGACCTGCAGGACCCGCGGCGGGCCGTAGGCGGCGTAGAGCACGGCGTACTGGGCCGCGGTCAGCGCCGTGCCGTTGGCGTTCAGCGGCCCGGACACCGAGGTGAACACGGGGTCGGCGGCCAGCCGGCGTTCCGCGGCGGCCACTCGGGCCGCCTCGGTCCAGGCGGGCCGGGCCAGGCGCAGCACGACAATCGTCGGGTTGGCCGTCGTCTGCGGGAAGTGCCTGGTCAGCAGAGCATCACCGGCCGCCGAGTCACTGCCTGCGGGACCGGTCATGGCGCCGCCGAACCCGGCGGCCAGGTACCCCGCCGAGGCCACCGCGAGCGCGCAGAAGACGACTAGGCCGATGACCAGCGTGGCCAGCGGCCGTCGCACGATCCGCGAGCAGACCGGGCCCCACCATCCCGCGCGCCCGGTGCCGGGCCGCACCGAGGACGGCCAGAACGCGACCGGGCCGCAGATCGCGAGCAGAGCCGGCAGCAGGGTGAGCCCGGCTACCAGCATCAGCCCGATCGCGATGGCCAGGGGCGCCGCTAGCCCGGAGTACAGCCGGAAGGTGGCGGCGGCCAGCGACAGCAGGGCAGCGATGAGGACGCCCGCGGAGAACGTGATCGTCTCCCCGACCCGCGCCACCGAGACCACGATCGCCTCGCGGCAGCGTTGCATCGGGGGGGCGACTGTGCTTTCCTCCGGGGGGACTCCATCCCCCCGGAGGCCCCTGGCGGTTCCCTGGCACGGAGGGCTCCCGCCCCCCGTTCCCCCTGGCCCCCCCGAGGGCAGCCCGGCGCCCATCTCCTCTCGCACCCGGAACATCAGGAACAGCGCGTAGTCCGTGCCCGCGCCGAGTACCAGCACGATCAGCAGCAGCGAGGCGATCTGCGACACGCCCAGCCCGTGCACCGCGGCCTCGGCCGTGAGACGCTCGGCGACCAGTACCACGACTACCGCGGGCAGCACCGCGATCAGCGGTGCCAGCGCCGACCGGAATACCGCGATAAGCAGCGCGATGACGAACACGATGGAGAACCACTGGACCTGGCCGCCGGTCTTGGCCGAGGTCGCGTTGGTGTCCACCCGGCTGGCCACCGTGCCTGCCGTGTGGACCGAGAACCCGGGTGGCTCTGCCTCACCCCGGGCCGCCGCGCGTATCGCGTCGCGTACCCCTGCCACCAAGGTGGCCTGCTGGGATGTGGCCAGCCCGCCGGACTGGGCCAGCGCGGCCAGCACCGTGAGCTGCTCGGCCTGCCCGTCGGCCGACTGACCGGCGTCCCGGACCGTGACGACCCAGGGCACCCGGGACAGCGAGGCCGCCAGCCGCGCCGAGAACGCCTGGCCGGCGCCGCCTAGCGGGCCGCCGGGCCGGGCCGCCACCACCGTGACCGCGGTCAGCCCGGCTCCCTGCAGTGGCGAGGCCAGCTGGGCCGCCCGCTGGCTGGGCGCGCTGGCCGGCAGGAACGAGGTGTTGTCGCTCTGCGTCACGCTCGCCAGGGACGGCAGCAGCGTCATGGCCGCCACCGCGCCGCCCGCCCAGGCCAGCACGATGGCCCAGCGGAAGCGGACGGAGAGCCGCCCGGCGGCGGCGAAGAAGCTTCCCACAAAGGCCATCGTGGCCGGCCAGAGCGCGCGAGCGGGAGCCTAAGATTGCTTCGTGGCAGATCCGCTTGGTCCCGTAGCCTTCCGGCCGGCGCCGGGCGAGATCCCCGAGTCCCCAGGGGTTTACAGGTTCCGCGACCAGCGCGGCCGGGTGATCTACGTCGGCAAGGCCAAGTCGCTCCGGCAGCGGCTCAATCAGTACTTCGCCGACTTCGCCAGCCTGCACCCGCGCACCCAGATGATGCTGCAGACGGCCGCGGGCGTCGAGTGGACCGTGGTCGGCACCGAGGTTGAGGCGCTGCAGCTCGAGTACTCCTGGATCAAGGAATTCGATCCCCGGTTCAACATCAAGTACCGGGACGACAAGAGCTACCCCTACCTGGCCGTCACCATGGCCGAGGAGTACCCGCGGGTCATGGTGATGCGCGGGGCCAAGCGGAAGGGCACCAGGTACTTCGGCCCGTACAGCCACGCCTGGGCCATCCGGGACACGGTCGACACGCTGCTCCGGGTGTTCCCGGTGCGGACCTGCTCGGCGGGCGTGTTCAAGCGGTCCGGGCAGATCGGCCGCCCCTGCCTGCTCGGTTACATCGGCAAGTGCTCGGCGCCGTGCGTCGGGCGGATCAGCGCCGGGGACCACCACCAGCTGGCCGAGGACTTCTGCGACTTCATGGCCGGGCAGACCAGCCGGTTCGCCACCCGGCTGGAGGCGGAGATGCGGGAAGCGGCCAGGCTCGAGGAGTTCGAGCGCGCCGCCCGGCTCCGCGACGACCTGCGGGCGCTGGAACGCGCCATCGAGAAGCAGGCGGTGGTGCTCGGCGACGGCACCGACAGCGACGTGATCGCGCTGGCCGAAGACCAGCTCGAGGCGGCCGTCCAGGTGTTCTACGTGCGCGGCGGCCGGGTCCGCGGCCAGCGCGGCTGGGTCGTGGACAAGGTCGAGGAGGTCACCCCGGCCGGCCTGGTGGAGCAGTTCCTCGGCCAGGTCTACGCGGACAGCCCGGCCGGCGCCGACGCGGTCAACGCCGGCATCCCGCGGGAGATCCTGGTGCCCGAGCTCCCGCCCGACCCGGCCACCATGAGCCAGTGGCTGGCCGAGCGGCGCGGCGGCCCGGTCAGCCTCCGGGTGCCGCGCCGCGGCGACAAGAAGGCCCTGCTCGAGACCGTGGCCCGCAACGCCGCCGAGTCGCTGGCCCTGCACAAGACCCGCCGGGCCAGCGACCTGACCACACGGAGCCGGGCGCTCAACGAGATCCAGGAGGCCCTGGGCCTGGACGACGCGCCGCTCCGGATCGAGTGCTACGACGTCTCGAACCTGCAGGGCACCCACGTGGTCGCGTCGATGGTGGTGTTCGAGGACGGCCTGGCCCGCAAGAGCGAGTACCGCCGGTTCGGGATCAAGGGCACCGAGGGCACCGACGACATTTCCTCGATCTACGAGGTGATCACCCGGCGGTTCCGCCGCTACCTGGCCGAACGCGAGAAGACCGGCGAGCTGGACACCCTCGGCGACCCCGAGGCCGGAGAAGATCAAGATCAAGATCAAGGGACCGAACGGACCGACGTGACGGCCGCGAAGAAGTTCTCCTATCCGCCTAACCTGGTTGTCGTGGACGGCGGCCCGCTCCAGGCTGACGCGGCCGCCCGGGCCCTGGCCAACCTGGGCATCGACGACATAGCCGTGTGCGGGCTGGCCAAGCGCCTGGAGGAAGTCTGGCTGCCCGGCGAGGAGTACCCGGTCATCATGCCGCGCAGCAGCGAGGGTCTCTACCTGCTGCAGCGGGTGCGGGACGAGGCGCACCGCTTCGCGATCGCCTACCACCGGCAGAAGCGCGGCAAGGCCGCCACCTCCAGCGTGCTCGACGACGTGCCCGGGCTCGGCCCGGCCCGCCGCAAGACCCTGCTCAAGCACTTCGGCTCCGTGCGCAAGCTCAGCGCGGCGACCGTAGAGGAGATCGCGGCGGTGCCGGGCATCGGCCCGCGGCTGGCCGCCACCGTCGCCGCGGCGCTGAGCTCCACCCAACCAGGGGGACATCATGAGGACGCCTGACGACCCGGTGGACATCGTCGTCATCACCGGCCTGTCCGGGGCCGGACGGTCCACCGCGGCCAAGTCGCTGGAGGACCTGGGCTGGTTCGTGGTCGACAACCTGCCGCCGGGCCTGCTGCCCACCATGGTGGACCTGGCGGCCAGGTCTCACGGCGCCGTCAGCCGGATGGCCGCAGTGGTCGACGTGCGCAGCCGCGCGTTCAGCACCGACCTGAAGTCGGCCATCAGCGACCTCGGCGCGCGCGGTGCCACCGCGCGCGTGGTCTACCTCGAGGCCGGGGAGGACACGCTCGTGCGCCGGTTCGACAGCGAGCGGCGGCCGCACCCGCTGCAGGGCAGCGGCCGGGTCACCGACGGCATCGCGGCCGAGCGCGAACTGCTCCGCGAGGCGCGCGGCGACGCCGACTTGGTCCTCGACACGACCCGGCTCAACGTGCACGAGCTGCGGGCCAGGATGCGCGACTCCTTCGGCGGGGGCACGGCCGCAGGACTGAGGCTTAGCATCGTCTCGTTCGGCTACAAGTACGGCCTCCCGGTGGACGCCGACCTGGTGGCCGACTGCCGGTTCCTGCCCAACCCGCACTGGATCCCGGAACTTGCCCCGATGACCGGGCAGGACGAGCCAGTCCGCGAGTACGTTCTCGCCCAGCCCGGCGCCAAGGAGTTCCTGCGCCACTACGCCGAGTTGCTCCACGTGGTGCTGCCCGGCTATGAACGAGAGGGCAAGCGGTTCGTCACCCTCGCTGTCGGTTGCACCGGCGGCAAGCACCGCAGCGTGGCGATCGCCGACGAGCTGGCCGCGCGCATGGCCGGCACCCTCGGCAGTTCCGTGGTCGGTGGGGACGTGCAGGTGGTGCACCGCGACCTTGGTCGGGAGTAAACAGTTGGGGACGCCCCTCAGGGCGGTAGCGCTCGGCGGCGGGCACGGGCTGGCGGCCTCTCTGGCGGCGCTGCGCCGCGTAACCGACGATCTCACGGCGATCGTGACGGTCGCGGACAACGGCGGATCGAGCGGCCGGCTGCGCCGCGACTTCGGCGTCCTGCCGCCCGGTGACCTGCGGATGGCGCTCGCCGCGCTGTGCGGGGACGACGAGTGGGGCACCACCTGGAGCAAGGTGGTGCAGCACCGGTTCGGCGGTGACCGGGAGCTGGCCGGCCACGCCGTCGGCAACCTGCTCATCGTGGCGTTGTGGGACCTGCTCGGCGACACGGTCGCCGGCCTGGAGTGGGTGGGCAGGCTGCTCGGCACCGGCGGCCGGGTGCTGCCCATGGCCGCCGTGCCGCTGGACATCGTGGCGGAGGTGGTCGGCGTCGACCCGGCCCGGCCGGACGAGATCAGCACGGTCCGCGGCCAGGCGGCGTGCGCCAGCACGCCGGGCCAGGTCCGGTCGATTACGCTGCTACCGCCCGACCCGCCCGCGGTGCCCGAAGCGGTGCGCGCGGTGCTCGACGCCGAGTGGGTGGTGTTCGGCCCCGGCTCGTGGTTCACCAGCGTGCTTCCGCACCTGCTGGTGCCCGAGCTCGCCGCCGCCCTGCACGCCACCACGGCCCGGCGGCTGCTCGTCCTCAACCTGGCCCCGCAGCCGGGTGAGACGGAGGGATTTTCGCCACACAAGCACCTTGAGGTTCTCGCCAGGCACGCCCCTGCGCTTACTGTGGATGTAGTCCTCGCCGACACCAAGGCCGCCGGAACCGGTAGCGTGGCCGACCTGGAGAAGGCGGCGGCGGTGCTCGGGGCCCGGCTGGTGATGGCCGACGTGGCCGCGGCCGACGGCACGCCCAGGCACGACCCGAGGCTGCTGGCGGGGACGTACGCGCAGATTTTCCGAGGGGGGAGTGACGCCGGATGGCCATGACCAGCGTGGTGAAGGACGAGCTCAGCCGGGTCCAGGTGATCAAGCCATGCTGCCGCAAGGCCGAGGTCTCCACGCTGCTCAGATTCGCCGGAGGCCTGCACCTGTCCGAGGGCCGGGTGGTGATCGAGGCCGAACTCGACACTGGCGCGGCGGCCCGGCGGCTGCGCGCGAACATCACCGAGGTGTTCGGGCACCCCGCCGAGTTCCTCGTGCTCTCGCCGAGTGGCCTGCGCAAGGGCAACCGCTACCTGGTGCGGGTGAGCAAGGGGCAGGCCGGCGAGAGCCTGGCCCGTCAGGCCGGGCTGATCGACAGCTTCGGCCGCCCGGTGCGCGGCCTGCCCCGGCAGGTCGTGGCGGGTTCGGCGTGCGACTGCGAGGCCGCCTGGCGCGGCGCGTTCCTGGCTCACGGGTCGCTGACCGAGCCGGGCCGCTCGATGGCGCTGGAGATCACCTGCCCCGGGTCCGAGGCGGCGCTCGCCCTGGTCGGCGCGGCGCGGCGGCTCAAGGTGCACGCCAAAGCGCGCGACGTGCGCGGCGTCGACCGGGTGGTGATCAGGGACGGCGAGGCGATCGCCGCCATGCTGACCCGGCTCGGCGCGCACGAGGCCGTAATGGCCTGGGAGGAGCGCCGGATGCGCCGCGAAGTCCGGGCCACCGCCAACCGGCTGGCCAACTTCGACGACGCCAACCTGCGCCGCAGCGCGCGGGCCGCGGTGGCGGCCGGCGCGCGCGTGGAGCGCGCCCTGGAGATCCTCGGCCCGGACGCGCCGCAGCACCTGACCATGGCGGGCCAGCTACGGATGGCGCACCGGCAGGCCAGCCTGGAAGAACTCGGCCAGCTCGCCGACCCGCCGCTGACCAAGGACGCCATTGCCGGCCGCATCCGCCGTCTGCTGGCCATGGCTGACCGCCGGGCCATCGAGCAGGGCATCCCGAACACCGAGGCCAGCCTCACCGTCGACATGCTCCCCTAACGACCCCTCCCGGCCGCCTGGCCCGGCACGCCACCATGATCGTGAACAGTTTTGGTCACTATTCGGCCCGAACTGTTCACGATCATGAAACTGAGGGCTGGTCCCGGCACATGCGGGCGATGGCGGCGGCAGCCAGGCCCAGGAAGGCCAGCGTGATGAGGCCGGCCCGCAGGCCGAACTGGCTGGCCAGGAAGCCGATCGCGACCGGCCCGAGCAGGAAGCCACTGTAGCCAAGCGTCGAGGTCAAGGCGACGCCGCCGGCTCCGGCCAGCAGTCCGGCCCGGGCGATCGCGGCCGGGAAGAGGTTGGCCAGCCCCAGGCCGGTCGCGGCGAAGCCGACCAGCGCCAGCCACACAACCGGGGCGAGAGAGGCGAGGAGCATGCCCGCGCACGCGGTCAGGCCGCCCAGGATCAGGACCCGGGTGCGCCCGAACCGCTCGAGCAGCGCCGTCCCGGCGAGCCGCCCGCTCGCTTCGGCCAGGGCAAAGGCCGCGTAGCCCGCGGCGGCCAGCGCCGCCCCCGCGCCGAGGTCCTGCCGCAGGTGCAGCGCGCTCCAGTCGCCGATGGCGCCCTCGTCGTAGGCGGCGCACAGCGCGATCAGCCCGAACAATCCCACGATGCGCATAGTCCGCAGCGCCTCCCGCCAGGCCGCGCCGGCCCGGCCGTCCGCCCCAGTCCCGGCCCGCGCAGTGCCGGCCCGCGCAGTCCCGGCTCGCGCAGTCCCGGCCCGCGCGGTGCCGGTCGGTGCGGGCACGGCCTCGGCCACGGCATCGTGCAGGGCGGCCTCCCCGGTCAGCAGCACCCGCCCGGCCACCGCACTGGCGGCCAGGCCAGCCAGCGCGATCAGCAGCAGGTGACGCAGCGGGGACAGGTGCGCCGCGAGCAGTCCGCCCAGGGCCGCCCCGGCTAGCCCGCCGAAGCTCCACGCGGCGTGGAAGCCCGGCATCACCGGCCGCCGCAGCGCGGCCACGAGGTCGACTGCGACGCTGTTCATGGCGACGTTGAGGCAGCCGTAGGCGGCGCCGAAGACGGCCAGCAGCAGCCCGAGCGCCAGCGCGGACCCGGCCAGGGCCGGGAGCACCAGGGTCGCCGACAGCAGCCCGGCGGAGACCACGGTCATCCGCACGTTGCCGAACCGGCGGCACAGCGCCCCGGCCAGCAGCATGGTGGCCACCGCGCCGGCTGACAGGCCGAGCAGGGCCAGCCCGAGGGCGGCGGGGGAGGTGCCCGTCTGCGCCTTGATGGCCGGGATGCGGATCGCCCAGCTCGCGAAGATGAACCCGTGGATGGCGAACACCGCGCATAGCGCGGCCCGCAACCGCCCGAGCTCACCAGCCGGGCCACTCTCATGGGGCTGCGGCCGTGCCGTGATGCGCGGGTCCTTGACTTTGTTTACCAGCGACACAAAATAAGACTATGCATCAGGACGGGACCGCGGCAAGGGGATCCCGGGCGCCCGGGACCTCGCGCGGGCGCACCCAGCTCGGTCCCGCGCTGGCGCTGATCCACGGCGGGCGGGCTCCCACCCGGGCGGCCCTGGGCGCCGGCCTGGGCGTGACCCGGGCCACCGCGGGCGCGGTCGCGGCCGAACTGCAGGCCCGGCGGCTGATCCAGGTAGATACGTCCCCGGGTGGCGGCACCCTGGGCCGGCCCTCGCACCGGATCACCATCGATCCCGACGGCCCGGTGGCCCTGGCCGCCCAGGTCCACCCGGACGGATTCCAGGTCGCGCTGGTCGGGCTGGGCGGCCGGGTGGTCGCGGCCGAGGACCGCCGGCTGACCACGCCTGACGACCCGCAGCGCGCGCTGGCCGCGGTGGCGCGGGCGGGCGCGCGGCTGCTGACGTCGGCGGACCGGACCTGCGTGGGGGCCGGCCTGGCGGTGCCGTCCGCGGTGTCCGAGCCGGAGGGCACGGCGGTCAGCCCGCTGTACCTCGGCTGGTCCACCGGCGTCCGGATCAGGGACATCTTCGCCGCGCAGGCCGAGAGGGCCGGGATCCGCGGCCCGGGCGGAGCCGCCCCGGCCTGCCTGGCCGCCAACGACATCAACCTGGCCGCGCTGGCCGAGCACCGGCACGGCGCCGGCCGGGACGCCCGGCACCTGCTGGTGGTGGCCACCGGTCACCGGGGCGTCGGGGGCGCCCTCGTCCTCGACGGCACGCTCTACACCGGCAGTTCCGGGCTGGGGATGGAAGCCGGCCACGTCAGCGTCGATCCGCGGGGCCGGCCGTGCCGGTGCGGCAGCCGCGGCTGCCTGAACGTGGAGACCGACGCCCCGAGCCTGATCGACGCGGCCGGCCGGGCGCCGCTTCCCGGCGTCCCCCCGCGAGAGCAGGCCTGCGCCCTGCTCCGGGACGAGTACGCGACGGACCCGGCGGTACGGGCCGGAGCCGGCGTCATCATGGATCGGCTCGGGCTCGGCCTGGCCGGGTTGATCAACGTGCTCAACCCGGACCGGATCCTGCTCGGCGGCCTGCACCGCGACCTGCTCGCGGCCGACCCGGAGCGGCTGCGGGCCGCGGTCGCTGCCCGCAGTCCGTGGGGCCGCGGCAGCAGCGTCCCGGTCCTGGGCTGCGCCCTGGACAACGGCAGTCTCGTCGGGGCGGCCGAACTGGCCTGGCAGCCTGCCCTCGACGATCCCGGCATTCTCGACGGACCTGGTATCCATTGACGCCTAGGGCCGCGTTCGGGGTGCTAATAACCGGCTACGCCGTCCGGACGGGCCAGGCGCTCCTTCGCCGCCGCTAGATGGGCGCGCTCGGCCCGGTTGCCGGTCTGCGCCATCGCGGCCTGGTAGGCGGCCTCCGCCTCGGCCCGCCGGCCCAGGCGGCGGAGCAGGTCGGCGCGGATCGCGTGGAACAGGTAGTAGCCATCCAGGTCCAGGTCGTCGACCAGGATCAGGGCGGCGGCCGGGCCGTCGACCTCGGCCACGGCGACGGCGCGGTTGAGCGCTACTACTGGCCCGGGAGCCACCGTGAGCAGCTGGTCGTACAGCTCCAGGATCTGGTCCCAGTCGGTCGCGGCCGCCATGGGCGCGGCGCTGTGCACGGCGTTGATGGCGGCCTGGATCTGGTACGGGCCGGGCTGGCCGCGGCGCAGGCACCGCCGGACGTGGTCCTGGCCCTCGGCGATCAGCGCCCGGTCCCAGCGGTCCCGGTCCTGGTCGGCGAGCAGCACCAGCGAGCCGTCCGCGGTCGTGCGGGCCGCCCGCCGCGACTCGGTGAGCAGCATCAGCGCCAGCAGCCCGAGCACTTCGGGTTCGTCCGGCATGAGCTCGGCCAGCAGCGCGCCGAGCCGGATCGCCTCGGCGCACAGATCGGCCCGGGCCAGCGCCGTGCCCGAGCTTGCCGTGTAGCCCTCGTTGAAGATGAGGTAGACGACCGCGAGCACAGCTGACGTCCGGGCGGGCAGATCGGCCTCGGCCGGGATGCGGTACGGGATCCCCGCATCCCTGATCTTGGCCTTGGCCCGGACCAGCCGCTGGGCCATGGTCGGCTCCGGGACCAGGAACGCGTGTGCGATCTCGGCCGTGGTAAGCCCGCCGAGCAGCCGCAGCGTCAGCGCCACCCGCGCGGCGGTGCCGAGCGCCGGGTGGCAGCAGGTGAACATGAGCCGCAGCCGGTCATCGCGCACCGGGCTGTCCTCCTCCGCGGGTTCCTCCTGAGCGTGCAGCAGCGCGGCCTGGGCATGCTTGCTGTCGCGGGCCGCCTCGCGGCGCAGCCGGTCGATGGCCCGATTGCGTGCGGTAGTGATGATCCACCCGGCCGGGCTGGGCGGCAGCCCGGACGCCGGCCACCGCCTGGCCGCTGCGGCGAAGGCGTCCTGGACCGCGTCCTCGGCGATGTCGATGTCGCCGAAGACGCGGGTCAGGACGGCCACCGCGCGACCGTATTCCTCGCGGAAGACGCGCTCGACGTCGGCCGGCGCGGGAGCGGGCCCGCGAATGGGCCCGGGAATGGGCCCGGGAATGGGCAAAGTCAGCCCTCCGGCACGTCGACCATCGGCCGGACCTCGACCGGGAGCCGGCACGCCACCGCGGCCTTGCGCGCCCAGCCGAACGCGGCGTCCAGGTCCGGCGCCTTGATGATCCAGAACCCGCCGATGTGCTCCTTGCCCTCGGCAAACGGCCCGTCGGTGACGAGCACATCGCCGCCGTCCGGGCGCAGCACCGTGGCCGTGTCCGGCGGGTGCAGGCCACCGGTGAACATCCAGGCACCTGCCGCCCGCATCTCCTCGTTCACCGCCTCGATGTCGCGCATGATGGGCCCGAGCACCTCGGGCGGCGGCGGGTCCCGGTCCGGCTGGTAGATGCTCAGCATGTACTGCTTCATCCCGGTCATCCTCCCGACGTTACGCCGGCCCTCTGGCCGGCCTCTGATCCCTACACGAAGCCGCCCGGCCCGGATCGACAGGAGCCGGGGAGAAAATCCGGTCGTTGAGACGCCCGGAGCAAGGACGGAGCCAACGCCGGGGCACGCGCCCGGCCCGTTCGGGCCCTGTTTGTTGTTTTAATATGGTCTAGACCTTACGGGCCTGCACCGCCTCCGGGTCACCTTCGGGGGCATCGTCCGATAGTCTCGGAGCCGCTGGCGATCACGGGGATCGACGAGGAGATTGTGCTGTGACAATTCGCGTAGGAATCAATGGTTTCGGCCGTATCGGCCGTAACTTCTGGCGGGCCGCCAACGCCGCGGACGGTGATCGCGGCATCGAGATCGTGGCGGCGAATGACCTCGGTGACATCGCCACGATGGCGCACCTGCTCAAGTACGACACCGTGCTCGGCACCCTGGCCGAGGACGTGTCGGTGTCCGGCGACACCATCCGCGCCGGCGATAAGTCGATCAAGATCCTGGCCGAGCGCGAGCCGGCCAAGCTGCCGTGGCGTGACCTCGGCGTGGACGTCGTGATCGAGTCCACCGGCCGGTTCACCACCGGTCCGGCGGCCCGGGCTCACCTCGAGGCGGGCGCGAAGAAGGTCATCATCTCCGCGCCGGCCAAGGAAGAGGACATCACGATCGTGATGGGGGTCAACGACGACGCGTATGACCCGGCCGCGCACCACATCTTGTCTAACGCCTCCTGCACCACGAACTGCGTGGCGCCGATGGCCAAGGTGCTGCTGGACAACTTCGG
>Ga0207693_10004036_pt1 | contig 12477 bp, 10 predicted proteins | sample LARL81metaG_FD_184347 | JGI IMG/M metagenome (GOLD analysis project Ga0207693, IMG submission 184347) | Corn, switchgrass and miscanthus rhizosphere microbial communities from Kellogg Biological Station, Michigan, USA - LAR L8-1 metaG... | ecosystem: Host-associated > Plants > Roots >...
GGTTCGAGGTGTGGTGTGTTGTGCGCGAAGTGGATTATCTGATCGTTGGGCAAGGACTGGCCGGGGCATTGCTAGCCTGCCTTTTGCAGATGAATCGAAAGAAAGTGCTGGTGATCGACAACGCCCATCGAACGGCCGCCTCGCTCTCAGCCGCAGGCATCATGAATCCGATCACCGGAAAACGATTGAATCGGCCGTTTCTCATTGATCGCCTGCTGGAATTCAAGCCTGACCATTTGCCGGGAGAGATCATTTGGCCATCTTATGGCGAGCTGTTCGCGAAGATGCCACCGAGTAACCCTGAACTCCGAAGGATCCTCGGCATTGCCGATGACGGCCTGCAGATAATCCGGCTGGCTCACCATGTAGAGGAGAGCCTGGCGGGCCTTCTTGTTGTTGAAGGGCGGGTGCAGCGAATTGGGCCTGACCGTCCCCAGATTGCCCTTGGGATCGGTGGCGAACACGGTGAGGCCGGCGTTCTTCTCGAGGCGCGGCACGAAGTCGACGGGGGGGTTTTCCCAGAAGTCCACTTCGCCCGCTTCCAGCGCCGCCGCCGCGGTGGCCTGGTCGGGGATATAGCGCCACTCGACGCGGTCGACGTAGACGAGCTTGGCCCCTGCTCCGCCGCTCGGGGTCTCCTTGCGCGGCACGTAGTCCTTGTTGGCGAGGTACACCACCTTGTTGCCGGGCTGCCACTCGTCCTTGATAAACCTGAAGGGGCCGGAGCCGGTGAAATCCTTGATCTGCTCGTTGGGGTCGGTGAGGGCCACCCGGGCCGGCATCATCACGCACGGGCTGGCCGAGGCCTTCCCGAGCGACTCCAGGACGAGACCGAAGGGTGTCTCCAGCTCGAGGACGAAGGTCTTCTTGTCCACGGGGGCGAGCTTGCCGAGTGACTTCGCCATGAGCTGGCCCACCGCATCGCGGGCCGCGAAGCGCTTGATGGAGAGTACGCAGTCCTCGGCCGTCACGGGCTGGCCGTCGTGCCACTTGAGCCCGTCGCGCAGGGTGAAGGACCATTTCCGCTTGTCCGCGCTCGCCGTGTACTTGTCCACCATCTGCGGCTGCATGCGTATGCTCGCGTCGGGGGCGAAGAGCATGTCGTAGATCATGTAGCCGTGGTTGCGCGTGATGTAGGCCGTGGTCCACACGGGGTCGAGGATCTTCAGGTCGGCGTGAGGCACGAACTTGAGGGTGCCGCCCTTTTTCTGTGCGTGGACGTAGGGGGCAGCCGCGGCCACGGCGGCACTCGCGGCCGCCCCGGCGAGGAAGGTGCGGCGGTGCATGGACCTCATGACGTCCTCCTTTGCCCGAGGCGGGCTCCCTTCTCTTCTGTCGAAGAGAGTTCCACTTCTTCTTCTAGACGGCCTCCGCGATGGCCTTGCCCAAGTCTTCCGTCTTCGCGTGACCGCCGATGTCCGGCGTGCGTGGCGCACCCGAGCCCGGGGCGAGCGCCTTCTCGATGGCTGCCACGATGGCCGCGCCCGCCGCGGGCTCACCGAGGTGGTCGAGCATCATCGCCCCCGACCAGATCTGGCCGATGGGATTGGCGATGGCGCGACCGTAGATGTCGGGGGCCGAGCCGTGCACCGGCTCGAAGAGCGAGGGAAACGCGCGCTCCGGATTGAGATTGGCGGAAGGAGCGATGCCGATGGTGCCCGCGGTGGCCGGGCCGAGGTCGGAGAGAATGTCGCCGAAGAGATTGGAGCCGACGATGACATCGAAGCGCTGCGGGTTCAGCACCATCTGGATGGTGAGGCCGTCGATGTGGTATTGGCTGGTCTTCACCTGCGGATAGCGTGCGCCCATGGCCGCGAAGCGCTCGTCCCAGTACGGCATGGTGATGGAGATGCCGTTGGACTTGGTGGCCGAGGTGACGTGCTTTCGCGGGCGCGTCATGGCGAGATCGAAGGCGAACTTCATGATGCGGTCCACGCCCTTGCGGGTGAAGCACGACTGCTGGGTGACGAACTCGCGCTCGGTGCCTTCGAACATACGCCCGCCCACCGAGGAGTACTCGCCCTCGGTATTCTCGCGGACGACGTAGTAGTCGATATCACCCGGCTCGCGTCCCGCGAGCGGGCAGGGGATGCCGGGCATGAGCTTGACCGGCCGCAGGTTCACGTACTGATCGAAATCGCGCCGGAACTTGATGAGGGAGCCCCACAGGGAGACGTGATCGGGCACGAGCGCGGGCCACCCCGTGGCGCCGAAGTAGATGGCGTCGTGATCACCCACCACTTCCTTCCAGTTCTCGGGCATCCACTGGCCGGTCTTGGCCAGGCGGTCGCAGTTCCAGTCGAGGTGCTCGAGTCTCAGGGTGAAGCCGAAACGGCGCGAGGCGGCGTCGAGGGCCCGCACGCCCTCGGGCATGACTTCCTTGCCGATGCCGTCTCCGGGAATCACCGCGATGCGATAGGTCTTCATGACGGTCCTTTCAGCGGTAGAGGTCGATCAGCTCCTCGAGCGCGACCATCTGGCCGCCCTTGGTGGAGGAGGGCACGATGATAAGCGTGTTCACGCCCGCCGCGTACCAGGCCTCCACCCCGTCCCGCACCTCGGTGGGGCTGCCGTAGAGGGTGACCTGGGACAGCCAGCGGTCGGACATGAGCGAGGGAATCTTGTCCTCTTCGCCCGCCGCGATGGCCTTGCGTATCGCCTGCATCTCCTCTTCGAATCCCGCCTCGATCCAGTAGTTCTGGTAGTTGGGAAGCTTCACGTAGCTGGTGAGGGTGCGCCGGTTGACGGCGGCCGCCGCGGATTTGTCGGCGTCGATGCAGGTGGGGACCATGTTGCCGATGAAGAAGCTCGGATCCTGTCGCTTGGCCGGGGGGAGATGACCGAGCGATGTGGGCATGTGCGAGCGCGCGGCATTGGCCCACACCGCTCCCTGGGCAATCTCGCCGGCGAGGGCGACCATTTTCTGCCGGAGCGTGGCCAGCACGAGAGGAGGCAGCGGTCCCGCCTGCTTGGCCCCGGTCTGGAGCTCGCTCACGAAGTGGCGCATGTCCTCGAGCGGCTTGCCCGCCGTCACCTTGAGCCTGGCCAGGGTCGGCCCGTGGCTCACCCCGATGCCGAAGCGGAAACGGCCACCCGAGAGCTCGTGAACGAGCGCGGCGGTGTGGGCATAGTCATGGGGATGGCGCGAGTAGATGTTGGCGATGGTCGTCCCCAGCGGGATCTCGCGGGTGGAGAGCGCGACGGCTTCGCAGAGGGCGAGGCCGTCGCCGAAGCTCGGGCCGTAGATGCCGGAGAAGCCCTCCTTCTCGAAGCGCTGGGCGAGCTCGACGGTGGCCTTGCGTCGGCCCGCGGCCGCGGCGAGGCTGACCGCGGGCTTGCGGGTCACGCCCACGGGAGCGCGCCTCCCCACCGGTTCCACGAGGTGGTTTCCGTGATCGGCTTGCGACGGCTCGGCCCGTATTTCACCGCGGGATAGCCGAGGGGAATGCAGAAGTGAAAGCCCATCTCCTTGGGGATGCCGAAGAGGGCGCGAAAGCGGTCCATGACTACCGCGTGGAGGGTGGTGGGGAGGGAGCCGATGCCGAGGGCGTGGGCGGCCAGCATGAGGTTCTGGCAGGCGGGAATGACCGAGTTGGCCCCGCCGGGCGGCTCCGTCATGGCGAAGACGACGCAGGGAACGTCCTTCATGTCGTCGGCGAGGCCCATGGCCGATCGGTAGCTCTTCTCATCCGGCGGGATGTCCTGGGGACCGTTCCAGCCGTGATCGTCCTTCCGCTTCGCCCACCACGCCTCGCGGTAGAGAGCGCCGAACTCCCGGATCTTCGCGCGGTCGGTGACCACGAGAAAGCGCCCCGTCTGGTGGTTGCCGCCGTTGGGCGCCTTGACCGCGGCCTCGAGGATGAGGCGGATGTCCGCCTCCGGAATGGGCTCGGGCTTGAGCTTCCTGGTCGAGCGCTGGGTGAAGATCGCCTCGCCGAGCGACATGGTCAGCCGGTCTCCGTCCATCGGATCAGTCCTCCAGTCTCGCGAGGAGACGATCGACGCCCTTCGAGAGGCAGCGCTTGATCTCGTCACGGCAGTGGCGGTACTTGTCCTCGCCCTGCTCGAAGGGGTCGTGGATGTCGCCGGACTCCCCCACGAATTCCTTGAGGGTGAAGATGTCCCGGCCCTGCGCCTCCGCATAGGTGCCGAGCATCTCCTTCTGCTGCTCGGTCATGGTCAGAATGAGATGCGCCTCGGCGATGATCTCCCGGTGACGCCGGAGGTCGGTGGAGCTCATGGTGTCCTCGGCGAGATGAATGCCGTCTTCTCGGAGCACGATGCGCGCGTCGAGCGAGGGAATCATGCCGTCGCGAGCGTGATTGGCGATGCCTCCCGAGCGCACGACCACGCGCTCTCGCGCCCTCCGCTCGTCGAGCATCTGCTCGAGGAGCACGTGGGCCATCACGCTACGGCAAGTATTGGCATGGCAGACGAGGAGGACGTTTTTCAACGCTCCTCCCGCGGCCACTGCCAGAAGCGCACCCCTTTGCCGAGGTCCTTCCACTCGTCCTTTGGACGCTCGTGAAGCGTGCGCCCGAAGTTGGTCCCGGGCGCTTCGTGAAGCCCTTGGCCGAAGGTCTCGGGCAGGAGCTTCACCAGCTCCTCGGGCTCGAGCCGGCGATCGGCGTCGATGCGACGGATGGCCTGGGGCTGGGCGAGAACGGTGTAGCCGTAGCCGAAGGAGTGGAACACCTGGCCGTTGACGTGGGCGGCCGCGTCACTGCAGAGGAAGACCACGAGGGGCGCCACGTTGTCCGGGTCACGCTCCGTCCCCACCGCCTGCTCGCTCGGCCACTTGCCCGTTTCCTCGAAGACCTTCTTCCCGCGCGGCGTGGAGTCGATCATGCGGGTGGCGCCGCTCGGCATGATGGAATTGGCCGTCACATTGTATTTCGCCATGGCGTTCGCGGTGGACCACATCAGCCCGATGATGCCCGCCTTGCCGGCGGCGTAGTTGGGCTGGCCCGGCGCGCCCAGCGCCGACACCGACGACATGCTGATGATGCGCCCCGCCTTCTGCTCGCGCATGGCGATGGAGGCGGCGCGCGTGCAGAAGAAGGTGCCGTCGAGATGCACGGCGAGCACGGCGTCCCACTCCTCCTTGGCCATGTTGAAGATCATGCGGTCGCGCAGGATGCCCGCCACGTTGACGAGGATATCGATGCGGCCCCAGGTCTTGACCACCTGCTCGACCATCTCCGTGGCCTGCCTGTAGTCCGCCACCGAGCCGTAGTTGGGAACGGCGGTGCCCCCGGCCTTGGTGATCTCGTCCACGACCTGCTGGGCCGGGCTGGTGGCCATGCCCTCGCCGTCGAGTCCGGTGCCCAGATCATTGACCACGACCTTGGCGCCGGCCTTGGCCAGCGCGATCGCGATGCCCCGGCCGATGCCGCGGCCGGCTCCCGTTACCAGTGCCGTCTTTCCGTCGAGTAGTCCCATGGTCACTCCGGTCGTGGTTGATGGTGAGTGTCGCGCGCTGACTGGATCGCCTGCCACACCCGGTCGCTGCTCGCGGGCATGTCGAGCTCCCGCACTCCGAGCGGCTCCAGGGCATTGATCACCGCGTTGATGACGACGGGCAGAGCGCCTACCGTGCCGGCTTCGCCCGCGCCTTTGGCGCCCAGCGGGTTGAGCTTGGTCGGCACGGGGCTGCTGTGGATCACCATGTCGGGAAACGTGTCGGCCCGGGGCATGGCGTATTCCATGAACGAGGCGGTGAGGAGCTGTCCCGAGCCGGGCTCATAGACCACCTGCTCCATGAGCGCCTGCCCTACGCCCTGGGCCACGCCCCCGTGAATCTGGCCCTTGAGGGTGACCGGATTGATCACGGTGCCCACGTCGTCCACGATCACGTAGCGGTCGAGGGTCACCGCGCCCGTGTCGGGATCGACCTCGGCCTCGCAGACGTGGCAGCCATTTGGCCAGGTGGCCTGCTTGGGCGCGAAGGTGCCCGTCTCGTAGAAGCCGGGCTCGAGACCGGGGGGCAGCTGCGCGGGCTGGAACGCCGCGCGCGCCACCTCCTTGATGGCCACGGCCTTGTCGGTGCCCGTCACCGTGAACCTGCCGTCGGCGAAGACGATGTCCGCCTCCGCCGCCTCGAGGAGGCGCGCGGCGATCTTCCGGCCCTTGGCGATGACCTTGTCGGCCGCCGTCCAGAGGGCGGAGCCGCCGATCACCGTGGAGCGAGAGCCCATGGTGCCCATGCCGAAAGCGACGCGGTCGGTATCACCGTCGACGTACCGGACCTCGGCGGGATCGATGCCGAGTCGCTCGTGCAGGATCTGCTTGAAGGTGGTCTCGTGGCCCTGGCCCTGATTCTTGGTGCCCATGAACACGGTCGCGCTCCCGCTCGGGGAGAAGCGTATCTCCGCGAATTCGGGCTGGGGGCCGGCGGCCTGCTCGATGGGGTTGACCACGGCCCATCCGCGGAGGCGCCCGCGCTGCCGCGAGGCTTCGCGGCGGGCCGGGAAGCCCGCGATGTCCGCGATGTCGAGGGCCTCGTCCATGTTCTTGCGGAACTCGCCGCAGTCGTAGGTGACGCCGAGGGCGGTCTTGTACGGCATGGCGGCGGGGTCGATCAGATTCTTCCGGCGCAGCTCCACGCGGTCCATTCCGAGCTCGCGGGCGGCGTCGTCGATCAGCCGCTCGATCACGAAGGTCGACTCGGGGCGGCCCGCGCCTCGATAGGGGGCGGTGGAGTTCGTGTTGGTCAGCACCGACAGCACCTGGGCGTGCGCGGCCGGGAAGGCGTAGACGCCCACGAGGGTGGGCACGTTGGAAAACGTGGCGAGCAGGTTGCGGTCCGAGGAGACGTAGGCGCCGACGTTGGCGAGGGTCCTCACGCGGAGGGCGAGAAAGCGTCCGTCCGCGTCGAGAGCCAGCTCGGCGTCGCTCACATTGTCGCGGGCGTGCTCGTCGGCGGGAATGGCCTCGCGGCGCTCGCAGGCCCACTTCACGGGTCGGCGCAGCCTGCGCGCCGCCCACAGGGTGAGGCGATGCTCGGGATACTGCCAGCCCTTGGTGCCGAAGGCGCCCCCGATGTCTCCCACGATGACGCGGATCTGGTGCTCGGGCACCTGGAAGATATTGCTGGCGAGCGCATTCCGGACGCGATGCGGGTACTGGACGTCGGCATAGAGGGTGTAGCGGTCCTCGCCCGCATCGTAGACACCGAGAGCGCCCCGCGGCTCCATGTACTGGGCGTGCACCCGGGTGATGACGTATCGGCGCTTGATCACGCGCGCGGCGGTGGCGAACGCGGCGTCAGTGGCGGCCTTGTCGCCCACCTCGAAGAGATTGGAGACATTGTCGGGGCACTCGTCCCATACCGGAGCGCCGCCGATGGCGTCCGCGGTGCAGGTGACGGAGGGCAGCGGCTCGTAGTCCACCCGCACCGCCTCTGCTGCGTCCGCCGCCTCGGCCGCCGTCTCCGCGATCACGAGGGCGAGGGGATCGCCCACGTAACGCGCGCGATCCCGGGTGAGACCACGGTGGGGAGGCGCCCACATGGGCGAGCCGTCGGGGCGCTTGCGCTTGAGGGTCATCTTCATGGTGCTGAGGCCGTTGAGGTCGGCGCCGGTGAACACGGCGATCACCCCGGGGGCAGCGGCGGCGGCGGCCGTGTCGATGGAGCGGATGCGGGCGTGGGCGTGGGTCGACCGCACGACCACCATGTGTGCCTGGCCGGGCAGGTTGACGTCGTGGTGGAAGCGGCCTTCACCGCGGAGGAGGCGCACGTCCTCGAAGCGCTTCACCGACTGCCCGATGCCGAATTGCCCCATCCGAGACGCCTCCCTTGGCGGGCTTCCGATGCTCTGGCGCGGGCGATTCTAACATTGACGGCCGGGATGGCGTTGGCTATCGTGGCCCAAACCACAGCCCTCGGGAGGGGACCATGAGTGTCTCTCAGCTCGCATATCTCGGCATCGGCGTGAGCGACATGCCCGCGTGGAAAAGCTTCGCCACGGACATTCTCGGCATGCAGGTGGCGGAGCGGGCCGACGACGGCACCGTGTACCTGCGCATGGACGAGAACCATCACCGCATCGCCCTCCATCCGAGTGGCGAGGACGACGTGCTCTACGTGGGACTCCAGGCGCCCACCCATGCTCGATACGAGGAGGCCAAGAGCGCGCTCCGCGCGGCGGGGGTGGCCGTGAGCCGGGGGACATCGACGGAGATCGCCCACCGTCGGGTCGTGGACTTCGTGAAGTTCGAGACGGGAGACCTACCCTTCGAGCTCTCCATCGGCCCCTTCAGCCGCTGGGATCCGCCCTTTCAGCCCGCCCGGCCCATGTCCGGCTTCAGAACGGGAGCGCTCGGCTTCGGTCACGTGGTGCTGCGCTCGGTGGACCGCGAGGACAGCGTCGGGCTCCTGACCAGGGTCCTGGGATTCCGCATCTCCGACTACATCAACACCATGGTCTTCCTGCGCTGCAATCCGCGCCACCACTCGGTGGCCTTTCAGCCGCGGATGCCCGATCAGCCGCGGAGCCGGGACAAGCGCATGTGGCACTTCATGCTGGAGGCGAACTCCATCGACGACGTCGGCTCCGCCCTCGACCTCGCGAGCAAGGCGGGCGTGCCCGTGGTCTCCACCCTCGGCCGACACTCGAACGATCAGATGGTGTCGTTCTACATGTCGACGCCGTCCGGCTTCGAGGTCGAGTACGGCTGGGGCGGGCGTCTCGTCGACGACGCGACGTGGCAGGTGCAGCGTCACGATCGCGGGACGCTGTGGGGGCACAAGATCCAGCTCGAGCCTGCGCCCCAGCCGGTCACTCATTAGCGCGATCTGTTAGGGAATTTCCGCACGCGCGACGGGCGGGGCCTGACGCCGGGGCGGGGATGGGCTCCGCAGGCCACGCTGAGTCGCATTCCGCTCGGCCACTCTTGGCCCGCCACGAGATTGTGGTTTTACGCTTCGGAGAATCTCCCCAGAAGACACGGGCCTGCGGAGCCCATCCCCGCCCCGACGCCACCCGCCCGGATTAGCGTGTCGAGACTCTGAAGCCTCGGACTAGGTGGTGGCGCGGGGGCGGAGGAGCTTGGCGCGGAGATCGGTGACCTGCTGGGGGAAGGGGACGCCGCCGCGCGCGGTCATCGGCGTCTGCTCGGCCAGCCCGGTGTGGAGCTCGACGAAGACGGGACCTTCCATCTTGAGGATCTCTGGAAGGCGTCGCTTGAAGTCGTCGAGGTCGTGAATGGCGAAGGCGGCGCGGTAGCCGGCGCCCTTGGCCATGGTCACGAAGTCCACCGAGAGCCCGCCGGGAATCCCCTGGGCGCCCGAGGTGTGATAGACGCCGTTCTTGAAGAGAAAGTGAACGAGGTTGCGGGGAGCGGCGCCTGCGATGGTGGCGAGGCTGCCGAGCTGCATCAGGAGCGAGCCGTCGCCGTCCAGCACGAGCACGCGGCGGTCGGGTCGGGCGAGGGCGATGCCCAGGCCGAGACAGGAGGCGCCGCCCATGAAGCCGACACAGCCCACGGAGAGGTCGTTGGGAGCAATGGCGCGCCATTCGGGTCCCGTGGTCATGGTGGGGATGCAGATAGCGGGGCCTCGCTGGGCGGCGATCAGCCGCAGGACTTCTTCCGGCTTCATCGGTCCGGGCTTCACGTCGGTGGCCATGACTAGATGGTCTCCAGGCCGACGAGCACCACGGCCGGCCCCTTGCGCTGACGGCTCAGGCGATAGTACTCGGGGATCAGGTGCACGTCGTCCGGCCCTTCGAGCGTGGCATGAGGAATCCCGAAGGTGTCGAGGAGCGGCTCGGCATAGCGGACCATGGAGTGCCGCGACTCACGCGGCGCCTTGTCCTTCTCGCGACTGAGCAGCCCGATCATGTAGAAGGTCGGAATGCGGCCGTCCATGGCCACCCCGCGGAGCGTGTTCACCGACGCGTAGAGTCCCGCGTGCTGGATCATGAGCGCCACCGGCTCCCCGCCGATGTAGAGCCCACCCGCGATGGTTGCTGCCTCGTCTTCCGTGGCGCAGGTGAGGACGCGGATCTGCTCTTCCTTGTCGAGGGCGGCGAGCACCGTCTTCTGGTGCGTGTCGGGCACGCTGAGGATCCAGCCGAGGTGCGAGTGCTGGGGCGGTTCCGCGACCTCCTGGGCCAGCTCCTTGCGGGCTTCGCGAAAGGTGTCCTTCAGCGTGTCGATGATGAGTGATGCGGGAATGGACTCTGCCATGGCGCCTCCCGGGCAATGTAGTCCGCATATCCTAGCATCACTCTCGCGGCTCGTTCAGCCGCAGAATGCCGAAGCCTAGCGAGAGGGAGGCGGTACGGGCGAGGCGGGCGGGACGGGCAGCGAGGGCGGCGTGGTGGTGCGGGGCGGAGCCTTCGGAGCGAGCCTGAAGGACTGCTCGAGCTCGGGGGTGACGTTCCGCATCTGCTCGGTGACGCGCGCCGCGTCGATGGCAGTTCCCACCACCCTCGGGGTGATGAGGAGGAGCAGCTCTCTCTTCTCAAGCCTCTCCTCAGTAGACCCGAAGAGGTAGCCCAGTACCGGGATTCGGTTGAGGTAGGGAATACCGATCTTGACGAAGGTTCGCGTGGTCTGGATGAGGCCGCCCAAAACCAGCGTCTGGTTGTTGAGGAGGACCACCGAGGTTTCGGCTTCGCGCTTCGTGAACCTCGGGGAGTTGATGGGGGGTGGCTCGTTCTGGCCGACGTCGTTCACCTCCTGCTTCACGTCGAGGGCGACGGTGCCGCGCTCCCCGATGCGGGGGGTGACGGTGAGGATGATGCCCGCGTCCTTGTACTCGACGGCCTGGGTGATCGAGTTGCCCGTGCTGCCGCCCGCGGACACCGGCACCTGCTGCGAGGTCACGATGGGCACGGATTGCGAGACGTTGATGACCGCCTTCTTGTTCTCGCTCGTCATGATGGACGGGCTCGAGAGCACGTTGACCCGGTTCTCGCTGGCCAGCGCGTTGAGGGCGGCGATGAACTCGCTGGCCGCCACGAACATGTTGAAGCCGGGAGCCACCAGCGCGCCCGTGGAGAGAAGGCCCTGTCCGGGGTTGATGGGAGTGGTGCCGACATTCGTTTGGCCGATGGTGTTCTGAGTATTGGTGAAGGTGAACTTGCCGCTGCGCACCGCCCACTCGATGCCGAGCTTCATGTCGTCGTTCAGCGTCACCTCGGCGGCCATCACCTCGATGAGCACCTGGCGCGCGGGCCGGTCGAGCTTCTTGATCGTCTCCTCGATGTCTTTCCACAGTCGCGGATAGGTGGTGACGATGATGGCGTTGGTCACCTCGTCCGCAATGAACCGGAGGTCCGTGATGGTGGCCCCGACCTCGGCTCCCCCCAGCCCCGGCACCCGTGGCAGGACCGGTGCGGGTTGTGAAATGGACGGCGGCGGGACCGCGCCGGCACTGCCCGGCAACGCGGCGGGCCGCGCCCCGGACGAGGCCTGGCGTCCGTAGATGGAGTCGAGGGTGGCCGCGAGGTCCTTGGCCTTGCTGTTCTCCACGAAGTAGATGAAGACGCGCTGGCCGCCGTAGATGTCCACGTCGAGCTTGGATACGAGCTGGAGGATGAGGTCCATCTCGGGCTTGCGGGCGTGGACGACCAGGGAGTTGGAGCGGCGCTCGGCCACGATGAGCGGCGCCTGGTCCGAGGGACTGGGCGACGATTCAAAGCCGGGCGGCCGCAGCTGGGGAGGCGCCCCGGGCGCCGCGGGAAGCGGGGGCGGAGGCACGTTCAGCCCGATGGCCGAGGCCACGGTGCGGAGACGGCCGGTGGAGAACATCTGGTTCAGGAGCACGGACAGCTCCTGGGCGTCGGCGTTCCTGATGGGAATGATCTGGAGCTCGTCGAGGGCGACCTTCACGTCGGCGAGCTTCAGGATATCGAGGAGGCGCCGGATATTGGCCGTCGTATCCGTGATCATGATGAGGTTGGTTTCGCGGTGAAGGCTCACCGCGCCCTGCCCGGCCACGAACGGGCGCAGCAAATTGACCGCGTCCTGGGCGCTGATGTACTTGAGGGTCACGATCTGGGTCACGAACTCGTCGCTGGCTCGCGACGGATCGACCTCGCTGCCCACCACCGTCCTGATCGACGACTGCGGCGCGCCTTCGCGCGGGATGATGCGGTACACGTTGCCCGACTTCACCGCGGTGAGCCCGTTGACGTCGAGAATGGTGAGGAGGACATTGAAGACGTCGTCCTTGGCGATACGTCCGATGGTCTGCACGGTGACCTTGCGTCCGCGCGCGGCGGGCGCCAGCACATAGTTGAAGCCCACGATCTCCGCCGCGGCCTGGATCACCACCTCGACGTCCGCGTTGTCGAAGTTGAACACGATGCTCGGCGTCGCCGCCGCCCCGGCGGGGACGGGGGGCGGGGTGGGAGGCGCCGGCGCCACCACGGGCGGAGGCTCGGGCGGCCGCACCGGCCCCACGGAGAGCGCGGGCGGCACTGGAGGTGGCGGCGGCACGGCCGGCGCACTGGGCGGCGGCGCCGG
>Ga0207693_10004038_pt1 | contig 12474 bp, 13 predicted proteins | sample LARL81metaG_FD_184347 | JGI IMG/M metagenome (GOLD analysis project Ga0207693, IMG submission 184347) | Corn, switchgrass and miscanthus rhizosphere microbial communities from Kellogg Biological Station, Michigan, USA - LAR L8-1 metaG... | ecosystem: Host-associated > Plants > Roots >...
GCGCGATCGAGCTCCCACACCAGGGGCACCAGCGGATGCCCGGTCTTGGCGAGGCCCGCCCGCACCGCAACGAGATCGAGAAACTTGAGATGCGCCTTGCTCATGATCTCGTGCGCCGCGCCCTGCGGAATGATGCCGAGCTCGGCCTGGGCCTGGGCGAGCGCGGCCTCCACGTCGAGCCAGGACTGGAAGCGCGAGGCCTCGGTGAACAGCGCGCGCACGCCGGGGTCGTCGATCCTGAGCGAGGTGGGCTCATCCAGCATGGGCGTTATCTCGCACGCTCACCGTGCGTTGTCAACACGCCGCGCCGGCAATCGCGTATGATCGCGCCGCGGGATCACTCGAAGGGACAGGAGGAGAACGGCCATGGGGAAGCTCGACGGAAAGGTCGCGCTCATCAGCGGGGGCGCGCGGGGACAGGGCGCGGCGGAAGCGGAGACGTTCGCGCGGGAGGGCGCCAAGGTCATCTTCGGCGACATCCGGGACGTGGAGGGGCAGAAGGTCGAGGCGGTCATCCGCACCGCCGGCCACGAGGCGAGCTACGTGCACCTGGACGTCACGCGCGAGGCGGACTGGCAGGAAGCGGTCAAGACGGCCACGGACCGGCACGGCCGTCTGGACATCCTCATCAACAATGCCGCCATCGTCATCCGTCGCGTGCCCATCGAGGAGCGCACGGTGGCGGAGTGGGACCAGGTCATGGCCGTGAACGCCCGGGGCGTGTTCCTTGGCACCAAGCACGCGATCCCCGCCATGCGCCGGGCCGGCGGCGGCTCCATCGTGAACATCTCCTCGGTGGCAGGAATCGGCCAGTCCCTGCACCAGGAGCCCGCGTATGCCGCGAGCAAGGGAGCCATCCGCATCTTCACCAAGGTCACGGCGAGCCAGCACGCCAAGGACAAGATCCGCTGCAACTCCGTGCATCCCGGTCCCGTCGACACCGAGATGTTCCACAGCGCCTTCCAGGGCGACCGCGAGGCGATCGAGAAGCGGCTCCAGCGCGTCCCCCTTCGCCGCATGGGCACGGTGCCCGAGATCGTCAGCGCCGTGCTCTACCTGGCCTCCGACGACTCGTCCTACATCACGGGGAGCGAGCTGGTGGTCGACGGCGGCGCGCTCGCACAATAGAGAGGGCACGAGATGATTCCTGAGCAGATCCTCGCCGCCAAGCCCCTGGTCCTCGACCAGCGGGAGCGTGAGCGCTACTTCGAAGACGGCTTCCTCACCGTGCCCGGCTACATCGGTGCGGCCTGGCTCGATCGGCTGCGCGCGGTGGTGGCGACCAAGATCGAGGAGTCGCGCCCGCTCAGCGCCTCGGACGATCAGTTCGACCTCGCCCCCGATCACTCGGCGGAGAAGCCGAACATCCGTCGGCTGCGCAAGGCGGTGGACCAGCACCCCGAGCTCTGGACGTTCGCCAAGGATCCCGCGGTGGTCGACCTCTGTGCCGATCTTCTCGGACCCGACGTGCGCTTCCACAGCTCGAAGCTCAACTTCAAGTGGTCCGAGCGTGGCGACGCCGTGCGCTGGCACCAGGACATCCAGGCCTGGCCGCACACCAACTGCGCCGTGCTGACCTTCGGCGTCTACCTCGACGATACCGGCCCCGAGCAGGGCCCCCTCACGGCGATTCCCGGTACGCATTGCGGGACGATCTTCGAGCAGTTCGACGCTCAGGGGAACTGGACGGGCGCCGTCGCCGAGCGCGACGTGGCCACCCTGCCCACCGCGGCCGCCCGTGAGCTCTGCGGGCCCGCGGGCACCGTGGTGCTCATTCACTGCCGGGTGGTCCACGGCTCGGCCGCGAACTACTCGTCGCGGATGCGGCCGCTGCTCCTCAACGTGTACTCGGCCGCCGACGCCCTCGCCATGGCTCCCGCGCCCGCGCCCACCAAGCACACGGGCGAGCTCGTGCGCGGGCAGGAAGCCGTGCACGTAGCACATGGAGCCCTACCCCGCCCGCCTGCCGCCCCGCTGGGATCAGGTCGGCTACCGCTCAATCTTCGCCGCGCAGAAGACGGCGGCCAGGCCGGCGTGGATCGACTAGCGGGCGTCTAGCTCCGACCCGCGGGGATCTCTTCGCCCCACGGCTGCATCGCCGGCTGGAGCGGGGTGAACTCGCGCACCCGTCCGGCCACTCCGGCGAGGATTCCCTCGATGGTCTTGCGCTCCTCCGCCGAGAGATCGAGCTCGGCCCCCGCGTCGTTGGCGTCCACCTCCGCCGGGGTGCGCGCCCCCACCAGCGCCGTGCTGATGGCGGGGTGACCGAGCGCCCAGGCCAGCGCGATCTGGCTCACCGTCACCCCGCGCGGCTCCGCCACCTCGCGACGGATCCGCTCGACCACGCCGACATTGGTCCGGAAGTTGTCGCCGCGGAAGATGGGCTGGCCGAAGGCCACCCCGTTGCCGCGCCAGTCGCGCGCGGTATCGAAGGTGGTGGCGACAGTGAAGGAGCCGGTGAGAAGGCCGTGGCCGAGCGAGCCATAGCCCATGACGCCGATCCCTTCGCGGAGACAGTAGGGAAAGGTCTCCTCCTCCTGGCGCCGGTCGAGCATGTGATAGCCCACCTGCGACACGTCGACGCGCCGGGTGCGCATGCACTCCTCCAGCATGGCCCCGGTGAAGTTGGACACGCCGACGAAGCGGACGCGGCCGGAAGCGACCACTTCCTCGAGCGCGCGCATGGTCTCCTCGAAAGGCGTGCCGGCATCGGGCCAGTGGACGAGGAGCACATCGACCCAGTCCGTGCGAAGCCGTTTGAGGCTCGCGTCGACCTCGGCGAGGATGTTGGCCCGGCTCGCATCCCGGAGCGGGCCGGGCTGGCCAGGCGGCGGGACCTTCACCCCACACTTGGTGACGAGGATGACGTCGCGACGGTGCTTCTCGAGCGCGCGCGCCACCACTTCCTCGGAGTGGCCGGCCCCGTAGGCGGGCGCGGTGTCGACGCAGTTCACCCCGCGATCGAGGGCGCGATGAATGGCCTTGACGGCCTCGTCGTCCACGATGACCCCGTAGCGGTCACCGGCCATGGGCCAGCAACCAAAACCAACCGCGGACACCTGCAATCCGGTACGTCCGAACGGACGGTAGCGCATGATCGCCCCTCGCTGTGAAAGATACCGCGCCGAGCGTAGCACACCCGCTCGAACCCCTCTCCCTCCCCGAAGAGGGCTAGGGTGAGGGTGCCAGTAACGTCGCTAGTTCCCCTCTTCCTCACCGAGGGAGAGGGCAGGGTGAGGGTGGCAGTGGGGGCGAAGTTACCCTCGCGTCACCGGATCAATCCCGATCAACGCCACACGAGCACCCACGCCGCCATCGACCGCGACGGCGCCCTCGACCTGAAACGCATCCCGAGGCCCCGCCGTCTGTCCGTCAATACTCACGCTACCCTCGAGCACCACAAGAAACGTCACGCCTCCCGGAGCGGGCGCGGCCCGCACGGAGCCCGTGGCCACCATCACCCGATGCGTCCACGCGGCGCGGGCCGTCATGGCGTTCAGCACCATGCAGGGCCCGTCGGGCACCCGGCAGCGCCCCGGCCAGCCTCCGTCGAACGCGGCGGGCACGAATGGGCGACGGGCGAGCAGGGCGGGATGCGCGGGCCCAAAGTCGAGCGCGAAGCCCGAACCTTCGACGAGCGTGATGGTCCGGTCATGGCCGGCATAGTCGGAGAAGGGAGCGTCCGCGTCGAGCCAGGCGAAGCCCACCAGCCAGTCAGGCCCCGCGGCGATGTCGGCCTTGCGCCCCGCTCCATTCCGCCACGCCGAGACGGTGAGGCCGGCAAAAGGGATCAGCGTCGCGGTCAGTACAGCACCAGCTTCCGCCGCACGCCGCTCAGGTCCATCTCGTACTCGAGCCCCTGGATGGGCGGGCGGCTGGGATACCAGTGCACGCCGCGGATGGCGGCGGGGCCGGCCACGGGGAGGATCTCGTGCTGGACCAGCTCGTGAATCGGATGGGCGGTGTAGATGTCGATGGCGGTGACTCGATCCCACGAGCCGCCGAGCGTACGCAGGCGTTCCTGCATGGTCGTCATCACGAAGCGCGCCTTCTCGCGCATGGCGTCGGGCGTGGTCTCCCCCGCCCGCACGATGCCCTCGGGGCCCTGCGCGCGCTCCCTGAGCTCACCCGCGCCTGCCACCACGAAGGTCGGCGCGGCCGTGGCGCCCGCCACGGTGTAGGAGAAGGCGAAGAGCGACGGTACGAGAGGCGCGCCGGCCACCGGCGCCACGTTGGTGCGCGGGATGGGATTCTCGTCGCCCACCAGGATCTTCCATTCCGCGAGGAGCGAGCGGTAGCCCTGGTTGAAGTCGTCGAAACCGCCGAAGCTGAACGGGGCGGGGCTCCGCAGCTCGATCCCGCACAGCGCGGCGCGGGGGCGACCCGCCTCGCTCAGGTGCCGGTCGATGCGCGCGAATCCCTCCCGCCACAGCACCGGCGCGGCCAGGGTGACGTGGACAATCTCCCAGCCCGCGGTGGCCACCACGCCGCAGGAGAACGCGCTGATACCGGGCATGAACCGATAGCCGCCGGCCGGAACGTCACGCAGCATCGAGAATCCTCTCAGTCGAATCCGATTTCCGCGCTCATTGCGATGGTGCCCTCGGGAGTCACCGCCCACATCTGGGCCCCGTGCCCATCCGCGCTGGGCTTGGCTACCAACTCGAACGGCGCCGTCTCGAAGAGGGGCGCCCGCGCCTGCGTGGTGTAGGAGCGGATGGTGCGGCCCGGATTGCTGTCGCGTGCGAAGTCGAGCAGGAGCGCGGTGGTGAGCGGTCCGTGGACGACGAGGCCGGGGTAGCCCTCCGTCTCCATGGCCCAGGTACGGTCGTAGTGAATGCGGTGGCTGTTGAAGGTGAGGGCGGAGAACCGGAACAGGAGCACGGCGTCCGCCGTCACGCGACGGCGCCACGCCACGTCGGCGGGCGGGGCGTCACGGCGCGGCGACTGGTTGCGCTCCCCCGCCTTCACTTCCTCGCGGAACACGGTGCGGCGCTCCTCCTCGAGGGCGAGGCCGTCGGGGCCGAAGACGCGGCTGGCCACCGTGGCGAAGACGAGGGTGCCCGTGCCTCCGCTCTTCACGCTGATGTCGGCCAGCTCCGTCTCGCGCCGGACCGCCTCTCCGATACGGAGGGCGCGGTGGAAGCGCACGCTTTCCCCCGCGAACATGCGGCGCGGCAGCGGCATGGCGGGCACCACCCCCGCGTCGCGCGGGCTGCCGTCGGGACGCAGCTCGTCGGGGCCGAAGCGCGGCAGGAAGTAGAGGGCAAGCCAGGCGGGGGGGAGGGCGTCCCCGGGCTTGAGCTCGGGCTCTTGACGCCCGAATGCCAGCCGGAGAAGGTTGGCGGGGCCTGGGTGGATCACATCCGTCGAGGTGATGCTCCGTCCGATATGAGATCGGAGATCGTCGATGCTGAGCGTGCTCGTGGTCATGGTCGCGTCCTCCTTCAGGAATTCGCCGCGCCGATCGTGACAGAAGCTCTCCGGGAGGTCAATCCGAGGCGCGCGGACGGCCGCGGGATAGCGGTGAGGCGCATCCGGACGCGACCGCCGCCGTCGAGGAGCAGGAGCTTGTCGCCCTCGCGGCGGGCCGTCTTCACCGCCTCCAGCGCCGAGAGGAACTTGCCCTCCTGATCCATCACGTCGGGCGGGCAGGCCATGCGTGTGGAGCCCGTGGGCTTGATGGTCACCGCGTTGCCGGACTGCTCGAAGCTTCCGAAATAGCGGTTGCACCCGGCCCGCCCGGCCATCTTCTGGCCGGTCTCGAAGACGATGGTGGACGGCGCGCGGTCCAGCACGCCCGTTCCTTCTATCTCCTCCGCCTGCCACGCCGTGCCCTCGAGGACGTTGAGCGCGACGTCGGTCGGCGCCGGCGGAGGAGCCGCCGTGCACCCCACGGCAAGGAGGGCGGCAGCCAGCACGGTGCGCGTTGTGATCATGGAGCTGTCGGCCGCGCCCTCAGGCGGCCACGAATCCGCCGTCCACCACCAGCTCCGCTCCCGTGATGTACGAGGCCTCGTCGGAGGCGAGGAAGAGCACGGCGTAGGCCACTTCCTCCACTCGCCCTTCGCGCTTCATGGGCACCGCGTCGAGCAGAGGCTTGCGCCACGCCGGATCGGCCGAGGTCTTCGACGTGCGCATGGGCGGCAGGAAGCCGGGATGCACCGAGTTCACGCGGATGCCGTCCTTGGCGAACTGCACGGCCGCCGACTTGGTCATGGTGCGCACCGCGCCCTTGGAGGCGTTGTAGCCCATGTGGAGATTGTCCTGACCGACGATGCCGGAGATGGACGAGATGTTGACGATGGCGCCCCCGCCCCCCTGCCGCATGGCGGGCACCGCGTGCTTCATGCCGAGGAACACGCCCTTGGCGTTGATGTTCAGGAGGGTGTCCCACGCCGACGTGCTCAAGGTGTCCGGATCGTGCGAGCCGCTGATCCCCGCATTGTTCACGAGGATGTCGAGCCGTCCGAAGGCGCCGGTGGTGGTGCGCACCGCCTCCTGCCAGTCGAGCTCGCTCGACACGTCGAGCTTCACGAACTGCGCCTTGCCTCCGTCGGCATTGATCTTCGCCACCACCTGCCGCCCATCCGCTTCCATGACGTCGGCCACCACCACGATGGCCCCCTCACGGGCGAAGAGAACGGCCTCGCTCTGGCCCATGCCGTGGGCCCCTCCCGTGATCATCGCCACCTTCCCGCCCAGTCTCATGGGTCTCCTCCGCGCTAGGGTTCGGTCACGTCCGTGCTGCCAGATCGTAGGCCTGATCGATGAGACGCACCACGCGCAAGCAGTCGTGCACGCTCACGGGCGGGGGCAGGCCGCGCCGACAGTGGTCGACGATGTCACGTACCGCCGTCGGATACAATGCCTCGGCGGGCGGCACGGAGATCGTCTCCTCGCCCTCCGCGGTGATGAGCCGCATCGTGTCGTGGTGGTCATACACGAGGATCGCGTCGCGCCCGGCCATCTTCCACTCGCTGTCGCTCCCCGCGTACGGCACGGTGTTGCCGATCTCCACCGTACCCAGCACGCCGCTCGTCGAGCGGAGGAGCACCGAGGCGAAGTCTTCCACCCGCTGACCGAGCGCGCGCGCACTGAGCTGTGCTCCCGTGACCGTGGCCTCCTCCCCGGTGAGGAGGAGGAAGAGATCGAAGACGTGCGAGCCCAGGTTGCGCAGGCAGCCGCCCCCCGCCTGCGCGGGGTCGAGCATCCACGGCGAGTCCCAGGCCGGGTAGCGCGCCGAGGTGGGCCGGTTGAGCCGGAAGTAGAGGTGGGAGAGCGTGCCGAAGCGCCCCTCGGCGAGCATCTGGCGCGCCCGGGCCACGAAGGGGGAATAGCGCTGGGGAAACGCCACGGCCACGAAGGCCTTCTGCGCGGCCGCTTTGTCCGCGATGCGGCTCACCTCGCCCGCGTGGAGGCCCATGGGTTTCTCCATCATGAAGGGCACGCCGCGCTCGAGAAGGTGGAGCGCGGTCTCCGCCATGCCGCTGTGGCGGCCGAGGGCGACCACGAAATCCGGCTTCGTCTTGTCCAGCATCTCGCGGTAGTCGGTGAAGACGGGGGGCGCGCCGAGCTCCCGGGCTCGCTTGGCCGCCACCGCCACGTCGGGATCGTGGAGGCCCACGAGCTCCACGCCGGGGATCCCGGACAGGATGCGCAGGTAGGCCGCGTCGTAGAGAGAGTGCCAGTGGCTGACCTCGATGGCGGCGACCCGCATCGGCGTTCCTCCGGAAGTCACGGCGGCGCTACTCCATGTGCACGGGGGCAGGCGCGTCGTCCGCGTGCGCGCTGCTGCTCGCGGTGGGCGGTCCCGAGCGCACGCGCTCGAGGAGAGGCAAGAGCAGGATCGTCCCGCAAAACAGAACGAAGAGCAGCCAGAAGTCGTCGGCGAAGGCCAGGACCTGGGCCTGCTGGGTCAGCTCCTGGTACACCCGGGCGAGGGCGCGCTGCTGCGCGGTGAAGCTGTCGGCTCCGTGCGCGCCGAAGTGGGACGCCCACGCGGACAGGCGGGCCGCCGTTTCCGCGTCGAAGGGATTGACGTGGGGGACGAGAGTGGACTGATGCTCCTGCGTCCGCCGGGCCAGGAGCATGCTCACCACCGCCACCCCTGCCCCGCCCCCCAGGTTGCGCACGACGTTGAGGAGGGCGGTGGCGTTGCCCATGCTGATCCGCGGGATGGTGGCAAGGCCGACGGCGTTCAACGGCACGAAGATGAAACCCACCCCGAGCCCCTGCACGAAGCGCGGCCAGGCGAGGGCCCAGTAGTCCACGTTGCTCGTGAGCACGGACATGTTCCAGGCCGCCCACGCGTTGAGCATACAGCCGATGAGGAGGAGGATCCGCTGGTCCATGCGATTGATGAGCCGGCCCGCGATGATCAAGGAGAAAAGATTGCCCACCCCGCCCGGGGCGAGGACGAGGCCCGAGGTCCAGGCGTCGTAGCCGAGCACCTTCTGGGTGAAGAGGGCGAGGAGCACCATGCTCGAGAAGAAGCCGAACATGACGAAGACCATGATCACGCTGGCCGCGGCGAAGTTGCGGTCGCGATAGACGCCCAGATCGAGAATGGGCTCGTCCGCGGTGAGCTCGCGCACGAGGAAGCCGATGAGGGCGACCACCGCCGTGAACCCGAGGATCACGATGAAGTTCGAGTCGAACCATTCGTAGCGCTCGCCCTGATCGAGGAAGAGCTGGAGGGAGAGGAAGCCGACCACCATGAGACAGAGGCCGGGAATGTCGATCTTCCCCGGCTTGCGCAGGTAGGACGGGTCGAAAAGGATGGCGCTGGCCGCGAAGAAGCCCAGGACCCCGATGGGCAGGTTGATGTAGAACGTCCAGCGCCACGACCAGTTGTCGGTGATCCAGCCGCCGAGGGTCGGGCCGAAGATGGGCGCCATCATGATGCCCATGCCCCATACCGCCATGGCCATGCCGCGCTGCCGGAACGGGAAGATCTCCCACATGATGGCCTGGGAAAGCGGCATGAGCGGTCCGCCCGCGATGCCCTGGAGCACCCGCGCGAGGAGAAGCACGTTCAGGTTCGGGGCGAGCCCGCACAGCGCCGAGGCGAGGGTGAAGCCCACGGTGCAGAGGAGGAAGAAGCGCTTGCGGCCCAGGATGCCCGCGAGCCAGCCCGTGGCGGGCAGGACGACGGCGTTGGCGGCGAGATAGGAGGTGAGGACCCACGAGATCTCGTCCACGCCCGCGGAGAGCGATCCCTGCATGTGGGGGAGCGCCACGTTGATCACGGTGACGTCGAGCACCTGCATCACGGTGACGGTCATGACCGTCACCGTGATCGCCCACCGGCGCAGCGCACTGATGGGCGCGTCCTGCTCCGGAGTGGCGGAGGCCTCCGCCGCCGTCGTGGTCATCGCGGATCCGCGTGGGACAAACGAGCGGAGGCGATGGCGGGTGAGCGATCGTGCACGGCTTTGATCCTGCCAGAGCGAATGAGGGAGGTCAATTCGAGGCTTTTGTTTGCTGTTTGTCTATAGAAATGTCACCCCGTAACTGTTCGGCAAGAATGTCACCCCATGGAGACATGGGAGACATTGACGATGAGCCGCAAGGAAGTGCTCCGGGCCGCACTGCTGACGGCCGCGCTGGTCGGGAAGATCAGCAATGCGCAAGCGCCTTGGCGATGCGCGTGAGCGTGCGACAGTTTCAACGGACGAAGGTGCGCTCCCTCGTGACCGCCTGCGCATCGCGCAGCAGGAGATGCGCCGCTTCTACCGGCCGTAGCGAGGAGTTATGCGGATCACCTCAGGAAGTGCGGGCGCTCCCGGAGCGTGAGTTGCCCACGGGGGGCGACGGCGGGGCAGGGTCATTGGCGCCGGGACGCACCGATTTCGCCGCCGGCTCGATGGCATACCGAAGAACCCGCTGCTGCATCCAGCGGACGAAAAGAAGATCCCGGAAGGCTCGCCAGGCCCGATTGCGCACCCCGAACTTCGATTCGCCGAAGCGGCGCGCGCGATGGGTGACCGGAACTTCCACCACCCGGTAGCCGGCGATTCGCAGGAGCGTGGGGACGAAGCGGTGCAGTCCGTCATAGGGGGGCAGAGCGGTCGTGCAGGCCCGTCGCATCGCGCGGAGCGTGCATGCGCTGTCGCGCACCGTTTCCCGGGTGATCCGATTGCGGATGAAATTTCCGATCCGTGACGAGAACCGCTTGAGCCACGTGTCGTGCCGGTGCACGCGCCACCCGGTGGCGGCATCCGCGTCCTGGAGGGCGGCCACGAGCCGGGGGATGTCGGCAGGGTCGCTCTGCAGGTCGCTGTCCATGGTGACCACGATCGGTCCGCGCGCCCGGTGGTAGCCGGCGTCCAGTGCCGCCGTCAGGCCCCCCCGAAGCTTGAAGCGAACATACCGGACCCGGGCATCCCGCCGGGCGAGCTCGCGGAGCCACTCGGTGCTTCCGTCCGTGCTCGCGTCGTCGACGAAGATGACTTCGAAGCGCTGCCAGTGCGCCTCGAGGATGCCGATGAGCTCCGGCCAGAGGAGGGCGAGGTTCTGCACCTCGTTGAAGACGGGCAGGATCACCGTGAGCTCGAACAGGTCGCCCGAGGCCGGAGGCACGGGACGATTCACCGGCAGGGGCCGAGGAGTACGTAGGCCCGCGTTTCCACCTTCATGTCCCCGATCGGGCACCAGCTCGGATGAGCGGATGGGCGAAAATAGGCCCAGTCGCCCACCCGCATGAGCACCTCACCGACGGCCGGGCTCTCGAGGCGACTGGCGACCCTGTTGCGCCTTGGCACCTCCACGATGGAGCGACCGAGGTAGAAATCGAAGATCAGGCTCGCGTCAGGGAACGCCATGATCGGAGCATTGCGGTCCAGGGAACCGCGGACATGGTCGGCGAACGCCCGGATCGAATTGGCCGATGCCAGGCTGGCGGAATAGATCCCGGCGCCGAGCAGGAAGACGAGGGCTAGGGTGGCAGCTATCCATGCGAGGGCCGGACTCGGCGAGCAATGGACCCGAAGCGCCCACAGAGCGATCGCGGGGCCAGCGATGACGACCCCCACGAGGCTGGCGCGCTCCCAGGGCGCGGCCGCGAGGAAGGCGGACATCGAGGTCCCGCTGAACGGCGGCTGAGCAAGGAAAAGCCATCCTCCCACGGCCAAGGCCGTGGCGAGCACGGCGACGAGGATCGTGGCGTGGATCCTCAGCAGGGATTGGGCGCGCGATGCCGCTGCCGTCACCGACGCGGCGACGAAGAGCGCGAACAGCGGATAGACGGGAAGCATGTAGCGTGCGCGCTGCTGGACACTCAGCGCCAGGAGGAGAAGGAAGACGGCCATCCAGGCGAATACCGGCCGGTACGCCTGGCGATCCGGAGTGAGCCGCCACCACACGGCGGCCGGGACGAGCCACAACGTCCAGGGCAAGAACTCGATGAGCCCGTCCACGAAGAGGACGGACGGGTGGTGTCGGAAATGGTCGAGGTACCAGCTCAGGCCTTGCCCGAGGCTGACGGCCTGGCTGCCCTCGAGGTCCGGCGCGCGCACGTAGGGCACGGCCCACGGCAGCCCCGTCAGCGCGACCAGGGCCAGCCCGGTCACCGGTCGGAACGACGGCAGCTTCCGGACGCCGATGGTGACGGCGACGGCCGCCACGGCGGCCGGGACGACCATGAGGCACGGAAGTCCCTTTGTCCAGAGCGCTCCGGCCACGCAGGTGTAGAACCCCACCAAGGGCGCAGCCCGGGGAGGGAGCGACTCCAGCCCGCGCAGGAGGAAGAGGAGCGCCCAGGTCAGCCACGCGGCGAACATCATGTCGGGAAGGACCTGATGGCTGTGCTGGAAGAAGCCAGGGCTGGTGGCGAGGACGGCGAGGGCCATGAACCCGGTGCGAACGCCGGAGAGCTGCCGGCCGATGGCGAACACACCGAGGAGTGTCGCCAGCGCCGCGACGATGGACGGGATCGGGGCGTTACGATCCGAGGCACGGCCAGCAGGCAGGGCGGCCAACGCGACGCTCCAGAAGAACAGTGGCGGCTTATTGAGGTATGGAACCTCCCGCACCCGGGCGGGCAGCCGGAATCCGTGGTGAAGCGTGTCCTCTGCGAGCAGCATCACCCGTGCCTCATCCTGGAGCCCGATGGGGCGGCGGCCCACCGGCGCGGCATAGACCATCGCCGCCGCACACAGCAGGGCCATGAGCAGCACCCGCTGACGAGTCGTTAACCGACCTGCGATTTCAACCGACACTCGACTATCTCTGCCCCTCGGCGAAAGCGGGTGGATATGGAACGAGGCGGCGCCGCCTCGCTCGACATCGCGGGCACGCCTGCGCCAACGAGCGCGCGCACTCGTTGGCGCGCGAGAGGGAGCGAGCCATGGCGGGCATATTCGCATCGAGCCCAAATATCCACAAGTAGGAAAGGCGGATCCGCATCCCGTCTGGACATCGGCTTGGACGAGACTCGCGATCTCGCCAGCGGCACCACGCCGGGTCCGGAGG
>Ga0207693_10004040_pt1 | contig 12470 bp, 12 predicted proteins | sample LARL81metaG_FD_184347 | JGI IMG/M metagenome (GOLD analysis project Ga0207693, IMG submission 184347) | Corn, switchgrass and miscanthus rhizosphere microbial communities from Kellogg Biological Station, Michigan, USA - LAR L8-1 metaG... | ecosystem: Host-associated > Plants > Roots >...
TAACGTAAACACAGACCTTAAGTCTGTGCGGCCAGCCCTCCTTTACCGCCGAGCCGACGGGACGGGATCAATTACATCCATCGGGACTTGAACCGTCGGCGCCGATTCAAGCTTACTCTTCTTGTTCAGGCGGATGATCCGCTCCAAGCCTGCGCGCTGCGCTGCAAGATCGACAAGCTCGGCTACGCGCGACTTCAGAACACGCGCTCGCGTTCCAAGAAAAACTACGAAGAGCACGTACGGAATGATGAACCAAAGATCGACATGAGAAATGTTGAGCTGCCGATATACCAAAAGAGCTAACGCAATGAGATTGAAAATTACTGTCGTAGTAACCAGGCGGTCACGCAATCGAACGCGCGTCAGGCATTTTCCGCCTCCATGGTATTCGGTGACGGTTTGGAGCGCGATGCTCCACCAAAAATTCCCGTAAATCTGAATGTCCCACTCGTTCCAGCCTGTGTCAGTGGAATAGCGCCAGCCTTCTTCCTCAAGCAACTGGAAGATTGCGCCCAACAAATAATGCCGATCGCGGCCTTCTTCACTCCAAAAAATTCGGCGCCCCAGACGGCCGATAGCGCTTCTACCCGTAGGCAAATACTCGTGCGCGCGAATTACACTCCGTGGTGTCCGTTTGAAATGCAGCCAGGTGAAATAGCGCGACCACCCTCTCACGAGTGGTTGGACGAAAGCCAGGAGCATGACGAGTAGTCGCGCGTGCACTGTGTCGAATTTTGGCTCGATCGACGTGCGTACCATGTACGAGAGCGCCACGCAGAGTGTACCGCCAAACATGAGGTACGGCACGATGCGCAAGGGCGGCAAAAAAAATCCGAGACCAAAAAGAAAAATCGTCAGCGCGAACCATTCAATACTGCTCAGATAAGTGGCGACTTCCGATTGTGGCGTGGGATAGATCGACTGAAAAAACCCCTCGCCAAATATTCCGTGATAAATAACGGGCCGGTTAATGAACCAACTAAAACGCGGCGTTCCATAAATCTGGCCGCGCCATTTCGCGGCGCCGGTTGGACCGAAAAAGATCAAATGTTTAAAGCGGAGCAGCGATTCCGCTTCGCCGTAGCCGTCCTGTTGTTTTAAAAACGCCCGCAGCGTGAAACGGCGATGGTGCCACACGATCGCGGTTGGGCTGAAAGCAATCACGCAACCGACCTGCTGGAGCCGCCAGCAAAAATCGACGTCGTCACCGGCTTTGTGATATTCGGGATCGAAACCACCGATGTTTTCAAACGCCCACCGATAAAACGCCATATTACAACCGGGAATGTGCTCGGCGATTGTGTCTGTGAGCAAAACGTGGCTGGGTCCGCCTGGTGCTGCTGCCACGCAGGCTTGGATCCAATTCTGTGCGGGTGGAGTCATATTCGGACCGCCCACTCCCGCGTAATCGCCGCTCACGAGGGTGCCGATTAAATAGTAAAGCCAGTCAAGATCGGCCATGCAGTCGGAATCAGTGTAGGCGAAAACGTCGCCCGTCGCCGCCGCCGCCCCCGTATTCCGCGCGTGACTCAGGCCGTGGTTTTCCTGATAGATGTAGCGAACGTGCGGGAATTGCTCAGCGATATCGCGCGTATCGTCGGTCGAACCGTCATCGACCAGAATGATTTCATAATCGGGGTAGTTCAGCTTGCCTAAAGAATCCAGGCAGGCGGCGAGCGTTCGCCCGCCGTTATAAGAACAAACAATTACAGAAACAAATGGCGCGCGCGGCAACCGCCGGTGCGACAGTGCGGAATTCTCCCGACCAAGTTTTTCCTTCAGCCTGTAAAACGATTTTTTTGGCTCGCGCTCGCGCGTGACGATCCCAAATGCCCAATCGCTAATCTCCTGGCCACCGGTGAACCATTCGTCCGTCCACGTAAAAAAGATGGTTCCGGCAAGACCGCATTTCACCACGCTATCCACGTGCCAGCCGAGCATCTCCGCCTGCTCCTCCTGCGAATGGCGGATCGTATCCATGCCGAATTCGCCAAGGATGAGCGGACGTTCTCCGGTTAAATTTTGAAGGCGAAGAAGGTAGCATTCGAAATCACGTTGATTGTGCAGGTAAACGTTGAAGCAGCAAAAATCGACATTCTGCGGCAGGAGATATTCGGTCGGTGGATAAGTGGCATATGAAAAAAGAACGTTTGGATCAATTGCGCGGCCGATCTGAATTAATCTCTCGATAAATTCCGTGACGCGGCGCACACCGAGCCAGCGCACCATCGTGCTGGAGATTTCGTTACCGACCAGATACCCGAACAGCGCCGAATGGCCGGCATTTTCGCTCACAGCAATACGAAGCGCTTCAGCAATCTCCCGGCGTGTTTTCCTGTCACGTAGAAATTCAACGTGTTTCGCCCATGGCAGCGTAACAAGGACGCGCATCCCCGCGCTGGCGCAGCGATCGAGGAACCAGCGCGGCGGAGCGTGATAAACTCGCACGAGGTTTAGGCCACCCTCGCGCATCAGCGCAAGATCGACATCGACCTGATCAGGTTTTCCAAGATAATGTCCGTGCGCGTCCGGCTTAAAGGGTCCGTAAGTGACACCTTTAACAAAAAACTTCTGGTCCCCTTCGAAAAGAAATTTCGCAACCGGGCGAATTCGCGAGTTTGCGCTCACAGCGGCCTCTTCCTAGTCCAAGCACCGCGCCGACGCAAAGTTTTTGGCTCCGATGCCAGTCGCGCGCTACCTCGCCAGACTGGATAGTACTTCGCCGACGACCGCGCCAGTTTGCTCGATGTCTTTCGATGTATGCGCCGTTGAAATAAAGCCGGACTCAAACTGTGATGGCGCAAAATAAACACCGCGTTTTAAGCACGCGCGGAAAAATTTCGCGAACATTTCCAAGTTGCTCCGCTGGGCGCTGGCAAGATCAACAATCGGCCCTGGCGCGAAAAACAAACAAAACATCGAGGCGATTCGGTGAAAGGTAGTGCCGATCTTTGCTCTCGTGACCGCATCTCTCACGACTGTTTCAAATCGCACGCCAAGTTCTTCGAGCGACTTCCAGCTGTCCATCCGCCCGAGCTCGCGCAACTGCGCGAGACCCGCCGCCATCGCTAGAGGATTTCCGGACAATGTTCCCGCTTGATAAACAGGACCATCGGGTGACAGCTGGTTCATGATCTCGGCGCGTCCACCAAATGCGCCGACCGGTAATCCGCCGCCAATTATTTTTCCGAGGGCAGTGAGATCCGGTTTAATTCCATAAAATTCCTGCGCTCCACCGCGCGCAACACGGAACCCGGTCATCACTTCATCGAAAATCAGCACCGCGCCATGCTTGTCGCATTCTTCGCGCAAGCTCGGAAGGAAATCGTCGTTCGGAAAATACAGGCCTGCATTCGCGGGAATCGGTTCGAGGATTACGGCCGCGATTTCGTTTTTGTTTTGACGAAATGCTTTTCGCACAAGATCGACACTGTTGAAGGGCAGCGAAATCGTCAGATTGATAAAGGCTTGTGGAATGCCCGCACTATCGGGTCGTCCATACGTGAGAGCGCCACTTCCCGATTTTACGAGCAGCGCATCGACGTGCCCATGATAACAACCATCGAACTTGATGATCTTGTCGCGCCCGGTGAAACCGCGGGCCAGACGAATGCACGACATGGTCGCTTCCGTGCCACTATTGACCATGCGCACTTTTTCGATTGACGGCATCCACCTGCAAATCAATTCCGCCATTTCCACCTCGAGTGGATTCGGTATCCCGAAACTTATGCCGCATACAGCAACTTCGCGCACTGCATCGACAATTACCTTGGGAGCGTGTCCCAGAATTGCCGGACCCCAGGTACCCACGTAATCGATGTATTCGTTTCCATCGATATCCCAAATCCTGGCGCCTTGCGCGCGTTCGACGAAGAACGGCTTAGCGCCCACATGACGAAATGCGCGCACGGGCGAGTTTACACCACCAGGGATATATGCTTGCGCGGCGGTAAAAAGTTGTGAAGAACGCAAGGTCACGCAACGAAGATAATCGTTGAATCGTTAAATCGCTAAACCGTTAAATCGTTCACGGCGCGTTAGTCCATCGCCCCACTACTCCATTAGGCCGACGGTCTAATTGACACCATCTTGGTGCATCCGATAATTCTTTTCACCTTTAGGGCGGCGGGGTAGCCAAGTGGTAAGGTCGCGGTCTGCAAAACCGCTATTCGCGGGTTCGATTCCCGCCCCCGCCTCTTTTCGATTCTAAATTCAGTCGATCATAATTTTTTTAATCGCTATCAGTTTGAGGAAACAAAGGAACTTGGTGTTACGAGTGGAGTCAGGCCCCGGTGATCGGAATAACAGACAAAATGTCCTGTAGACACACAGGCAAACATGCCCGTGTCCCGCGCCTTCGAAGACCGCTATCTCGGTAATGAGGCTGCCCCTTTCGGGGACTCTTGAGGTATATCGTCTCCTCTAATAATCATGTCGCTGTTAAATGGCGGCATTGCTTTAACCGGAAAGCGCGGGCGCAAGACGGCAAAGCTTTCCGACGCAAGCGCAAGGGAAACGAACATAAGCACTGCTACGCATTTCATGTTCCTCGCTCTTATCCGAATCCACTATAGGATGGCAAGTTAATTTTTAACAGGTTTCCACTGCTGCTAGGGGTTTATTGCCTGAGCCACCACCATATAATGGCATACGCTAGCACGGAAGTCGTGAGCCAGTCGAGAAGTCGGCCGATGACAACAAGGCGATCGAGACGAACAAAGATGGCGGATTCGAGAAGAATCGGCAGCGCCAGCGCACCCCAGATGCAGATGGCAAAGTAAAAAATCCCCTGAAACCCAACCGCAAAGATTCCTACTTTGAAGCGCACAACGAGCGTGAACAGGCAGGCAATGCCAATCGCCGCGAGAACATGCAAAAGGCTCGCTGCAATGTAACTGCGTGAGCCTTCCGGGCGCCATGTCTCGGGCGTTTCACGCTGATAGCGATGAAAGATGACACCCATCCAGAGCCAGCTGGTAAAAACGGAAACGACTCCGGCGATGAGACCGGGAACGAAAGTGATATGTAGCGTGCTCATTGTGGCAAATTCAATAGGTCTCTCTTAGAGTAGGCGGCTGCAGATTGTCGACCAAAAAGTCGGCTCGGGTTTGAGGTTTCAGAATTCAGCCTATTTTGCAAACTGTGCCAGAATTTGCTTATCGAGCGCGTAATGCACAAGGCAACCTCGTTGAAGGTGTACTCGATTGCCCGGATCGCGCTGTTGCTATTCGCCAAATCGAGCTGCAACAATGCATTCCTATTCGGATCGATTTAGTTGGAGCGGAACCGAAGATTAGCCGCCGAGATGTTTTAGCGGCCGCACCTGCCAGCCAGTCCCTGAAAATTCCGTACGGTCAGTTGCTCGTTTTTACCGAGCAGCTTGCCCATTTGCTCCAAGCGGGAATGACTCTCGACGAAGGATTGTCGATCCTGGAAAAACGCTTGAAACAACCGCGTGTCCAACAGATGACGCATGCGCTTCATCAGGCCTTGATCGACGGCCGCAGTTTCTCGCAATCTCTAAGTGAGTTTCCGCGAATTTTCCCGCCGCTCTACGTCAACATGGTGGCAGCTGGTGAGGCGAGCGGCGCGCTGTCGCAAATTCTGCTGCGTTTGGTGAAGCATTTGATGCAGGCAAAAGATCTGCGCGATCGCGTGCAGCAAGCACTGATTTATCCAGCATTTCTGGCGCTCGCTGGCGCTATTCTGATTACGGTCTTCATCACATTCATGGTGCCGCAGTTGACCGGCTTTATGTCGCAAACTGGCGGTGCGCTACCATTACCCACTCGCATCCTGGTGCATATTCATCATGCGATCACAGGTTACTGGTGGATCGGCGCGCTCCTTGCGGTTGGCGTGGTAATTGGTTTCCGCGCGTTTGTCCGCACCGATGAAGGCCGAACCACGTGGGATCGTTTTCGTCTCGTGATTCCCGGCTACGGGCGTATCATCCGTCATCGTCATTATGCGCAGTTCGCGCGCACGCTGGGAACATTGATGGAAAACGGAATCCCTCTGCTTCGCGCGCTCGATCTGGTAACGGAAATTGCCAGCAACCGATTTCTCGAACTGAAGTTAAATGAGGTCCGTCGAGCCGTAATCGATGGAGCGACATTATCCGTCGCATTACAGGAACAAAGATTATTTCCAGATTTGTTTACTGACATGATGGCGGTAGGAGAACAGACCGGACATTTCGCTGAGACAATGCAAGCAATCGCGGATGTTTATGAACGCGAACTTGACCGCACGGTTGCAGTGATCTCGCAATTGATTCCGCCGGTCATTATCGTGGTGATCGCGGTTCTGGTTGGGTTTGTCGTTTACAGCATTCTTTCGGCGGTATTTGAGATGACACATAGCTTGCAATTCCGGCCGCATTAAAATAATCTCGCCGGCCAGATGTTTCTCCGCGTCGCCGTTTTCGCGTTATTATTTGGCGTGACTTCTCGTGTTTGTGCACAGGAAGCTTTGAGCGACGCTTTGCCACCATCGAGCGACGCGAAGCCCGGACAGGCAACGCTGGAAAGCGCATGGCTGGATTTGCGTCAAAACACGTCTCCCAATTCGGGCACCCAAAACGCACCGGGCTGGGTGGAGGCAGTCACATTGTTGCCCGCACAATCGACAGGCGGTTCAAAGAGCGTCTTTCGTATCCGGGTGACGCCGCCGAGCACAAATTATCAGGTTCTCTTTTTCCGGCTGTTCTTCGATGACAAGCCAGGTCAGCAGCCGGAGTTGATCGCGTGGGATGAATCCGGCACCCACGTGTTGCGCTCAGGCGCACTTGGTTCCGGAGTTAACCTGCCAAGCTCGGATTCGGTGATGATTCCAATGACGGGTGCTTCGTCCATCGATATCGAAGTTGCGGGAGACGGTAAAACAGTTCGGGCAGCCTATCTCGATTGGATGACGAGCAGTAATGTGGTTCATCCTCTGAACGCTGACCGTCGTGACGTGATCCCCGAACCTTTTTCTTCGATGCCGCCGCTGCATTCGCCCAATGAGGATGAAGAGCACTTTGGAACGGTCACCGCAACACTTGCCGCAGAGCCAATCCGAATCAGCGCCAACGTTGAAGAAAGCGCCGCTTTCCAGTTTGGCATTGAGACCCAACCTCTCGCAGCGTTGCTTACTTTCGAAATCGCGAATCCGCGGATTGATGCCGCGCCGGAGATTTATCTTAATGGCCAGAACATTGGGCCGGTTTCTTTATTATTGCCGGACCTGGCCGACCCGGGTTACCGCGGCGAAATGCAGTCGCTCGCAAGGCAAATGCATTTTCAATATACCGGCTGGCTGCGTGCGCAAAAAATTGTGCCGATCACGAACCTGAAAGTCGGCGCAAACGATCTGATCATCGTTAATAGGACTGGCAGCGGGCCTTCCGCGATCCGTGCCACGCAGGTCCAATTAAAATATCTTTGGGATAAATCGGATTATTTGCTGCAAACCGGCTACTAGAAAATTCTCGATACACGGCTAGTGTAAGGGCGACGCTGTAAGGGTTCCTGCGGCTCGGGATAATAATGAAAAATAATCAACAGGGCTTTACGCTTCTTGAGATCATGCTCGTGGTAACGATCATTGCGCTCTTGCTTGGCACGGCGATCTACAAGCTAGCGGGCAACGTGGAATATTCACGTCATGTTCGAGTTGCAGCTGACATTCAAGGGATCAACACGCAGCTTAAACTCTACGAGAGCATGAACGGTTTTTATCCAACGACCGAACAAGGTTTGCAGGCGCTCGTTACTCAGCCAGACACCGATCCGAGGCCGACGCGTTGGTATCAACTGTATAAGGAGGCGCCAAAAGATCCCTGGCAGAATGATTACATATACCGTAATCCGGGCCTCAAAAATCCAAACGGTTATGACCTGTTTTCGGCAGGACCCGATCGGAAACCAGACACAGCAGATGACGATTTGGGCGGCGATTAAATCCAATCGCGACTGATCAAATTCTACTGTTCCACCTGTGGCAGTTGGGGATTTGGCGTGGGTACTGGCACAGCCTTTGGATTTCGCTGAATCGTTCCACGCAAATGAGGTCGAGGCGCCTTCCGTGGAACTGACGGCGTTAGTAAGGGAGAAGGCACGAAGGGTGCAGCCGCTACGGGTGCGCTAGGCGGGGCTGGAACAGGCGGCGCATTCGGCGCGGGCTGCGACAGCAGCGCCTCGTTGAAAGTGATGCTCGCAAATTTTCCGTCCTTGCTAATCGTCACTTTTGTCGCGCCCACGCGGTCTGACCATTCTATGCTGGCGATGCTATAGCCGTCCACCGGCTGCTTCGTGCTAAGATATTTTTTGAAATTTTGGTCGGAACTCGAAGCAATTGTAACCATATCCCCTTCCGGCGACCGCGCGGCATTAGCCACATAAAGGTCCTTCGCAAAATCGGGGGTTGCAGAGGGCAACGCAACCGCAGTGGCGATTGCGAATGGCGAGTGATCCACCATCGCTGAGTAGCGGTTGAAATTAAAACGCGGCGGAAGCACGTTGTCCGCCCGGCCTGTGATGGCGCCGGGTACGGCGAAGATCGACATAAGCATGAGGAGATATTTCATAATTATTATTTCGCCCGCTGTGCAGGCGCAAACCAGCGCGCGATTTTAAACTTACCACGCATCATGGTTGGATCACTGCTATCGATTGCCAGATTAACGCTTTCAAATACAACAAAGGCATCCGGTTGTTGCACGTCGTAGAGAAAATGCACCAGGGGCGGCCACGGGCTTTTAGTTTCAATTGAAGCGAAAACCGTCTGATGATGTGGCGTCGTTTCGCCGGAGCCGATCGCGGGGCTCTGAATCAAAACATTATATTTACTGGCCACTTGTTTCAATTGATCGAGCAGGGCAGAGGCTTCCGCAGGATTCTTGAGCGTTGGTTGATGCTGCTGAATCCACTGGTCACGTTTCAACCAGAGGTCCCGCTCTTTTATGTAAATGACCTGTTCGGCACGCGCCGCTTTGCGCGCGGTTAGGTCATTACGCGCGCGCCCCAACGCGCCAAAGAGCCAGCTCAAAATCACAAGGTTGAGCAGCGCGAACGTTGCGCCGGCGACAATCCAGGCAAGCAGGCGCTCGCGCGGATTCATCCGTTCGTACCATGCCGGGATCATCGCGGTCTGCCCTCCAATCGAAACTGCGCATGGTCATTCGCCAAAATTCGGGGGGCAGCCATGTCGAATTGAAACATTCGCAGCTCTGGATTCTTCTTTATTTTATCGATGAATTGATAAGCGAGCGCAGCGGTACTGGCCTCTCCATCTACTGAGATCTGCCGTGCGGATTGATTGTAGGCCGTAATCCGCACGTCTGCGGAAGGCAAACTTTCAAAAAGATGCAGCAAGATCTCAACCGGGTAATAATGCGAGTCAACCGCCGGTGCGAGCGCCTTCCAGTTCGCGTCTGTAGCTCGAACAAACTCCGTTTGCGGCCCATCGTGGGCGATGCGCCGGTCAAGCCGTCCAACTTCCACACGCATATAAGTCAGGTACGCCAGCAAGACGATGAGAATCCCAGCGTAAGCGCCTCCTGCCCACATGAGTCGCTTCCGCCATTCCACTTGCCTGGCTAATTGTGAGCGGCGATGGCGCCAGCTTTCTGGCAGAAGGTTTAATTTGACGCGTGCCGGTGGTAGCTCAATGCCGACAATCTCGGTTGGGCTCTCCAGAATGCCTTGGACAGTATCACGCAGTTGATAACAGCTTTCGTCCAGCAACACGTTTGGAAAAGGCGTGTTAATTCCCTCCAACTCTGCGCTCAATGCTAACTGCGGCAATTCCAATCGAAGGTGCTCTACCTGCTGACTTTCAAGCGCACGAGTAAGGCTAATTTTGCCGTTCTCAGTCACAGCTGACACAAGCGCTTCGCCTTCGGGATAAATCAGCAGTGCATTTCCATGTGGCGCGTAAGTACTTGCCCGCTGCGCGGCATAAACCGTGACTTGTCGCGGAATGTAACCGCGCTCCAACAGTGGTGCGGCAATCTCGGCCAGTTGTTGGTTTCGTACCGCCACCGCGGAAATTACACTACCACTTTCGGACTGCTCAATTACTTCGAAATCGGTTGTTACTTCGTCCGCCGAGAATGGCAACGCCTTTTCGATTTGGATCCGAATCATCTCGGGAAATTCTGCTGGATCGACAGTCGGCAAACGAAATCGCTGCGCGAGCACAGCCGTAATCGGTAACCCAAGCACAAGATCGTCCGTGGCCGTAAGCAGTGGCACGGCTTCATCCAAATTGCGGAGCATACGCACACCCCAGGCACCGTTGCGTTCGGCTGAGCGCAGAAAATTCCAGCCATGCGCGGTCGGAACTATGAAGACGGATGTCGATTTGACTTCGATATCAAAGCTCCTTCCAAACGATCACTTGAGGAATATTGCCAGATTTACGCACTACCATCTTCACAGTCCGCGCAATATTGCCTGACTTTCCGACGCTCAGAATACGCATTACTTGGTCGTTGAATCCAACCAGGGCAGCAAGTTGCTGAAATTGTTCCGGGGAAAGGCCAAGAGCGTATTGAACGTCAGCCAGATTCGTGAATTGGGCATCATCGGCGGTTCCATCGATTCCGTCCGGACCGCGCCGTAGTTGCAAAAATCGATCTACAAAATCATCTCTCATTCCAGGGAGCGCGCGCAACACATCGCGCGAGGCCCAGGCGACGTCAATCGGGCCTGAACTGTCGATCGTAAAATCGTCCTCCCAGCCCGGTTGTGAAGTAAATTCACCCCAGCCAAAGATTTTCTTAAGTTCGTCCACTGACGTCAGCGGCGTGTGCGGTGGACGATAATCAGCTGTTTCCGGAGGTGCGTTTAAGTGATGAACTCCTGTATTTGGGTCCACCCAATCGAGCAGAGCATCCATCATCCGGTCGCGCTCATTGAGATCGACTCCTTTAAGCTCAAGATATTTTCGCAGAATTTCGAGACGAATCGGATCCTCGCCGGCAGTGAGCCAGTTTAAGTTCAAACGGCCACCTTCGCCGGTAATGCGAACATCATAACTTCCCCGGGTGCCGAGCGCTCGATGCAGGTTTGGGGAGCTCGGTTTAACGCTTGGATGCAACGCAACCTCCGCGCCCGAAGCCGCCATCGCCTCGGCCGCGAGACCGCGGTTTGCATCGCCGGAAAGCGTGAGCCGAGAATCAATATCGAGAGCCCAGGAAATTACCATCGCGCTGAGTAAAAACAGCGCCCAAAGCGCTAGCATAAGCGCTGCCCCACTGACCAATTTCGTCCGCCGCAACGGATCGAATTTCAAATTTAAGGATGACATCTTCATAAAATCGACATCATTAAAACGGTGTCCGTCTTAGTGGAATAATCGCTTCCCAGGGCTCGGCCGCGTCGGCGCGTCCCACAGTCATCTTCACGAGCCAGGGGAGCCGGGCCGCGTTCGTCCATCGGTCGATCCAACTGTTTAACTGAGGATCGAAGTACTGGATTTGAAGGCTTCTAACGTTCTTAATCAGAGGTATCCATGTCTCCTGCCCGGAATTGTCCTGCGGTACCCGCGAAAAACCGAGGTCGAGCTGATCACTTTTGTTATTTTCGGGTTGTAACCGTAGCGACACCATAAACTGGCCTGGCGCATACCGCGTAAGCAATCCAGAACCAGAACCGCAAATCCATTGGATTTGATCGCGCTGTCGATCGTTCAGCTTGAACGGCGCTCCTGTTATTCCGCCCTGTCCTGACGGCAAGTTCTGCCATTGTGCCTCTAAAAGATCGCGTAAACCGCTATAGTTTGCGTCAGCGGCGTTCGCATCGGCTGAAGCGCGTAGGGCGGTGAGGTTCGATTGGACGAAGCGATAGATCGCGAGTGACATCGTGGCGAGGATCGCCACTGCCAACGTGATCTCCAGAAGCGTAAAGCCGCCTCGGCGGGGAGCGACTCGCGCGCCCAAATTCAAGGCTGCTTTCTGATTAGCGAGCGCGATAAACATAAAAACTAATTTGTTTCGACTGCGTAACGCCACCCTGTGTCCACTGGGCGCTCAAAGTCGCCAGATAAATTCCGCTTAACTGAATATTGCCGGGTTCGATCAAATCAGCGGGCGCGCTTTTCTGAATCAATTTTACGATCCCGTACCCTGTATCGATCTTAAATTCCTTGGCGGTGTCAGGAAGACCTGGAGCGGTCTCAATTTCGGCCATGCGGTTGGATAATATCTGCCGTACCCTCTCTTCTTCCGCATTAAGCATGCTCGCGTTCAAGCAATTCTCCACAGCGCGGCCCAGCGCCAAGACGCCCACCGCGAAAATCATGACCCCGAGAAGCACTTCGTAAAGGGCAAAACCGTTGAAACGATGAAAGGTTGAAGAGTTAGAGTGGCCTGGCTTTCGCCGCTTCAACGCTGCAACGCTTGAACCGTTCAACAAACCAGTTTTTTCCGCGTCATCTAGCCGCATAATTCGTAAGCTCTGGCCGCGCCGTCAACGGCA
>Ga0207693_10004042_pt1 | contig 12467 bp, 6 predicted proteins | sample LARL81metaG_FD_184347 | JGI IMG/M metagenome (GOLD analysis project Ga0207693, IMG submission 184347) | Corn, switchgrass and miscanthus rhizosphere microbial communities from Kellogg Biological Station, Michigan, USA - LAR L8-1 metaG... | ecosystem: Host-associated > Plants > Roots >...
TACGGCCCGAAGTCGCCCAGCCGGTTGCCGATGCCGACGTGGTTGTACACCACGTCGAGCAGGACGGCCAGGCCGCGGTCGTGGCAGGCGTCCACGAAGCGCTTCAGCCCGTCCGGCCCGCCGTACGGCTCGTGCACCGCCCACAGGTTGATCCCGTCGTAGCCCCAGCCGTGCCCGCCGGGAAACGCCGCGACCGGCATCAGCTCCACCGTGTGCACGCCGAGGTCGCGCAGGTGATCGAGCCGCCCGACGGCGGCGTCGAGGGTGCCCTCGGCGGTGAACGTGCCGACGTGCATCTCGTAGATCACCGAGCCGTGCAGCGGGCCGCCGCGCCAGCTGCGGTCGGTCCAGCGGAAGGCCGAGTGGTCGTAGGTGCGGCTCGGGCCCTTGATGCCGAACGGCTGGCGCGGCGAGCGCGGGTCGGGCAGCAGCTCGCCGTCGTCCAGCCGGAATCCGTAGTCGATGCCGGCCGCCACGCCGGGGACGTCGGCACTCCACCACTCGGCGGTGTCGTTCACCCGGCGCATCGGGTAGCGCTGCCCGGCCACCTCGACGTCGACCTGCCCCGCAGCCGGGGCCCACACGCTGAACGTGGTCACAGGACGCTGCCGCCCGCGCGCTCCTCGAGTTCGGACTCCCAGACCCGGTCCGGGACGAGCAGCGCCACCGGGAAGCGCCAGGTCAGCTCGGCCAGCGGCGGTCGCAGGCCGGCGTGCCTGACCCCGGTGAGCACGTCGCGCCAGTGCAGTTCGGGCAGCGGCAGGGCGGTGTCCGCCCAGCCGCCGCGCCGCCGCAGCCCGGCCGGCAGCCGGGTGACGACGGTGACCGCGTAGCCGCCGCGCAGGAACGCGAACGCGTGCTCGGCGGCTGGGCCCTCGCTGGCCAGCGGGGCGTACTCCCCGGTGAACCAGTCCGGGTGGTCGCGCCGCAGCCGCAGTGCGCGCGAGGTGACCAGCAGCTTCTCCGCGTCCAGGCCGGCCGCCTGGTCCGGGGCCGAGTCGAGCGCGTCGAGCAGCCGCCGGCGGCGCTGGTAGTCAACCGGCCTGCGGTTGTCCGGGTCGACCAGGGACAGGCCCGTCAGCTCGCAGCCCTGGTAGACGTCGGCGACCCCGGGCATGGTGAGCTGTACCAGCTTCGCGCCGAGGGTGTTCACCCGGGCGTCCGGCGCGATCCTGGCCACGAAGCTGGCGATGGCGACGGTCAGCTCCGGGTCGCCGAGCACGGCGCTGGCCAGGCCGAGCACGGCGGATTCGTAGCCCGGGCGGCGCACGGTCCAGGACGTCCGCGTCTTGGCCTCGTGCATCGCCTTGCCGAGGTACTCGCCCAGGCGTTCGGGGCCGATCAGCCAGGCCCCGACCAGGGTCTGCCACATCAGGTACTCCAGGTCGGGCTCGGGGGCCCGCTCGGTCGCCTCGGCCGCCGCCCCGTCGGTCAGCCACCGGGCCAGGCCGTGCCACTCGCCCGCCTGATGTCCCCATTCCTGCGGCCACTCGGCCAGCACGGCCAGCCGGGCCCGGACGTCCTCCTGGCGTTTGGTGTCGTGCGTGGACAACGTGGTCAGCGTGGCGGGCCAGCGCCGGGCCAGCCGCCCCGCGCTGGCGTGGAATTCGGCCGGGCTGATCCCGAAGATGTCCGGGTTGCCGCCCACCTCGTTCAGCGCGGCCAGCCGCGACCAGCGGTAGAACGCCGTGTCCTCCACGCCCTTGGCCAGCACCGGCCCGGTGGTCTGGCCGAACCGCACGATCAGCTCGTCCCGCGCGGCCCGCTGGTCCGGGTCGCCGGTGATCTCGCCCAGGCCGAGCACGGCCGCCCGGACCGCGTCCAGGGCGGGATGCAGGTGCTCGTCCAGGTGGTCGCGGGCCGCCGCTGCGGCCGCGGTCACCGCCGCCGCCGCGGCGGCGGACGGCGGTTCGCCCGGGGTCACGTAGGCCCGGTACACGCCGAACTCGGCCAGCACGGCGACCAGCACGTCGTGCAGGTCGGCGTCGCTGAAGCCGTCGAGCGCCGGGTAGCCGGCCCGGGCGAACAGGCGGGTCAGGCGGGAAATCTCGGCCGCGAAGGTGCCGTCCGCGATGTCGTGCTTGGCGTCCCGCTCGACTTCGGCGAAGGTTTGCTTCCCGCCGGTGAAGCGGACGTACTCGTCGGTCATCGGGATGTCCCCGGCCGGGTCGGTGAACAGGCCGCCGACCAGGTTCAGCGCGTCGTATCCGGTGGTGCCGGCGCAGGTCCAGTCGGGCAGTTCCTCGCCGTGCGCCAGGATCTTCTCCGCCACCACCCAGGCGTCGCCGGTCTCGGCGGCCAGCCGGGCCAGGTAGCCCCGCGGGTCGGCCAGCCCGTCGGGATGGTCCACCCGCAGCCCGTCGATCAGCCCCTCGCGGACCAGGCGCAGCAGTACCTCGTGAGTGGCGGTGAACACGTCCGGATCCTCGACCCGGACCGCGATGAGCGAGTCGATGTCGAAGAACCGCCGGTAGTTGAGCTGGGTGGACGCGTCGTGCCAGTCGGTGAGCCGGTAGTGCTGCTGGGCCAGCAGCACGCCGAGGGGCAGGTCGGCGACGCCGTCGCGCAGCGGCAGGACATGGTCGAAGTAGCGCAGCACCGGCCCGCGGTGCTCGGCGTTATCCGGGTTCCGCGGGGCGGTGTCGATGATGAGGTCGCCCAGGCACTCCGGCAGCGGCCCGGCCAGGATGGGCAGCAGCAGCTTGCCCTCCTGCGCGTCCCAGTCGATGTCGAACCAGTGCGCGAACTCCGACTGCTGGCCCTGGTAGAGCACCGACCATAGCTGCCGGTTCAGGGTTTCCGGGGTGGGCCGGGCCATATGGTTGGGCACCACGTCGACGACGACGCCGAGCCCGTGCCGGCCGAACTCGGCCGCCATGTCGCGGAACGCGGGTTCCCCGCCGAGGTCCGCCGACACCCGGGAGTGGTCCACCACGTCATACCCGTGTACGGAACCCGGGTTGGCCTGCAGGATCGGCGACAGGTAGGCGTGCGTCACGCCCAGCGTGGCCAGGTAGCCTGCCTGCTCGGCCGCCTGGGCGAACCCGAAGCCGTTCCTGAGCTGCAGCCGGTAGGTGGACACCGGCGGCCGGAGGCCGCCGGGGGACGGGCCGGCGTGCCTGCCTGCGGGCTCAGCCACGGCGCAGCAACTGCACGGAGTGGTTGATCACGGTAATCGCGTCTCCCGGCTTGACGGGGTTCTCGTCTTCAAAGTCCGTCAGGTGGCTCGCGGTGTCCAGCACCTTAGACCACTTGGTCCCGTACCGGCGGGGCGGGATGACGAACTGGAGATCTTCTTCGCTGGCGTTGAACAGCAGCAGGAAGGAGTCGTCCTGGACCCGCTCGCCGCGCCGGTCCGGCTCGCTGATGGCCCGGCCGTTCAGGAAGACGGTCAGCGACTTGGCGAACCCCGCGTCCCAGTCGTCGCCGGTCATCTCCTCGCCGGCCAGGGTAAACCAGGCGATGTCGCCGAGCCGGTTGCGCCCGCCGCGGAGCGGCTGGCCGCGGAAGAACCGGCGGCGGCGGAACACCGCGTGCTCGCTCCGGAGCTTGATCAGCGTCCGGACGTAGTCGTACAGCGCCTGGTCGTCCTCGGCGCGGACGGCCCAGTCGACCCAGGAGATCTCGTTGTCCTGGCAGTAGGCGTTGTTGTTGCCGCGCTGGGTGCGGCCCATCTCGTCGCCCGCCAGCAGCATCGGCACGCCCTGCGAGAGCAGCAGGGTGGCCAGGAAGTTGCGCTTCTGCCGGGCCCGCAGCGCGAGCACGGCCTTGTCGTCGGTGGGGCCTTCGACGCCGCAGTTCCATGACCGGTTGTCGTCGGTCCCGTCCCGGTTGCCTTCGCCGTTGGCCTCGTTGTGCTTCTCGTTGTAGGAGACCAGGTCGGCCAGGGTGAACCCGTCGTGGCAGGTGACGAAGTTGACCGAGGCGACCGGGCGCCTGCTGTCCTGCTGGTACAGGTCGCTGGACCCGGTGAGCCGGGAGGCGAACTCGGGCAGGGTGGCGGGCTGGCCGCGCCAGTAGTCGCGGATCGTGTCCCGGTACTTGCCGTTCCACTCGGTCCACAGCGGCGGGAAGTTGCCCACCTGGTAGCCGCCGTCGCCCACGTCCCACGGCTCGGCGATCAGCTTCACCTGGGATACCACCGGGTCCTGCTGGACCAGGTCGAAAAACGCGGACAGCCGGTCCACCTCATAAAACTGCCGGGCCAGGGTGGCGGCCAGGTCGAACCGGAAGCCGTCCACGTGCATGTCAAGGACCCAGTACCGCAGCGAGTCCATGATCATCTGGAGCACGTGCGGATGCCGCATGAGCAGGCTGTTCCCGGTGCCCGTGGTGTCCATGTAGTAGCGCCGGTCGTTGTCCACCAGCCGGTAGTAGGCGGCGTTGTCGATGCCGCGGAAGGACAGCGTGGGTCCCAGGTCGTTGCCCTCGGCGGTGTGGTTGTAGACCACGTCGAGGATCACCTCGATGCCTGCCTCGTGCAGGGCGCGGACCATCGTCTTGAACTCCTGCACCTGCTGGCCTCGGACGCCGCTGGCCGCGAAGGCGTTGTGCGGGGCGAAGAAGCCGATGGTGTTGTAGCCCCAGTAGTTGCCGAGGCCCTTGTCCTTCAGGTGGCTGTCGGTGACGAACTGGTGCACCGGCATGAGCTCGACCGCGGTAACGCCGAGCCCCTTCAGGTGCGAGATCACGGCCGGGTGAGCCAGCCCCAGGTAGGTGCCGCGCTGCTCGTCCGGGATGACCGGGTGCTCTTTGGTCAGGCCGCGGACGTGCGCCTCGTAGATGACGGTCTCGTGGTACGGGATGCGCGGCGGCCGGTCCAGGTTCCAGTCGAAGTACGGGTTCACCACGACCGAGCGCGGCACGTACGGCGCGGAGTCGGCGTTGTTCCGCCGGTCCGGGTGCCCGAACTGGTAAGAGAACACCGGCTGGCCCCAGCTGACGCCGCCCTCGATGGCCTTGGCGTACGGGTCGAGCAGCAGCTTGTGCGGGTTGCACCGCGGCCCGGAGGCCGGGTCGTACGGGCCGTGTACCCGGTACCCGTACCGCTGGCCCGGGCTGACGCCGGGCAGGTAGCCGTGCCAGACGAACCCGTCTTCCTCGGCCAGGTCGACCCGGCTTTCGCCGCCGTCGTCGTCGAACAGGCAGAGCTCGACCCGGTCGGCAACCTCAGAGAACAGGCCGAAGTTGGTGCCGGCCCCGTCATACGTGGCCCCCAGCGGATAGCTGTCACCCGGCCATACGGCAGTCGCCGCCAAATGTTTCCCATCCCTCGCCCAAAATGCGTTCCGACCCTCTCACACTTTCCCATGTCAGCCGCGGCCATGCGCCCCACTCGCACGCCGCCCGCGCGCTTCGCCCGCGCGCTATGCCGGTAACGCCATGAGGGCCCCGTTCCGGGCGGTCACAACACCAGGCGGCCCGACTTCATTCCGTGGCGCACCGATTCCAGAGGGCGCCGACGGGAGCACCCGCGCGCCGTGGGCCAGGATAGGCCAGGATAGGCCAGGAGCGGCGCCGCGGGCGCCCCGCCGACATTACGGAGAGGCAGGAGATAATTACGTTTACTTCTGCTGCCGGGCCATTCGCACCGGCCTCTTAGAGCACTCTCATCACGATGCGGCCTCGGATATATCGCAGATTGCCGCCCCGCATGTTTTTTCTCGTCCATCCCTGTCCTGCGCGGCCGGCTGGACCGACTTGCCTAAGATTGGACCCGCTGAACTTGCCCAAGTCGCCTCGGCGTGGTTGGCTGCATCCTGTCGCTGGTGGGGGCACAGCAGAGCCATCCTGACCCGCCGGGATACTTCATTGCCTCATTGCCCCAACCAGAATCAGCGGTCTGCGATCAGATCCTGTGATCTCATCCGGAGAGATGCGATGACCTCTACCTCGCAGGACAAAGCGATAAACACAGTAATTCCGGACTTGCGGGATATTCCCCTGGATCGCCTCGCCGAGCTGGGCGCGTCACCTCTCGCGCGCTCCATTGCCCTGTACCGGGAGCGGCTGAAAGAGAACGGCGTGCCGCTGAGCTCGTTCAACGCGAGGATCTAGGAACCACTGGACCCTGCCTGACGAAGGGTCACCCGTGATCAGCACCCACCGACTGCCGGAAACGGCCTTCACCATGCTCGCCACGGGCGAGGGAGGCCAGACCGTGGTCAGCGAGTTGCGGGAAGCACAGCACAGCAAGCACACGATGCTGCTGCTCGCCATAGCGGGAGCGGCCCGCGATGCTGATCCGGCCGACCCGGGTACCGTGGCCTTCCGGGCCGCATACGAGCTGCTGACCCGGGTCCAGGTGCTGGACCCGGGAGCCAGCAGATGGCTGCTCGCCCTGCCGCACCTGGGAAGCTGGGCGCACGACGCCCTGATCCGCCTGGAGCAGGAGTCGGTGCCGGACTTCGCGTACCTGGCCTGCGCGGCGGCCGCCGCCGCGGTGCGCGCGGGCGTCCCGTTCGACCTCGACGTCCCGGTCCGCGACGGCTGCGTCCTGCTGCCGGGCCTGGGCCGCCTGGACGCAGCCGGCCAGCCCGCCTGGATCCGGCTGCGCTGCGACGGCGAGCAGCTGACGGCCGGCGACCGCGTGGCCGTAGCCCGGCTCGCCCTGGGTCCGGACTACGGATCCGGCCAGCCCGCCCCGCACTGGCGAGGGACGCCCGCCGTCCGGGCCGCGGCGGACGGTCTCGCCTGGGACGTCCTGCTGGTGACGGACGACCCCTACCTCGATCGCTACACGCTGCCGATGTCCGCCGGGCTGTCCGCCGGCGAGCTGCGGTGGTGGCGGCAGCGCGTCCAGTCCGCCTGGGAAGTCCTGGTGCGCCATCACCGCTGGGCCGCCGGGCCGATAGCGGACGGGGTCTCGGCCATCGTCCCGCTGACTCCGCAGTCGCAGACCGACCTGATCAGCGCGACCAGCCCGGCCGCGTTCGGGGCCGTAGCGACGTCCTGGCCACCCGACCCGGTGACGATGGCGGAAACACTCGTCCACGAGTTCCAGCACGTCAAGCTGTGCGGGCTGCTGGACATGGTGCCCCTGGCCGAATCCGGCGGGGAGAAGGTCTACGCCCCCTGGCGACAGGATCCCCGCCCGGCCGGCGGTCTCCTCCAGGGGGCGTACGCCCACCTCGGCATCGTACGCTTCTGGGCCGCGCAACGGCATGCCGAAACCGACCCGGATGACGTCCTTCGCGCTCAGGTTCAGTTCGCCCGCTGGGGGCCGACGATCGACAGCGCCGTCGGTGCCTTGCTGCAGACCGGCTGCCTGACGCCCGAGGGCGCCCGGTTCGCCGGCCTGATGCGGGCCCAGGGCGAGGTCCTGGCCGCCCGCCCGGTGCCGCACCGGGCGCAGGAGATAGCCCGGGAAGTTACCCTGGACCACTGGCTGACGTGGCAGATCCGGCACGTGGCCGCCGACCCGGCCGATGTGATGGTGCTGGCCGATGCCTATCGCCGGGGCGAGCCGTTCCCGGTGGCCGGCCGCCCCGCGACCTCGATACAGGAAGACTTCCGCAAGGTCAGCGCGAGCGTGCGGAGCCGGCTGCTGAACATGAGCTACCTGGAGCCCGCACGGTACCGCGAGCTCTGCGCAGACGGGGCTCTTCCGCTGAGCGGCCCCGACCGCCTGCTGCTCAGCCAGGCGACCGAGGCCGCGGTGCAGGGGTACCGCGATCTCATCACCGGGTCAGCCGACCCGCAGCCGGACGCCTGGGTCGGCCTGGCGCTGGCGCTGCACCAGCCCCCGGCGTCGCGGCTCGCGGACGCGTTCGCCGCCTGTCTGCCGGTGATGTTCGATGTCCATTCCTGTCTCGGCGCCGGGTGCGATCCGCTGGACCTGGCGAGCTGGTTCGGGTGACCGGGCACCCGGCCCGGTGGCCGCTGCTGGACCTTGATGTCGCGAACATGCGGGCGGCCGGCTATGAGCCGGTTCCGTTCCAGCAGTTCATCTTGAAGATCCACAGCCGCTGCAACTTGTCCTGTTCGTACTGTTACGTGTACGAAATGGCGGACCAGGCCTGGCGCGAGCTGCCCCGGCTGATGAGCCCGGCGATCACCGAGATGGTGGCTAAGCGCATCGATGAGCATGCCCAGGGCCACCACCTGTCCAGCGTGGATGTCATCCTGCACGGCGGCGAGCCGCTGCTGGCCGGGACACGATGGCTCACCGAGCTGACCGGCCTGCTGCGGGCTCAGATATCGGCCCAGGTGAACATCACCGTCCAGACCAACGGCACCCTGCTGAGCCGGCCCATGCTGGAAACGCTCGCTGAACTCGGCATCCGGGTCGGGGTCAGCCTGGACGGCGACGCCGAAGCCACCGGCCGCCATCGCCTGTACCCCAGCGGTCGCAACAGCTATAACGACGTGGCCGATGGGCTGCATCTCCTCGGCTCGGCTGAGTTCCGCGGGATCTACGGCGGGATCCTGTGCGCCGTCGACGTGAGCAACGACCCGGTCGCCACCTACGAGTCGCTGCTGGAATTCGACCCGCCCGCGCTGGATCTGCTCTTGCCGCATGCGAACTGGGGTTCCCCGCCACCCGGCTCCGGCTACGCGGACTGGCTGATCGCCATCTTCGAGCGCTGGTACTCCGCGCCGGTGCAGGAGACCCGGATCCGCCTGTTCACCGAGCTGATCCAGCTCATCCTGGGCGGTCCGGGCGCGGTGGAGAGCCTCGGCCTGACGCCGGCCACGCTGATCGTGGTAGACACGGACGGCACGATCAAGCAGCTCGACTCGCTGAGCTCGGCGTATCCCGGCGCGGCCGACACCGGGTGGCACGTCCTCACCGGCTCCTTCGACGCCGCGCTCGACCATCCCACCACAGTGGCCAGGCAGATCGGCGCCGACGCCCTGTCCGATCAGTGCCGGGCCTGCCCCGTCATGGAGATCTGCGGCGGGGGCCTGTATCCGCACCGCTACCGCGCTGGCGAGGGATTCCGTAACCCCTCGGTGTACTGCACCGACCTGCAGAGGCTGATCACGCACGTCAGAAAGCAGGTGATCGCCGACCTGAACGGCTTCAGAACGGTTCGATCTCCGCGGTGAGCCGGGTTCCCTGCTGAGCCGCCCGGGCCTCGGGATGCTCCATGGTCAGCGTCTCCTGGTACCGGTCCAGGGCGTCCTCGCGGAGCCGCTTCGCCCGGGAGTCACTTCCGGAGGCAGCCACGTCAATGGCCAGATTCATCATCGCCATCAGCGTGTCCGGATGGCTCACGCCCAGGGTGGTGCGGCAGTTGGCCAGGGTATCCTGGCCGATCCTGATGGCCTCGGCCAGCTCACCGCACGCGGCCAGATCGGTGGCGTAGTTGATGCTGGCCGCCAGCGTGTACGGGTGCTGGTCACCGTAGATGACCACGAGCGCGTCCCGGGCCTGCAGGTCGTACGGGCGTGCCTCCTCAGCTCGGTCGGCCGCGCGCAGCACCGAGGCCAGATTGACCATGGCGGCGTACATGATCTCGACGGGAGATCCCGTGGCGCTGGCCCGGTCACAGATCTCTACGCCCAGATCCTCGGCGATGGCGAGCTCCCCCATCGCCCGCCGGTCGTTGATGAGGTTGGCGGCAGCGCGCAGCGTGTGGGCGTGATCCAGGCCGAGGTAGTCCCGGTAGCGCTGGACCACGTCCTCGCTCCACTGCAGCGCGTCCCAGTGATGACCGGCCTTGCGCAGCGCCGCGGCAAAACCCGTCCGCGCGTTGAGCCAGTCGGGATTCTCCCGGCCTCCGGCGGCCGCGAACGCCGCGACGACCTTGCGGGCGGTGTCGAGTGATTCCTGGTAACGGCCCAGACCGCGCAGATCGATGGCCACCATGTCCTGCGAGTACAGGGTGCGCGGGTCGTTGTCACCCAGGATGTGGCGGCGATCTTCGTAGGTCTGCTGGTCGATGTCCAGGGCTTCGCCGAAACGGCCGAGCCGCCGGTAGTCGGCGGCGATGTTGTTCCGCACGTTGAGCGTGCGTTCGTGATCCGGGCCGAAGGCCTTCCCGAACGTCGGCAGCAGGCTAAGGTCGAGATCGAGCGCCTCGCTGAACTGACCGCGGGTGCGCAGGTCAGCGCCGTAGGCGTTGGCGCACAGCAGGGTGACCTCGTGCTGGCTGCCGTAGTGCCCTTCCAGCACGGGGCGGGTGTCGAGGATAAGACGGCGGGCATCCGCGGCGTGGCCGTCCAGCTGCATCGCGATCGCCACCTCGACCGCCATGGCCAGTGCGTCCAGGTGATCCGGGCCGAGTCGTTCCCGCCAGACCCGCAGCGTTTCCTGGCCGAACCGCATCGCCTCGACGTGTCCGCCACGCAGGTGCAACCGCCGCACCTGGTCGATGATGAGGCGCCGCAGCGCCGGATTTGCCGTGTTGAGGAAATTGCGTTCGGACTCCAGGTGCTGCAGCGACAGGTCGTAGACCCGGTCATTGCTGACCCGGTCGGGGTTGCCCGGGTTGGACTCGGCCAGCAGGATATCCACCGCGGCCCGGTAGGCCAGGAAGGCGTCCGGACGGTTCTGCCGGAGCTGACCTCTGGTTACCGCCTGAACCACCCGGTGCATCTGGATGAGGTCGCGGGCCCCGTCCACCTTGACCAGCGAAAAGCGGTGCATCTGGGTGGCCGCGGCCCGGAACCTGGGCGAAGAGCAGAGGAACTCGCGCAGTCCGGGAGGCTCGCTGACGGCCTGAGCGTGGTTCAGGAACAGCTCGACCGCGATCGGCTCCGGGGAGAAGAACGCGCAGAGGTTGAACAGGTGCTCGGCGTCCGGGCTCAGTCTGGCCGTTGACATTGTCCATGTTGCCGAGACCGACGCCGGGAATTCCGGAAGTTGCTCGCTGAGCAGGCCGTGGGCGTTCTTGTGGAACCGGGTGAGGTACTCATCGACGGTCTCACCGGTCTCGGTCAGGTAGGCCGCGGCGTGCTCCACGGCGATGGGCAGATGCCCTAGGGCCTCGGCCAGCCGCTCCGCCTCACTGTCCCGCCGTTCGTCCTCGTCCGTGGGAAGCCGCCGGTTCGCGCCGAGGGCGGGTACCCGGCGGCGCAGGAAGCTGATCGCCTCATCCCGGGTGAAGGGTGAAACGTCAACGCTGTCCGCTTCTATGTAACCGGGCCAGTTCTGCAACCGCGACGTAATGATGATGTGGCCGCCCGGCGGGCAGGTAGGCAGATATCGCTGCAGTTCGAGCGGCTGGGCCGCGTTGTCGTAGACCAGGAGCCAGGTCGGCCGGCGGCCAGACGACAGGGCTTCCAGGACCGCCGCGATCGTCCGGTCGCGGCCGCTCTCCGTGCTGACCGGCCCTACTCCCAGCCGCTGTCCTAGCCTGACGAGAGCATCCCGGACGCGATCGGTCTGCTCAGCGCGAATCCACCAGATGATCTCGTATTTGTGTCGGTGCAGATGAATATATTCGGTTGCTATTTCGGTTTTACCAACGCCACCCATCCCGGATATGAGCTGGGCCGCCGGATGCGTCCGGTCGCCCCGGGTGAGGTTGGCCCGGAGCGCTTCCAGTTCAGCGATTCGACCGGTGAAGTGCAGATTCCGTTGCGGATTCTCGTTCGACCATATCCGGTCTGCTGAGCCGGGCGCGGCGAGTCCGGGCAGGGCGGTCTGCGACGAGCCGTTGGCCAGTAGACCCGGCTCCGGAGCGACCGGCACCGAGCCGGCGGTGGCTGCCGGGGCGGTCGCTCCCGCGGCATCCGCCGCCTCCTCGGCCTTCCGGGCGGCCAGCCACAGAACCCGGAACTCCTCTATGTCGCCGTGCAGTGCCTCGACGACCAGCTCGAGGAAGCCCCACTTCGGCACCCGCGGACCGCGGAACATGTTGTGCACAGTCGAGGAGCTGATGACGCCGCGCCCGATGTTATTAGCGATTCCGCGCGTCGAGGGCTCGCCCGCCTCCAAGTGGATCTGGTGCAGTCGATCAAAGAGATTGGTGATCGGCCCGGACGAAGTTGGTTCCCGCTTAATAGCCCCCACCGATTGAATCCTCTCAAGGTCCAGCGCCGTCCAAGCCTGTCAAATCTTGTACACATTATCAATGGGCGATTCAGGGACCACTCCCTGTCGACAGCGCTCGCGCCTCGTGCAAAAAAAAGTCCAGGGCGGTCCAGCCTGCCGCAGCGTTGCCCACTTCCGTGTCCCGGGCCTCAGCCGGCCTCATCCTGAAGATGGACCCACTACACCTCCGGGGAGGGAGGATGAGCATCCTGCTTACGGCGATGCCGAGCCTGGACGTGCGGCTGCTCGACGGCCCGGTGTACCGCACGATCGTCGTGCTCGACGTTGAGGAATCGACCCAGCGAGCCAACCCGGACAAGAGGGAACTCCGGCGCAGCCTGTACGGGCTGACCGAACGCGCCCTGCAGGCCGCCGGGATAGTCGACAAGCACCTGGAACCGAAAGCCGACCGCGGCGACGGTGTGATGATCTTGATCCGGCCGCACGACGAGGTGCCGAAGACCCTGGTCCTCGACCGCCTCAT
>Ga0207693_10004046_pt1 | contig 12462 bp, 9 predicted proteins | sample LARL81metaG_FD_184347 | JGI IMG/M metagenome (GOLD analysis project Ga0207693, IMG submission 184347) | Corn, switchgrass and miscanthus rhizosphere microbial communities from Kellogg Biological Station, Michigan, USA - LAR L8-1 metaG... | ecosystem: Host-associated > Plants > Roots >...
CCCTCTTCCCCCAGAAGCAAATAGGGAAGGCCCCGCATGACCAAACAAAAACCCGATCTCCCGCAAGGTACTCTCGACATGTTAATCCTGAAGGCCCTCTCTCTCGGCTCCATGCACGGCTACGGCGTCGGCCTGCGCATCTGCCAGCTCGCCGAAGAAATGCTTACCGTCGAGGAAGGCACGCTCTACCCCGCGCTCTACCGCATCGAGCTGCGTGGCTGGATCAAAAGCGAATGGGGCGTCTCGCAGAACAACCGCCGCGCGCGCTTCTACAGTCTGACGCGCTCGGGCCGCAAGCAATTGGCATTGGAAGAGGCCAAGTGGTCCCATCTTTCGTTGGCGGTCGGCAAGGTCCTCCGCACCGCCTGAAGGAGATTTCCCATGGGCTGGCTCACGAAACTCCGTATGCGCTTGCGGGCGCTTTTTCACAGTGAGGATGTACACCGCGAGATCGCCGAAGAGTGGCAGTTCCACATCGATCGCCGCACTGAAGAAAACATCCGCCGCGGCCTTTCGTCGGAGGAAGCCCGCAGAAGCGCCGAGCAGCATTTTGGAAATAGCGGCTACCTCAAAGACGTGAGCTGGGACCAGCGCGGTGGTGGCTTCTTCGAAATTCTTTGGCAGGATCTGCGTTTCGGGGCACGCCAGCTCGTCAGGCGTCCTGGATTCACCTTTGTTGCGGTGATCTCCCTCGCCTTGGGAATCGGCGCCAACGCCGTCATTTTTAGTTTGGTCAGCACTTGCCTGCTTCGGCCCTTGCCCATCGCTCATCCCGAACAGGTGTTCGCGATTTATCAGGGCCAGCGCAACGATCCTTCCTACTCGCAATCGATGTCCTATCCCAATTACAAAGATCTCCGCGACCGTAACCAGGTTTTGTCCGCCATGGCCGTCTACCGCTTTGCTCCCATGAGCCTCAGCCACAACGGCGCCAACGAACGCGTTTGGGGCTACCTCGTATCCGAGAATTACTTCCATCTGCTTGGTGTTCGTCCCTTCATCGGTCGCACATTTCTCCCCGAGGAAGGCAGCGTTCCCAACGCGCACCCCGTAGCGGTGCTCAGCTATGGCTGCTGGCAGCGCCGTTTTGCCTCCGACCCTGCAATCGTGGGTACTCCGGTCATGATTAATGGGCACCGCTTCGTGGCGGTTGGCGTGGCGCCTGCCAATTTCACCGGGACGGAAAGTGTCTTCACTCCGGAGTTCTGGATTCCCAGCATGATGCAGGAGTGGATCGAGTCGTCAAACGGCATGGAGTCGCGCGGCAATGGCCAGTGGTTGGTGGTTGGCCGCCTGAGACCTGGAATCGCGGCTGCCCAAGCGCAGGCTCAATTGAATACCGTCGCGCAGCAACTGGAAAAGGAGTATCCCGGCAATGATCAAGGAATGGCGCTGCGTCTCACTCCTCCGGGGCTTGTCGATCCCAATTTACGCAGCGCGGTCCTTGCCTTCACCGGCGCTCTGATGTTGACGGTCGTGCTGGTGTTGATGATCGCCTGCTCGAACCTTGCCAGCTTACTTCTCGCGCGTGCCGCTCAGCGCCGCAAGGAAATTGCTGTCCGCATGGCCATCGGCGCCACGCGCTTTCGCTTGACCAGGCAACTGCTGACGGAAAGTCTCATGCTCTCGGTCATTGGTGCAGCGTTCGGTTTGCTCCTTGGTACTTTCCTCATGCGCCTCGCGCAGGCTTCGCTTCCGTCCACCGACTTTGCCTTGAGGCTTGATCTGCGCTTGGATTGGCGCGTCCTATTTTTTGTTACCTCCCTCGCGCTGCTGACGGGCATTGGTTTTGGCCTCGTGCCCGCCGTCTACGCCAGCCGCCCGGATGTCGTCTCAACTTTGAAGGAAGACGCCCTCGGCGGCGGCCGCAAGTCCCGCTTGCGCAGCGTGCTGGTCGTCCTGCAGGTCGCGCTGTCCTTCGTCTTGCTGATCACCGCGGGACTAACCGTAAGAAGTCTGAGCCATACCGAGGGCCTCGGCCCAGGCTTTGATCCCAGCCATGCAGTGACCCTCTCCGTGGACTTGGGCCTTCAGGGCTACGAGGAGCAGAAGGGACAGATTTTCTATCAGCAACTGGCACAGCGCGTTCGAGCATTGCCCGGTGTACAGGCCGCAGGTTTGATCCGAAGCTTGCCGCTGGGGCTGGAAGCAAGTACCACCGGTGTCTACCCTGACGGCCGGCCCGAACCGCAGGCGCAAGACATGCCCTCTGCCTTCTATGAAAGCATCAGCCCCGGATATTTTGCGGCCATGGGAATTCCCTTGCTCGCCGGTCGCGATTTTGCCGACAGCGACACGGACAAATCGCAGGGAGTGGCCATCGTGAATGAAACCCTCGCGCAAAAGTTCTGGCCCGGCGAGAATCCCATCGGAAAGCGCTTGCACTCCGGCAACACCTCGGTGCTTGAGGTGGTCGGGCTCGCAAGAAACGGCAAGTATCAGAGTCTCGGCGAAATTCCGAAGCTCACCATTTACTATCCCCTCCAGCAAGTTTATGCATCCAACGCAGCGCTCGTTGTGCGCACCGACCTCGATGCAAATGCAACCAGCGGCAGTGTCCGCAGCGAAGTCCGCAACCTCGATCCCACTTTGCCCGTTTACGAAGCCAAGACTCTTCGCGAACACATGCGCCTGGCACTTTTTCCGTTGCACGCGGGCGCCGTGGCCGTCGGCAGCTTTGCCTTTCTGGCCATGATCCTCGCGGCCATCGGTATCTACGGCGTCATGGCCTATTCGGTGGTGCAACGCACCCAGGAAATTGGAATTCGCATGGCTCTGGGAGCTCGCGCCATCGACGTTTGGAAAATGGTGCTGCGCCAGGGAATCATTCTCACCGCTGTTGGCATGCTTTGCGGTTTGCTCTTTGCGCTCGGGCTCTCCAGAATTGTCGCCAGTTTGCTCTATGGCGTCAGCGCCACGGATCCTCTTACTTTTCTTCTCATCTCCCTGCTCCTCGCCGCCGTGGCTCTGCTCGCTTCTTTCCTCCCAGCGCGGCGCGCCACCAAAGTTGATCCCGTCATGGCAATCAGGAATCTGTAGTGCCGTTTGGAAGCTTCGATCAGTTAGACGCTGTGCTGTCGCCCGGCTTTTCTGCCACGTAGATATAACGCAACAGGCGCCTTTCACTCGTCAGCGCTTGCACCGTAGAAAGAAATTGCTGTAATCCTTCGTAATTCGCCGGGCTTTCGATGGTCAGCAGCGCCTCTTTTCTCTTCTCCCGCGCGTCTCGCCAGCGCTGCGCTACCAACGCTGCATGTTCGCTTGTGTCCGAGGCGCTCTCCAGCCGGAAACCTGCCTCCCTGATGATTCGTTCGTTCTCCCCGGGTGGACTGAAGATGTAGAAGCCGATCGAACTGCGCGTCGCAATTTCCTGCTGTGAAATCAGCCCGCCGATCACCAGCGCGTCACTGAAGAGCATCCGTCCGCCGGGTTTAAGAACGCGAAAGAGTTCGCGCAGAACGCGCAGGCGTCCGGAAAGATGGCACAGAACGTCGTTCGCAAAAGCCGCGTCAAACGTCGAATCACCAAAGGGCAGCTTCTCGGCGGCATCGCAAATCTCAAACCGCGCTTGCTCCGCCATGGTACGCGCCGCCGCAAGCTGACGCGCGGTCTCGATACCCGGGCCGTTCGTGTCCAGCCCCACGACACGACAACCCACCGTGGCCACAATTTGCAGCGCATACCGCCCGGAACCGCAACCGATTTCGAGCGCATAGGAACTGGGCGTGAGCCGCAACGTCCGAGGTATTTCTTGGGATTCTTCCGAGCTTACCCAGCTTGTCTGCCCGAGATCTTCTCCATAAGTCTCGACGCGTATCTGCCGGTACACTTCGGCATCGTAGTTTGCGTAAGCGTTGTCGTAAAGGTCCACTTTTCCTGCCATCGAAGTTCCTTCCAGTGGACCCCAACGAATCTCAATCGCCGGGGTTCACGAATTTGAACGTCAGCGCCGCCACCGCTCCGCCCACGAAATCGGCCACCAGAAAAATCCAGATGCTCGACCACGCCGAAAGCCCCATGATGCTGATTCCGACCGCGACTGCGGGATTGAACGCGCCGCCAGAAATGTTCCCAACAGCAAACGCACCGGTCATCACCGTCATGCCGATCGCCAGTCCGTAAAACGAATTCCCAGTGGTGCCCTTGGCGGTGGCGGAATTCAGAACAACAAACACCAGCGCAAAGGTAAACAGGAATTCAGCCAGCAGCGCGGCCCCTACTGCGGGTTCGCCCGGAGTCACCGTCACGCCCACCTTAAAAAATTTCACCACGGCCGCCGCCAGCACCGCGCCCACAATCTGAAACGCCATGTACGGCCCCACATCCTTCGTGTCGCACTTACCGCGCATCCAAACGCCCAGCGTTACCGCAGGATTGTAGTGACCGCCCGAAATATGTCCGCCAGCATAAATCATTACCATCAGCGCGGCGCCAATCGCGATCGGCGCCAACGGGCCCGCTCCTTTTTCGATAACCGTGCAACCAATCGTCAAAACCAGGAAGAAGGTTCCAATCAGTTCGACCAGGTATTTGTTCATTGTGTTCTCCGAAGTGTGAGTGGATTCGCGAAGCGGTCGTACGGCTTGTCGCGTTCCAAGGCGGGCCGGAGTTAACAGGAACGTGGCACGTCGCAAAGAGTGGCGGGAGGCGCACGCCTCGCAATCCGGGGGCTACTTTATGCGAACCGGCGCCTGCGTGCCAGCGAAATTTCCGCGAACCGGTCAGTCTCCAGGTGAACAGCAAGCTTCAATAATGATTTAACGAGCGTCGGCGGCCTTCCCTTTGTCCGCCGATTCTCCCACTGGTCCCACAAACACGCCGCCGATCTTATGCGCAAACTCCTCAACGCCATCCAGATTTGCCTCCGCGCCGCGGAAGCCCACATACCCGTCCGGCCGAACAAATATCACGCCGCTCTCGCCAATCAGCTCGTTCAATTCCTCTTTCCCCACCTGCAGGTCGCTGGAATTGAGGAACAGATACTCGGCGCGCGGCAGCAGCGCCTGTTGCCGGAACGGCTCTTGAACATCCAGGCCCACCAGCAGCGCTCGCGCACTGGTCAATGGATCCAGCAGCCTCATCCGCCGCCCTTTCCACACCAGCTCCGGGTTCGGCATGCGATCTCCTGCGCGCCACGACCCGATGCCAAGCAAATCCATCACGATCGGCGAATGCCGATAGTTAATCGCCGTTTCCGACACGAATCCCACAATTTCCTCTTGCACAACCGGAATCTGCGTCGCCATATGCACAAAAGCGTCGCGCAACTTCTCCAGCAAAACGCTCGTGCTAGTGACGGCCCTCAACACGCGCGAGGTGTTGCTTAGTAGCTGCTCGCTCACCTTCCCGCGCTCTTCTTCATAGCTGTCCAGTACACTCTCGTCCGCCCCATTGCACACCGCGGCAATTTTCCACCCCAGGTTTGCGGCGTCTTGGATGCCCGTATTCATTCCTTGCCCTGCCACCGGCGAATGAATGTGCGAGGCGTCGCCCGCCAGGAAAATGTGCCCACACCGCATGTGTTCAGCGCGACGATCGCTCACCCGGAAAGGTGTCATCCAGGATGCTGAGGTCGCCCGCAAGCGTATCCCGGCCCGCTCCATGGGCTCTTGAAAATCAGAAAGCTTCAGTTGTATTTCACGTTCCGGCTTGGCCTGCTCGGAATGCAGCGCCACGATCACACGAAACACTTTTTCCTTTAGCCGGCCGATGAACACCACGTCTCCGTGGTGCAGGTAAATGCGCAGTTCGTCGCCCAGCAGGTCCGGCCCTTCCAATTCCAAATCGCCTAGAAAAAAGTTCAAGCCCACCTTGGCGCCGGAAAACGGAATCTTCAGGCTTTCGCGGACGGCACTGTGCGCTCCATCGCATCCCACCACCCATCCGGCCGTTGTGTTCTCAATTTTGCCGTCCACTCCACGCAGTTGTACCTCAGCCCGGTTGCCCTTCTCCGCAATCGACAGCAGCTCTGTTCCGCGCTCAATTCGCCCTCCCAGCGATTCCAGATGTTCGATCAGCAACGCTTCCGTCTCGTTTTGCGGCAGAAACAAGACAAATGGATAGTGGCCTGGAATTTTGTCGAACGGAAACGAAACAATGGTCCGCCCTTCGCTGATCACCGAAGCATGCTTCAGCGGTCTCCCTCGTCGCAGCGCGGCTTCTGCAATGCCATAGCGTTCGAATTGCTCCAGCGTCCGAGCCTGCACCACCAGAGCCTGCGAATATTGCGCCGCCTCGAGCGATTTTTCCACCAGCCGAAACGGCACTCCCAGCCTCTTTAACTCGATTGCCACGCTGAGGCCCGTAGGTCCAGCTCCCACGATCAACACTTCTTGATCTCGCATTTTCTTGCACTCCTTGGACTGTTAGATGCTCGAGAATGCTGGAACGCCTCACGCCGAAATCGCTTCCACTCGAAACACCAACGGGCTCGCTGTCTTTATGTAGCCCTGGCTTTTATGCCCGCCTGGAGAAACGGCTTACCTTGCGATGCGTCGTTGCGCATTCTTTAGTGGTCGGTAGGCTCCTGATAGCGCCGGTTATCGCTGAGCTTTGGAAACGCTGTTAAGTTGCCGGTCACCTTGACGGGAAAATTTCGCACCGCCGGCACGCCGTCGACTCCATCTACCGTCAAACGAACTGTGAACTGCGCCGCTCGCGTATACGCGTGAGAAACCTTGGAACCGCTTGCGCCAGTACCATCTCCAAAATCCCAGCGATACGATAACCCCGGCGCACCAGCGATTTCGCTTTGCGCCGAGAAGTGAATGATCTCTCCGGCGTTAGCGGCCGCGGGCACCTCGGCCTTAACGGTTGGCGCGGCCGGCGAAACGCTGCTGTCGATCAGCTTGATCACCCTCACCGATTCAGGCGCTTGATTCTCGATGCGCACGGTGCCGTCCGTAACAATTGTCGGCGCATTCTGGTTCAGCACGTCCGACGCCGCGTACGTATGCTCGCCACGCAACCCGAGGTTCGCCAGCTTCAACGTGTGCGAGCGCGGACTCTTCGTCCAATTAAATACCGTCAGGATCGACTGCCGCGGGCTTTCCTGCAAAAAGAAAATGCTGGGCTGCTCGTCCTGGGCTTCGAAGGTCATCAGATCGATAGGTGTAGAAGCCCGTCCAATCTTCGCCATGGCAAGTAGATCGGGGTTCTCAACCAGCGCCAGCCGATCTTTCTGCGAACCCAGCACAACCATGTCGTCGCCAATTTCATACATCCCGCCGGACACCGCCGAAAGCGCAATCGAAGCCTGCGCTGCCGACAATTCAAGTGAAGCCGGCAGCTCGCGCCGAATATCGGGAAACGCTTGCGACGTCGTATTGAACGCATCCGGATCATTTACGAAAAAATTGCGGTGCATGTAAAAGCGCGCGGCGATTCCCGGTGCAGCCTCCTTCGTAGCCTCAAACGCGTGCGCCGTGTCCGTAGAGATGCGCCCCGTTTCAACCAACCCCACCGCGTTCAACATCGGGCTTCCGTCCTTGTCCAGCACCACGTCCTCGCCGACCGTGTCGCGAATAATCTGCAACCCGATGCGTTGCGCTTCCAGCGCCGTGGTATTCGGCCGGTAACGATATCCTTCGATCGCGGTGGTATCCATGAAATCGAGTTTGATGAAACGCACTCCCCATTCCCGCACCAGCGTTTTGTACGTCTGTCGCAGATACTCCTGCGCGCCGGGATTTGTCGTATCCAGCGTGTACAGCACATCCGTTTTCTGGTTCCACACTTGCCGATTGCGGATGGGCTCGCCCTTGGCGTTGTGCACCAGCCAATCCTTGTGGTGCTCGTACACCCAGGCCCGGCTTGTCACTTCGAACGGCCCCGTCCAGATGCCGAACGTCAAGCCGTCCCCGGTAATTCGGTGTCCCACGAAGCGCAGTCCATCGGGAAATTGTGTGGCGTTCGCCGTAGCGTACTCTCCGCGCGCGTACTGATAGCCTTCGTCGATCTGAAAATATTTGTACCCCAGCGCCTTCAGATGCTCGGCTTGCCAATCCGCGTTCGCAAGCGTCTCGCCTTCGTTAATGCCTCCATAGAACGCGGTCCAACTCCACCAACCGATTGGCGTGTCAACGGAAACCCGCGCGTGGTGCAGCCGTCCGATCGCCTCGCCGTAAGCGAGCAGCTGGCCGTGGTAGTCCGGCCCGGCCTCCAGCATCAGCCGCTCGGAATGCATTCCTGTTCCGGGCGCAACGGGAAGACTCAGCTCGATCAGATCTTCTGCTGGGGCATTTTTCATATCGAACTCTTTCTGCACTTCCGTGGTTCCCGTGGAGTCCACACTAAACGATGCAATCTTTGTCTCTGCGCCCGTGCCTGCTGCCTGCAGATGCAGCAGTGTAAGAAACCGGTCAGAACTCAGCGCGCCAAAAAACACACTTTGCTTGCTCTCGCGGTTGTAAATCAGTTGACTGCCCGCACCGCGATGCATCCCGCCCGGCGCTTTTCCCAGGTCATACAGATGAAGCTCCGGCCAGTCTTCACTGAAGCTGTCAGAGAGAATGCGATCGGCCGACGCGTGACCACCCAGATTGACCATTGGATCGCCAGTCGCCTCAACGCTTCGGATCGCTTGCACCGTCAGCTCCCGATTCGTGGTGTTGCGCACTTGTACCTGCACAGCGGCATACGGATGCTGGTCATACACCTGCCCGAAGTAAATCAGCTCAGGTTTCCCCTCGAGTCCGCTGAACGTCACGGTGACCGCATGCCCCGGCCCCAGTTCATCGCTGAACGTAGATTCAGCAACTTGGTGACGAGGATAGTCACTCGAACGCAGCCACTGGTGATCGATCTGCGCCGCCACGCGGCTGTTGAATATCGGTTGACCACCGCGCACCCCCAGTTGATACGACCCGTCTTTCGCATTCACGCTCAGTGACACCTTTTCGTTCGTCAATTGCTGCGCCGCACAAGGCATCGCAACCGTTAGTCCTCCAACAATCGTCACAATTCCCACACCACAAAACAGCCCGCAGCTCTTCGTCGACACGGCGATCGCCTCTCTTCCACTCATCTTCTTCTTGACCGAGGCAATACTACACCGCCAACCCCCGATACGGCGAAGCATGCGTGACATTGACTTCACGGTCCGACGCACCTACAGTGGCGTCGCCAAGAGACAACCACACAAAAGGCGGCGGGCGCCCACATTGATCGAAAAACTGTTTCAGCTCAAACAGAATCGGACCACGGTGCGGCAAGAAGTCTTAGGTGGTGTGACCACGTTCCTCACGATGGCCTACATTGTGGTCGTCAATCCGCAAATTCTGGCGCAAGCGGGCATGCCGCCAGACGGCGTGGTCTTTGCCACCTGCCTTTCCGCGGCCGTCGCGACGCTGGTGATGGGCTTGCATGCGAATTATCCCATTGCGCTGGCCCCGGGAATGTCGTTGAACGCCTATTTCACCTACTCGGTCTGTCTCGGAATGCATGTGCCATGGCCCGTGGCGCTGGGCGCCGTCTTTTTTTCCGGTGTCCTGTTTGTGCTCCTGACCGTCACACGCGTCCGCGAACAGATCGTAAACGGCATCCCGGAAAGCCTGCAGCACGCCACCGCCGGCGGTATCGGAATGTTCATCGCCTTTGTGGGATTGCGCAGCGCGAAACTCGTCGTGGCCAATCCGGCCACGTTTGTAAGCTTGGGCAATTTCGGCAACCGCGAAGTGCAAGCGGCGTGCGTCGGCATTGCACTAATACTGATCCTGATGGTCCGGCGCGTGAATGGAGCGATCCTCCTGGGAATCCTCGGCGCAACATTGTTCGGGATCTTTTGCGGCCTCGCGCACTGGCCAACGGCGTTCATGGCCTTGCCGCACCCGTCAGCCACCTTTCTGAAGCTGGATTTGCGCGCAGCGTTACACCTCGGCCTGATCGAAATCGTCTTCATTTTTCTTTTCGTGGATTTGTTCGACAACGTCGGCACGCTGGTTGGTGTCTGCGAGCAGGGTGGGTTCGTCAAGGACGGCAAAATCCCACGCGTAGGAAAAGTGTTGCTCGCCGATGGAGTCGGCACGATTTTCGGAGCGCTGACCGGAACCTCAACAGTAACGAGTTACATCGAGAGCGCCGCGGGCGTCGCTGCAGGCGCGCGCACCGGTCTAAGCAACGTGGTGGTAGCAGGACTCTTTCTGGCTGCTATGTTTTTCTCTCCGCTGGCGGCTTCCATCCCGGCATTCGCCACCGCCCCGGTATTGATCTTGGTCGGCGCTCTGATGACCCAGTCGATCGCCAAGGTCGCTTGGACAGAGTTCACCGAGGCGTTTCCCGCGTTCGTCACCCTTCTGGCCACGCCTTTAACCTTCAGCATCGCCACAGGATTAAGCTTGGGCGTGATTACCTATACGCTGGCAAAAGTGGCGGCCGGCAAGTGGCGCGAAGTCAGCCTCCTGTTGTGGATCCTCACCGCGCTGTTCATGCTGCGCTACGTTTATCTAGCAGCGGAATGAACGGGTTGCCTCCTTTAAAACCCGACGATCTGCGCCGTGACCGTGAGCTGTTTGCCGCCGCGCTCAAGCACCAACGTTCGTGTCGCGCCCGGCGGCCCATGCAGTGCGTCAATCACCGCGCCAAACGTTGCCGATTTGGTTGCCAGGTCTCCCACCTTGATGAGCTTGTCTCTAACCAAAACTCCATCCATCTGCTTCTTTCCGTTCTTCGTGAAAATGCCGATCACCGTGAAGCTGCCGTCCTGCGCCGGCTGCAGTACAAGCGGAACCTGATCCATGTCGTCCGTCTCGATCGGCGATTGCTGCGACCAGTAGGTTGCTTTGTGTGCATAGTCGACCTCGATGCGGAACGATTTCAGTACATTGCCGCCGATGAAGCCCACCACCGGCTCCGGCGCTTTCTTCGAATACCAATCGAACATCTCCACGTGATCGAACATTTCCGTGTACCCGGCAACCCCCACTTGTTGCAATTGCAAGGAACCGGCGGCAATCAGTGGGACCCTGAGCAGCAATGCGCCGGCTTCTCCCTCTCGCCCATTCATGTTGGCGTGGCCGATCGCTCCGACTCCACGAGACCAGTCGGGATGCGCGTTAATCCAGCCGCTCGCGACGCGTTTAGCAACCCAGGTGTACGCTGACCCATTGTCAATCGTTACCGCATAACTTTGTTTCCCAACTGCAATCTCAATCGAGACAAGACCCGTTTTCGGATTGACGCGGCACGGCACACGCACTCCTTCGTGTTGAACGGTGCCTGGTGCTGCCAGAGTCATCGTTCGCGCTTTATAGTCAAACACCACGTCATAGTTCATCAGCAAGATTGCAGGAAAGTTGGCCTCTACTGTTCCAGCTGCCGATATGATCGATCCGTCTGGAACAGCCTGTGCCGTCAATTTGCCCTCGTCAAAGACGAGGGACGTGCCTGCAATCCGAATTTGCAGCTTCTTGTCCTGGTCCAATTGAAGTTCTTCGGCAAGCAATTCGGTGAACGTCAGGTTTTGATCACCCATATCGACAAACGCGCGCGCCTTGCGAATCGTGCCATCGGGCTTCACGAAAACGAGTTCCACAAAAACCCTATTGTGGTCGAGAACAAAGGGAACTGTGATTGCTTTCTGCCGATCTGCAACATCGTAGTCGCTTGAGCTCGAGGGTGGCCCAGCCTTCGCCGGTTTTGCGAAGGGTGGGTTGCTACGCTCAGACGCCATACCTGTGTACGCAATGATTCCCGGCATAGCCAGAATCAACGACAGCACTGCGCAAGTTGTTCTAGCCATCATCGCCATGTCTCCACATCGACACAGTTCATAACGAACTCACAGATGATGTAACCCTGGCAGTTGGTTGCCCTCAGCGCAGCTTCAGGCAGGAGTGAGGCCAGCTTCTTGCGCTTCCTTGATGGCGCGCGTCCCGTCGCGTTCCCCGAAGCCGATGCCAACCTTCTTCAGAAACGCTGTGGGCGGCTCGCCACCCGCGAAAATCCACACAAAATCATTGGCAATCGTTTGCTTCGCGCCATTCACATCCATGATCACCGAATCGGCCAGTATCTCCACAGGATTGGAGTTGAACAGCGCCTGCAGTTTGCTCTTACGAATGAACTCCTCAATTCGCTGCTTGTTGCGATCCTTGATCCGCGCAAAAGCCGCTTGCCGGCACGAAATAGTGACGCTGTTAACCGCCTGGCCGGCCACGCCCATGGCCGCTTTCACCGCGGAGTCGCCGCCGCCCACGATCAAAATCTTTTTATTCACGCAGTGATCGGCTTCCATTTAACAGAGTTACGCAGTGTGGCGAAAGCTGTACGGGAGACCAGATAAAGGATGGGAGAAACGAACTGGACGCGGAGCTGATAAGAGATGCAGGAGGATTTGGCGAACCTTTGCCTTTGCCATGATTCGTATGGTGCCCGAAAGAGGACTCGAACCTCCACTCCCTTGCGAGAACCAGGTCCTGAACCTGGCGCGTCTGCCAGTTCCGCCATTCGGGCACTGTTTTGATT
>Ga0207693_10004048_pt1 | contig 12455 bp, 11 predicted proteins | sample LARL81metaG_FD_184347 | JGI IMG/M metagenome (GOLD analysis project Ga0207693, IMG submission 184347) | Corn, switchgrass and miscanthus rhizosphere microbial communities from Kellogg Biological Station, Michigan, USA - LAR L8-1 metaG... | ecosystem: Host-associated > Plants > Roots >...
GCTCCGGAACTTGGTTCAGCGGAGCTGAACCAAGTTCCAGGGTCTAGTCGAACAGCATCGCCGCCTGATCCACCGCCCGCCGCAGCGCGATCGCGCGGTTGACCGCGTTCGTCACCGCCCGGAGGGATGCCGTGACGATGCTCGGGTGGATGCCGACGCCCCAGACCGGGTCGTCGTCGACGTCCGCCTCGATGTAGGCGGCGGCGGTCGCGTCGGCGGCGGCGGCCATGGCGTGTTCGTGGTAGTCGCGGATCGCGACCCGGATGCCGAAGCTCCGCTCGAAAGCATCGACGAGCGCCGCGATCGGGCCGTTCCCCGCACCCTCGATCGTCTGCGCCACACCGTCGACCTGGAGCTCCGCCGTGATGCGGTCCTCCGCGTCGCTCGAGTGCGTGTAGGCGCCCAGCGCGTACGGCGCCGTGTGCGAGAGGTAGTGCTCGTGGAATGCCTCGAGCAGCTCGTTCGCCGTCAGCTCGTCGCCGCGCAGGTCGGTGATCGCCTGCACCTTCTGCGCGAAGTCGACCTGGAGGCCGCGAGGCAGCTCGAGGCTGTGCTCGGTCTCCATCAGGTACGCGACGCCGCCCTTGCCCGATTGCGAGTTGACGCGGATGATCGCCTCGTAGCTCCGCCCGAGGTCGTTCGGGTCGATCGGCAGGTACGGGACGTCCCACTGCTCGGACGTTGCCCGCTGCTGGGCGTACATGCCCTTCTTGATCGCGTCCTGGTGCGAGCCCGAGAACGAGGTGTAGACCAGCTCGCCGACCCACGGATGACGCGGATGGATCGGCAGCTCGTTGCACTCCTCGACGATGCGCCTCGCCTCGTCGAGCTGCGACAGGTCGAGCTGCGGATCGACGCCCTGGGTGAGCAGGTTCAGGGCGATCGTGACCAGGTCGACGTTGCCGGTGCGCTCGCCGTTCCCGAACAGCGTCCCCTCGACGCGGTCGGCGCCGGCCATCAGGCCCAGCTCCGCGGTGGCGACCGCCGTGCCGCGGTCGTTGTGCGGGTGGACGCTCAGCACGATCTGGTCGCGCGCCGAGACCTTCCGCTGGAACCACTCGATTCGGTCCGCGTACACGTTCGGCGGGAACGCTTCGACGGTCGTCGGCAGGTTGACGATCATCGGTGCGTCGATGGTCGGGCCCCACGTCGCCATCACCGCCTCGCAGATCTCGAGCGCGAACTCGATCTCCGTGCCGTGGAAGCTCTCCGGCGAGTACTCGAAGACGATCTCCGTCTCGGTCTCGCGAGCGAGGTCGCGGCAGAGCTCTGTCGCGCGGACGGCCAGGTCGACGACCCCCGCCTCGTCGAGCCGGAAGACCACCCGCCGCTGGGTGGTCGACGTCGAGTTGTAGAGGTGGACGATCGCCCGGCGGGCGCCCTCGAGCGCCTCGAATGTCCGCTCGATCAGCTCGGGCCTCGCCTGGGTCAGGACGGCGATGGTCGTGTCGGCCGGGACGAGCTCCTCCTCGACGAGCCTGCGCACGAACTCGAAGTCGGTCTGGGACGCGGCCGGGAACCCGACCTCGATCTCCTTGACGCCGAGGTGGACGAGCAGGTCGAACATCCGCTGCTTGCGGGCGGAGTCCATCGGCTTGACGAGTGCCTGGTTCCCGTCGCGCAGGTCGGTCGAGCACCAGGTCGGAGCCCGGTCGACCACGCGGTCGGGCCAGGTGCGGTCGGGTAGGTCGACGGTCGGATAGGGGCGGTATTTCCAGTACGGCATCGGCACGGCGTCATTCCTCCTGTGGGCGGACTTCTCCCTTTGTGCGGGAGCGCGAGACGGGTATGTCGTGCGAACGCCTCCCCTAGCGGGGAAGGAGGAGGGCAATCGTGAGCAGGCCGGTGTCGGCCGCGGTCGTGAAAAGACGATTGTCCGTGCTCATCGCTTCGAAAAGCATAGTGACCCTTGACGGCCCTGGCAACAAGCTTGACTTCTCATCGATCGAACGGCACACTCAGGCGACGATGACTCGCCAGGCCCGTGCGCTCGAGCTTCCCACGCCACTCGCGTTGCGGCTGCTCGCGCTCGGCTTCGTCGTTCTTTCGATCATCGTCATTCTCCCCCGCTAGGGGGAGATCGCGCTCACGCGGCCAGAGACGCCGCACACGTCGACCGAAGTACAGGAGTAGTGCGCCGTGAGTGCGATAACGATGGAGGTTTCAGCAACATGACAAAGAGAGTCGCCTGTCTGGCGGGGGACGGAGCCGGGCCCGAGCTGATGGCGGCCGCGACGCGCGCCCTCGACCGCGTCGCGGCGTTGCACCATTTCGATCTCGACGACGAGCATCTGCCGTTCGCGGGCGAGGCCGTGACACGGTCCGGCCATCCCCTACCCGCCTCGACGCGGGCCGGCTACCGCGATGCCGACGCGATCCTGGTCGCGTCACCGCACGAGCCCGCGTTTGCCGGCGTGAAGGCCGACCTGCATCTGGCCTGGCGCGTGGCGCGCGTCCATGTCGGCCCGACCCACGACCTCGTCGTCGCCGGTCCGGTCGATGAGTGGGCGAACGCGACGGCGATCGGGCGCGCGTTCGCGTGCGCGGCATCGCGGCGCGGGCGCATCCTGTGCGTCGGAACCTCGTCCTCCTGGCGCGAGGCGGTCGCCGCCGAGCGGACAGCGTGGGACGGGCTCGACGTCGAGGAGGCCGCGCTCGGCGAGACGCTCGTCCGGCTCCGGGACGAGCCCGAGTCGCTGGACGTCGTCGTCACCGAGGCGCACCTCGTCGATGCGATCGTCGACGCCGCGGCCGCGTTCGCAGGGTCGCACGCGTCGCTGGCGGAGGCCTGGCTGCCCGATCAGGGCCCCGGGGTCTTCGCGCCCGGCCGGAGCGCGAGAGACGATGACGCCGGCTTCGGAGTCGTCGATCCGACCGCGATGCTTCTCGCCACCTCGCTGATGCTGGCCGAGGGGCTCGAGCGTCGCGCGGCGTCGCGCACGCTGGAGCGCGCCGTCGGCGCCGCGGTGGCACGGAACCGCGGCGGCAACGACACCCGCGCGTTCACCGATGCGGTCATCGAGCTGTTGCCGCAATCTCGCACCGACGTCGAGCACTTCGACGAGGTGTGGCGTTGACCAGAGGCTCACGCATGCTCGGCTCGGATGCGATCCTGCGCTCGCTCGAGCACGAGGGCGTGGACGTCGCCTTCGGGATTCCGGGCGGGGCGATCCTGCCGACCTACGACGCCATCGCGCGCGGCACGAGCGTGCGCCATGTGCTTGCCCGACACGAGCAGGGCGCCGGGCACATGGCGGAAGGCTATGCGCGCGCGTCAGGCAAGGTCGGCGTTGCGATCGCCACGTCCGGGCCCGGGGCGACCAACCTCGTCACGGCAATCGCCGATGCGTGGATGGACTCGACGCCGCTCGTCTGCATCACCGGCCAGGTGCGCTCGAACCTGATCGGCACCGACGCCTTCCAGGAGGTTGACATCACCGGCATCACGATGCCGATCGTCAAGCACTCCTGGCTCGTGCAGGACGTGGAGGAGCTGCCGTCCGTGATGAAGGCCGCGTTCCACGTCGCCCGCACGGGCCGTCAGGGCCCGGTCCTCGTCGACGTCGCGAAGGACGTCCAGGAGGCGGAGATCGACTTCGCATACCCGGACGATGTCGACCTGCCCGGCTGGAAACCGCCGCGCAAGGTGCACCCGCGGCAGGTGCGCGAGGCTGCGCTCGCGATCGCCGCTGCACAGCGGCCGATCGTGTATGCGGGCGGGGGCGTGCTCAACGCCGAGGCGTGCGCCGAGCTGCGCGAGCTGGTGGACGCCGCCCGCCTGCCGGCCGTCGTGACGCTGATGGGGAAGGGCTGTCTGCCCGACTCGCACCCGCTCAACTACGGGCCACCCGGGATGCACGGCTCGAAGTACGCGAACTGGGCGCTGAACAAGGCCGACCTCGTGATCGCGGTCGGCACCCGCTTCGACGACCGCGTCACCGGCAAGGTCTCGGCGTTCGCGCCGGGCGCGAAGGTGATCCACTTCGACATCGACGCCGCCGAGGTGGGGAAGATCCGGCACGCCGACATCCCCGTCGTCGGCCCGCTGAAGCTCGCGCTCGCGCAGCTCACGGCGGAGCTGCGGTCGTTGGCGGCCGAGCACCCGCAGGTTCACGGGCCGTGGCTGCGCCAGGTCGAGGACTGGCGTGAGCAGTTCCCGTTCCGCTATGCGAAGCAGGACGGCATCCTGAAGCCGCAGACCGCGGTCGAGATGCTGCGCGACCTCAGTGCCGGCCTCGAAGAGGACGTCGTCTGGACGACCGGCGTCGGACAGCACCAGATGTGGGCGATGCAGTACCTCGTCTGCGACAAGCCGCGGTCGTTCATCACCTCCGGCGGGCTCGGGACGATGGGCTACGGCGTTCCGGCCGCGGTCGGGGTCAAGGCTGCCCGTCCGGACGCGACCGTCGTCTGTATCGACGGCGACGGCTGCTTCCAGATGACGTGCCAGGAGCTCGCCACGGCTGCGCTCGAGCGGCTGCCCATCATCACCGTCGTGATCAACAACGGCTGGCTCGGGATGGTGCGGCAGTGGCAGGAGATGTTCTACGACGAGCGCTTCGGCCAGACGCACCTGACGCACGCAGTCCCGGACTATGCGCAGCTTGCCGAGGCGTACGGCTGCGCGGGCTTCACCGCCGAGACAGAGGGGGAGCTCGAGGCCGCGCTGGCCGGCGCGTTCGGCGCCGGCCGGAGCGCGGTCGTCGACGTACGCTGCGACCCGGAGGAGAAGTGCTTCCCGATGGTCCCGGCGGGCGCGGCTGCCGTGGACATCCTCGAGGCGCCCGAGCCCGAGACGGAGTTTGTCGGATGAGCACGCACACGATCAGCGTGCGGCTCGAGAACAAGCCCGGCGCGCTGGCGCGCGTGTCGCAGCTCTTCTCGCGGCGCGGCTACAACATCCAGAGCCTTGCGGTCGGGCCGACCGAGCGCTCCGACATCTCCCGGCTCACGCTGCGGGTCGACTGCAGCGAGCACTCGCTCGAGCAGATCGAGAAGCAGATGCACAAGCTCGTCAACGTGCTCAGGGTCACCGAGCTCAGGCCGGACGACTCGCTCGAGCGCGAGCTCGCACTCATCACCGTCGCCGTCGCGCCCGACAAGCGGGCCGACCTCGTCGCGCTGAGCCAGGTGGCGGGCGCAGTCGTCGCGGACATCGGCCGTGACGCGATCACCTTCGAAGTCGTCGGGCGCCCCGACCAGGTCGAGGCGTTCGAGGAGCTCGTTCGTCCCTACGGCGTCCGCGAGCTCGTGCGCACCGGCCGGATCGGCCTGCGGCGCCCGAGCCGGGCCGCCACCCCCTCGGAAAGGAACTGAGAGCAGATGGCAGAGATCGTCAAGACGGGCAACGTCGACCTCCTCTCCGGAAAGGTCGCGGTCCTCGGGTACGGCAGTCAGGGGCACGCGCATGCGCTGAACCTCGCCGACTCGGGCGTCGAGGTCGTCGTCGGCCTCCGCGAGGGCAGCCCTTCGTGGGGCGCGGCGGAAGAGGCGGGCCTGACCGTCCAGCCCGTGCCCGAGGCCGTCAGGGACGCGCAGCTCGTCGCGGTGCTCGTTCCGGACGGCGCGCAGCCGTCGCTCTACGAGGAGGAGATCGCGCCGAACCTCGCGCCCGGCGCGGCGCTCCTGTTCGCGCACGGCTTCAACGTCCACTACGGCCGCATCGACCCGCCCGAGGGCCACGACGTGATCATGGTCGCGCCGAAAGGGCCGGGGCACGTCGTGCGCCGTCTCTACACCGAGGGGTACGGCACGCCGGCGGTGATCGCGGTCGCGCAGGATGCCTCGGGCCGTGCGCTCGACGTCGCGTTCGCCTACGGCGCAGCGATCGGCGCCGCCCGCGCGGGCATGGTCGAGACCTCCTTCGCCGAGGAGACCGAGACCGACCTGTTCGGCGAGCAGACCGTCCTGTGCGGCGGCGTCACGCAGCTGATCCAGCTCGGCTTCGAGACGCTCGTCGAGGCCGGGTATCAGCCCGAGGTTGCGTACTACGAGTGCCTGCACGAGCTGAAGCTGATCACCGACCTGATCTGGGAGGGCGGGATCGAGCGCATGCACTACTCGATCTCCGACACCGCCGAGTACGGGTCGCACGAAGTTGGGCCGAAGGTGATCGACGAGCACGTACGTGAGAACATGCGCGCGGTGCTCGCACGGATCCAGGACGGCACCTTCGCTCGCGAGTGGGTCGCCGAGATGGACCGCGGCCAGCCGGTGCTCGAGGAGCGGCGGCGCGAGCTCGCGGCGAAGCAGATCGAGCAGGTCGGCGCGCGCCTCCGGGCCCTGAACGTCAAGGAGGAGCAGGCACCTGTCGGTTGAGACGAACGTTGCCCTGCTCGGGTACGGGACGGTCGGCGCGGCGGTCGACCGTCTCCTGAAGGAGTCAGCGGACGACATCGAGCGCGCGACCGGGCACCGGGTGCGCGTCGTGAAGGCGCTCGCCCGTGACCTCGGAAAGGAGCGTGCTTCCCGTCCCTCGGACGGTGTGCTCACCGACGACTTCGCGGCTATCGCCGACGACCCGTCGATCGCGGTTGTCGCGGAGGTCATGGGCGGGCTCGAGCCGGCCGGCCCGCACGTGCTCGAGCTCCTCCGCCGCGGGAAGCACGTCGTCTCCGCCAACAAGCAGCTCGTCGCCCGGCGCGGGCCGGAGCTGTTCGCGGCCGCCTCTGAAGGCGGGGTGCAGCTGCGCTTCGAGGCGAGCGTGTGCGGCGCGATACCGGTGATCAAGGTGCTGCGCGAGTCGATGGTCGTGACGAACGTCCACCGCGTCCTCGGCATCGTCAACGGGACCACCAACTTCGTGCTCACGGAGATGGAGCGCGGCAAGAGCTACGACGAGGCGCTGGCCGAGGCCCAGGCGCGCGGCTACGCCGAGGCGGACCCCACGGACGACGTGTCGGGTGCCGATGCAGCGGCCAAGATGGCGATCCTCGCGACCGTCGCCTTCAACTCGCGTGTCGACCTCGCCGACGTCGAGTACTCGGGCATCACCGGCATCGACCCGCTCGACGTGGCCGCCGCGCGCGAGCTCGACATGGTGATCCGGCTCGTCGGGGCAGCGCGGCTCGTCGACGGCCACTACGACGTGCGCGTCCACCCGGCGCTCCTCGACAAGCAGCATCCGCTCGCGAAGGTCGACGGCGCCTTCAACGCGGTGATGCTCCAGGGCGACGCGATCCGCGAGATCACCCTCGAAGGTCCGGGCGCCGGCGGCACCGAGACGGCCTCCGCGGTGATCGCGGACATCACGAGCGTGATCGGCACCATGGGCACCGGTTTCCTGCAGAACGACGCCGCCTGGCGCGAGCTGCCGCGCCTGCCGTCGGGCGACTCCCGCTCGCCGTTCTACTTCAGGCTCTCCATCGAGGACCGTCCCGGCACGCTGGCGCGGGTCGCCGAGGAGCTCGCGGACCGCGAGATCTCGATCGCCCGCCTGCTGCAGCACGCGAACGGCGACGGCGCCGCCCTCCACGTCGTGACGCACGAGGCGCCGCGCGGCGCGCTCGTCGGCGCGCTCGAGGAGCTCGAGCGGCTCCCGGCCGTGCACCGCCGGTCGCACCCGTTGCCAGTGGTGTCGGAGCGCGGCGTGACGGAGCTGGGCTGGACATGAGCCGTAGGCTCGACGGAGGCTCACAAGGAGCGAAGGTGCCGGCTCTGCCGGCACCGGAGCGGGGATGAGCTATGCGACGGCAAGCTGGCTCTCGCTGGGCGAGGGGTCGACGCCGCTCGTGCACGCGCCACGGCTCACGGAGTCGCTGGGCGTCGAGGTGTTCCTGAAGTGCGACGGCCTCAACCCCACCGGCAGCTTCAAGGACCGCGGAATGGCGGTCGCCGTCGAGCGCGCGGCCGCGCGCGGCGCCCGGGCGGTCGTGTGCGCCTCGACCGGCAACACCGCCGCCTCCGCCGCGACGTATGCAGCGCGTGCCGGTCTCGAGGCGGTGGTGCTCACGCCGCAGGGCGCGACCGCGACGGCGAAGCGCGCGCAGGCGCACGCGGCAGGCGCGCGCGTGCTGGAGGTGCGCGGCAGCTTCGACGACGCACTTCGGCTTTGCCGCGAGCTGGCGCAGCACGACGGCTACGTGCTCGTCAACTCGCTCAACCCGGACCGGATCGACGGACAGAAATCGGTGGTCGCCGAGATCCTCGAGCAGCTCGGCCGGGCCCCCGACGCGATCGCGCTTCCCTACGGGGGCGGCGGGAACGTGTCGGCGGTCGCGGCCGGCTGTCTCGAGGCAGGGATCGAGCCGTCGCTGGTCGTCGGGCAAGCGGCGGAGCGCAACACCACTTTCGCGTCGGCGATCCGCATCGGCGAGCCGGCGCACCGCGCGAACGTCGAGGCGATGATCGCCGCGGGCCGCGTCAGGGCGGTAACGCTCAGTGATGATGAATTGAGATCAGCATGGATCAGGCTCGGGCGGGAAGAGGGTGTGTTCTGCGAGCCCGCCTCGGCCGCCGGCGTTGCGGCGCTGACCACGCTGCGGCTCGACGGCGGCACGGCCGTCGCAATCGTCACCGGTCACGGGCTCAAGGACGCGGGCGCCGTCGACGCGTCCGCCGCCCAGGTGGTCGAGCCGTCGCTCGAAGCCGTGCTGGGGCGCTCCGATGAATCGTGCCGTCGCGCCGGCCTCGACCGCGAATCTCGGGCCGGGCTTCGACGCCGCGGCCGCGGCCCTCGACCTCTGGAACGAGCTGTCGGTCGAGGAGGGGACGTTCGCGGTCGAGATCGAGGGCGAAGGCGCCGACGAGCTCCCGCACGACGAGACGCACCTGGCGCTCCGCGCGTTCGCGCTCTTCGCCTCGCCGAAGGGCCACCGCTTCAGCTTCCTCAACCGCATCCCGCTCGAGCGGGGACTGGGCTCGAGCGCGGCCGCGATCGCCGTCGGCCTGCACGCGGGTGCCGCCGCGGCGGGGCGCGCGGTCACGCCGAACGAGCTGCTCGTCCTCGGCACGCAGCTCGAGGGCCACGCCGACAACCTCGCCGCGGTGCTGCTCGGCGGCGTGTGCATGGCCTGGCGCCGCGACGGCAGGCCCTACGCGCAGCGGATCGCGACAGACATGCCGGCCGCGGCCGTGCTCGCGGTGCCGGGCACGCGGACCGGCACGGCGGAGTCGCGAAACGGCCTGCCCTTCACGGTGAAGCACGAGGATGCGGCCGCGACGGCGGGCGCCGCCGCACTGCTCGGTGCGGCGATCGTCGCCGGGGATGCCGACCTTCTGCGCGATGCGTTCAAGGATCGCCTCCACGAGCCGTACCGGCTCGAGGGGGCGCCGCTCCTTCGCGAGCTGCGCGCCCACGCCCCGGCGGGCACCGTCGGCGTGACGCTCTCGGGCTCCGGCCCGTCGGTCGTCGTGTGGGCCGACAAGCGGCGGGTGGCCGAGGTCGCCGCCGCGCTCGAGCATTCCCTCCCCGCCGACACCAGGGTGCTGCCGCTCGGCGTCGCCCCGGAAGGAGCCCACTGCGTATGAGCGTGTACGACCGGACGCACCCCGCCAAGCGACACTCCGCCGCACTGACCGACGGCGTCGACCGCGCGCCCGCGCGCGCGATGCTGAAGGGCGCCGGCTTCACCGACGAAGATCTCGCCCGGCCGCTGATCGGCGTCGCGACGACGTGGATCGAGACGATGCCGTGCAACCTGAACCACCGGGTCCTCGCGCGATACGTCAAGCAGGGGATCCGGCGCGCCGGCGGGACGCCGCTCGAGTTCAACACGATCTCCGTCTCCGACGGCGTCTCGATGGGCACCACCGGTATGCGCGCGTCGCTCGTCTCGCGCGAGGTGATCGCCGATTCGATCGAGCTCGTGGCCCGCGGTCACCTGTTCGACGGGATCGTGTGCATCGTCGGCTGCGACAAGACGATCCCCGCCGCAGTGATGGCGCTCGCGCGACTCGACCTTCCAGGCCTCGTGCTGTACGGCGGCACGATCGCGCCCGGCCGCTACCGCGGCGAGGACGTGACGATCCAGGACGTCTTCGAGGCCGTCGGCGCGCACGCCGCCGGCAAGGTCTCCGACCGCGAGGTGCACGCCCTCGAGAGCGTCGCCTGTCCGGGCGCGGGCGCGTGCGGAGGTCAGTACACCGCGAACACCATGGCGACGGTGCTCGACTTCCTCGGGGTCAGCGCCCCCGGCCTGAACGAGATCCCGGCGACGCATGCAGGAAAGCCCGAGGCCGCCGTGCGGGCGGGCGAGCTGGCGATGAAGCTCGTCACCGAGGACACGCGGCCCTCGAGCATCCTTTCCCGGGAGGCGTTCGAGAACGCGATCGCTGCCGTCGCCGCGACGGGCGGCTCCACCAACGGCGTGTTGCACCTCCTGGCGATCGCCGCGGAGGCAGGCGTCGAGCTTTCGATCGACGACTTCGACTCGATCTCCGCCCGCACCCCGATCGTCGCCGACATCAAGCCGGGTGGCCGCTTCGTCGCCACCGACCTGTTCAACGCCGGCGGCACCGGCCTCGTCGCCCGCGAGCTCGTCAATGCCGGCGTCGTGCATGCGGAGGCGCGCTCGGTCGACGGCCGCACGCTCGGCGAGTTTGCCGCCGGCGTCCGGGAACGGCCGGGCCAGCAGGTCGTCGTCTCGTGGGACACCCCGCTGAAGCCGACCGGTGGCCTCGCGATCCTGCGCGGCAACCTGTCGCCGGACGGGAGCGTGGTGAAGCTCGCCGGCCACGAGCGGCTGTACCACCGCGGGCCGGCGCGCGTGTTCGACTCCGAGGAGGAGTGCTTCGCGGCCGTGAAGGCGCGCGCGATCCAGCCGGGCGACGTGGTCGTGATCCGCTACGAGGGGCCGGCCGGCGGCCCGGGGATGCGCGAGATGCTGCACGTGACCGCGGCCCTCGTCGGCGAAGGGCTCGGCGACGAGGTCGCCCTCGTCACCGACGGCCGCTTCTCCGGCGCGACCCACGGGCTGATGGTCGGCCACGTCGCGCCCGAGGCAGTCCGCGGCGGCCCGATCGCGCTGCTCCGCGACGGAGACACGGTCGTTCTCGACGTCGAGAACCGTCGTCTCGACGTGGAGGTCGACGAGGCGGAGCTCGAGCGGCGGGGCGCCGAGTGGACGCAGCCGGAGCCGCGCTACGCGACCGGGGTCTTCGCGAAGTACGCCGCCTCGGTCGGCTCCGCGGCGGAGGGAGCGCGTACCTAGTGAGCCACCGTTTGCCGCAGCAGCCGGCCGATCGCGCGCGTCGCCTGCCGGATGCGTTGCTCGTTCTCGATCAGCGCGAACCGCACGTGGCCGTCGCCGCCGTCGCCGAAGCCGATCCCCGGGCTCACCGCGACGTTGGCCTCCCGTGCGAGTCTCAGGGCGAGCTCCAGCGAGCCCTGGGCGCGGTACGGCTCCGGGATCGGCGCCCAGACGAACATCGTGCCGAGCGGCGGCTCGACCGGCCAGCCGGCGAGCGCGAGGCCGTCGCAGAGCGCATCCCTCCGGCTGCGGTAGATCTCGCAGACCTCAGCGGGGTACTCGCCTGCCTCCCGGAGCGTGACCGTGGCCGCGATCTGGATCGGCTGGAACGTCCCGTAGTCGAGGTAGGACTTGAGCTTCGCGAGGGCCGCCACCACGTCGGGGTTGCCGAGCACGAAGCCGACGCGCCAGCCCGCCATCGAGAAGGACTTGGTGAGGCTGTAGAGCTCGACCGCGCACTCGTGCGCGCCGTTCGCGGCGAGCACGGACGGCGGCCGGTGGCCGTCGAAGGCGATGTCGGCGTACGCGAAGTCGTGCACGAGGACGAAGCCGCGCTCGCGTGCGAGGTCGACGAGACGCTGCATGTCCTCGGCGGTCACGACGCTGGTCGTCGGGTTGTGCGGGTACGAGATCACCACCGCGCGCGGGCGTCCCGTCAGGACGGCCTCCTCGATCCCGTCGACACCGTCCGTCGCGTAGGCCGTCACGACGTCCGCGCCCGCGAGGCGGGGCGCGACGCGGTGGATCGGGTACGCCGGCGTGGGCACGACGACCGTGTCACCGCGGTCGACCAGCACCCACATCAGGTGCGCCAGCCCTTCTTTCGCGCCGATCGTGTTCACGACCTGCGTGTCCGGGTCGAGTTCGACGCCGAACCTTCGCGCGTAATGCTCGGTGACCGCGCGCCGGAGCTGCTCGATCCCGCGGCTCGCCGAGTAGCGGTGGTTCCGCGGGTTGAGCGCGGCCTCCCGCAGCTTCTCGACCGCGGTGTCGGGCGACGGGATGTCCGGGTTGCCGAAGCCCAGGTCGATCACGTCCCGGGCGTCACGCCGCAGCTCGTCTTCAACGTCCGGCGCGCGCTCGATGCGGAAAACTTTCAGCACGTGCGCATCGTGGTCAGCGGCGGCTTTACGGCGCAACGCATCCGCGAATTCGAACGCGACAAAGTTCCGGTCGATGCATATGCGGTCGGCGGAGCGTTCTTTCTCGGCGCGGGAAGCGGACGAACCGAGTACACGGCGGACGTCGTCGCGCTCGAAACGGACG
>Ga0207693_10004049_pt1 | contig 12454 bp, 14 predicted proteins | sample LARL81metaG_FD_184347 | JGI IMG/M metagenome (GOLD analysis project Ga0207693, IMG submission 184347) | Corn, switchgrass and miscanthus rhizosphere microbial communities from Kellogg Biological Station, Michigan, USA - LAR L8-1 metaG... | ecosystem: Host-associated > Plants > Roots >...
GCCGCCCAACCGAGCGTGCCACATAGGAGCGGAACACCGAGAGCAACGTGGTGATCGTGGACCGCGAAACCTCGACCCGGTTCGAGACGCGAAGTCCCCGGCGAGCGATCGCTGCTGCGTTCCGAGCAGCTGCAGGGCGAACGAGCGACTGTGCAGAATCGCCGCTAGCCTTCCAGAAACGTTGGTCATACTCTGCCGACGCGTCTTCGGAATAGAAGACAGCGGTCGGCTTCCGGGCGAGGACCGGCATCGATTTCGGCCGCTGATGAAGCCACCGCAGCCAGAATCGCTGTCTGTTCAGGCACATTCAGCACTTTCGACTAGACGACCGGCAGCGAGCAGGCCAACGAGGATCAAGGTGATTTTGTACCGCAAAGGCTTCGGCGATGTTGTCGGCGCCTGCGAGGCGGTGGAGGTTGATCGCGGTGTTGCGCAGGGTTGCCATCGCTTGCGGCGCGGTGGCGGCGCGGACGGTGGATCTGTCCTCGTCGAAGGTCACATCGCGCGCCCAATGGACGGAGTTCTCGATGCCCCAGTGCTGGCGCAGCCAGGCGGCGATCGTGGCGTGTCGGGCCTGCTCGAACGCGACGTTGCAGATCGCGTAGACGACCTCGACGGTGCGCACGCCGGTGACGATCACAAGCCGTTCGCGAGTGATCTCCACGACTTGTCTGAGGTAGGGGAATCCGATGCCGCGGGCGACGGTCAGCGTCTTGAGGGTGCGGGTCTCGATCCGGCCGTGTGCCTGCTCGGGCGGGTCGGCGTGGGTGAGCGGAACCTGAGCCCAGGGCAGCGCTTCGACGCGGGCCAGGAGCGATTTCTGGTTCGCCTTCACGATCATCAGGTAGTGCGATTTCAGGGTTCCGCAGATCAGTTTTCGCGGTGGCCCGCTGCGTGTGCATCGCATCCACCGTGACCAGCAGCCGCGCCTGACCGAACAGGGGGAGAAGCTTTCGCACGCAAGGTATTTCATTGCTCTTGTCGGCGACGGCGAGCTGCCCGAGGACCAGCCGTGTGTGGTGGGCGAACACCGACACCAGATGCGCTGCCCGGCCTCGGGCGCGGGGGCGCCGCGCACCGTCTTGCCGTCCAACGCGACCGGCAGCAATCCGCCGTCGGCGGCTGCCAGCCCGGTGAAGTACGCCCCAAGCCGCCGGTCCAGATCGGCCGCGTCCAGCCGCATCAGCAGCGACCGGAACGTCTCTTCCTGGGCCGCCGGTACCGCACCCCCAGCTCGGCGAGCACGTGCTCCGGAGCGGTGCGCGCCCAGGTCGCGGACCCGGCGTAGGAGCGCATCCCCGCCGCGGTCGCCAGGATCGCGATCGCCAGCAGCGCCATCACCGAATAGCGCACCCCACGCGCATCGCGGGGGTCAGGCACCGAGGCGAGCACGTCCAGGAACTCGGTACGCAGCACTTGTGTGCGCTCCCCGGCGCGCCAGCGATCCTACGCCTCCGCGACCGAGGACACAGCTATTACTGAACAGGTAGGCACGGGCGTCTCCCACGGATCGATGAAGCGTAGAGACCTCCATCATCCTCAGTCGCCTGTGTCTACACCGGACCCGAAACGGCGTGTCACCCGAACCGATCAATGCTGGTCACAGACCCGCAAATCAACTACGCCGGAGCCTGGTCGGTGACTCAACCACGACGCCGCAATCACAGTCGCGCACTGACCACGCTGAGTTAATCCCGTTTGTCGATGGCTTCCAGGTCGTCACGCCGGGTTAAAGGGCGGAACATCAGCAGGATCGCGATCCGCAATTTCTCGGCTGCGTCGGCACTGGTGCCTGCCAGTCGCTGCATGGCAAGCCCGTCGGCCAGGGCCGTGATGATGGCACCCATGGTCGTCGCCGAGAATGGCGACTCGATTGATTGTGCATTCAACTGATGAGCGATCAGCTCACCCATAGTGTCGATGATTCGGCGCTGGCGCTGACGGAAGGGTTCGCGCAGATCGGGATCGCGCAGCGCGGCCATCCAGAATTCGATGTAGAGCTGCGCTTGCCAGGGCCGGTCATCTAACAGTTGTTCCCAGTGCTGAGTAGCGGCCTCGATCGCCTGCTCGGGCGCGGTGGTCGGCGAGACCGTGTCGAGGTAGCTCGTCGCCCAGTCGGGGAAAGCTGCGTCGAACACGGCCAGTATCAGATCACGCTTTCCGGAGAAGTGCGTGTAGATCGCGCCGGTTGAGCAGTTCGCCTCGGCGGCGATGTCGGCGACCGAAGCGCCCACGCCATCACGGGCGAAAATGCGGAAAGCCGCGTCCAGGAGGCGACTGCGGGTGTCTTCACGGCGCTCGACCTGAGTTCGACGCTGGCGGGTCACTGCCCAAACATAACCCGCGAACATAATGAGCGCTCGTTATGTTAAGTTCAGGTCCATGACAACCTTAGAGACGAAGGCCCCGTCGACCAACTGGCGTCGCGATCTCATCGTTGACGGTCGTCGCCTCGCGCTGCTGGACACCGGGGAGCATGACCGCACGTGTGTTCTTGTCCACGGACTCGCCGCATCCTGGGACTACTGGCGGCTGACGATCCCCGCGCTTACGGCATCACACCGGGTAGTCGCCGTTGACTTACCCGGGTTCGGGTACTCGGAAGACCGCGGCCGCTACGGTCCCGACGAACTGGTAAAGGTGCTCATTGAGCTCGTTAACCAGGAGCGCATCGACACGGTCGACCTTATTGGTCACTCGATGGGCACTGTGGTCGTCAGTGAGTTTGCGGCGCGCTATCCCGACCGGGTCGACCGGCTGGTGCTCACTGGAGGACCCATCATCTCGGTGCTCGACCTGCCCAATCATCCATACCAGACGCTGCGCCGCCAACCGCAGGTGGCCACATTCATCGTGGAGGCCCTGACGGCCGGCATCAAACTCCCGCCGCAGCTACAGAATCTAATTGTGCGCCGTGGCTGGGCGCGTTGGGCCGCGTTCCGCGCCTACATGCCGCATCCGGAGCGCATCGATGACGATGTATTTGCTGGGGTACTGCGCGGCGTTGGCGCACGCGCGGTACTTCCCACACTTTACGGCGGGTGGTGGTGGCGTTACGACCTCCGCAATGCACTGGTAAACGTCACGTGTCCGACACTGGTCATCGCAGGTGAACGCGACACCATCTCGCCCGTTGGCGACGTCGAGGAATTCGCACGAATTGCTCGAACTAACGTCACGGTCGAGCACCTACACGACACCGGCCATGCGCCGATGCTTGAAAAACCGGAGGCGTTTAACAAGCTGCTCGCCCAGTTTTTGGCTGAAAGGCGGTAATAATGTCTCTGCCACATCAGGTTCAGCGTGACCTCGTGCGACTCGTCGAGTCGGAGGAGCTAGGCGAAGCGTCGTTCGCCACGGCAGCAAAGGTGACAACCGACGATTCGCGGCGGGCGCAATTGGTCGCGTTGTATCAACTCGAAGTGCAGACCAAACGCGGTGTACGGAACTTCATCGAACGTTGTGAGCTGGATTTGAACACTGCCAACGCCATTGCGGCCGGCGTGGGCTTGGCCGGTGGAGCTTTTTTGTACCTGATGCCGGAACCCATTCAGCTCGCATCACTCAAACTGGTATCCAAACGCTATCTGCCGGCATTCCGGCGGCTGAACGACTACTACCTTGGAACGGAACATTGGCCATTTTTCGACTACGTGGTCGCCCACGAACTTGCGATCATTGACTTCGCGGAGATGGCACGCTTCCATAACGGTTGCGCACTGGATGCGGTAAATCGATTGCTGGATATGGGAATGCCCGAATAGGAGTTACCCGACGCTCAACACCCTATCGCGGGCCATACAGCAGGTACCTGGGGTAAAAGAGGTGCGCAGCGTCACCCAACCCGAGGGACATCCCATACCGGAATTCTCGCTGGCACATCGAGATCGACTCATCGCCGAGAAGCTGGATACCGCAATCAAGCAGCTCACCGCAAGCCGACCTCAACTGCAGGGGCTGACCGACGGCATCACCCGACTCGATGACGGGTTGGCCCAAATCGCGTCGGGAAACGCGCTTGCGGCCAACGGATCCGGCGAGATCGCCAACGGTTCAGCCGCGGTGCGCGACGGTCTGGGCGTAGCTTTCGCCAGTTCCGGCGAACTGTCCGCCGGCTCTGGCCAGCTGGCCGCCGGGTCCCTGGAACTGGCCAACGGCATCGAGTCCGCGGTTAACCCCATACTTGATTTGCTTGATACGGTCGCACCGCCGCCCGCCGCCCGCCGCCCGCCGCAACCGCCTGCCCGCCGGACGCGGGCTGCGACACCAACGCCCAACTGGAACTGTTCGCCCAAGATAACTCCGTCACAGGACAGCTGCGCTATAACCTCGCCCGGCTCAAGACCGGATCCCGGAACCTGGCCGATGGTAACCAGCGGCTCGCCGACGGGGCACGTCAACTACGCGATGGCCTCGCCCGCGCCACTAGCGGATCTGCGTCGGTGGCCGAAGGCCAGCAGCTACTGAGCAGGTGGACCATCGTGCAAACACCACAATCAGCAGTGGTGCGCGCACCTATCTTTAAGGCCAGGATCGGCCGAAATGTGGGTCATCGATCGTGTGCCGTAAATACTCGGTCAGACGTGGAAGGTAGCCCGGCAGCGCCACGGGATCGGAGACGATTCCAAATGATGTAAGGCTTCCGAGCCTCAGCGCGCTGATTGCCATGGACGCGTAATTCAGGGGCGAGAACGGGTAGACCCGTGATATTCGGTTACCGAATACCGATCTGGCACTCCTGAATCCAGGGTTGACACCGAGGATGATGTCGGGGCGCAGCAGTCTCATGGTGCCGATCGAGGCGAGCCTCTGCGCTGGCCACGGTAGGAGCCGCGATCGTCCGGCGATAGCCGGAAGGGCCAGTTCTGGCTGATATTTCGCGACGGCCCCCATCTGCTGTCGGCACTCGGCAAGGTGATCATCGAAGCCGGACGTCGAGCCAGGTATGTTCAAAAAAGTAAGCCCGACGGCGTTGCCGGTGTGGTGCAGCCCCGGATCTAGAGTGACCGGGACGAGGGTTCGGACCTTCCTCGGCAATCCTCGGCCATCGGGTGGGCACGCGTTGAGCGCCACGCCGACGCAGGCAAGGATGTATTCACTGACCGAGGCGGAACACTGCGTTGCCATACGCAACAGCTCGACGGTCGGAACCGAAAGGTAGCCGACCTCGCGTCTCCCCGACGTAAGCCTTGGCCATCTGGGTCGGGCCGATCCCTCGTACCAGCTCGTACGGAAGGAGCGGATCGCTCGCTTTGCATCGGATTTGTCGATGGGACCCAACTCGAATCGGTCAGCAGTCAGGAATCGCTCGAAATGCCGGAGCTCCTCAGGGGAACCGTCGGCGAAGAGGGCGCTGAATCCGGCTGCCGCCATTCCGTCGGCTAGGACATGATGTGCGCACACCGCGATCCTCTGCCGCTTGGGTCGTTCCTGGTTCAGCAGCCATATGCGCCACCGTGGTCTGCTGCCCCTCAGCGGACGGGCCATCAGCCGTGATACCCAGACGGTGGCATCGGACTCTGTGCCGACGAACACCTGGCCGACGTTGTCGGCTAGTTCCGTTTCAGATGCGCGCCCTACAAGTGGCTTTCGCCATTTTCCTCGTGAGATACCGAGTTGGAAAATGTCGTATGCGAGCGCTCGTTCGCGAATACGGCCACGAAGTTGATCGATGGAGATCGGGCCGCCTGAATTTTCCAGATCAAAGAGAACGGCCCAGTGCATCGGTCGCCGTCTAGTCTCGATGTGCAGGAAGTTTTTGTCGAGATCGGTCAGCCGCAACGTGCTCTGCTGGTGACGAGCGTCGGCTATAAGTTCGGTCATTAGGTACCCCGTGTATGTAGTCGCATGGGATTAACGTGTCCCTTCGTTTCGCGACCGCGAGATCAGTCGGTTTACGACCGGGCGCGCCGCGTTTTCGGGTGCTCCGACCCAGAAGGCAAGGAATTTGGTGAGTGGGTCTATCGCGATATGAGGTTTGCCGCGTTCGACTTCCCTCACGATGGCATTGGCGACTCGGTGCGCAGGAATGGGCGCGATCGTCCCGGCGATTGCAGCTGTTTCCGGCGGTCGCCGCGTTGATTCGGTCGCGAACCCGGGTGTGTCGGTGTCGGGTGGGTAGACGACCGAGACGGTGACGCCGGTATTTTCGAGTTCGTATCTGAGCGCCAGTGCGTAGTGGCGGATCGCTGCTTTCGTGGGTCCGTATCCGGTGTAACCGACCACTCCGAGTAGTCCAGCGGTGGAGCTGGTCAAAACGATGCGGCCGCTGGACCTTTCGACCATGCCCGGCAATACCGTTTGGACCGCATTGACAGAGCCGAGGTAATTGACGATCATCTGGTCCGCGATCTCTTGCGTGCTGAGGTCGGCGAATCTTCCAGGTATCGCAACTCCTGCACAGCAGACCAGAACGTCGACCGGTCCGTGGGCCGACTCGAGCCGGTGGATGGCGGCAGAGAGTTGGCCTGGCTCAGTGACGTCCGCTGTTGCCCAGTCTGCGCCGGTGCGGTGTGCGGTCTCGCGGAGTGCGGGTTCGCCCCGCGCGATGAGCGAGACCCGCGCCCTGCGTGCTGCGATTGCGCGGGCGAGCGCAGCTCCGATGCCTTGTGAACCGCCAGTAATGATCACGTGCTTGTCGTGCCAGGCTGGCGTTCCCGACGGTCGGGGCCGTCGGAGGTGCGAAAGTACCGCGTACGGTGTCATCTTGGCGGATAGAGGGGCGGCGCGGCTGTCTTGGTAGCGTCGGTGACGAGTGTGACGATATCGTGTACGGTCTGTTCTGCGCTCATGCGTTGGTCGTCGAGGGCACAGTCGAAACGGCGTTCGAGGACTGTGCTGAGCTCGAGCAGGCGGGCGGAGTCGAATCCGAGTTCGTCGACGAGAGTGACGGCGTCGGTGACACGAACAGTGCGGTCGGGTGCCATCGCGGCAATGATGTCGATGACGTCGCGTGCGAGGTCGATGTAGGCGGTGGCGTGGAGTGTAGAGTCCATAAGGGTTCTCCCTGTGGTGATCGTTGGTGGTGGCTGCCAGGTCGTTACTAAGGCGAATGGCTCAGGCGGAAAGTTCGATTCGAGAGCCCGTGAGGTCGAGACTCCGGTCAAGCTCTTCGAGTTCGGCCTCGATGATGGAGTAGGTCGCGGATCTGCGGAGTTTGCCGGATGGGGTCTTGGGGAGTGTTCCTGGCCCGGTGACGGCGACGAGTCTAGGGCTGACGCCAATCTCGGCGAAAACGGTCCTGGACACTTCGTTCATGATTCTTCTCTTTTCTCGAGAGTTGTTGTGCGCGTGGGACTCGACAGCGACGGCAAAACTCTCTCGTTGTTCCGGAGAGGTGAGTCGTACCGCGACGGCGTTACCGGGCCGGACACCGTCGACCCGTCCGGCGGCGCGTTCAATGTCGGTGGGGCAGATGTTGCGGCCGGCGACGATGATCATGTCCTTCTTTCGGCCGCACACAACGACGTCGCCTGTCTCGGTGAGGTATCCGAGGTCCCCGGTTGCAAGCCATCCGTCTGCGTCGAGCGCATTGTGGCTACCGACGAGGTTGACGTAACTTCGCGTAACGGCGACCCCGCGGATTGCGAATTCGCCGATCTGGCGGTGCTGCAGCGCTGAGCCGTTTTCGTCGACGACGCGGAGTTCGATACCGGGCAGAGGTGCGCCGAGTTTTACGAAGCTGCGGATGTTTTTGCCATTGCTGGGCCTCGCCCAGGCCGCGGTTTCGATGGCGTGGGTGTCGACGGTGTCGACAGTGACCGTGTCGAGGGGGCTGGTGAAAGACACGGCGAGTGTCGCTTCAGCCATTCCGTAGGCGGCGATCAGTGCGGTTTCCTTCAGCCCGAAACGGCTAGCGGATTTGAGGAAGGTGGTGATCGTGGCGGTGTCAATGGGTTCGGCGCCGTTGAGGACGAAGCGGAGGCTGGACAGATCGTAGGCGTCGTCTGCCGCATGCTGCAGGCGCCGAGCGAGCACCGTATACGCAAAGTTGGGCGCCGCCGTCATGGTGCCGCCGTATTTGGTGATGAGCGCCGGCCACAGGAGGGGTGAGGTGAGGAATTCGGTCGGCGTGACGCAGACGGCTTCGATACCGACCCGCATGGGCGCGACAAGGAAGCCGATCATCCCCATGTCATGGAAGAGGGGCAGCCAGTTCACCATGACATCGGTAGTGGGGTCGACGTTCGTTGCTGTGGCCAAGGTGTGCACGGCCTGCTCGAGGTTACGGTGTGTGATGGCAACCGCTTTCGGGTGCCCGGTCGACCCGGATGTGAGTTGCAGGAAGGCGATGTCTTCATCAGCACTGTCGTAGGGTTCGATCGGGTCGCCCTCGTGCAAAGCTTCCACGGCGTGAACAGATATGCCGTTCTCGATCAGGACGGCTGCGGCGGGCCCGAAGGGCGCGCCCACTACCACCGTGTGTGCGCCGATCATGGTCAGGACGGTTAGGGTGTCCTGGACCCAGATAGCCAGGTCGGTGCGGGGCGTGGGCTGATGAAGCATCGTGACGGACCCTCCGCGGATCCAGACAGCCTGGATGAGGGGTGCGATGTCAACGGGTTCCCCCGCCAGGATCGCAACCGAGTCGCCCGGCCCGACACCGGCTTTAGCGAGGGATCCGGCCATCTTGCTTGCGGTGCAGTGGACTTCGGCCCAGGTGTGCCGGACCGGGACGTGCGGTTCCCCGGTAACCAAGCCACTGCCGAGAACTGTTGCCGTGGTGAATATTTCGGTAGTGAATACACTCACGATTATCCCCTTTGCGAGTGATGAGATGGTGGAGGTGTCGAGCCCAAGACGGCCGTGTGGCCGTGTCGGGTGTTAGTCATGGACAAGTCGCTGGAGGTTCGCGACGTCGGGACGCAGCGTGGCGGCGACAAGTTCCCAGAGGACCTCGTCGGTGCCGCCACCGACTCGGGCCAGCTTCATATCCCTCCACCAGCGTCCGAGTGGCGATTGGTCGGGGAGATAGCCGGTCCCGCCGAAAATGTGCATGCATTCAGAGACAACCTCTTCGCCGAGCCGGGCGGCCGTGGCCTTCACCGCAGCGGCTGTGCGGAGGTTGAGTGGTGATCCTTCGCTGGCGATGCCGCGTAGCGCCCATCGGAGTACGTCGACCCGCGCGGACAGGTCTGCGATGCGCAGGCGCAATGCTTGATGGTCGAACAGTGGTACGCCGAATTGTTTGCGTTGCTTCATCCTTGCCACCGTTACCCCGATGGCCAGGTCGCAGGCACCGACCACTTGGCCGGCCACTGAGAGGCGCTCGTGAGCGAGACCCCAGCTGATTGCAGCCAGACCTGTTCCAGGGCGCGCGATCATGGCCTCGCGTGGCACCCAAGTGTCGAAGCTGACGGGCGCGGTGTCCAGGCAGCTGGCTCCCACTTTGGCGTAAACGTCGCCGATCGAGAGCTGCTCGGTGGGCACGGCAAACAGCGCGACGTCACCGTGGCGAGCCACGCCGTCGGTGGCGACGCCTCGAACGACCATCAGGGCGATGTCTGCGACCGGCGAGAGCGAGACGAACTTCTTGTGTCCACGGAGGCGGTAGCCCTCGTTATCGGCGACTGCGGTGGACTTGACGTTCTGCAGATCTGAGCCTCCTCCAGTCTCGGATGCGCCGATACACAAGACAGCATCGCCGGCGATTGCGGCAGTGGCGATATCGGTCAGGTACGGGTTCCTGCCGAAGCGACGCAGGATCGCAATCGCAGAGTCGTGCAGACTCACTCCCACAGCGATCCCCGCTGAGCCGAGACCGCCGAGGCGCTCGGCGAGTGAAATGAGCCGAGGCACGTTCGGGTGGACACCATCGGCCCATTTCGCGGCGAAAATACCTTTGTGGCCAAGTATCTCGATGAGCTGGCGTGGAAAGGCTTGTTGCAGCTCTGCGTCCTCGACGAGCTGGACGACCTCGGCGTTGAACACATTGTCGAGTGTGGTCGAAAAGTCCCCTGATATGAGGCCGGCCAGCTCTGGGGTGGCGAGGCTCATGGGCGGCTCCCGTTGGTCATGTCGACCTCCCTGCCGACGGTTGAAAGATCCCATTCCTCACAACGTCCCTGGCTCGGTCCTGGACGGGGCCCACGAAGGCGTTGTCCTCGGAAGGGGACACACCTTTGGCCGCATCAATCAGTTGCACAACATCTCCAAAGGTTTTGCACGCGAACAATTTCTCTTCCGAGATTCTGAGGTCAAGTCTCTCCTCGATCGCAACGACACTGATCGCGAAGGCGACCGAGTCAAAACCCAGGTCCCCGATCAGCGTTGAGTCCAGCTGCACGCGGGCAGGGTCCATCGCGAGATCGGAGTCAAGGATGTCCAAGAGAGTGGCGTATGTGGATTTAGTCATCGGGATTCCTTAAATTGGTTGGTGTTTGGGATACTGCCTTGTCGCGATTCGATGATCGCGGTAGCGATGATGCGGGCGGCGTCTTCGATTTGTTGGGTGGTGTGAGTCGCCATGACGCACATGCGAAGCAACGCCTGGCCGACATCGACGGCAGGCGCAACGGCAAGGGCGGTGAATACCCCCTCGTCGTAGATCCGCCGCCACACCTCGATCGCGCGCATCTCGTCGCCGAGAACGACAGGCACATTGGGTGCGACGACGTCATCGCCGGACGGAAGGACCGTCGTTCCGCCGACGTCGATCCCCCAGTCCAACAGGCGGGTTCGCAGCAGCCGGGCGTTGCGCAGGGCTTGGTCGGCGAGTGTCGCTCCCTCATCGCTTCGGATGATCCGGATCGCGGCGAGGGCCGCCCCGAGGGCTGCCGGTACCGCGGCGGTGCTGAACACGAATGCCCTGGCGTTGAGACGGAGGGAGTCGATCAGCTCGTGTGTCCCGGCAATGAAACCGCCGGTGGCGCCCAGGCCTTTCGACAGCGCCCCCATCCGCACGTCTATACGGTCCTCGACTCCGTACAGCTCGGCGGCGCCTGTACGGTGAGTTCCCAAGACACCGACGCTGTGTGCTTCGTCGATCATGAGCGTAATGGCGAACTCCGAGCAAAGGTTCGAGATCTCGTCGACCGGTGCCAGGTCTCCGCGCATCGAGTAGAGGCCGTCGACCACGACCAGCGCGGCGCCCGGGCGGTCACTGATCCGCATGAGTTGCTGTCGCAGCGATACGAGGTCGTTGTGGCGGAAGGTTCGCACGCTTGCCCCGGACAGTCGGGCACCGTCTTGGATCGACGCGTGCGCCTCGGTGTCGACAACGATGCTGTCCCCGACGCCGACCAATCCTGCGATTGTTCCGAGGTTGGTCTGATACCCACTCGGGAAGACGATGGCGTCCTCGGTCTGGTGCCATTGTGCGATTTCATGTTCGAGTTCCAGCCGGAGCTCCGATGTGCCATTCAGCAGTGGCGAGCCGGTGGCCGAACCGCCGAACCGGTTCACTGCGTCGTGGGCTCCCCGTAACACCGCGGGGTGGTTCGCCAGGCCGAGGTAGTTGTTGGCCCCGAGCATGATCTTCTCGTCTCCCTCCACCACAGTGATGGGGTCGACGGCAGTGTGCATCACTCGGTAGTACGGAAGTGTTGAGGTCTGCCTTAGGTTGCGTAGGGCATGCAGTCGGGTATCGCTGCTGATGCGCTCGCGCAGACGGCCGTCCTTCATGGCACAACCCCGTCCGGCTCGCGACGATGCGCAGTTGGAGCCGGTCGCGAGGAGTCAAGAGCATCGACGGACCACTGAGTGACGAACCACTGACTGAAGTGCGTGTCCACACTTGCGGGCATCATCTGGATCCTGTTCTTTCGGTTGCACTGGTTGGGATTTCATTGTTGATCTCATGTAATTACCTGGCACGAGTAACGAAACGAACTACTCGAGAAGAGGACGAGCCGGGCGACGGCGAGCCGAGGTTCATTTCGGACGGCTTAATTGGCTATCGATGTGGGGATCTCCGAAGGCTCGGCGCGGTCGAGGTTGAGGGGAAGGCCCCATGGGGTGCAGCTGGCACGCCGCGCGCCGCGCGGGCGCCCAGACGGCAATTGTCGGTTCGGCGATTGGGATTCGGGCCGACCGCCAGCCGAAGCAGCAGCGAGCCGCGGTCGGAGACAGCGCGGCCCGGCCGTGCCGGCTCAGAGTTGACCGCATGCACCGACAAGGCCGCCGCCGTACTTCCCCGCTGAGGGTGCCCCGCATCAGGCCGTAAAGTTCCCGCCGGGGTTTGGGTGACATCGCGAGCAGCTGAGCGCGTAGGCTGCGGATGTGTGGGGTGCGGTCGGCGGTTGCCGTCCCCCAGAATCAACGTCCCTTGAAGCGATGCCCCGCTCATTATCGTCATCACCTGCGCTTTCCGGTGTTGCGGTCACTGTTGGTCCGACGTAACGATCTTCCGACAGCGGTGAGATCACGGATAGCCTGCGGGCACCACACTTGGTGGTGGTGCGTGCACCCCATGCGTTGGCAATGGCGCCCACAGGCGATCGGTGATCCAGCGGGT
>Ga0207693_10004052_pt1 | contig 12453 bp, 10 predicted proteins | sample LARL81metaG_FD_184347 | JGI IMG/M metagenome (GOLD analysis project Ga0207693, IMG submission 184347) | Corn, switchgrass and miscanthus rhizosphere microbial communities from Kellogg Biological Station, Michigan, USA - LAR L8-1 metaG... | ecosystem: Host-associated > Plants > Roots >...
CCGAAGACGGCGCGATTGGTGATGAACGCGTCCGGCTCGGTGCGCTGCCGGCGGGCGCGCTCCATGAGCGTGTCCCGGAGCCGGTCGACGACCTCGATCGGCTCGCCGTTCTCGTCGATGCCCTCCGCGTAGCGGGCCCAGCCGGCCACCACGGCCGCCGAACGCCTGATCTCGCCGCCGGTGGCCAACTGCTGGCGGACCACCGGCAGCAGCCATTTCGGGATGCGGTCGGAGCTCTGCGCGCAGAGCCGGGCGATGGTGTCGCGGATCTGCGGGTTGCTGAACCGCTCGATGAGTGTGCGCTTATACGCCGTCAGGTCCACCCCCGGCACGGCTGGCAGGGTCGGCGTCGCCTCCTCGTCCATGTACCCGAGCAGGAAGTCCTGGAAGACCGGGTCCTGGGCGGCGTCGTGCACCAGCCGGTAACCGGCCAGGTAACCGAGGTAACCCAGCGCCTGGTGACTGGCGTTAAGCAGCCTGAGTTTCATGAGCTCGTACGGTTCCACGTGGTCGACGAGCTGTACCCCAGCCCGCTCGTAGGGTGGGCGGCCAGCTGGGAAACTGTCCTCGAGCACCCACTGGGTGAACGGTTCGCAGACCACCGGCCAGCGGTCGTCGATGCCGAACCGCTCCCGGACCTCGGCCCGGTCCGCGTCGGTGGTTTCCGGGGTGATGCGGTCGACCATCGAGTTGGGGAAGCTGACCTCCCGCTCGATCCAGCCGCCAAGCTCCTCCTCGCGCAGCCGGGCGAACGTGGTGAACATCCGCTTGGCCAGCTGCCCGTTGCCTTGCAGGTTGTCGCAGGACATGACCGTGAACGGCGGCAGGCCGAGCGCGCGCCGCCGCCGCAGGGCCTCGGTGATCAGGCCGAACGCGGTCCGTGGCGTCGCGCCCGGCTCGAGGTCAGCGCGCACGTCCGAGTTGGCCAGGTCGAAGTCGCCGGTGGCGTCGTCGATGTTGTAGCCGCCCTCGGTGATGGTGAGCGACACGATCCGGATGTCCTCGGTGGTCATCGCCCGGATGACCGCTTCCGGGCCGTCCGGCGCATACCGGTAGGCCACGATCGACCCGACCACCCGGGGCTGATACGTGCCGTCGGGATGCTTGATGACCAGCGTGTACAGGCCGTCCTGCGCGTCCAGCACCTGCTGCATCCGGCGGTCGGCCGGCATCACCCCGACGCCGCAGATACCCCAGTCCAGCGCCGTGCCCTGGTTCATCAGCAGGTCGAGGTACATCGCCTGGTGCGCGCGATGGAAGCCACCGACGCCGACATGCACCACGCCCGGGGTGACCAGGCCGCGGTCGTAGACCGGCACCTCGATCCGGCCCTTCCAGTGCGCCAGCGTCTGCGCGCTGAGCGGCTCCGCGTCAGCCCGCAAGGCGGGCACCCGTGGCGGGATGGAACGCGAACACATCCTCCGGCTCAACGTGGAACGTCACCTGCTGCCCGGGAGCGGGCGGTTTGCGGCCCTCGGCCCGGGCCACCACCTGGCTGCTCTCGCCGGCCAGCCGGACGTGCAGCAGGGCGTCGGCGCCCAGTTCCTCGACCAGCATGACGTCGCCGGTCAGGTCCCCGGAGCCGTTGGCCAGGTGCATGTGCTCGGGCCGGATGCCGAGGACCAGTTCCTTGAGCCCGGTGTCGGCGGCGGCACGACGGATCGCCGGGGGCAGTGGCAGCGTGCTGCCACCCACCTGGACGCCGCCGTCGGTGAGCGGGACGGTCTGCAGGTTCATCGCGGGCGAGCCGATGAAGCCCGCCACGAACTGGTTGACCGGGTTGTCGTACAGTTCCCGCGGCGTGGCGCATTGCTGCAGCTGCCCCTGGCTGAGCACCGCCACCCGGTTGCCCATGGTCATCGCCTCGACCTGGTCGTGGGTCACGTAGACCGTGGTGATGCCGAGGCGGCGCTGCAGCTCGGCGATCTGGGCGCGGGTCTGCACCCGCAACTTGGCGTCCAGGTTGGACAGCGGCTCGTCCATCAGGAAGACCTTGGGCTCGCGGACGATGGCCCGGCCCATGGCCACCCGCTGCCGCTGCCCGCCGGACAGCTGCCGGGGCTTGCGGTCGAGCAGCTTGTCGTCCAGGTCCAGCAGCCGGGCCGCCTCCCGTACCCGGCGAAGCCGTTCCTCCTTGTGCACGCCCTGCATCTTCAGCGCGAAGCCCATGTTGTCCGCGACGGTCTTCTGCGGGTACAGCGCGTAGTTCTGGAACACCATCGCGATGTCCCGGTCCTTGGGCGGGACCCAGGTGACGTCCCGGCCCTCGATCTCGACGCGCCCGCCGTCCAGCGGCTCCAGCCCGGCCAGCATGCGCAGCGCCGTGGTCTTGCCCGAGCCGGACGGCCCGACCAGGACCATGAACTCACCGTCGTTGATATCCAGGTTGAGCGCGTCCACGGCCGGGGGCGCGTCCTTGGCGTAGACGCGGCTCGCCGCTACGTAGTTCACCGTGGCCATCGGGGACCTCCGCCGTTCACTTGATTGCTCCCATGGACAGGCCGCGGACCAGCGAGCGCTGGGCTATCCAGCCCACCAGGATCACCGGGATCGAGGCGACCGTGGCCGCCGCGGACAGGTGCGCGATATACAGCCCTTCCTGGGGCACGGAACTGATCAGGAACATCGGCAGCGTGGCGGCGTTGGTCACCGTGAGGTTGAGCGCCAGGAACAGCTCGTTCCAGGCGAAGATGACGCAGATGAGCCCGGTGGACACCAGGCCCGGGGAGATGACCGGCAGGATCACGCTGCTGATCTCCCGGATCTGGCCGGCCCCGTCCAGCCGGGCCGCCTCCAGCAGTTCCCCCGGGACCTCGAGCATGAAGGACCGGATCATCCAGACGGCCAGCGGCAGGTTCATGGCCGTGTACAGGATGATCAGTACCCAGATGCTGTCCAGCAGGTGGGTCTTGAGCGCGATGACGTACAGCGGGCCGATCGCGGCCACGATCGGCAGCATCTTGGTGGAGATGAAGAAGAACAGCCCGTCCCGCCAGCGCTTGATCGGGCGCACCGACAGCGCGTAGGCGGCCGGGATGCCGAGCAGCAGCACCAGCACGGTGGATACCACCGTGGCGACGACCGAGTGGGTCACGAAAGGGCCCCAGCCCGAGAAGACCAGGCGGAACTCAGCCAGGGTCGGGGTGAACGTGAACTGGGGCGGCCAGGTCTCGGCGGCGGACTCCGGCTTGAACGCGGTGAGCACCATCCACAGCACCGGCAGGAAGAACGCGAGCCCCACGACCCAGGCCAGGACCCCCCAGCCCACCTGGCTGGACAGTTCGCGCAGCCGGGGCCGCCGCGCGGGCTTGGTGGTACCCAGCACTGGTGCCGCCGTTGCCGCTGGTGCCGTCATGCGTCTGCCCCCTCGAACTGGAAGACGCGGGCGAACATCCGCAGCGCGAACGTGGCCACGATGATGGTGAGAATCACGGTGACCACGCCGGCCGCGGCCGCCCCGCCCACGTCGAACGCGAAGTTCACCTGCTGGTACAGGTAAAACGGCAGGTTGGTGGTGGCGGTGCCGGGACCGCCGTTGGTCATCAGCCGGACCTGGTCGAACACGTTGACCAGGTAGATGGAGCCGAGCAGGATGCCCAGCTCGATGTAGGGCCGCAGGTGCGGCAAGGTCAGCTCGCGGAACGTGGCCAGCGCCCCGGCGCCGTCCACCTTGGCCGCCTCCAGCGTCTCCGGCGGCTGGCCCTGCAGGCCGGCCAGCACGATCAGGGTCATGAACGGCGTCCACTGCCAGATCATCACCGCGATCACCGAGATCAGCGGGAACGTGCTGAGCCAGGCCACGTGATGCACGCCGAACGGCTGCAGCAGGTAGTTCACCAGGCCGAAGTTCGGGTCGAGCATCGGCCCGGCCCAGACCAGCGCGGCCGCGGCCGGCATGACCAGGAACGGGGTGATGATCAGCGTGCGGACCACGCCGCGGCCGAGGAATTTGCGGTCCAGCAGCACGGCGAACGCCACACCCAGGATCATTGCGATGATCACGGCTGAAGCGGTCATGATCACCGAGCGCAGCAGCGCACCCCGGAACGCCGAGCTGGTGAACACGGTCGTGTAGTTGCTGAACCCGGCGAATGTGGCGCCGCCCGGCTGGTTCCAGAAGTAGTTCTGGAAGCTGTACCACAACGTCACCAGGAACGGGATCTGGGTGACGACGATGACGTAGATCAGCGCGGGCAGCAACGGGAGGCGGCGAAGCCAGCGGTCACGGCGGCTGGCCGCGCGCGGCTGGATCCCGACCTGCGGGGCGGACGCCGCGCCTGTCTCGAGAACGGCCACCGGAAGCCCTCCTTATCGATCGGGCGGGCGATATTAATGGGGCGGGTTTGGGTCCCCGGCCCGTGCGGTCCGGCCCGGAGTGGGACCCCGGCCGGTGCGATCCGGCCGGGGCCCCACCGGTAGCGGCTAGCCGCCGGACAGTTCGGCCGGCGTGTACTGCGACGCGGCCTGCTGGCCCGTCTTGAGCGCCTGGCTGACGCTCTCCGAGCCGGCGATGGCTCCCGCGATCTGCTGGGCCACCTGCAGGCCGAGCGTCTCGAACTGCGGGATGTCCACGTACTGGATGCCGACGTAGGGCACCGGGTGCAGCGTCGGGTGGTTCGGGTCAGTCCCGTCGATCGAGGCCAGCGTGATCGGCGCGAACGCACTGGCCGCCTTCAGGTAGTTGGGGTCGTGGTACAACGAGGTCCGGGTCCCGGGCGGGACCGCCGACCAGCCGTACTTCTTGGCCACGAGCTGGTCGTACTGCTTCGACGTGGCCCAGGACACGAACTTCCACGCGGCGTCCCGGTTGTTGACGCCCTGCGGGATGCCCAGCGACCAGGTCCACAGCCACCCGGACGACTTGGTCACCTGTGTCGGCGCGAACGCGTACCCGGTCTGCTTGGCCATGGACGGGTAGGTGGTCGCGATCGAGGTGGCCGCGACCGTGGCGTCGTACCACATCGCGCACTTGCCCTGCCCGTAGAGCGTCAGCAGCTGGTTGAAGCTGTCGTTGGACGCGCCCGACTCGCCGTATTTGCGGATGAGGTTGACGTAGAAATTGGTCGCCCTCGCGAACGCCGGCGAGGTGAGCTGGGGCTTCCAGTTCATGTCGAACCACTGGCCGCCGAACGTGTTGACCACCGTGTCCAGGGCGGCCATGTTGTCGCCCCAGCCGGCCAGGCCGCGCAGGCAGACCCCGGCCACCTTGCCGGGCTGGTTGAGCTTGGCCGCGAAGCTCTGTATCTGGGTCCAGGTGGGATGGGCCGGCATGGTGATCCCGGCCGCCTTGAACAGGTCCTTGCGGTAGTAGACCATGGACGACTCGCCGTAGAACGGCACCGCGTACAGGTCGCCCTTGTAAGACAGCGCCTTGGCGATCGGCGGCAGCAGGTCGCTGGCGTCGTAGCCCGGGTCCTTGGCGATGTACTGGGTGGACAGGTTCTCCAGCCAGCCGTTCTTGGCGAACAACGGCGCTTCGTACGGCCCGATCATGATGACGTTGAACGCGTTGCTGTGCGTGCTGACGTCCTTCTCGATCGCCGCCCGCAAGTCACCTTCGGTGTACGTGGCGAACTTGACCTTGATGCCGGGGTTCTGCTTCTCGAAGACCGATTGGGTCAGCGGCACCATCTGGCTGGTGATCAGCGGGTTGGACACCACGGCCACGGTCACCGTGCCCGTGCTGTTGTTGTTCCCGCCACTGCTGCCACCGCTCGAACAGGCGGCCACCGCCAGCGCTACGGCCACGCCGCCGGCGACCGCGAGCGTGCGGAGCCTGACCAGGGAAGAACTCATGAACGACCTCCGCGACGGTGAGGATGCTCGATCCGTACCTACGCTCATTTGAGCAGAAGTTTGCTCAAAACGACTGTTGCTGACACAGTGATCTAGCCGCTAGGCAAAGTCAAGAAAAGCTGCGAATATGAGATCCAGGCGCTCAGATGAGCGCCTGGACCGGCTGGAGAGAGAGATGGTCGGCTTGTCGGCCTATCGGCCGTCCGAACTTGTCCTGGCCGCCCGCGTGGCGCGGCAGTTCTACCTCGATGGCGTATCGAAGGTCGACATCGCCGAGCGCCTGGGCATCAGCCGGTTCCGGGTTGCCCGGCTGCTCGACTCCGCCCGTGAGGCGGGGATGGTGCACATCGAGATTGGCTTGCCGGGAGGCAGCCTGGACCTGGGCCTGTCGGCTGAACTGTGCTCGGCGCTAGGGCTCAAGCACGCGTTCGTGTTCAACTTCCCCGACGACGATGAGCAGGCGCTGCGGTACCGCCTGGGCGAGGCGGCCGGGCAGGCGCTGATGGACCTCATCAAGCCAGGTGACGTGCTGGGCATGTCCTGGTCGCGCACGCTGAGTGGGCTGGCTGCCTCGATGACCCAGATCCCGCCGTGCCCCATCGTCCAGCTGACCGGGGCGGTGCCCCCGCCCGACGGACGGGACCTGCTCGACCTGGTCCGCAGTGTGGCCCGGGTCGGCGGTGGGCCGGCGCACGTGTTCTACGCGCCGATGATCCTGGACGACGCGGAGACAGCCGAGGCGATGCGGCGGCAGAGCGACATCGCCGGTGCCTTCTCCCTAGTGCCCTCGGTAACCATGGCCGTGGTCGCCATCGGCGCGTGGGCGCCCGGGCTCTCCACCATCTATGACGCGGTCACGCCCGCGGAGCGGGACACGCTGGCCGCGCTGGGGGTACGCGCAGAACTGGCTGGCGTGTTCATCGGCGAGGACGGCCGGCTGGTAGCGACGCCGCTGGACAGCCGGATGATCGTCACACCCGGCCCGGCGCTCGAGCAAATCCCGTTCGTGCTCTCCGTCGCCTACGGCGTCGCGAAATGCCCGGCGGTGTGTGCTGCGATCCGAGGAGAGTTTGCCCATGGTCTGGTCACCCACACGAGTCTCGCCCGCGCCCTGCTCAGCCAGGCCGGCCAGTCCCCGGGCGGCTCCTAGCCGGGAGGCGCTGCAGCCAGCGGGCCGGCCGACCGACGGGCCGCTGACGGGAGGCACCGCCAACCGTGGCCTGGTCATCAGGATGGGCGACGCCGTACTCCGGCCCACCGCGCCGTGCTGGCGCGCCACCCACGCGCTGCTCACCCACCTATGTGTGGCCGGCTTCGACGGTGCGCCCCGTGTCCTGACCGCCACCCAGGCGACCGAGATGCTGACTTACATGGACGGCGAGGCCGCGGTCCTGCCGCTGGCCGGGGAGATGCTATCGGACGCCGCCATGATCAGCGTGGCCGACCTGCTGCGCAGCTACCACTGCGCCGCCGCTTCATTCGACCCGTCCGGGTACCGGTGGCCGCGGCCGATCCCGGCCCGGTTCCGGACTGGCCTGGTCAGCCACAACGACGTGCACCCGGCCAACGTTGTATTCCGGAACGGCCGCGCCATCGCACTGATCGATTTCGATCTGGCCGGCCCTGGCAGTAGCGCCTGGGATTTCGCCACCGCGGCCCGGTCCTGGGCGCCGCTGCAGGACGACCAGGACATCGCCGACGACCGGCAGGGCCGGTCCCTGGAGCGTTTCCGGATTTTCCTGCAAGCCAGCGGGCTGTCCCGGGCCGGCCGCCGCAAGGTGGCCGAGGCAGTCGTGGCCAATCACGACTGGACGTACGCGATCGTCACTGAGGCAGCCGCCGCCGGGCACCAGGGCTTCGCTGATCACTGGCGCGCAGTGGCCCGGTCCGCTGGCCGGGCCCGCCGATGGTGCCAGCGGCACCAGCGCGATCTGCTGGCTGCCGCGCGCTGAGCGGCCGCGCTAACCCAGAAACTGCCGCGCTAACCCGCAGCGGCAGTGGGCGGCGCGGCGGGAGGCTCAGCCGCCCACGGCGGTGATCCGCAGTTCTTCACCGACGCGCAGAGTACGGTAGCGGTCGCCGAAGCGGCGGCCGAACGCATCGTAGGTCCACGGGGTGCTGTCGTGCCCGGACAGGGCGATGACCCGCGGTCCGCGGGCCTCGATCTCCTCCAGCACGTGCCCGACGTCGCGCTCGCTGATCGGCTGCCAGGGCGGATGCGGGTTGCCCAGTACCGCCTGGGGTATCAACGGGGTCCCGGCCGGATGGACGGGCAGGTGCAGCCCGCCGACCACGGCCTGGATGGGGATGTCGAGGACCTGCTCGGTCACCCCCAGGATCTGCTCGATCCGCGGGTGGCCGCAGCCGCTGATCAGGACCAGGCCAAAGCCGCGGACATTGACCACCAGCGCCTGTTCGGTGACGTAGCCAAGCCAGAACAGCATCCGCGGCAGCGGCGGCAGCACGGCCATGCCGGGCCCGATCACCCGCGGGCCGGTGGTCACCGCGATATCGGCGCGCGGGTGGTGCATGCGCGTGGGCACATGCGCCGGCACCCCGCGTGGCTCCAAAGGTTCGGCCGCAAAGGCGAACGTGCGGCGGCGCACCGCTCGCAGCCCGCCCACATGGTCGAGGTGCAGGTGGGAGATCACCACGGCGTCCAGGTCACCCAGCGGCACGCCCAGCATCTGCGCGTTGTGTACTAGCGCCGATTCCGCCTTGCCGCCGGACAGCCCGGAGTCGAACAGAACGCGCATGCCGCCCGCACGGATGAGGTAGGACACCCCGGGTTCGCCGGACAGGCCGCTGCCGTCGGGGGTGAGCCGTTCCACCAGCGGCAGGATCGACACCTCGTCGACCTCGCCGAGGTCACTCAGCCGCGCTTGCACCCCGGCCGGCCACGACCGGTCGGCGCGCGCCACCCCTGCGGCATACCGCCCCGCCAAGGCGGCCAGTCCCGCCACACTGCCGGCCGCCAGCACCCGGTTCCAAGGCATCGCGGCCTCCCGATGACCGGCGTCAAAAGCCCGTGCGCATCACTGCGTCACCAGCGCTATGCCGGAGCGTAGCAACCAGGTCCGGCGGCAGCCGAGCCCAGGAGCTGCGCACCGCATTTCCACGCGATCTCCATCCGAACCGTCTGCCGCTCACACCTGCCTGCCGTTGGCTGGCTGCCGAACTGAGTACCGACCGGGGGGCACACTATGACCACAGATGGCGGCGCCTTCGGCGCGATCACCGTGCTGGCATTGTCCGGGGATCCTGCTGGACCCGCCTGCACGCCACCACCCCAGCCGCACCATCCCCGCAGCCGCAGGCAGCTGTGACCGCTAGCTACTAGGAACCAATCACGAGAATCCCTATAATACAGGTATGGAAAATAGACATATTCGCCAAGTCGGCACCGGACGATGTCTGGGCCGGCTGATCGACGCCGTGCGGGCGGCGACGGACTCCCCGGCCAGCTGGGAGGGGACGGCCGGCCTGGTCGCCGATCAGCTCAGACGGCACCTGCCCGGGCCGGAGATCCTGACATCCGAGCAGCGCTATGGGGATCCGGCCAGGTACTGCTGCCATCTGCTGCACGGCGAACCAGACGGCTCATTCTCGGTTATGGCCCTGGTCTGGCGGTCCGGCCAGGCCACGCCGATCCACGACCACGTCACCTGGTGCGTGGCCGGGGTCATCCAGGGCACCGAGCACGAGGAGCGCTACCTCCTGCGCGACGATGGCTGGCTCGAACAGGCCGGCGCGTCGGTGAATGCCACCGGGGACGTGACTGGCCTGGCGCCCCCCAGCGACATCCACCGCGTGCGCAACGACGGTCCGCGGACCGCAATCTCGCTGCACATTTACGGCACCGACATCGGCCGCCTCGGCAGCAGCGTCCGCCGTACCTACGACCTGCCCGTCGTCGCTGGCCTGACCGCCTGACGGCAATTTCGCTGTTCTCCGCCCGCTACTGGGCCGGCCTGGCCGTGGAACGAACGTGCGGCCAGCTTCCCGGGACTCAGATCCCGGGAAGCTGGCCGCTCACAGCCAGTGCGCTTATGCCTCCTGGCCCGGCTGGCGGTCCGGGGCGAGGGGCACGTCGATGGTCCGCTCGTCGGTGCCGCGCACGATGGTCAGCTGGATGCTGCCGCCCTGTGCCGCCTGGAGCGCGTCGTACAGGTCATCGGGGGTGCGTACCGGCTGGCCGCCCGCGGTCACGATCAGGTCGCCCTGGGCCAGTCCGGCGTTGGCCGCCGGGCTGTCGTCGCTCACCTCGCGGATGAGCAGGCCGTCGGTGTCGGGCAGGCCGACCGAGCGGCGCAGCCGCCTGGCCACGTGGCCAGGGGCGATGGCCACGCCTAGCCGCGGGGATGGCGGGGACTCGCCGCGGGCTAGCGTGTCGGCCCGGCCGCGGAGCGTCTCGTCGGCCGGTATGGCCAGGTAAAAGCCTTCACCCAGGCGGTTGGTGTTGATCCCGAGCAGCTGCCCGGCCGCGTTCAGGACCGGGCCACCCGAGGAACCGGGCAGCAGCGGCGCGGTGTGCTCCAGGGTGCCGGTGATGCGGCGGCCGCGCGGGCCGCGGAACGTCCGCTCGATGCCGGACACGAACCCGAACGTCACCCGCAGCCCCCGGCCGCCCGGGTTGGCCAGGGCGAACACCGCCATGCCGAGCTCCGCGGGCGCGGCCGTGGCCCACGGCAGGGCCGGCGCCCCGGCGGTGTCCACCTCGATGACGGCCAGATCGCCGTCGATGTCATGCCCGGCCACGGTCCCATCAGCGGTGCGGCCGTCCGCGAACGTGACCGTCACCTGGTCCCCTCGCACGTTGTGCGCGTTGGTCAGCACCCGTCCCTCGGCGAGCACGATGCCCGAGCCGAGGCCCCACCGCTGCCCGATTCCGACCACCGAGGCGCCGGCCCCCTCGGCCAGCTGCCCGATGCTTGCCTGTACCTCATCCAGGATCGACATTGCCGCCTCCTCAGTAACTAGTAACTTGCAACCTACTATCAATGTCGCAGCTGTCAACCGCTACCATCGGGGGCATGACCGAATCCAACGACAGCTCGCCGCTCGCTGAGGCGCTGGCCCGGGTGGGTGACCGGTGGACGCTGCTGGTGGTGGAGGCCCTGCTCACCGGCCCGCGCCGGTTCAACGAGCTGCTCAGCGAGATCCCGGGTATCGCGGCGAACATCCTGTCTGAGCGGCTCAAGCGGCTCGAACGCGACGCCCTGCTGGTGGCCCGGCCCTACTCCGAGCGGCCCCCGAGGGCGGCCTACGAGCTGACCGCCGAGGGGAAGGAGCTCGCTGGCGCACTCCGCCTGCTGGCGCACTGGGGCGCTCATCACACCGACCCGGCCGGCGTGCCACGCCACGACGCGTGCGGCACCCCGGTAGAGGCCCGCTGGTACTGCCCGACCTGTGACCAGCTGGTTGACCATGAGCCCGGCGCCGCGCAGCTGCACTTCGTGTAGCACCCCCGCAACCAGACCCATCTCCAGCCGAACGATCCGTTCGTGATGCCGCCCCGCCCCGGCTACCCGGCCCGATCCGCCGCTGCCAGCCAGCAGCTAGCCGGGCCAGTCCCAGCCAGTCGGGTAGATGCTGATCTCAGTTCGAGCAGGGCCGGGCTGGGCCAGCTTCAGTCGCGGGTCGCCGGCGGCAGCTGGATGATCTCGGCGCGCCGACGGACGACCCCGAGACCGAGCGACTGCTGAGCCTGGGCCCAGGCTCCGCGACGTCTAGCGAGACAAGTCTCGCTAGACGACCTTGGCCGATATCGAAGGCAGCGAGTTCGACCTGATCGCCGGGCAGGTAGCCCGAGGCCATGACCGTCGTCCTACTCACCCATGCGGGACGACACGCAAGACCGGGCGGCTCAAACGGCCGCAGCCAGGATCAGCCGGCGCGTCCGTTCTGTTGTCCTCCGGCCCGGCCCGGGTGGCCGATGAAGTCGAGCAGTGCCTGGTTGACCTCGTCGGCGTGGGTCCAGATGACCGCATGCGGCCCGCCTGCGATGACGGTGGAGCGGGCGTTGTTCAGCAGCGCGGGGAGCCTCCTGCTGGTGGCCTCGTAGGGCAGTACGCGGTCCTGGTCGCCGTGGATGATCAGAACGGGGATGCGGATCGTGGCCAGGTCGCCCCGGAAGTCTTCCTGGCAAGCGGTGACGCAGCCGAGGGCGGCGTGGGCGGACGCGGAGATGGCGACGTAGAAGCTGTTCTGCCAGGCCTGGTCGCTGACCCGGCTGCCGCCCAGCAGATCGATGTTGTAGGAGCAGTCCAGGAAGTCTTTCATCGCGGCCGGCCGGTCAGCGGCGATACGCGCCGTGAGGCTATCGAAAACGCTGCGTTCAATGCCGTCAGGATTGTCATGCGTCTTGAGCAGGAAGGGCAGCAGCGGCGTCACCAGCACTGCCACCTTGACCCGCCCTGAGCCGTGGACGGCCAGGTAGCGGGCCACTTCACCAGTGCCCATGGCGAATCCGGCCAGTACCACCTCACGCAGGTCGAGCCTGCTGAGCAGGACATGAAGATCGCCGGCTAGCGTGTCGAAGTCGTATCCGGTGCTTGGCCTGCTCGAGGCGCCGGAGCCTCGCCGGTCGTAGGTGATCACCCGGTGCCCGGCGGCCAGCAGGGCTGCCTCCTGCTTTTCCCACGAGTGCCCGTTCAG
>Ga0207693_10004055_pt1 | contig 12451 bp, 15 predicted proteins | sample LARL81metaG_FD_184347 | JGI IMG/M metagenome (GOLD analysis project Ga0207693, IMG submission 184347) | Corn, switchgrass and miscanthus rhizosphere microbial communities from Kellogg Biological Station, Michigan, USA - LAR L8-1 metaG... | ecosystem: Host-associated > Plants > Roots >...
TCCGCACGCTGCGTTCGACGCGGAGGGGGCTGGAAACGTGGCGCGGCCGAAATCTTCGGCCTAAACCGGCGCGCCAGTCCTCGACCCTACCTGTGAGAGGCTCGGGGTGCAATTCCCCGGGCCTACTCGGCAGGGGCGGCTGTCGTTGTCAGGTTGACGGTACGGCCGGTCTGCCCTCAGCTCCGGAAATGCCGTGTGCACCCGGGCAGTTACGCTTGGTGCCATGGGCTGCCCTCCGGCGCGGCGCGGCGGACGGCCGGAGCACCTTCAGCATCGGACATCACACCATTGAGGCTTAATCTTCAGCTCTGACTCGATCTTCGGCTACGAAAGTCAGCATCAGCCGCTATCAGCAATCTTGCGAATCAGGGGCAGCGCCGCCGCCCAAAGCTCTCGAAAGCTGGGCGGCTGGTTCTTCAATGCACGGCATGTCACACCCCGCGAGGGCTCTCGCCCCATTTCGCGCTCGAGCAGATCCTTTCGTGGATAAGGTTGCTGCGGGGCCCCAACCAATTGCGCAGGATTCCCGAACTGAGTCGGATACCGATCTTGCTCTCATCAAACCACACTAACCTAATCGACGTCCGGATCTGCAGGAGCTCGTGCCGTTAAAAAAGCACCCCTTTTGGGCAGGATACGAGTGTGTCGCGCTCCATCCTTGTCGCTGCCGTTGTCGGTGCACGCTTCGCGATGGCCGACTCGGTCGACGGCTATGCCGACCAACCCGAAGACCGACGACGCAGGCCTGCCGACCTCCCTGAGAGACACCGAAGCTATGCTCTTCGTATGCGCCGGGATGATGCCCGGCTTTTTGCGGGCTCAGCATTATAAAACGACAATACCCGCTGCGACGACGGCCGAGCCCTGGAAGCGGCCCAGCGCGAACCCGCCGTGGTTCACCGGCTTGTCGAGCAGATCGCCCATTGTGTCACCAAGGGGTCGGGTGAGGATGAACGCAGCCCAGAACAGCACGGTTCGCGAAACGCTGGTATAGAGGTAGAGCCACGCAACCAGTGCCAGCGCGGCGCGCGCCGACTTCGTATCCGAGGCCGCTCGTATCGGCCAAGAAATCACAGTGCTGTGCCCAATGTTTGGGAAAACATGATCGTCGCCCAATAGAAGATCTCGACCTTGGGTGAGGTCACGGCGTCGATTGCGACGGATCCGAGTGACCAGTACCACAGCCCCAGCGTTGCCAAGAGCACTGCGAACAGGATGGACGAACCCCCGACATAGCCGATGCCGAGTGAGCGATCGAAGAAGTCAGCCGGCGTTGTGCCAGAGGTGGTCGTGGCAACGATCACGTCCAATACAGCAAGGATGGAATCGCCGCGCCGAAATCTGCGCAGTGACGGCAATTACAAGGATCGTGGCGAAGATCGCGGTGCCGACCATATATCCAAGATTCAGGGTCATCGTGATCGCGTCTGTGCCGGTCTCGCCCAGCGTCGTTGCCAGTATCTTGATCAGCCAGAACCCGAGCGTGACGGCTGGAACTTTGCTCAGGGTATCTTTAGCGGCTTTACTCATGCGTTTTTCCCTCAGGACAGCTGGCGCGCAGCGTTGCCGGAGCGCGCCCGATAGATGATGACGACAGGGACGGACGGCCCGCATGAAGCGGGGCGCACTCAATAGCCGGGAACAAAAGACTGACCCGCAACCCCGGCTCCATGGCGTCCACACTCGACCTGGCACCATGCAGGTGGGCGACAGCGCTGACCAAGCTGAGGCCGAGCCCGTTGCCGGGGGTCGTGCGGCTGCGTTCTCCGCGGTAAAAGCGGTCCGTAAGGCGCGGCAGATCGGCCGCCGCCACGCCAGGCCCATTATCCTCGACCGAAAGCAGGGCGCCGGCTTCGGTGCTGCCGGTCAGCCGCACACTGATGAGGGTGCCCGATGGTGTATGACGCAGCGCATTCTCAACCAGGTTCGCGAGAGCCTGCGTCAGGAGTTCCTGGTCGCCGCTCACGATAATCCCTGGAGAGACGGTCGCGGTCAGCTGATGGCCCGCTTCCTCTGCGTCCAAACGATACGCGTCGGCGACACTCTCCGTAACGGCGGTAAGGTTGACGTCGCGAAATCCGGTGTGCGGCGATGCGCCTTCGACCTGGGCGATCCGCAGCAAGGCGGAAAAGGTCTCAAGCAGTCCCTCCGCCTCGCTGGTCGCTGCGTCGATCGCGGATTCGTACTCCGCCACGGACTGTGCATGCGTGCGTGCGTCCTCCAGCCTTTGATACAACCTGGACAGCGGAGTCCGCAGGTCGTGGGCGACATCGCTGCTGACTTGGCGCAGGCTATCCATCAGGATCCCGATGCGGTCCAGCATGCGATTGAGCGTACTTGCGAGCCGGTCCAGGTCGTCTCCCGTGCCGCGCATCGGCATGCGGCGCGTGAGGTCTCCGCCGATGATCGCCTCCGCAGCGCGCGCAATCGCATCAACTCGTCTGAGAAAGGCGCGGCTCAGAAGGGCGCCGCCGCCGATACCGAGCACCGCCGCAAGCCCCACCGTCCAAAAGAAAGCCGTGGCGATGGCCTCCTCCAGTTCGCCGATCTGCCTCAGATCGCCACCGACCGCGAGCAAGACGCCGTCGCCCAGGTCAGAGACGAGAGCACGGACCTTCTCGGGCCGGCCGCCATCCTCGGAGGCGTGAGGCACATCGATGGTCGTCCAGCCCGGCTTCAGACCCGCCGTTGCCGGCATCTCCCCCGCAAGATGCGCGCCGGCCTGATCTTCCACGAGGTAGTCAAGGGCGTTGGCCCCCTGTCCCCGTGTCCGCACTATATCGAGCAGGTGAGACAGGCCACCGGCCCGGAATTCCTCTTGGAGGAACGCTGCCTCGGTCTCGATCCGGTCCGTCACCTGCTTTTGCAAGGCCGATCGGGCTTCCAGGAAGACAGCCACGCCCAATATGAGCGCCGAGCCGGCGAACACGGCGACATAGAGCGCAGCGAATCGGAAGCTGGCGACCCGCAGCAGCCTCGGTAGGATGATACGACTCACGGCGGGCCGGGTGCGGGAACTCGCAAAGCGTAGCCGGCACCGCGCACTGTGTAGATCAGCTCGGCACCGCCATACTGCGACAGCTTCGAGCGCAGGCGGCTCATATGCGTCTCGACGATGTTTGTCTTTGGGTCAAAATGAAAATCCCATACGGCTTCAAGCAGCATTGTGCGGGTCACGACCCGGTCGGCGTTGCGCATCAAGAATTCGAGCAGCCGGAACTCGCGCGGCTGCAACTCGACCGGTCTGCCGCCGCGGAGGACAATACGCTTGAGCAGGTCCATTTCGAGGTCGCTGGCCTGCAGAACCGTAGGCGTATCGCTGAGCGGCGGACGCCGCGCCAATGCGTTGATGCGGGCCAGCAGCTCGGCAAAGGCAAATGGCTTGACGAGGTAGTCGTCACCGCCCGCTTCGAGCCCGCGCACGCGGTCGCCAACGCCTCCGAGAGCGGTCAGGAACAGCACCGGCGCCTTCACGCCTGTTTCCCGAAGCGTCTGCACCAGGCCGATCCCGTTCAGGCCCGGCAGCATGCGATCCACGATCAGCACGTCGTGCCCGCCTTCGGTGGCAAGAAACAGCCCGTCCCGCCCCGTGTGGGCGAGGTCGACGACGTGGCCTTGCTCGCGCAGGCCGCGGGCGATGTAGGCGGAAGTCGCCTTGTCGTCCTCTACCAGCAAAACCTTCATTCTTCCTCCACCTCCACCGCCGCCATCTCGGTTTAGTCGGCCTCGCCGCCGGCGTGGGCGCCCACGATCTGGCCGCTCTCTGCGTCGACGATCACGGTTTGGACACCGTTGGCGCCGTTGGTTTCGACGACGATGCGCGGCTTCCCATGATCGACATCGACGCCTGCATCGAACGCTTTGCCGCCCGTCTGGTGTTCCGCAATCGAGATCGCCTGCGACAACGTCAACTTCGACCCTTGCAGCGCCGTTTCCTCACGCGCCTCGTCACTATTCGCCGCAAGGGCCGGTCCGGCCAGGCCAAGGAACAGTACGCCCGCGAGAGCGATGGCGGTGCCGTGTCTGGTCTTCATGCAGTCTCCACAACCTGTCTCGCGGAGGCGGGTTGCCTGCCGCTGGACGCCACCCTGACCGAGCCAACATTGAATTGGCTGTGACCGCTCTATACGGATGCCCAATCCGCCACCTGCGGCAGCTCAGGCTTGCGTGCCGGCGCGGTCCATGATCGTGAGAATATCGGTCAGGGACCGCTTGCAAGCACTGGGTCCAGTTTATCGGCGCGCAGCGCCGCCAACGCCCGGTCGGTCAGCGCTCGGCGGGAGGGCTCGTGAAGAACCAGGGATGGCCGTCGATGTCGCGCACGGTGTAGGTGCGGCCGTAGGATTCGTCGCGTGGCGGGTGGACGATCTCGGCCCCGGCCGCACGTGCCCGCTCGTAGTGCGCATCCACATCGGCCAGATAGACGAAGATACCCTGCGTCGCTGACTTTGTTTCGTGCGGGCTCAGCATCCCCAATTCCTTGCTGCCCTGTCCCATCATGATGCGCTGTCGGTCGAGCGTCATCTGGGCGTGCATGCCGCCGGGTGTCGCGTGCCGCAGTTCCTCTGTTAAGCCGAAGGCGCGGGCGAGCCAGTCGAGAGCCGCGGGAACGTCGCGATAGAAAATGTAGGGGATGACTTCGGTGCTGACCTTCGGTTTCGGTGTAGACATCGCTTTACTCTCCTTCTGAACCCTACGGCGCGGATCTGTGTCCGTCTTGAACGTTTGTTACCTCGTCGGACGGCCGGCCCCAGCAGGTAGTCGACGCACCCGCCTTCGTCCGGCAGCTTGCCGCGCATGAAGCTGGCGGGCGGGCTGCCGGCGAATGAGCGGAAGTCCCGGGTCAAATGCGCCTGATCGGCGTAGCCGCAGGCAGCCGCCAGCTCTGCACAGCTCGTGACCTGGTCGCGTCCCAGCAGGCGGATCGCGTGATCGAACCGCAGGATGCGCGCGGACAGCTTGAGTGGCATGCCGAACTCGCGCCGGAAACACAGGGTGTGATGCTTCCGACTCAACCGAGTTCCTTGGCTAACGAGGCCACCCCGAGGCGTCCGGCACTGGCTTGCAGCGGCTGCAGAGCCCAGATCAAGCCTAGGAAGGCCGCACCCGACGGCAGCTCGCGCCTACGGACAAACCCGGTTTCATGCTCCGCGTACGCATTGAATCGCCGCATGAATGGCACAAGCCGATCCGTAGGCGCAAGGACATCGATCCGCCAAAAACCTTGTTCGGAGGCATGCTCGACGACCGCGATACGGGGCGTCCGATTCTCCATGTTTGCCCAAGCTGGAACCCCGGCTTCCGCCGGCGATTCTCGTGGTGTGCTCTAATCTACGGTGCCGTATACGTTCAGTGTTTGCTCGCTTATCCAATTAGCCACAGCACCATGACACCGGCGACGAGCAGTACTAGACCACTAACGACGACAAGCGTCAGGCGGCGCTCGAGCGCGGCGCGCACCGCAGATCCATAGCGCTGCAGCAATACTGCGAGCAGCAGGTAACGTCCGCCCCGCGCGACGATACAGCCAAGCACAAAACGGTTGATGTCGAGCCCGAATGCACCACTCGCGATAGTCACAAGCTTGAACGGGATCGGGGTAAATCCCTTGGCGATAATAATCCAGGATCCCCAGACCGCGAAGCGCGCCCGAAATACCTCGAAGCTTGCCCCCAGCCCGTACAGGTCTATCAGCGGCCGGCCGACCGTTTCGAAGAGCAGTGCACCTAGCGCATAGCCGACCAGGCCGCCCAGGACCGAGGCCAGTGTGCACAGCAGGGCATATCGATAAGCGCGTTGTGGCCGCGCAATCATCATCGGGACTAGCACCGGATCAGGCGGCAGCGGGAATATTGAGCTCTCGGCAAATGACACGGCCATCATCACCCAGAGCGCGCGCGGCCCCTCAGCCATCGCCATGAGCCGGTCGTACAGCCGTTGCCGCCCTGAAGCGCGCCGCGGCGCTTTTTGCGGCGCGACGATGAAAGCTCCCGGATCATACGCCATCGTCGTCACCAGGCTTTGCGCAGCCATCCGGCACCGAACGGGTAGAGCGACAGGGGTTCGCGAGAGCAAGGCCGATATGGTTAGCGCCAAATTCAGCGGCAACGATCAGAGGAAACGGCGACACTCCTGTTCCTGGATTGCGGTCTCGCATGATACGAGGAGCGTTCTTACCGCGCATTTGCCGGAGGGTCACCAGACTCACCACCGGAAGGAACCGGCGATTACCTTCCAAAGGTCGGCGGCCTGCATCATGGCGGGGGCGCAGAGCGTCAGAACGGCGATTTTGCCGCAACCCGTGATCAGGTAGCGCTCGCTCTCGAGGCGGAACTCCTTATTGGCATCAGCACTGGGCTCGAAGCGGGCTGTGTATCTGATTTGGATTGAGCGTCCCGCGGGCAACTTCGCCTCACGGACGCAGTGAATCGCGACCGCGCCGCGCCGCTTCAGGGACCTGGCGGCTTGTGCCCTTGCCGCGATGGGACTGGCCCTCGGATCGATAATCGAGACTTCGATACGGCGATATTCATCCTCAAAAACGACGCTTGATGGCGTCTCCGTCCGAGTCCAGCTCACAGGCACCTTGAGCGAGAAGCCCTGGGGCGAGCGATAGGTAACAAAGCCCTGATCGTCAGCTTCTTTCGCGACGCGACTGCGTACTCCGGCGAACGGGCGCGCCCAGCCAGGGCGCAACCGGCGGTCGACCCGAAGATCGGGCAGGGTCGGAACACCGCCGCGCGCCAAGTGCCTCGATCCTCTGAGTCTCCGGAGCATTGCGTACTCCCCTATCAGCCGATGGTGCCGTAGCTCCGACGCGTCAATGGACCTGAAAAATTCTTCTGTCGACGGTCGAAAGGAACAGCTCAGCGATCAACGTGGCTCAGAGTTGGTGATCGCGGTACTGAGAGAAGGTCCGCCTTTCGGTTCAGTTCTGCGATCAGCCCATCTACGCCCTGCCTTCGACGTATCGCCGCGAACTCGGAGCGACGTATCGCCAACTCGCTGATTGTGCCGTTCAAGAATACGTCGGCGATCTGCCACATGCTGCCGCGGGATCGCATTAGATAATTCACATTCTCGGGCTCGCCGTTGGAGTCTACTATCCGCGTCATCACGACTGTGCCTGCGTCTGAACGCTGTTCACCGAGTACTTGGAGCTGCTCGCCGGAATACGTGTCAAAACGGTCAGCATAAATTGCGGCGATGTATCGCTCAAATGCCTCAATCAACTGTTGCTGCTGGGCCGAAGACACGGTAGCCCACCCGGAGCCGATGGCCATCCGCGCCATAAAAGGGAGATCGAAGATGCTGTGGACAACCGGTTGCAACTGGATGAATCGCCCGCTCTGACCGAGCTCATTCCCGCGCCTCATCGTCGCGAGCAGGGTGTCGTAGAAGCTTTGCACCGTGTCCAACGCGCTCGCACCGGTCGCCTCGGCGGAGCAAAGCAGAGGCGAACCGGCGAGCCCGAGGCCGAGCCACGCGCCGGCGATCTTCAGCATGACCCGCGATGACATCAGTCGTTTCATCGGAAACCCTGAGTACAATGCGTAAAGCCTTTGGCTTCTAGGAGTGCAACGTTACGTTACTGGTGCAGTAAGGTCACACCGCGATCGTCACAGCGACAATCGGGCCATGAGAGATTTGTTGACGATTCCTCGATATTGTTTGCAGTCCCGATGGGCTTACTTGCCGACAATCTTTAATGCTTCGCCCAGATGCCGATCGGCGGCATCGTACTTCTGTGCTTTGCATTCGTTGCTGCCTCTGTGCCGAAGTACGATAGCCTTCGTCATTTCCACCTCGCTGACCTTGGAGGCCTTCAAAGCATCGTCGAGTTGCTTGATCAGCTGCTCGCAAGGCACATCGCCAGCGTGCGGCACCGCTTCCTCACGCGCCTCGTCGCCGCTCGCAGCAAAAATTGGCCCTGCTAAGCCAAGGAGGAGTACGCCCGCGAGAGCAACGGAGACGCCGCTTTTAGTTTTCATGAACAGCCCCCACAGCTGTCTCGCGGAGACCGGTTGGCTGCGCGGGACCCACCTCGATCGAGCTAACGTTGGCTGAGACCGCTCTATCGCTCTATACGGATTCTCAATCCACCTGCGGCAGCTCAGGCTCGCGTGACGGCGCGGTCCATGATCGCGACAAGATCGGTCAAAGACTGCTTGCAAGCGGCTTGGTCCGGTTTATCGGCGCGCAATGCCGCCAGCGCACGGTCGATCGCTTTATCGACAGTGTGCCACTCCGCCGGCGCGCGCGGCTTCAGCGAGGGTTCCGCCTCGTCCCAGGTCGTCTCGAGATCTTTAATTCTGGCCTTTGCTCCCGCGAGGTCGCCCGTGTCGACCAGGGAGGTCGTATCGACGACAATGGTACGGAAGGAGGAAAGGTCACCGAGCTTGGATACAGTAGCGGCCTCGGTCGAAGCGATGAGTTGAACCGATGGCGGAAGAGCCTCGGTGACGAGCGCGGTTCCGAACAAGGCCAGCGGGGCTATAATCGGTACTAATTTGAGATTGCTCATCTGTGCTCCGTTTTGCATTTGAAGCCTACGCCAGGCGCCAAGAGCCTAATTGGCGCGGTGCGAAGTCCAGGCGATTGTTCGACGGTCTCTCTCACGTCTCCTCTACCGCTCTCGGGGTGTCCCTCGGCCCGTTCGCGCTGAAGCTGAGGACTGTTACGAGGGCAACGATGATGGTCAGGAAAACGCTGCTCGTGATAATCGTACCCAGACCCATACCGCCGTAAGTCTGGGCCTGGGACAGCAGGTCGCCGAGCGAGGCGCCTAGCGGCCGCGTCAGCACATAAGCGATCCAGAATGTCAGGATCGGATTGGCGCCGCAATAGTAGGCCAGAGCTGCAATCGCAATAAGTGCACCAAACGCCAGCACACCGAGTGTGAAGCCGAGCTGCAACGCTTCCGTTGCGAGATCGCCGGCGGCGGTGCCCAAAGCGAAGGTGAATAGGATCGCCGTCCAGTAGAAAAGTTCGCGACGAGTCGTGATGATCGAGTGAATCGAGAGCGTTCGTTCAACTTCGTACCAGATCGCGAAGGTTGCAGCGAGTACCATGGCGAACACGCTCGTGCTGAGGTAGAGACTTACGTCGAGGCCGTCCGTGAGAGCATCGGTGATCTGCGTTCCAACGACGCTGACGAGGACCACCGTCAGCCAATATCTCCAAGGCACGTATTGCGGCGATCGCAACTGCAGCAGCAGCGAAGCGATCAGTAGAGTGGCCATGACGCCGTCTGTCAGGCGATACCCGAGACCGACATGCACTGCCAGGTAGTCCGCACCGGTCTCGCCTACGGTCGTCGACATGATCTTGATGACCCAGAAGGCGATGGTGACTTCCGGGACTTTGTTCAGCATTCTGGCCAGGCGCCAGTTCCGAGATACGCTCAAGTTTTGCCCTTCCGATTGCCGGATGCTCTGTGCAAATGCTCGGTTCGGCGCGCTCGTCCGGCCGCGATTCAGAGGTTGAACTAACTAAGATTGGGGTCCCGTGGACAGAACATTGGGATTTCCCAATGCAAGAAGCCGCCGATCCTAGTGAGCGGCGCGAGGCTGATCTCTGTTGGGTCGGTTGAAAGCGGAGTAGGGGCGTAGGTTTAGCCAAGGTCGAGGAGAGTGCCGCCTTGTAGATGTCGAGCGGGGTTATCCGAAAGTTGCATCAATGGGCGGCAATCCTGCCTCAGTGAAGATTTGGGTTGACCCCGGGTTGGGCGCGCATTGAGGCGGCGGACATTCGGGGCAAACGAGGCCTTGGGTGGCTGGCGAGAAATGGAAGCGTCACCATGATCGTGGGCCGCGACATCGACATGGTCGTGACCGGCACGCGGCGGACCGCTTCTTAGCGATCCCAACAGTAACCTGGTCGGGGTAACTGATCCGCTGGATCACGTCACAGCCCTTAGCTACGATGCGTTACGGGAAATCAAGACCCACCGACGGGGCAGATCGGCAGGAGCACAGTCGGCGATCGGCAGGAAGCCTGCCGAAGAGCGAATTTTCCGACCCACCCTGCTTCATCTTGCAGACAGAATCGGCACCCGCCTTCGGGCCAAGTCCAGGCCTGGTCGAACCGCGACGGTACGCGTTAGCTTCGCCAGCCTGGACTCAGTCACTCGCTCGGTAACGCTCGGCGCTCCAATCTCCGCGACGGGTATCCTTGCGAGATCGCCGAGGAGCTGGTGCGCGCGGTCTCGCGGATCACCCTGACGAGAAGATTATCTCGCTCCTGGCGATCTCAGTGTCGCATCTCGAGGAGCACTGGGATGTTCATCTGGAACTCCCGCTTGGACTTAAAGATGAGGCGCGCCGCCCCGGCACCAAGAAAGGCATGGCGCGTTGGGCGGCCGACTGCGCTGTCGATAGGATCCGCGATCGCTTCGGATGGGATGCTATCGGATATGCGTCGGTGGCGCTGGCGATTTCCCGTTCCGTTCCCGATCAGTTTCGCAAACTCGCCGAAAAGGACCTATGACCATCACCTGTCAGGGGAAACACGCTTATGGATGTTTGGGGTGTCGATGTCGGCCCATTCCACACTTCACCAACCCATCTCGTCCTGTCACCGAGTATGCTGCGCAGCAGATGATGACAGCCGGGGCGGGCACTCAAGGCCGGCCGAACCACCTCGGTGCCGCATTGCGGCGCCACCGCCGTGCCGGCCCGCTCCGTGGCGCAGGGGAGGCCAACCCAGGTTGCACCGAATTAATGCGAGGGAAAGCCGCGTGTCACTCGGTCGGCGCAATTCTCCGCCGATCCGCTCTCACTCGTAGGGGCCGGCGGCACGGGATGGGCCATGCCGACCGTGTACTGCGTTCGGCTAATCTCAATGAGTCCATAGCGTTTGGACCCAACAATCCGGTCACCGTGATGCGGCCGAGCTTCGACCCTATGTCTTCCGCGCACCGACGAGGGGAGTGACCCCTCGTGAGGCCATTGAGCATCGGCGTCGCCATCACTGCCGCAGTCGCGCTTATCGTAGGCGCCACAAAAGGAGGTGGCGACGTCCTCGGCCTCGCGGCCGATCCGACGCTGTTGAGCATTGGTGCCGTCGGCCTCCCGCTTGCACTTACCACCTTCCGCTCGCCTCTGATATCCCCATTCCTTCGTGTCTTTTCGACGATTTTCGCCCTCGAATATCTCGTGACCGGGCTCGCCTTTGTCGCGGTCGAGGCGGGCTGGTGGCCTTCAAGCTTGGCGGAAGCCGCGCCGCCCGCGAGTCTTCCGATCACCATCGCGATCTTTGGACTGCTCGTCTATTTGATCTCGTTCATCGCGGTCATTCGTCAGATTACTCGCCTCGCCGATCCCTATTTCGCGACAAATGACCGAAGGGACCTTCAGATTACCGGCTTTGGCGCGCGCCACGTGACGGAATCGCGATTTGCCAATGCGCTGGTCGTTGCACTTGTCGTGATCAGTCAGCTTCAGGTCGCCATCAATGTTCGCCTAAGCTTCTTCAATCGGGACTGGTTCAACGCGATTCAAACCAAGGACTCCGCCGTGTTCTGGTCGCTGCTGTTCGGGGTCTTCTGCTTCTGGGCGGCGATCTACGTCGTCAGCAACTTGGTTGAGTATTACACCGAATCTGTGCTCAAGATCCGTTGGCGGCGTTGGATGACGGAGCGGTATTACGGTCTATGGCTCGATGATGGCGGCCTCTATCGCACCGCACTCGTCGGCCAGGCTGCCGACAATCCCGACCAGAGAATATCCGAGGACGTCCGGAACTTCATCAGCTCAACCTACGCCTTCTCGATCAACCTTCTGTCGACAGTGTCGACACTCGTCTCCTTCTCGATCATCCTGTGGACCATCCCTGCCGACTTCACCATTCCGGGAACCGACATTACCGTCCCCGGGCTGCCGTTCTGGGTGGCTCTGGTCTTTTCGATCGTTGGCACTTGGCTAACCCATTTGATCGGTAAGCCACTCGTTCGGCTCGATTTCAGGCAGGAGCGCTACGAGGCTGATTTTCGGTTTACGCTGGCCCGCTTGCGCGAATATAGCGAGCAGGTGGCGTTGCTCCGCGGCGAGAATGCTGAAAGGCGGATATTGGGCGGTCGGTTCGGCTCAATCGTGTCGAATTTCTACGCCATTGTCGGCCGCACCGTGAAGCTCCTGACGTTTACAACGAGCTATTTTCAGGCCAATGCGGTGATCCCCTATATCATTGTCGCGCCGTACTTCTTCCTCGGAAAGATTACCCTTGGACAGATGACGCAGACGGCCGGTGCGTTTGGCCGGGTCGAGTCCGCGCTCGCATTCTTTATCGCGCGCTACCAGTCGCTGGCGACTTACAAGGCTGTGGTTGAACGTCTGACGACATTTCGCTTGGCTATCGACGAGGCGCGTGAGCTTGGCACGAAACCGCCGCGTATCGAACGCACTGTGCATTCCGGACGCGATCTGGTGTTGCATGACCTTTTATTGTGTCT
>Ga0207693_10004056_pt1 | contig 12450 bp, 12 predicted proteins | sample LARL81metaG_FD_184347 | JGI IMG/M metagenome (GOLD analysis project Ga0207693, IMG submission 184347) | Corn, switchgrass and miscanthus rhizosphere microbial communities from Kellogg Biological Station, Michigan, USA - LAR L8-1 metaG... | ecosystem: Host-associated > Plants > Roots >...
GGTCATGTCGAGATAGGTACCGGTCGGGATCTGGTCGCCGAACTGCATTTCGGCATCCGCCAATGCCTCGACGGCGGCAATGTCGCTGGTGCCGGGCTTGTCGCGGGTCGCAATCGAGCGGATCATGTCGCGATCGCGCTTGCGCATGTTGTGCGAGCGATAATAGTCGAGCTGCTCGGCGCGCTTGGTCAGCGTCGGCGAGCCCTCCCCCTTATAGGTGAAGGCGGCGAACACCAGCCGATCGATGCGGTCCGGCGCGGCCATGGCGTAGGCACCCGCGCGCAGTGCGCCGGAAGATTCGCCCACGAAATGAAACTTCCTCCGTCCGGTCTCACGGGTGACGACCTCGACCGCGGCCTTCAGATCTTCCACGCCGCTCGCGATATCCGAATTCCCGGACGTGCGGCCCGACTTGCCATAGTTTTCGTGATCCATGGTCCAGCAGTCGAACCCGTAGCGGGCAAATTCGTTCATGGCCGAGTATTCGCCCTTGCCGGGCACGGTGAGATCGAACACCCGCGATGTCACTGACGAACCGTGGACGAAGAACACGACGGGGCGCGCAGGCTCGCCGGCCTTCGGTGCACCGACACGCTTGCGATACATCCATAAGGGGACGTCGCCCTTCTTGGCCCAGTATTCGCCGCTCCAGATCTCGTTTCCTTCCGTCGCGTCCGCGCTGTTCGCAAGCGCGGCGTCGGCGAACGTTCCCGCGACAAGACCAAGGCCTACGCCCTTGATAACAGCGCGCCGCGGCAGCGAATTCTGCGATTCAGTCATGGGATTTTCCTTGGCGTTTTCCCGATGCGTGAGGTTTGGTCCCGGTGCGAAATCTAGCAGTGGCAACGCTCATTTGAAAGCGAGTGTGCACTGCATCGCGTCCACGTGCATCATTTGATCGGAGGAACAGGCTGACTTTCCAAGCGCGCAGGTCTAGGCTGAATGCCACCCAAGCCGAAGAGCAGGGAGGAAAAATCGTGAGCAGTAATCTGACCGAAGACGAACTCGCGGCACTCGTGCCGTCGGAATTCTGCCAGTATCAGACCCCGATCCCGACACAGATCGTCTCCAGTGACGAATTCTATCCCGACCCGCAGAACGAACGCCAGCGCGAGGTCGAGGCGCGGCTGCTCGCGATGGCCGACGAGCTCGGCGGCCAGCAGGGACTGAATCGCCGCAAATTCTTCCAGACCGCGGCCGGCATGGCCGCCTCCTTCGTCGCCATGAACGAGGTCTATGGCCCGCTGTTCGACGTGACCAGGGCGGAGGCCGCCACGCCTGCGATGGCGCAAGAGCGCGCCAGCGCGCTCAAGGACCAGTTCATCATGGACATGCACACGCATTTCCTGCGCGACGACACGCGCATCATGGGCTTTGTCGAGATGCGCAAGGCGGTCGGCAAGGCCGGCTGGAACAAGGAGCTCACCGACCACGAGCAGACCATCGAGGACCTGAAGTTCAACAATTACAAGAAAGAGATGTTTCTCGATTCCGACACCAAGATCTCGCTGATCTCCTCGGCCCCCTCCGACATCGAGCAGGACTGGTTCCTGACCAACGAGCAGATGGCCGAGGCGCGCAAGAAGATCAACGACGAGGCCGGATCGCGGCGGGTGTTCTGTCACGCGATCTTCACGCCCGGCCAACCCGGCTGGCTCGACAAGCTCGACGCGGCGCTCGCTTTGAAGCCGGAGTCCTGCAAGGGCTACACCATCGGCGACAACACCCATAAGGAGATCAGCCGCTATCCCTGGCGGTTGGACGACGAGAAGGTCGCCTATAAGGGCTATGAGAAGATGGTGGCGGCCGGCATCAAGAATGTCTGCGTCCACAAGGGGCTGTTCCCGCCCGGGATCGAGAAGCAATATCCGAATTTGCGCGGCTTTGCCGACGTCGCCGATGTCGGCCAGGCGGCCAAGGACTGGCCGCAACTCAATTTCGTCATCTATCACTCGGCCTATCGTCACGTCGGCGGCGATCCCAAGGTCGCGCTTGCCGAGTTCGAACGCACGGGGCGCATCTCCTGGACGTCGGATCTCGCCGACATCCCGGCGCAATATGGCGTCAGCAACGTCTATGGCGATGTCGGGCAGTTGTTCGCGACCACGCTCGTGGCGGAGCCGAACGTCTGCGCGGCCCTGATGGGCACGCTGATCAAGGGGCTCGGCGTCGATCACGTCTGCTGGGGCACAGATGCGCTGTGGACCGGCGCGCCGCAATGGCAGATCGAAGGGCTGAGGCGGCTGGAAATCCCGGAAGCGATGCAGAAGAAATTCGGCTACGCGCCGCTCGGTCCCGCCGACGGCCCCGTAAAGACCGCGATCTTCGGCGACAACAATGCGCGGCTTTACAACATCCAGCCCAAGCGCGCGATGCTGGAGCTGAAAGGCGACCGCTTCGCGCTGATGAAGGCGGAGTATGAGAAGGCGGGGCCTGAGCCGTCGAACGTGCGTTATGGGTACGTCGTGCCGAACGGGTCGATCGATCACACGGTGTTTGTGTAAGACTCGGCCATCACCGTCATCGCAAGCACCACCGCCGTCATTGCGAGCGAAGCGAAGCAATCCAGAAATGAGTCCGCGGAGACAGCCTGGATTGCTTCGTCGCTAACGCTCCTCGCTATGACGTGGTTGGATTTACGGATTATCTCAGCCTGTCGTTCCGGGGCGCACGCGTAGCGGGCGAACCCGGAACCTCGAGATTCTCAGGTGCGCAATTGCGCACCATAGGTCGATGGTTCCGCATCGCCCCGGAATGACGGCATCAAATCACGCCGTCACTTGCTCTCCGCCGGATCCCTGTGCACCGGGTCCACCCACAGCACCGTCTCCGGCTTCTCGATCGGTTCGATATCGAGATTGATCGCGACCGCCTCGCCGTCGGAGCGGACCAGCACGCATTCGAGCACCTCGTCGCGGCTGGCGTTGATTTCCTGGTGCGGCACATAGGGCGGCACGAAGATGAAATCGCCGGGGCCGGCCTCGGCGGTGAACTGCAGCTTTTCGCCCCAGCGCATCCGCGCCTTGCCCTTCACGACATAGATGATGCTTTCGAGATGCCCGTGATGATGCGCGCCGGTCTTGGCGTCCGGCTTGATCGAGACCGTTCCGGCCCACAGTTTCTGCGCGCCGACGCGCGCGAAATTGATCGCCGCCTTGCGGTCCATCCCGGCCGTCGACGGCACGTTGGGATCGAGCTGATTGCCGGGAATGACGCGAACGCCGTCATGCTTCCAGCGCTCGTCGCCATGATCGTGATCGTGCGAATGGGTATGATCGTGTGAGCCTGACATCTTACCGCTTCCAGTGAAACCTTGACTGGAACGAACGCTAGCCAAATCCGCGAGCGCCGACCAGCGGGATCGAGGAACATTTTTGCTCTCAATGGCTTAACCCGGCGACGTCCACAAAGGAGAAGTTCCATGGGTAGCACGACCGACAAGATCAAGGGCACGACCAACGAGGCCATCGGCAAGGCCAAGCAGGGCATCGGTGAAGCCACCGGCTCGGAGCGCCTCGAAGGCGAAGGCGCGATTCAGGAGGCGAAGGGCAAGGGCCAGAAGGCCATGGGCGACGCCAAGGAACTTGCCAAGGACGCGGTCAACCGCGCCGCCGCGAAGACGAACAAGAATCTCTGATCGCGCATTGATCGATCAAGTCGGGAAAGACCGGTCCTTTGGACCGGTCTTTTTCATTTTGCACTACGTCCTGCGACGCGCCATCACGTCGGGATTGACGACATTGCTGGGCGCGCCGGCGGCGTAAGCCAAAATCTGATCGAAAATATCCGTGAACTGGAGTTCATATTCGTCGCGTGAGACATAGCCGAGATGCGGGGTGCAGACGACGTTGTCCATCGTGATCAGGGGATCATTGACGTCGCGGAGCGGCTCCTGCTCGTAGACGTCGACGGCCGCCATGCCGGGACGGCCGGCGCGCAGCGCATTCACCAGAGCATGCGGTTCGATCAGGCCGGCGCGGCTGGTGTTGACGATGAGCGCGGTCGGCTTCATGCGGGCGAGATCGTCCGCCTTCACGATTCCGCGGGTGGCGTCGAGCAGCCGCATATGCAGCGAGAGCACGTCGCATTGCTCGAAGAACGCGGCCTTGCTGCTTGCGGTCGCATGACCATCGGCACGCGCTTTCGCCATCGCGGGCTCACGCGCCCAGACCAGCACATTCATGCCGAACGCCTTGCCGTAACCGGCGACGACCGCGCCGATCCGGCCATAGCCATAGATGCCGAGCGTCTTGCCGCGCAGCGTGCGGCCGACGCCGATCTGCCACTTTCCGGCCTTCAACGCCGCCATCTGCTGCGGGATCGCCCGCATCGCGGCGAGGATCAGGCCCCAGGTGAACTCAGCCGTGGCATAGGACGGCGTATCCGCATGCTGGCTCGAGGAGACGACAATGCCGAGCCGCGTGCAAGTGTCGATGTCGATATGCGGATAGACGCTGCGCTGGCTGATCAGCTTCAGCTTTGGCAATCGCTCCAGCAGCGGCGTACGGATCTGCGTGCGCTCGCGGATCAGTACCAGCGCTTCGGTGTCGCGCAGCCGCTCCGCCAGCACGTCGACGTCCTGGACGTGATCGTTCCAGATCGTCACGTCGTGGCCGTCGAGCTTCCTGAAGCAGTCGAGCGCGCGGATCGTGTCGAAATAGTCGTCGAGGATGGAGACCTTCACGCCGCCCTCGCCTGTTATTTCACCGCGAGCAGTTCGACGTCGAACATCAAGGTCGCGTTCGGCGGAATGACACCGCCGGCGCCGCGTGCGCCATAGCCGAGCGCGGGCGGAATGATCAGCGTGCGCTTGCCGCCGACCTTCATCGTGGCGACGCCCTCGTCCCAGCCGGCGATCACCTTGTGTTGACCGATCGGAAATTCGAACGGCTCGTTGCGATCGACGGAAGAGTCGAATTTCTTGCCCTTCTGGCCGTTCTCATAAAGCCAGCCGGTGTAGTGCATCACACAGGTCTGGCCGGGTTTCGGCGAGGCGCCGGTGCCGGCCTTGGTGTCGATGATCTGCAGGCCTGAGGCTGTGGTCATGGGCTTTCCCGCGGTTTGGGCCGATGCCGGACGCGGAGCGAACGCCACGGAAACGACTGCAAAAGCAATCGCCGCCACGACCGAAAGTCTCGAAAGTTGGTATCGCATGCCGGCACCTTCCCTGGTCAAAATCGGAAGGTGTTTAGCTCAATGCGGCCGCAGGTGCCACCCGTCAAATTGCTTCGGTGAGCGGCAACCGAACCGCGCTCGCTCAGTAGCCGAGCGCGCAGCCGTCCTTGCGCGGATCAGAGCCGCCGGTCAGCGTTCCCTTGTCCCAGTCGATCCAGATTGCCTGGCCGCCGCCGAGCGGCGCGACGACGCTGGTGGTCTTGTGCCCGATCTTCTTCAGGCCCTCGACAACGGCAGCCGGCACGCCATCCTCGAGCTGATAGACACCCTCGTAGTGGAGGCCGCGCGGCATATCGATCGCCTCCTGCACGTCGCAGCCATAATCAAGGATGTTGGTCAGCACATGGGTCTGGCCGACCGGCTGATACTGACCGCCCATCACGCCGTAGGGCATCAGCGCGCGGCCATTTTTGGTGACGAGCGCCGGAATGATCGTGTGCAACGGCCGCTTGCGCGGCGCGATGCAGTTGGGATGGCCGGGCTGGATGCGGAAGCCGCCGGCACGGTTCTGCAGGAGGATGCCGGTCTTGTTCGACACGATCGCTGCACCAAAGGCATGCGCGACCGAGTTGATGAACGAGCAGACGTTCCGGTCCTTGTCGACCACGGTGATATAGACCGTGGACGGATTCATCGGCGGCGCAACGTTGGGCAGGTCCAGCAGCCGGTCCATCTTGATCTGGCTGATATGTTCCTCGGCGAATTCCCTGGCCAGGATTCCCGCGACATCGACCTTCACCTGGGCCGGATCGCCGATATACTGCTCGCGCATCATATAGGCGATCCGCGCGGCCTCGGCTTCCAGATGGAAACGCTCGACACTGAGCGGCGCAAATTTCGTCAGATCGAAGCGCGACAGGATGTTCAGCATCACCAGCATGGTAATGCCCGGGCCGTTCGGCGGGCACTGCCAGACATCGAGCCCCTTGTACATCGTCCCGATCGGCGAGGTGATTTCGGTCGTATGCTCGGCGAAGTCCTCGACGGTGTGCAGACCGCCGATGCCTCGCAACGTCTCGACCATATCCTCCGCGATCGGGCCTTTATAAAAAGCGTCGCGGCCTTCCTTGGCGATCGCGCGCAGCGTCTTGCCGAGCTCGGGCTGGCGGATCACGTCGCCGGCAACCGCGGGCTTGCCGTGCGGCAACAGATAGCGCTCAGTGTTGGTGCCCTTCTTCAGCTTCTCGAACTGGTTCTTCCAGTCGAAGGCGATGCGCGGGGCGACGACATAGCCCTCTTCCGCTGCCTTGATCGCCGGCTGCAGCAAGGTGTCGAGGCCGAACTTGCCGTGGGCGCGCAGGATGACTTCCCAGGCGTCGATCGCGCCGGGAATGGAAACGGCGTGCGCCGAGGTCAGCGGCACCGAATGGATGTTCCGCTCCAGATACCATGAGGCTTCGGCCGCCGCAGGCGCGCGGCCCGAGCCGTTATAGGCCGTGATCTTGCCCTCGCCGCGCGGCTGGATCAGCGCGAAGCAATCGCCGCCGATGCCGGTCGATTGCGGCTCGATCACCGCGAGCAGCGCCGCGGCTGCAACCGCGGCGTCGGTGGCCGTGCCGCCCGCGCGCAGAACCTCTAGCCCCGCCAGCGCAGCTTGCGGATGCGACGTCGCCACCATCCCGTTCTGGGCGTGGACGGTGGACCGGCCGGCGAGATGGAAATTCCTCATGCCAAATTGCTCATTTCATCTTGGATTTGAGAGGTAAACCCCGGCGGACGCGGGGCTATTTCGTCGGGGTTCTTGGCATATTCGCAGCCTTCTCGGCAATGGTCTGGGACGCCGGGCTTCCTTGCGAAAGCGCGACTGGGGGCAGTGGTTAACCGACTTTCCTCGCTCCCGCTCGCCTGCTAAATCGTCACGATGCCTGTTAAAGTCGCCGCGTTCTATCAATTCGCATCCCTGCCCGACTTCCGCGAGCTGCGTGAGCCCTTGCGCGCGGTCTGCGCCCGCCTCACGTTGCAAGGCAGCGTACTGCTGGCATCTGAAGGCATCAACGGCACACTGGCGGGGCCCGCGGACGCCATCGCGGCGCTGGTCGACGAACTGAAATACGGTCCGTTATTCGCCGGACGGCTGAACAATCTCGAGCTGAAATTCTCGGAAGCCACGTCGATGCCCTTTGCCCGGCTGAAGGTGCGGCTGAAAAAGGAGATCGTGACGCTCGGCGACGCCGACGCAGACCCGACCCGGAAGGTCGGCGTCCATGTCTGCCCGTCCGAATGGAATGCTCTGATCGACGCGCCCGACACGCTGGTGCTCGACACCCGTAACGCCTTCGAAGTGGCGATGGGCACGTTCGACGGCGCGCTCGATCCGAAGATCGCGACGTTCGGGCAGTTCAAGGAATTCGCCGCGCGCCATCTCGATCCCGCCAAGCACCGCCGAATCGCGATGTTCTGCACCGGCGGCATCCGCTGCGAAAAGGCGAGCGCGCATCTGCTCGCGCGCGGCTTTGCCGAAGTCTATCACCTCAAGGGCGGCATCCTGAAATATCTCGAGGACGTGCCCGAGGCGGAGAGCCGCTGGCGCGGCCAATGCTTCGTGTTCGACGAGCGCGTTGCGCTCGGACATGGCCTGCGCGAACGCGTCGCTACACCGTCTCTCCAAGAGCCCGCCGTCCCATGAACGAGATCAAAGAGCTAGGCGAGCGGATCGATGCGCTTGAAGCACGCCTGACCTATCAGGATGACACGATCGAGGCGTTGAACCAGACGATCACCGCGCAATGGCAGACGATCGACGCATTGACGCGCCGGGTCGCCCAGCTCGGCGAGCGCCTGCAGGAAGCCGAAGCTAGTTCGACCCCGCCCGCAAACGAGCCCCCGCCGCATTATTGATTGTTGAGCGACCGATCGCGACCGCGTGTCAGCTCGCGGCTATCGAAACACCGCGAGCAGCTTGTCCCAGAGCGACCGGTTGTCGTCAGCCTGTCTGACGTCTTCCGTCGTCTCGGCTTCCGACGGCGACAGCGACGGCGACGCCGTGTTCGAGACTGTCGGCTGCGTCGCACTCAGCGGATCGGATGCCGGGAAACTGTCAATCAGTCCGGCCTCCAGTCGCGCATGCATTTCCTGATCGGCGGCCTCGGCCTCGTGTGGATCAGCGGCGTGCCGGTCGTGCGGGGCGGGATTGAATTTCTCAGCCATGATGTTCCTCCGTATCAAATAACGTGCCGGATTTCATGAGGTTCCGTATCCCGCCTTGGCCAAGCCCACATGGCCGGTGTATCAGGGGAGGCGAAATGTCGCTGAACTCCCGAGGAACGTTCGATTGACCCAGCAAACCGTCACCAAGCCTTTTCTCGAGGTGCTTCGCGGTCAGAGGCAGCCGGTGCCACCAATCTGGATGATGCGGCAGGCCGGGCGCTATCTGCCGGAATATCGGGAGTTGCGCGCCAGGGCGGGAAGCTTCCTCGATCTCTGCTTCACGCCGGAGTTCGCGACCGAGGTCACGCTGCAGCCGATCCGCCGCTTCAATTTTGACGCCGCGATCATCTTCTCTGACATCCTCGTGATCCCCTATGCGCTCGGCCGCGACGTCCGCTTCGAGGCGGGGGAAGGCCCGCGGCTCGATCCGCTGGACACGCCCGAGAAGATCGCGGGCCTGAGGCGCGACGCCGATTTCAAGAAACTGGAGCCGGTGTTCGAAGCGCTGCGCCGCGTGCGAGCCGCACTCGATCCGAAGATCGCGCTGATCGGCTTCTGCGGAGCGCCCTGGACGGTTGCGACCTATATGGTCGCCGGCCAGGGCACGCCGGACCAGGCGCCGGCGCGAATGCTCGCCTACAAGCACCCTGACGCCTTCGCAGAGATCATCGATGCGCTGGTCGAGAACTCGATCGAATATCTGCTGGGACAGTTGAAGGCCGGCGCGGACGTCATCCAGCTGTTCGATACCTGGGCCGGCATCCTGCCGCCGCGCGAGTTCCTGCGCTGGTCGATCGAACCGACCCTTCGCATCGTCAAGGGCGTACGGGCCACGGTGCCGGACGCAAAGATCATCGGCTTTCCGCGCGGCGCGGGCGCGATGCTGCCGACCTATGTCGAATCGACCGGCGTCGATGCTGTCAGCATCGACTGGGCGGCGGAGCCTGAGCTGATCCGCGAACGCGTGCAGAGCCAGGTCGCCGTGCAAGGCAATCTCGATCCGCTGGCGCTGATCGCCGGCGGCGCCGCGCTTGACCGCGCGGTCGATGACGTGCTCGCAAACTACGCGGAAGGCCGGCTGATCTTCAACCTCGGCCACGGCATCCTGCCGGCAACCCCGATCGCGCATGTCGAACAGATGATTGCGCGGGTCAGGGGTTATCGGAGCTAAAGCGCGATGAGATCAGGTTGAATCGTCATCGCGCTTTAGGTCTTTGTTTGAGCATGATCTCCGCGCAACCGCGTTCCGCGTTTGTCGCGAAGGAAAACCGCTACACACTTTTCCGGATCACGCTCTAATCCAGCCGTCATTGCGAGCGAAGCGAAGCAATCCAGCAATCTCCGCGGAAACAGTCTGGGTTGCTTCGTCGCTGACGCTTCTCGCAATGACGGGGAGAGAGTTGCGCGCTCAGCCCGCCGTTCCCGGACAATACGAAGCGTGATCGAAGATCGTCACTTCGGCCGGCTTCGCTCGATGATGTCGGACGCGCCTTGGTTCAGGAGATCCATCGCGACGGCGCGGCCGAGTTCGCGGGGCCGATCGGCCGGGCCGGTGCGTGAAGCTTCGATGAAGAGCCGGCCGGCCTCGTCCAATACCGAAGCCGTGAGCGAGATCTGCGCGCCGTCGATGGTGGCGAACCCTGCGATCGGCGAATTGCAGTGGCCGTTCAGCACCCACAGCACTTCATGCTCGGCATCGGCGCAGGCGTGGGCCGCGGGGTCATCGATCGCGGAGAGAATCCTCCGCGTTTCCCAGTCATACGCGGCGCATTCGACCGCGACGATCCCCTGCCCGACCGCCGGAAGCATGTCGGCAACCGGAAACTCGTAGGCGATACGATCGGACAGACCGACGCGCTCGAGTCCCGAGCGCGCCATGATCAGCGCATCCGCAGGTCCCACGGCGCCGCCATCCGGCAGTCGCTGCTTCTCGCTGTTGTCAAGTTTGCGCACGCGCGTGTCCGCGGCGCCGCGGAAATGGATCACCTCGATTTCGGGAAAAATCCGCCGAATATAGGCCGCGCGCCGCACCGCATTGGTGCCGATCTTGAAGCCCTTGCCGCGAGACTGTTTCACTGCCTCGATCGTGACGCCCGCGCGCAGCACCAGCACGTCGCCGGGCGGATCACGCGACAGCGTCGCGCCGATGACGAGCCCCGGCGTGTCCTCATTGCCCGGCATGTCCTTCAGCGAATGCATTGCGGCGTGAAGCCTGCCGTCGCGCACTGCGGCACGGATTTGCGCGACGAACGCACCGCCCTTGCCGCCATGCGGCAGCAGCTTGCTGATTTGGTCGGTATCACCGGTGGTTTCGAACTTGACGATCTCGACATCGATATCGGGAATGGCCGCGGCGAGCCGGCGCGCGATCTCTTCCGTCTGCGCCAGCGCCATCGTGCTCTTGCGCGTACCGATCCGAAATCGCCTTGCCACTAGCCACGCTCCCGTTTCAACGCGCGTCCTCCAATATCATGTCTGAGGCCTTCTCGGCGATCATGATCGTCGGCGCGTTGGTATTGCCCGACATCAGGTCCGGCATGACCGAGGCGTCGACCACGCGCAAGCCCTCGATGCCGCGCACCTTTAGCCGCTGATCGACCACGGCGAGCGGATCACTGCCCATCCGGCAGGTCGAGGTCGGATGATAGACCGTGCTGCCGGTCTTGCGGCAGAAATCCAGCAAGCCCTCGTCGCTCGTAATATTTGCACCCGGATAGACCTCTTCGGTGCAATAAGGCTTCAGCGCCGGCGCCGCCAGGATTTTCCTCAAGATCCGCATGCCGTCGATGAAGGCGGCACGATCCGTCTCGGTCGCGAGATAATTGATTCGGATCGCCGGCGGAACGGAAGCGTCCGCGCTCTTGATCTTGAGCGAGCCGCGGCTTTCGGGGCGTAACTGACAGACGGACGCACTGAAGGCCGAAAACGGATGCAGCTTCTCGCCCATCTTGTCGGTCGAGAACGGGATGAAGTGGATCTGGATATCCGGCGAAGCAAGGCGCGGATTGGTCTTGAAGAACGCGCCCGACGTGCCGGCCGCGATCGTCAGCGGTCCCTTGCGAAGCGCCGCGTACTGCAAACCGGCCATCGCCTTGCGCACGGGATGCCTGACCACGTCGTTGAGCGTGACGGGCTGCGGACATTTCATCACGATGCGCACCTGCAGATGGTCCTGCAGATCGTTGCCGACGCCGGGCGCATCGAGCACCACGTCGATGCCGTGCGACTTCAACAGTTCGGCCGGGCCGACGCCCGAGAGCTGCAGCAGCTGCGGCGAGTTGTAGGCGCCACTCGACACCAGAATCTCCTTGCGCGCCCGCGCGGTGCGCAGGCGGCCGTTCTGCCTGTATTCGACGGCGCGGACGCGACGGCCTTCGAACAGAAGCCGCTGCGCCAGCGCACCGGTCTCGATATGCAGGTTCGGCCTCGTCCTCGCGGGACGCAGATAGGAGAACGCGCTGCTGGCGCGGCGGCCGCGCCGGGTTGTGGTCTGGAAGAAGCCTGCGCCTTCCTGAGACGCGCCGTTGAAATCAGGATTGAAGGGAATGCCGGTCTCGACCGCGGCTTTCACAAACGCTTCCGAGAGCGGATCGTGATGCCGCCAGTCCGAGACGTGCAACGGACCACCTGCGCCGTGATAGGCATCGCCGCCGCGCACCTGGTTTTCCGCTCTCTTGAAATAGGGCAGCACGTCGTCATAGCCCCAGCCGACATTGCCGCGCTGCCGCCAGCGGTCGTAATCCTCGTGCTGGCCGCGGACATAGAGCAGCCCGTTGATCGAGCTCGACCCGCCGAGCACCTTGCCCCGCGGCTGAAATACCTGCCGCCCGCCGAGGCCCGGTTCTGGTTCGGTCTGATACATCCAGTTGACCGACTTTTCCTTGAACAACTTCGCGTAGCCGATCGGCACATGAATCCAGATGTTGGTATCCTTCGGCCCGGCCTCCAGCAGCAGGACCGAATGCCTGCCGTCGGCGCTCAGCCGGTTCGCCAGGACGCAGCCGGCCGAGCCGGCTCCGACGATGATGTAGTCAAACTCCGGCATGTCGTTTGACGGCGATGCGCCGTTACCCTGCATGTTTCCTCCGAGCCTGCTTTTTCTCTGATCTTGCAGACAGCATAATGGCG
>Ga0207693_10004057_pt1 | contig 12449 bp, 9 predicted proteins | sample LARL81metaG_FD_184347 | JGI IMG/M metagenome (GOLD analysis project Ga0207693, IMG submission 184347) | Corn, switchgrass and miscanthus rhizosphere microbial communities from Kellogg Biological Station, Michigan, USA - LAR L8-1 metaG... | ecosystem: Host-associated > Plants > Roots >...
GCGAGTACTGCACTACTCCTTTTTTGAAGCCGTCCCGTTAATGCAGCCACCAAAGCGCATCTAGTACTGCAGCGGTAGTTCGTGATCATTGGTGTTGGCGTCGTCGGTAGTGGGATAGACGGGCTCGGTATTGGTGTTGTCGGCGCCATCGTGACCAGGCCAGCAGGGCCGTGACGGTGTGCTGGGTGACGAGGAGCAGGCCGTCGAAGAGTCGGCGGAACTCGTTGACAGTCAACGTGATCAGGCTCGTGGATGCGGGTTGGGTGTCGCGTTCGGTGGCGGTGGCCACGGCCAGGAATGCGTGGGCGAGCATGGCCAGGGTGGTCCAGCGGTGCCAGGAGGTCCAGCGGCGGACCTGGTGTTGGTCCAGTCCGGTGAGACTCTTTGCGGCTTGAAACGATTCCTCGATGCGCCAGCGCTGTCCCGCGACGGTGACGAGGGTATGCAGGGTGACCGGGTGCGGTGCGTAGCAGCGCAGGTAGGCCAGCTCGCCGGTGGCATCGTTGCGGCGGATCAGCAAATGATGATGACCGGTGTCGGCGTCCTCTTCGGCCAGCAGTGTGATCCAGGCCCAGGAGTACCGGCGCGGGCCGTGGCTGCCGGCGCCGGCGCTGTGTTTCTGCCAGGCCCGTTTGGGCAGCAGTGCCGGGATGGCATCGACGCGGATCGGGCCGGCCGGTGTGGGCATACGCCGGTTGGCCGACACGGCCAGCACGTAACCCAGACCGTGGCTACGGATGGCTGCGCGCAGTGTCGGGTCGGCTCCGTAGACTTCGTCGGCGGCTACCCAGGCTGCGGGGACCTTCGCGGCGACAGCGCGGGCCAGCAGCGCACGGGCGAGTGCGGGTTTGGTCGCGAAACATCGCTTGTCTGAGGGGATTCCGGCGCCATCGCAACGATCGGGGTCCTCGGCCCAGCAGCGTGGCACATACAGGGCGCGGTCGATCAGGGCGTGCCCGCGTGGAGCGGCGTAGGTCAGATACACCGCCACTTGGGCGTTCTCGATGCGCCCGGCGGTGCCGGTGTACTGGCGCTGCACCCCGACCGAGTGCATCCCTTTCTTCACGTCTCCTGTTTCGTCAAGGATCAGGATCGCGTCGGGGTCGCCGAAGGCGTCGATGACGTAGTCGCGCAGGTCGTCGCGCACCGCTTCGGCGTCCCATTTCGCCCGCGACAGCAAGTGCTGCAGCCCATCAGGCGAGGTGTCCCCGCGGTGTTCGGCGATCGTCCAGCAATTCTTGCGGTCCAGGCCCGAGACCATGCCAAGCATCAGCTCGGCGGCATGTCGCAGCGGCTCATAACGGGCAAAGCGCGGCGCGATCCGGTCGATCACCGCCGAGAACTCCGTCCACCACCGATCAGGGTCTACGCTGTGAGCCGCGGCGACCGCGGCAATTTCAGTTGTCTTCACAAACACCGAACGATGCCGCGGTCACCGCCCCTACCAGGGCAGACACGCCCAACCACGCAGGTCACGAACTACTGCTGCAGTACTAGGCCGCACGCCAGGGAGACGAGGGCACGCCGAACTGCTGGCTGGTGCTCGACGCCGACGTACGGCCCGCAATAGACGGCCTGAAACCCGACGACGACATCGTCGCGCTCACCTGGCTGCACCTAGCCGACCGCACCGTTCTGCGAGTGCATCCCCGCGGCGACACGAGCCGGCCGATGCGCGGCGTCTTCGCCACCCGGTCGCAACATCGGCCGAACCCACTCGGCATTCACCAGGTCACGGTGCGGGCCATCGACGACCTTCGCATCCAGGTGCGCGGCCTCGAGGCAATCGACAGGACGCCGATCATCGACATCAAGCCGGCCCTCGAACCCCGTGGGCAACGGTAGACGCCTATCCGGCCATCGCGTCGACCAGTCTTGCGATCTGGGCGGGTGCGACATCCACGTTGCACTGCTGACGCAAGGAGCGCAACGGCTGCGCGATGGCTTGCAGCCTCGCCCTACTCCTGCACCCAGTTGGTCAACGGTCTCGTCGCCGCCGGCTATGTGACACGCACACGCCAACCGGGCGACAAGCGATCCGTTCTCGTGGCACTGACCGATGCGGGGCGTGAGAAGCACAGGCAACGCCAACAACAGCTGACCGAAACGCTGCAACAGGTCTTCGCTGACTATGACGCCGCAGCACTCGACTCCGCGGCGGTCGTGCTGGACCGGCTGGCCGCCATCTATGACGAGTTGTAGCCGGCACGATGACAAACACGTTGCACAGCAAGGATTTTGACGTCAACCGTGGCGATCCGATCAGGCGGGAATGATTATAGTCTTCCCACGCAGTCGACCGGCGTCGGCGTGCAAGCCGGCTAGCTCGGTGAGCGGGCGCCGGGGCAGACGGAAGACCTGGTGGAACGCTAGGCAGGTAGCCCGTGTCATGGCCCAGCCGGTCGCGCAGCACGACGATGTCGGTTTGCCGCCAGTGATGCCGGTGGGGCCGTGTAATTGTCGATGCATTCGACAACGCCGCGGGCTGGCGCATCGACTACCAGCTGGCGACGCCGGGCCAGGCGGAGCGAGTCGTGAGCGCGCGGGGTGAAGCGCGCTGAGGCCTACGCCTTGCGCTGGTCGGACCACGCCCCGGTGAGCGTCGAGTACGGGCTAGACGATGGCCGTTTCGGGTTCGGCGGCGGGCCTCCGGCGCTTGGCCGTCATGGCACGCACGAGCACGGCGGGACGCATCAGCCGGGCTGGAGAGTCCACCAGCCACGCCACCCGAATGAACTGTTAGAAGACTGATATGTCGTATTCGGCCGCGGTCAGGATGCGATCAACGTAAGTGTTCATCAACCTCATCGGCAGCGGTGGTGCACCCTCGATCTCGGGCAGCGCCAGATCGCCGGCGACTGCTAGGTGCCAGGCCTGGCGGATGGGCTTGGCACTGGCGCGGAAGAATCGACGCGGCAGATCGGCTGTCCCTTTCGACAAGCAGTCCCGCAATGCCAACGCCTCCAGCGCAGCCACCGTCATCCCCTGCGCGTAAATCGGGTTGAAGCTGCAGACAGCGTCGCCAACCACGAGCGATCCGTCCGGCAGTCGCTGCGCCCGGTCGTATCGGTACCAGCGGCTGGACGGGTAGCGGTGCTGTGCGGGCGGCGCCAAAGGCGTTGCGGATTCAAGCGCGGCCATCGCGTGCGGCGGCGCGAAAGCCCTGGCGAATTCAAGCATTTCGGTGAATGTGTCCGGCGGGTCGTCACCCGCCATGCCGAAAACGGTGAGCATGTACGTGCCGTGCTCGCACAGGGCCAGGGCCAACCTTCTCGGCCGGCCCGGGATGGGCGAGACGATGAAGCCCATTTCGCGTAGCGCGTCGGGCGGCAGGCGTAGGAGTTGTGTCGAATACTTCAGGTGCACCGTCACCTTGTCTTCAGCCGGGCGTCCATACCCGAGCCGCTCGAGCATCACCGGTGTGCGTGCACCGCGGCCGGTGGCGTCGACGACCAGATCGGCGCGCAGCTGCGACACCCCCTTGCCGCCGTGCTGCGCCGTGCAAACGCCGATGATGCGAACGCGCTGCCGCGCAAACGCCGGTGATGCGATCGCGATCCCCGCCACGCGCGTTCGACCGATGTGTTCTTTGCGCGGGTGTTCGCGATGACCGTTGTGCGGGAACGTGCGCTACGCAGTGATGTGCTGGCACCCGAAGCCGAACTCGGGGTAGTCACCACCGCCGAACTGGCCGCAATCACAGGTAACCGCAAGGCGCGGCGCGCATTTCGGACAAGATTCGTGACCCGCACCAGTCGCCGCAGGTCACGCTACACTATTGACGCGGCCCTTGACCTTGCCCAAGCATTGGCGCGGTCGCGAGGCACTGAAACCGACGGCGTTCGATTTGCACGCGCCGAGATGATCAGGATTCGCAACGGCGAATCGTCGTTATGGTAGTAATTCGCATTCAGTCGGCAACGTCGCTCTGCCGGAACGTTTCACTGCGCGATAGGAATCGGCCAACAGTTCGTTCGGACCGCCGGGCTCTGGGCTCCGAGTGCAACTCGGTGAAATCAGCTGTGGTCTGGTGCGGCAACTCGCACCACCACCTGGAGGGTCTTAGATCGCGTGACATGTCGATCGTGTTTGACCGGCGGGTTCGCTGGTGTCTCACGGAATGTCATTTCGGTTGAGTCTCAGTTCCATGGCATTTCTTCAGATTTCGCGCTTTCTGCGTCGCTTGTTCGGCGGCCTGCTTGAGGTTGGGTGCCCGGGTCCGGTTCGCCGGCGGGCCGCTGCCGTGCGAGGGCGAGGTCGAGATCCGTCGGGTGCCCGAACCGGCTGATTACGCCACGCTGAACCCCGAGCACGAGGACTACCCTGCGAGCCCAGATCGCGCACCGATGAGTTTCCCGCACGGCGCCGGTCTATACGCCGGAGACCGACTCACGGGAGGGTGGCACCATGCGGAAACTGATCTACGGCATGAACGTGACCCTGGACGGCTACATCGCCGCGCCCGGCGACGACATCGGGTGGAGCGGGCCGCCGAGCGACGAGCTGTTCCAGTGGTGGCTCGACCAGGAGCGGGCGAGCGGCCTGTCGCTGTACGGGCGCAAGCTATGGGAGACGATGAGCTCCTACTGGCCGACCGGCGACCAGCAGCCCAACGCAACCCCGGCGGAGATCGAGTTCGCACGCAACTGGCGGGACACGCCGAAGGTGGTGTTCTCCTCGACGATCGACGAGGTCGACTGGAACACCCGCGTGGTCACCGGCGACGCGGTCGCCGAGATCACCCGGCTCAAGGCCGAGGACGGCGGCCCGATGGGCATCGGCGGCACAACGCTCGCCGGGGCTGCCATGCGGGCCGGGCTGATCGACGAGTACGCGCTGGCCACCTACCCGGTCCTGGTGGGCGGCGGCACGCCGTTCTTCACCGCGCTGGATAGCTGGGTGAACCTGGACCTGGTGGAGACGCGGACGTTCCCCGGCGGCGTGGTGCTCACCAGGTACGAGACGAGGCGCTGAGTCTGCGCCGACGAGAGCCGTGTTTTGGCAAACGACGACCGAGACGCCGCGGAGCAGACCGCCGCAATCATCATTGGCAAATGGTCGGATCCAGAACATTAAGGCGATAGCCAGTTAACTAGGAAATCTAGCTAATGTGTCCAAATACGTGTCCAACGGACATGAAAACGGCCCCCGGAGAGTTCTCCGAGGGCCGTTTTACCTGGTAGCGGGGACAGGATTCGAACCTGCGACCTCTGGGTTATGAGCCCAGCGAGCTACCGAGCTGCTCCACCCCGCGATGGGTAAACGCCAGGTTACCGAAGGATCGGCTCTACCGCCAAATCGCCTGTTGCCCCCGACGAGCGTGCGCAAAATGCCCGCGAACACCGGCGTGTCTGCGGGCAGACACGCGCGCTCGCGAAAGTTATCTCGTACCGCTGTACTTCTTCATCGCATCGTCGAGCCGCTGCAGCGCCTGCCCGTACTCCGCGAAATCGCCGCTCTGCTGGGCCTGGCGCACGCCGTCGAGCGCCGACTGGACCTCCTGCAGCGCTGCGGCTTTCGCTCCCGACAACTGCAGTGGGCCGGCACCCGGCGGAACCGCTATGGGCGTGGGCACCTCGGGTGCTTGGCCCTCACTGGGCGGCGGTGCGGCCGCAGGCTGGCCATCGGATGGCGGTGGCGCGGCGGGCGGTTGGCCGTTCACCGGTCCGGCCGGCGCAGGACCGGTAGCAGTGGCGTCGGCACCAGGGCCGAACAACTCGGTCAGCGCATCACGCACCGTCGGGCCGTAACCAACCCTGTCGTTGTACATCATCGCGACCCGGATCAGCCGCGGGTACGACGACGCTGCATCACTGGCTCCCGGCGAGGCGTATACCGGCTCGACATACAGCAGGCCGCCCTGCGCGACGGGCAGCGTCAGCAGGTTGCCCCAGCGGATCCGGTTCTGGTTGTCGCGGCCGATGACGCCAAGGTCCTGGCTCACCGCCGTGTCCGTGGTGATCGCGTTGTTAGCCAGCTTCGGGCCGTTGACCTGACCAGGGATGGTCAACACCGTGATCCTGCCGTACGTCGACGGATCCGAGCTTGCGCTGATGTAGGCGGCCAGGAAGTCACGCTGGAACCGGTTCATCGCGCTGGTCAGCTGGAATGACGCCGAATTGTCATTGTTTGCAAGGTCTTTGGCGACGATGTAGTACGGCGGCTGGTAGCTGCTCGCGGTCGGGTTGGGATCCAGCGGCACCTGCCAGAAGTCCGAGTTCGAGAAGAACGTCACCGGGTCATTGACGTGATACTTGGCCAGCAACGCGCGCTGCACCTTGAACAAATCCTCGGGGTAGCGCAGATGGGCCTGTAACTCCGGCGAGATGTCGCTCTTGGGCTTCACCGTGCCCGGGAACACCTTCATCCACGCCTGCAGCACAGGGTCCTTCTCGTCCTGCGCGTACAGCGTGACGGTGCCGTCGTAGGCGTCGACGGTCGCCTTGACCGAGTTGCGGATGTAGGACACCATCTTGTCGGGCGCCAGCCGGTTGACCGCCACTTCAGTGGAATCCTCGGTGGCCGACGACAACGACTCCAGTTGCGAGTACGGATAGTTGTCCAGCGTGGTGTAGCCGTCGACGATCCACACCATCCGCTTGTTGACGATCGCCGGGTACACGCTGGTGTCGGTGTCAAGCCACGGCGCCACCGCCTTCACCCGCTCGGAGGGGTCACGATTGAACAGAATCTTGCTGTCGGCGCCGATCGGGTTGGGGAACACCAGTTTTCGCTCGGAGAACTTCGCGGCGAACACGGCACGGGCCAACCAGTTGCCTATCGGCACGCCGCCCTTGCCCTCATAGGTGTAGTTCTTGGTCTCGGTGTTGGTCTCGTAGTCGTACTCGCGGTCGTTGCCGCTCTTGCCGACGATCGCGTAGTCGTCCGACGTGCTCGCGATGACCGGGCCGAAGTAGACACGCGGCTGGTCCAGCGGTGCGGGGCCTGGTGAGATCACGCTGCCGTTGGCGCCGACAACGCTGGCCAGGAACTCCGGATAGCCGCCGTTCTGGTTGGGGTCATTGGCGACCCCGCGCACCGTGTTGGCCGGCGACGCAATGAAACCGTTGCCGTGGGTGTAGACGAAGTGTCGGTTGATCCAGTCGCGCTGGTTGTCGATCAGTCTGTCGGGGTTGAGTTCTCGTGCCGCCACCACGTAGTCGCGAAGGTTGCCGTCGGGACCGTTGTAGCGGTCGATGGAGAGCTGGTCCGGGAAGTAGTAGAAGTTCTTGCCCTGCTGAAACTGGGTAAACGCCGGGCTGACGATGGTCGGGTCGAGCAGCCGGATGTTCGACGTTGTCGCCCGGTCGGCGGCGACTTGCTGCGCGTTCGTCTGCGCGTTGCCGCTGTAATCGCGGTAGGTGACGATGTCAGGCGTCAACCCGTAAGCCTGCCTGGTTGCCGTGATACTTCGGCTGATGTAATCGCTTTCCTTTTGCGCCGCATTGGGTTTCACGCTGATCTGCTCGACCACCAACGGCCACCCGGCACCTACGATCAGCGAACTCAACAGCAGCAGCACCACACCGATCGCCGGAATGCGCAAGTCCCGCAACACGATCGCGGAGAACACCGCCGCCGCACAGATCACCGCGATCGCCATCAGGATCAGCTTTGCCGGCAGGACCGCATTGATATCGGTGTATCCGGCCCCGGTGAACGGCTTGCCCGCCCGAGTGTGGCTGAGCAGCGTGTAGCGGTCAGTCCAGTACGCGACGGCCTTGAGCAGCATCAGAATGCCCAACAGCGCGATCAGCTGGATGCGCGCCGAGCGGCTCAGCGCCCCGGTACGGCCGGCTAGCCGGATACCGCCGAAGAGGTAGTGGCTCACCAGGTTGCCAATGAACGCCAGGAAGGTCGCCCAGAAAAGGTAGCCCAGCACCAGCCGGTAGAACGGCAGATCGAACGCGTAAAAGCCGAGGTCCTTGCCGAACTGCGGGTCGGCGACGCCAAAACTGCCGCCGTGGATGAACAACTGGACGCGGTCCCAGGAAGTCTGCGCGACAAAGCCGGTTATCAGGCCGATAAGCGCCGGCACGCCGATGCCGACCAGCCGCAGCCGGGTCATCACCGCAGTGCGATAGCGGGCCACCGGATCATTGGGGCCGGCGGTCGGGACGAAAACGGGCCGCGTGCGGTACGCGAGGGCGAGCGCGGCGAACACGATGGCGCCCATCACCACCCCCGCCACCAGGAAGACGACGACCCGGGTGACCAGCGTCGTGGTGAACACGGAGCGGTAGCCGAGCTCCCCGAACCACAGCCAGTTCACGTATGTGTCGATCAGTCTCGGCCCGAACAGCAAGAGCACTACGACGGCCAGCGCGACCGCGATCAGAATCCGGCTACGTCGTGTCAGCTTCGGCATTCGTGCCGCGGGCCGCATACCCACTCGTCAACTCCAGTCTTGGGTTCTCAAACGTCTCACAGATGACGTGGCCCCAACTCTACGCATTCGCCGCACGGCAACTTCTCAGCAACGGGGAGGTTCGCCACCGGCAGAAAGTGCATGTAGCGCATCCACCGCCTGGACCAAGTTGTCGACCTTGACCAGCTGCAGGCCGTCCTCGTGGGCGGTCTTGGCCTCGTCACAGTTGTCGGCGGGCACGAGAAAGACGGTCGCGCCTGCCTCGTGGGCGGCCAGAATCTTGTGCGTGATGCCGCCGATGGAGCCGACCTTTCCCTCGCTGTCGATGGTGCCGGTGCCTGCGACGAACTTGCCGTCGTTGAGGTCGCCGGTGGTGAGCTTGTCGACGACCGCGAGAGAAAACATCAGCCCGGCCGAAGGCCCGCCGATATTGGCGAGGTTGAAATCGATGGAGAACGGCGCCCACGGCGCGTCCAGCACCCCGACACCTAGGTATCCATAGTCGCGGTCTGGGTTCGAGCCAAGGGTGACTGTGGCGACGCCCGCAGGCGAATTCTTGCGGCGATAGTCCAGCACCAGCTTGTCGCCGGGTTTGGTGGCCTTTAGCAGCGCCGTGAACTGCCCGAGGTTGGCCACCGGCTTGCCGTTGACGGCGTCGATGGCGTCGCCGTGCTGCAGTTTGCCGACCGACGGGCCTGGGTCGCTGACGTTGGCAACCGTCACGGCGGACGGATACTTCAAAAAGCTCAATGCCGCATACTCGGCGCTGTCCTCGGAGTTCTTGAAGTCGGCGTTATTGGCCTGGTCGATCTCGTCCTTCGACCTGTCGGGCGGATACACGAGATCACGCGGAACCAGCTGCTCACGGCCCGACATCCACAGTGTCAGCGCCTGCCCCAGCGTCAGATCGTCGCGCTGCGACACCGTGGTCATGTTCAGATGCCCCGAGGTCTTGTGGACCTCGGTGCCCTCGATGTCGACGACCTGCTTACCGTCGACCTCGCCGAGCGTGTCGAACGTAGGGCCGGGACCCAACGACACATACGGCACCGTCACCAGCGACAGCAGCACCCCGAACGCCACGATCGGCACCAAGGCGACCAGCAGCGTAGAAATCCGCCTGTTCACGGCGACCACAGTAAAGGTTCACGCTGCGTGCGCCGCGCGCGTGCCGACCGAGGTTCACTGACAGCGTGACCCTCGGACCCGCACGACTGGCCGCTGGTGAGTACCGTTGACGGCATGGCTGACCCGCCTTTCGGCTTCTCCGCAGGGGACGACCCCGAGCGCGACAAGCGCAAAAAGGACCCCGATTCGGGCTCGGATGGAATTGGCGGCCCCGCCGCCGGTGACCCGTTCGGCCTCGGTGGCGGGTCCGACTTCGACATGTCCCAACTCGGCCAGATCTTCAGCCGGCTCGGGGAGATGTTCAGCGGTGCAGGCGGCGTGATGACCGGCGGTAAGCAGTCCGGCCCGGTGAACTACGACCTGGCCCGGCAACTTGCCTCGAGCTCCATCGGCTTCGTCGCGCCGGTGCCCGAGAAGACCAGCACCGCGATCGCCGACGCCGTACATCTGGCCGAGACGTGGCTGGACGGCGCAACCGCACTGCCCGCGGGCACCACGCAAGCGGTCGCGTGGACTCCCAACGACTGGATCGACAACACGCTGGACACCTGGAAGCGGCTGTGCGACCCGGTCGCGGAACAGATTTCGACCGTGTGGGCGTCGGCGCTGCCCGAGGAGGCCAAGAGCATGGCCGGCCCGCTGCTGGCGATGATGTCGCAGATGGGTGGCATGGCGTTCGGCTCGCAGCTCGGCCAGGCACTGGGCAAGCTGTCACGAGAAGTGTTGACGTCCACTGACATTGGGCTGCCGCTGGGTCCGAAGGGGGTCGCCGCGCTGATGCCGGAGGCCGTCGAGTCGCTGGCCGAGGGGCTCGAGCTGCCGCGCAGCGAGATCCTCACCTTCCTGGCTGCCCGTGAGGCCGCGCATCACCGGCTGTTCAGCCACGTGCCATGGCTGGCCAGCCAGCTGCTCAACGCTGTCGAAGCCTTCGCCAAGGGCATGAAGATCGACATGAGCGGCATCGAGGACTTCGCCCGCGGGTTCAACCCGGCATCGCTGACCGATCCGTCGGAGATGGAACAGCTGCTCAATCAGGGCATCTTCGAACCGAAGGCGACGCCGGAACAGACCGCGGCGCTGGAGCGCCTGGAGACGCTGCTGGCGCTGATCGAAGGCTGGGTGCAGACCGTCGTCTCTGACGCGCTGGGCGACCGGATCCCCGGCACGTCCGCGTTGAGCGAGACACTGCGGAGGCGACGTGCCACCGGCGGGCCGGCCGAGCAGACGTTCGCGACGCTGGTCGGGCTGGAGCTGCGGCCGCGCAAGCTGCGTGAGGCGGCGGTGCTGTGGGAGCGGCTGACGCAGGCCGTCGGCGCCGACGCCCGCGACGGGGTCTGGCAGCACCCCGACCTGTTGCCCAGCGCCGAGGATCTCGACGAGCCCGCCGGGTTCATCGACCGGATGATCGGCGGCGACACCAGTGGCATCGATGAGGCGATCGACCAGGCGATCGCCGACCTGCAAAAGGGTTCCGACAAAGGCGACGACGACACCGAAAACTGAGAGTTCTCTTCACGGTTGAACGGTTTCGGCCTTTGCGGCCGTTAGTCCGATCGACGGGCCGAACGGGCCGCACCGTCGAGAGGAACCCCATGCCGCAACCGCTGTCTAAGTACGCCCCTGTCGCCGACTCCCACCAGCAGATGACCGAGATGATGTTCGGCTTCTGCGTCAGCCAGATCATCCGCACCGCCGCCGAACTGTCGCTGGCCGATCATCTGGCGGCTGGCCCACTCACCTCGCAAGAGATCGCCGAACGCGAGGGCAGCGCGCCGGCCACGACCTTCCGGCTGATGCGCGCCTGCGCTGCGCTCGGGTTGGCCACCACGGACGGGCATGGCCGGTTTCACAGCACCGCGCTGCTCGACACGTTACGCACGGATGAGCCTCGTTCTCTGCGTGCTTTCGCCATGGCTGTCACCAACAGTGCTCACTGGCTGCCCTGGATCAAATTCGGCGCGTCGGTGCGCACCGGCCACAGCCAGGCACACAACGCGCTCGGCATGGACTTCTTCGATTACCTGGAGCGCAACCCTGCGCAGGCGCAGGAATTCAGCGCGGGCATGAGCAGCGGCACGTCGGTGTGGGCGCCGGAACTCGCCGACCTGATCGACACCACGAACGTGCGGCGCGCGGTCGACATCGGCGGCGCCAACGGCGCGCTTCTGGCACTTCTGCAGAAGGCCAACCCGGCGCTGCATGGAGTTGTGTTCGATCGGCCCAACATCGCGCGAGACGCCGAGCCGGACATCGCTCGAAACGGCTTCGCGGAACGCACCGAGATCGTGGGCGGCGACTTCTTCGAGTCGGTTCCGCCCGGTGACCTCTATCTGCTGAAGTTCATCCTGCACGACTGGGACGACGAGAGCTGCGTGAAGATTTTGCGCAGGTGCCGCGAGGCGCTGGAGCCGCGTGGCCGGATCGCGATCTTCGAACTCGTCGTGGGTGATGACGGCGAGGACAGCCTGGGCGCACTGATGGACCTCAACATGCTCGCAGTCGTCAACGGGCGCGAGCGCTCGCTGCGGGAGTTCGACGTTCTGCTGGACCGGGCCGGGCTGCGACGCACCGCGGTGCTGACGGCGGATTCCCCGCACAGCGTGATCGAGGCCGTCGCCGCGTAGCCCCTGTGGATAACTCCTGGGGTGTCACGTCGTCCGTGGCAGAGTCGGCGCATGAGGCGCTACACGCTCAACCCGGCGATGCCGGTGTTGCTGCGTCCCGACGGAGCCGTGCAGGTGGGGTGGGATCCACGGCGCGCGGTGCAAGTGCGACCACCGGCCGGGTTGAGCGCCGCCGCGCTGGCCGAGCTGCTGCGGACCCTGCAGTCCGGCGCGACGCTGGCAGATCTGGAGGCCCGCTTCGAGGTGGACGCGGGAGAGCTGGTCGCATCGTTGGTCGCCGCGGGTGTGGTGACGGCCGCCGAGCGCAGGCGGTCGCGGTGCGCGTCGAT
>Ga0207693_10004058_pt1 | contig 12447 bp, 12 predicted proteins | sample LARL81metaG_FD_184347 | JGI IMG/M metagenome (GOLD analysis project Ga0207693, IMG submission 184347) | Corn, switchgrass and miscanthus rhizosphere microbial communities from Kellogg Biological Station, Michigan, USA - LAR L8-1 metaG... | ecosystem: Host-associated > Plants > Roots >...
GGTATCAGTCGATCGCTGAGTTTCCCGCATTGTCCGTCGGCGTCACGTATTTGCCGATCCCGATTGCCGGCGGCATCACTCTGCTCTTCGTCGCCGAGCATCTGCTGATCGGACCGCCGCCGCGGACCGGCGAACCACACGACGCCGTCGTTCAGCCAGACTGACGACCGGAGACTTGGCAGATGGAAATCCTGGTCGTCGTCGGGACTTTGCTCGTCTGTTTTGCTCTCGGGGTGCCGATCGCTTACGCACTCGGTCTCGGAGCCCTCGGCGGTGCGTACTGGATTGGCATCCCGCTCGAGGCGGTGATGCTTCAGGTGTCGAGCGGGGTCAGCAAGTTCGCGATGCTGACGATCCCGTTCTTCGTGCTGGCCGGCGCGATCATGGCCGAGGGCGGCATGGCGCGCCGCCTGGTAGCCTTCGCCAATGTGCTGGTCGGGCTCGTCCGCATCCGCGGCGGGTTGTCGGCGGTCAACGTCCTCGCAACGACGTTTCTGAGCGGCATTTCGGGTTCCGCGGTGGCCGACACCTCGGCGATTGGGTCGGTGATGATTCCACAGATGGAAAGAACCGGCTATCCGCGCGTGTTCGCCACCAACGTGACGATCAGCGCCTCCGTGCAGGCATTACTCGTGCCTCCGAGCCACAACGCAGTCATCTATTCGCTCGCCACCGGCGGCACGATCTCGATCATCAGCCTCTTCATGGCCGGGGTCATGCCGGGCCTGTTGCTCGGCGCCTCGCTCGTCGTGCTGTGCCTGGTGCTCGCCTATTGCAATGGTTACCCGCGCGGCGAGACCGTCCCATTGCGCGCGGCGGTCAAGATCACGATAGACGCGCTCTGGGGACTGGTGACATTGGCGATCATCCTAGGCGGCATTCTCGGCGGGGTGTTCACCGCGATCGAGGCCGGCGCCGTCGCCTGCATCTGGGCCTTCTTCGTAACAATGTTCATCTATCGCGACTACCGCTGGCGCGACCTGCCGGAGCTGATCCACCGTACGATGCGCACCGTGGCGATGGTCATGACCCTGATCGCCTTTGCCTCGAGCGTTGGCTACGTCATGGCGCTGATGCAGGTGCCGGCGCGGGTCACGGCATTGTTGCTGACCCTGTCGAGCGACAAGAACGTGATCCTGTTCCTGATCAACATTCTGCTGCTCGTGCTCGGCTGCCTTTTGGACATGGCGCCGTCGATCCTGATCGTCACGCCGATCCTCCTGCCGGTGGTCATGAAGTTCGGCGTCGATCCGGTGCATTTCGGCATGATCATGCTCTTGAACCTTGGCATCGGATTGTGCCATCCGCCGGTTGGCGCGATCCTCTTCGTCGGCTGCGCTGTCGGCCGGGTGACGATCGAGCAGGTGGTGCGCGAAATCTGGCCGTTCTACGGGGTGATGTTCCTCGTCTTGATGCTGGTCACTTACCTCCCGGCGATCTCTTTATGGCTGCCGCGGATGCTAGCGCTGTGAGAGCGGATGCAATTCGTAGTTAATTTGGTCGAATAGGATTTGCAATTGCGGTAGAATCGCGGCATTTTAGTGGCGGCATCGTTTTGTCCCCCAACGATGCGGATTGACCCGCCGGACCGGCACACCGGCAGGTCGCAGAAGCCCCGGTCTTCCCCGGCCGGGGCTTTTCTGCGTCGGCGGCGTGGATAGTCTGGCGTGCGGCGCCGTCCGGTCTCTAGAATGACGAACGAGATTTCTCCCAAGGGAGCCTCCCGATGGCGCTCGATCGCGATGCCGAGCACGTTCTCGAGATGGTGCGGCTCTCCGGACGGCCGCCCTACGAGACGTTGAGTGTGTCCGAAGCGCGCGAATTGTTCCTAGCGGCACGCGAGGTGCTGGCAGCCGATCCGCCGCCGGCCGCCGACATTCGCGCACTCTCGGCACCGGGATCGAACGGGGCCGCTTCATTGTGGCTGTACCGCGGGCGAGAACGGCCCCCGACGAAATGCTTCCCGGTCTCGTCTACTTTCCTGGCGGCGGCTGCGGCGCTCGACATTGCGCGGTCTTTGCGAGCGGCCTGGGAGGCGCCATGAGTCGGAACACGACGCGGCCACCTACTCCGATCGGTAGGGCTCATCGTAAATCGCGGTGTGGATCGCCGTACCCTTGCGGACAAACCCGCGATACATCCCAACGGTATTGAAAGGCAAGGCGAGCGCGCCGGCGCGGTCAACGGCGACGAGGCCGCCGGAGCCGCCGGCGGCCGCCAACTCGTCGATGACCGTCCGCGCTGCCTGGCGCAGGGTTTGACCGGCGTGGCGCAGACGCGCGGCGATCGCGAAGGCAGCGCCGTGCCGAATGAAGAACTCGCCGTGACCGGTCGCCGAGACTGCGCAAGTCGCATTGTCGGCATAGGTGCCAGCACCAATGATCGGAGTGTCCCCGACCCGGCCGGGCGCCTTCCCGGTCATCCCGCCGGTCGAGGTGGCGGCGGCGAGGTGGCCGCGACGATCGCGAGCCACGGCACCTACAGTGCCATATTGCGGCGGCTGCCCACTCGGATGTTCGAGCGCGCGCTGCAGCTCCCGCCACCGCGCTTCACTGTGGAAATAGCCGGGCTCGCGGAACGCGACACCTTCCTCGTGGCAGAAGGCGAGCGCCCCCTCCCCGATCAGCAGCACATGGCCCGACCGTTCCATTACGGCACGTGCGGCCCGAACCGGGTTGCGCGGTCCAAAGACGCCCGCCACCGCGCCGGCCCGGCGATCCGCCCCCTCCATTACGCAAGCGTCCATCTCCTGCGTCCCGACGCGAGTAAAGACGCTGCCCCGGCCGGCATTGAACAGCGGGTCGTCCTCGAGCACCGCGACGGCTTCTGTCACCGCGTCGAGAGCGCTGCCGTCGGCGGCAAGAACATCGCGGCCCGCCGTCAAGGCCCGGCGCAGGCCGTCATGGTATGACGCCGTACGGGCCAAACTGGCAGTCGCGTCTCGGGGGATCGTTCCTGCGCCGCCGTGAACGGCGAGGACGAAGCCCGTTGCAGTCAGACCCGACGGAGTTGGCTCTGAGCCGTTTTGTTCTGCTTGCGGCATTCCAGGGATGATACACGACACCGCGCCCAATAAGATCCTCGAATGCCGATGACGCCACATCAGGCCTTGCGCCTTGTCCTGGTCGGCTTGGGAACTTCGGTCGTTCCGCTCGATACGGCCGTCAACATCGCATTTCCGAAGATTACCGAAAGCCTCGGCGTGCCGGTCGAGATGATCCAATGGGTGGTCATCTGTTACGTCCTGACCTATTCCAGCCTGATGCTGGCCTTTGGGCGAGTCGGCGACATCTGGAGCCACGGCCGCGTGTTTCGCGTCGGGCTCCTTTGGAGCGGGGTCGCCTATCTGCTTTGCGCGGCAGCGCCGAATTATGGGTCGCTGCTCTTCTGCCGATTTCTACAAGGGATCGGCGCTTCGTTGATCGTCAGCTGCGCTCCTGCGCTGGTGACCGGGCTGTTCCCCGAAGAGAGACGGAGTCGTGCAGTCGGCATATTTACGTTGATGTATGCAATAGGCTCTGCCGCCGGGCCGTTGCTCGGCGGATTGCTCGTCCAATTCTGGGGCTGGCCGGCAGTCTTCTGGTTTCGTGCTCCGCTCGCTCTGATTGCGCTCCTTTTTGCTGAAGACACACCTGCCGTTTCCCGGACGGCAGCGCGGGAGCCGCTCGACATCGTCGGCGCCGTTCTGCTCACACTGGGCATCAGCTCACTTTTGCTGACGTTGAACCGGCTTCAGCACTTGGAGGGGCAGGAGTTTCTCGGGGTACTGCTACTGGCGACAGCCACAACCAGCCTCTTGGGGTTTGTCCATTGGGAGGACCGAGCGGCCCAACCGATCGTCAATCTCGGACTGTTCCGGACCGGAGGCTTCGCCGGGCTCAATATTGCCAGTGTGCTGATTTATTTAACGAGCTTTTCGGTCCTTTTGCTGGGGCCTTACTACCTGGTACGCTTCACCGGGCTATCGGTGGTGACGGCGGGCGGCGTTCTCTCTACCTCGTTCGTGGGCAGCCTCATCGCCTCCCCGCTGGCAGGACGGATCATAGAGCGCGTCCCGGCAGGCCGTGTCGCCGCTTTTGGGGCCTTAGTCAGCGCCGCGGGATTGGTGCTGATCGGCGGCTGGGAGCCTGAGACCGCCGGGCAAACCATCGAGATCTTGGGCTCCCTGGTGTTACAGGGCTTTGGTGTCGGGCTTTTCCAAGTTGCTTATATGGACATCGTCATGCGGACCCTGCCGCGGCATCGCCACGGAGTGGCCGGCAGTATAGCCATGTTGAGCCGCTCAATCGGCGTCGTCACCGGGGCAACGCTTCTGACCCTCGTATTCCACACGGTCGAGGCCTTGCGCTTGGCCGAGGGGGACATGTCAGCGAGTTTTTTGACCGGCTTCAGAGCAACCTTCTGGTCGGCCGGCGTGGTCGCCGGGCTTGCCGGCCTCCTCGTCCTGTTTGCGACCAAGCGCAGCCGATGACCCGCGGCCGCGCTCCAAAGAATTCAGCAGTCTTCGAGGGTAAACCCGACTTTGAGTATGACCTGGAAGTGCGCCACTTTGCCGTCTTCCACGTGGCCGCGGGTCTGCACGACTTCGAACCAGCCCACCTGCCGCAATGTACGGGAAGCGCGTTCGACCGCGTTCCTTATCGCGTCCTCGATGCTGTTCTCCGACGAGCCCGCAACTTCGATGATACGGTAGACATGGTCCGGCATTGCTTCCTCCCTGGCGAACCGCCGCAGCGGGCTCTGACTTACGTAAACGGACGGCCGGTAATTTCGTGCCCCTCGGGCCAAATTAAAGCTTGGCCCCATGGTTTTTGATACCGGGTCGAGCCGCGGCTCAACCGGGTCAAATCGCCGGCGACGCGGCGGAGACCGGCACGGGTGCGACCACCGGCCCCTCCGACCGTCCGCCTCCTGGCTTCTCCGGGCTCAGCTCCGCGACCATCGGGTTCGCGGGCATTTCGCCGACTACCGGCCGCAGGCTGAGCGCAGCGTTTCCGCGCCACACCGTAACCGCGGCCATCCGGCCGATCGGCGTCTCGGCGATAACCAGCGGCAGGTCGTGCATTCGCCTGATTTCCAGTCCGTTGATGGACAGAATGACATCGCCTGGCACGAACCCGGCTGCGGCAGCGGGACTGCCTGCTCCCACCTTAGCGACAAGCGCACCGGCGCCATTCGGGAGCCCCAAGGTTCGGGCGGTCTCGGCGGTCACCGGCTGGATTTGTACACCGAGCCAGCCCCGCGCGACCCTGCCTTGCGCCTTCAGCTGCTCGACTACCGGCCTCGCCCGATTAGCCGGTACAGCAAAACCAATGCCGACAGATCCGCCGTTGGGAGAGTAAATCGCCGTATTGATCCCGATCACATTACCGTTGAGGTCGAAAGTCGGGCCGCCGGAATTGCCCCTGTTCATGGCGGCATCGATCTGGAGAAAATCGTCGTACGGACCGGCGTGAATGTCGCGCCCGCGTCCGGAAATGATACCGCTGCTGACGGTGTTGTCGAGGCCGAACGGACTGCCGATGGCGAGCACCCAATCCCCCACTCGAGCCGCGTCGCTGTCGCCCCAGCTGACATGCGGCAGCGGGCGCGCCACGTCGATCTTGAGCAGAGCGAGATCCGTCAGCGGGTCACGTCCGACGACCCGGGCCCCATACTCCGTCGCGTCCTGGAGGACGACCGTCACCGCCTCGGCATTTTCGATTACATGATCGTCGGTGACCACGTAGCCGCTCGGGTCAATGATGAAACCGGAGCCCAGAGCCACGCTGGCGACCTTTGGGGGGGCTGCGCCTCGACGGCGGTGCCCGTCGAGGAAGCGGCGCAGCAGCTCGTCGAGCACGGCTGGCGGGACGTCGTTCAAAGCAACTCGATCTTCGGCGCGCCCCGCCCGCGTGTCGTCCCCGTCAACGGCAGCCTTGCTCACCCTCTGCACAGCCGAAACGTTGACCACCGCGGGCATTACCTCCTGCACGACCGGCGCAAAACTCCGCATCGGCGGGCCGCCGCCCGTCGAATAAAACCGATCGGCCTGAGTACAGCCCACCACTGCGGCAACAATAGCCATCGAAAAAATCGTCGATCTAATTCGGTGCGATGGAGGTAGGACACGAGCGAGCATCGAAGAGACTTTCATAGCAGGGCCGGCCTGGTGCGACAGAGCGCCGTCCCGACCCGCATTTCGTTCATGATGCCCTCCACGATCTAACGCATGCTTAAAGAACGATGATGCGCACCTGTTGATGCAGGTGGGGCGCGACATCTTCACGGCAGCATGTCATATGGCACCGGACACCCCCGGTTACGACGGGCCGACCCTCCCCGTATCGTCTTGGCGCGGAACCGCGCAGAACGGTGCTCCAGCGCGGTAGCCGTGCGCCCGAGTAGCACGCGTCAAATCAAGACGACAAAAAAGTTTGATACTTGTCTATTTACGAGACACGCTCCGAGACAATGAAATCAAACAACGAGTTTATGCATTTCCGATGCGTACTTGAAAAGGTTAACAACATCACCCAATTAAGCTTGCGATGCCGGCGGCGTTTGCGCGTGCAACGCCGGAAATCTGGCGATGCCTCACGGGGCACGAGAGGTCTCCCGAAGGATTCACCGAGAGCCTCTGACAAACGAACCAGGAGTAGCCATGTCGAAAATTCCGCAAGGCGAATGGAGCGCCATTGCGGCACGTTATGCAAAGGGTGAGACAATAAGCAACATTGCCCAGAGTTACGGCTGCACCCCGCCCGCAATTCATTATATCCTCAAGCGAAACAAGCAGCGCGGCGCCGATTACTCCGAGCAGCTGGTGAACGGGAAACCGGATTCCGCGACTAGATCTTTGGCAGGCGAGATCCGGCCCGCCGTGGGACACCCGGCCGAGCCAAGATCAGACCACGATCCCAAGGCCGCGTCAGTCGTGGCAATACCGTCCGAGGGAGGCCGGCCCACTCTCCCACAGCAACCGGTTCTCCGCCAGCAGGCCTCAGGTGATCCGCGGGCCACGGGCCGAACATCCGCGTTTGCGGCCGGTTTGGACGAGGAACTGTACGGCCGCTCAGAGGCTGCGATTGCGGCCTTTCGCTCGAGCTTCGAGGCCGCGCTTGCCGAGGGATCGCCGGGTGTCCGCCAAAAGCTTCGCCAAGCTGCATCGGATCTGATGCGGGTGGCGGCGCGCACAACGATCGTACTCGATCGATTGAACGCAAGCGCCGAACGCGAGCGGGCGCGAGTACCGGAGCATTTTTGGTCGGACCAAGGACGTTAAAGCGCCCACACGGTGAAAAGTTTTCAGCGGCGAAGGATTTCGGCCTCGGTGACGACGAGATCCATCGGGATATCGAAAGGCTGCGGGTGGATTGTCTCGATCCGCGACAGCGCGAAGCCGACGCCTATCGCCTGCGGCCGGGGCGACAACGCCGCCAGGGTGCGATCGAAGTAACCGCCACCGTAGCCGAGCCGGTAGCACTGCCGGTCAAAGCCGACGAGCGGCGCCAACACCGAGCGCGGGGTCACGATGTCGCGGATTTGCGGGACCGGGATGTTCCACACGCCGTCGACCAACGGCTCGCCCGGCCGCCACGCCCGGTATTCCAGCGGGCCCTTCTTGTCGACGACTGCGGGCAACGCAACCGCCGATCCTTGCCCGATGAGCCAGTCGATTAGTGAGCGGGGATCGAATTCAGCCTGAAACGGCCAATATACGCCGAGCACAATCCCGGGCTGCTCTTGCAGGAGACTACGGAGCCGCCCCTCGATGGCTTGTCCCCAATCCCGGCGTTGGGCGGGCGGGACGGCGATGCGCAGCGCCAGCAGGCGCTGCCGTTCCGACCGTCGCCAAGCCCTGAGCTCAGCCCCCTCCACGGGGCGACCTTTGCTCTCTCCACCCGTTTCCGGGGGAAGGTGGAGAATTGGTGTCGACGAAACCGGGCCTCATACCCTGAAATTAAAACAGCCCCGCGATCCGACCGTTTTCATCCACCTCGATGTTGTTCGCGGCGGGCACCCTGGGGAGGCCGGGCATCGTCATAATCTCGCCGCAGACCGCGACGACGAACTCGGCGCCGGCGGACAGCCGCACCTCGCGCACTGCCACAACGTGGTCGCTCGGCGCTCCTTTGATGTTTGCGTCTGTCGTGAAGCTGTACTGGGTCTTCGCGACGCAGACCGGCAGATGTCCAAAACCCTCGTCCTGCAACGCCCCGAAGCGGTCCCTGACCGACTTGTCGGCCCCGATATCGCGAGCGCCATAGAGGCGTTGCGCGATCGTGCGCACCTTGTCCCACAGCGGCATTTCGTCGGGATAAAGGAACCGGAACTCGGCCTTTCCGCTTTCTGCGAGGGCGACCACGGCGTGCGCAAGATCGGCGGCGCCTTCGCCGCCGCGCGCCCAATGATCGGCGATGACCGCCTCGACACCCTCGCGGGCGCAGAGCTCCTTCAGCTGTCCGAGCTCGCGATCGGTGTCGGCGCTGAAGCGGTTGACCGAGACGACCGTTGGCACTCCGAATTGCCGCAGATTGGTCAGATGACGAGCGAGATTGGCAAAGCCCTTTTCGAGAGCGGTGACGTTTTCCTCTCTCAACGCATCGCGCGCGACGCCGCCGTGCATTTTCAGGGCCCGCACAGTGGCTACGACCACGGCTGCATCCGGCGCGATCCCGGCCTTGCGGCATTTGATGTCGAAGAATTTTTCGGCGCCGAGATCTGCTCCGAACCCAGCCTCGGTGACAACGTAGTCGGCAAGCTTCAAAGCTGCCTTCGTCGCAATTACCGAATTGCAGCCGTGAGCTATGTTGCCGAATGGTCCGCCATGGATGAAAGCAGGATTGTTCTCCAGCGTCTGCACGAGATTGGGCGCGATCGCGTCCTTCAACAGCGCAGTCATCGACCCCGCAGCTTTGAGTTCGGCAGCGCGCACCGGTTTGCGCTCCCGCGTCTGACCCACGATTATATTGGCTAGACGCCGGCGAAGGTCTTCAGGATCGCTCGCCAAACAAAAGATCGCCATTACTTCGGAAGCGGGCACGATGTCGAACCCGTCCTCCCGCGGAAAACCGTTGGCGACGCCGCCCAGGGACGAGACGATCGAGCGCAGAGCCCGGTCATTCATGTCGATCGCTCGCCGCCAACTGACGCGGCGCGGGTCGATGCGCGGCTCCAGCCCGTAATAGATGTGGTTGTCCACCATCGCGGCGAGCAGATTGTTGGCGGTGCTGATGGCGTGAAAATCGCCGGTGAAATGAAGATTGATGTCCTCCATCGGGACAACCTGCGCATAGCCGCCGCCCGCCGCGCCTCCCTTCACGCCGAAGCACGGCCCAAGGCTCGGTTCGCGCAGACACAGGATCGTCTTTTTGCCGATCAGGTTGAGCGCGTCGCCGAGGCCAACGGTTGTGGTCGTCTTACCCTCGCCGGCCGGTGTCGGGTTGATCGCGGTGACGAGGATCAGCTTCGCCGTGCGGTCTGGAAGCGAGCGGATGTAATCGAGCGAGATCTTGGCCTTGTACTTGCCGTATTGCGACACCGCGTCGGCTGGAATATCGAGCCTTTCCTCGGCGATCTCGGCGATCGGCCGCATCGTCGCCGCTTGCGCGATTTCGATATCGGATTTGGGGTTTCTGTGCTGTTGATCTCCGCGCGCCACGGCGTCTCCTCCATCTGGGTGCGGCGCGGTCTTAGCCCCTCGGCGCCCGTCCGGCAACCTTCCTCGACTCTCGGCTGCCGGGATCTGAGCGGCCCATGGCGCCGGTCGATTGAATTAGAGAGGAAACGGCAGGATGCGTGAAAGTATTATCCTGGCAGGGGCTTGGCTCCCAGCCGGAATGGCCGAGGCCGCGCCGGAATCCGGTATTCAATGCGTAATTTCGACAGGCACCCGGACATCGACGGAGAGCGGCAGACCACCATGAGCTTCGCCCAGGGTCCCCAGACATTCGGCCAGTTGCGCGAATGTCGCTCCCCGCGCCAAATCGAAAGACAACCTTGTGTCTTGGAAGATTGCCGTAACTCGATTGGGCTTCTTGGCATTGTGTTGCATTGCGAATCCTCTGGAATGGGCAACTGCGAGATTAACTGCCGAGCGCCCGATTTATCCCGTAAAAATTTGTAGCAATTCGCATCCGCGCTTGGGCCTGTGCCGACCTCTTTTAGGATTAGTCACCCCTTGGCGACGCCAACAATTACCAAAAATTTACTAGGTAGCACGAGCCGGCAGCCACACATACAACGCTCATGACGGAGTCGATTGAGATGGAGCGGTCAATGGATCAGGTTGGCGACCATAGAAGCCGGTCCAAGATCGGAAAGGCTCTGAGGTATCTTGCGGCGGCTCTGCTGTTCACCGTCGTGATTGGCGGGCCGGACGCGGCCAACGCCGAACGCGGTGGCGGCGCTGGCGCCGGATCTCACGGGGGCGGGGGATTCCACGGGGGCGGAGGATTCCACGGGGGCGGAGGATTCCACGGCGGCGGTGGTAGCTTCCATGGCGGCGGTGGTAGCTTCCATGGCGGCGGTGGTAGCTTCCACACCGGTGGATTTCACGGTGGTGGATTTCACGGTGGTGGATTTCGCCCTGGCGGGTTCCACGCTGGTGGATTCCACCATGGCTTTGGCAGCCGCGGAGCTTTCGCCGTCGGGCTCGGAAGCATTTACGCGCCGTACGCTTGGAATTATTACTACCCGTACGCCGATTATTACGGTTACCCGGACTACCAACCCGACGCAGCGCAGTCTTGGTATTACTGCGCTGATCCCGGCGGCTATTACCCTTATGTGACCCAGTGCAATACCAGCTGGCAATCGGTCCCGGCGAACTGAGTTCTCAGCTGCGTGACTTGGCCTTGTGGGCCGCGACGGTGGTGCGGGCGAATTCCTCGAGATAGGGAAGCCGATCAGCGTTGCCAGGTGCAGCACGCGGGCCGCGGATTGGCTTTCCGTCGAAGCCTCGAGGCTGGGCGCGCTTGCCCCATGCCGAACAGCGCCAAGAGTTGCGGCCCGTGCAGCACGGAGATGCACGAGCTGCGAGCGTCATGGACCCGCGCCTTGGCGCTCAATCCCAATTTCGCTCATGCCTGGATTCATGGCGGGCTTGTTCGTGTTTCGCAATCAGCGGGGTCTGGCGATCGAGGCGCTGCAGTACGCTATGCGGCTGAGCCCGCTCGGGTCGCCGGGGTGCTTCGCAGGCGTGGCGATCAACGCCACCTGTCGCTGGACCAGATCGACTGCCAATGCCGGCAGTCTGTCATTGCGCCCCGCCGCCCAGCGGGAACTCGATCGCGACGTTTTGGCCGTCGACGAAGCCTGCTTCGCTCAAGCCTTTGCTGTAGTCTGCCAGAAGCCGCGCGTTCTCCGTCTGTGCACCTGAGTGCAGAAACCCAATTACCGGCATTGCGGGCTGCTGCGCACGCGCCCCGCGCGGACCCGCCAGCATCACGCCGGCTCCAAGGATCACGTGGTGCCGCCTCATTCCATCACTTCGTCAGCGCGGGCGAGGATCGATTGAGGCACGGTGAGGCCGAGCGCCTTCGCGGTCTTGAGATTGAGAACGAACTCGTATTTGGTTGGCTGCTGGACGGGCAAATCACCGGGCTTCTCGCCCTTGAGAATGCGGTCTACGTAGAGCGCGGCCCGCGCGAACAGATCCGGAATATCAATACCGTAGGAAAGCAAACCGCCACTCTGTACATACGAACGATAGGGAGAGATCATTGGCAGCTGGTGCTCGATCGCGAGCCCGACGATCAGGTCGCGATGCACCAGCCCGAAGCTGTCCGGCATCACAGCCAGGCCGGCGCCTGCCCGCTGCGCGAGGCCGTCGATCGCGTTTTGGATATCAGCCGGCGACCGCACCGACAGTGTCACCAGCGCTACCTGATATTGCCGGGCGGCCGTTTCGAACGAACTGAGGTAGTAGCGCGGGACGTAAGGCGCGGTTTGTGGGTTAAACAATAGGCCCACCCGGGTGACCCCAGGCGCTATTTCCTCGAGCAGCTGCAGCCATTTGCCTCCCATCGACAGCTCATAGTTACTAAACCCCGTCAGGTTACCGCCGGGATTTGCCAAGCTCGTGATGAAGCCACTGCCGATAGGATCGGAGATCTGGATGAAGATGATCGGGATTGTGTCGGTCGCTTCCCGGAGCGCGATTGTCGGCCCGGTGGTGTGAGCGATCAGCAGGTCCGGATGCAGGCCGACCAGTTCGGCCGCGAACTCCCGCATTCGATTGCTGTCGCCGGCACCCCAGCGAAGGTCGATGGCGATGTTGCGACCTTGGCCCCACCCCAGCTCCTCGAGCCCGGCCCGCAGCCCTGCGATGTCGGATTGCGCTTCGCCATCGCTCTCGGCCAGCCCCATCAACACGCCGATCCGCCGCTTGTGGTCGCGCTGCTGCGGATGCGCGGCCAGCGGCCAAGCGGCTGACGCGCTGGCCGCCAGTGCGATGAACTCGCG
>Ga0207693_10004059_pt1 | contig 12446 bp, 10 predicted proteins | sample LARL81metaG_FD_184347 | JGI IMG/M metagenome (GOLD analysis project Ga0207693, IMG submission 184347) | Corn, switchgrass and miscanthus rhizosphere microbial communities from Kellogg Biological Station, Michigan, USA - LAR L8-1 metaG... | ecosystem: Host-associated > Plants > Roots >...
CGAATTTAGGTCTTTTATCGTAAGCAAACCCGGCAAGTACACGGAGGATCAATTCACGGCCAATTGGGATCGTGAATTTCGTGGTGGCAATGACAAGCTCTCAGCCCGCTTCTTCTTCTCGAACGGAGAACAATTGTTGCCGTTTGGTGCCGGCGGTCTGCAGGCTTCGTTGGGCGGAACCTTGGCCAGCAGTATCAGCGCTGGCGATCTGAATTTTCCTTACGACATCCCGCTCAACGACCGTTTCTTCAGTATTAACGAAACGCATTTGTTTTCGCCCGCAGTTGTGAATGATTTCCGATTCGGCTTTGTTCGAATCAACAATAGCCTCATCAACCAGCCACCAATCACCGCTGATGACCTCGGCATTGATCGGCCCACCAGCAACGTTACCAAGTCGATCTACAAGTTTTCACTTTCCAGTTTCCAAATGGGCCCCACGCCCCCAGCCGACCAGTTCCAGATCCAGAACAACTACAACTTTGTGGATACGCTCAGCTGGGTGAAGGGCGCTCACAGCATCCGGTTGGGTGGCGACTACACGCGCGTGAATCTCGACAAGAAGTTTCCCCAGGTCTTCAACGGTCAACTCTTCTTTGGGACGACTGCCGATGGAGAGAGCGATTTCCAGCACTTCCTCGAAGGTTCGGCCACAGGGAGTTTTGGAGGCGGTGGGGTCTTCGATCACAAGTACCGAAACAACAATTTTGGTTTCTTCGTGCAGGACGACTGGAAAGCCCGACCCGATCTCACGTTGAACCTGGGACTTCGCACCGAGATTATGGGAGCTTTCTACGACGACGCCTGCCACATCGGTAATTTCGATCCTCAGCTGGGCAACAGCGGTCAGTATCCTTTTGTCTATGGAAAATGCGCTAGCAAGTTGAACGTGGCGGGACTTACCGGGTCAGGCAACAACACTACCTACAAGAACAACTATGCGACGGGTTGGGGACCGCGCGTGGGATTTGCGTGGGACGTTCTCGGACGCCACCATACGACGATACGTGGTGGCTATGGGATCTACTACGTGCGTGAAGACGTTGGGACGGCCGATCAATTGTCGTTCCAGGCGCCGTTCCTTCCGATCGCCGGGTTGCCCAACAATGCTGGATGTCTCGGAACTTTCTTTGCTCCAGCTGGCCCCAACACTCCTCCGCAGTGCTTGACGAATGGTGCCAACCTCAACGCTCTTCCGGCTGGGAACGTACTTGATCCCGGATTCGTTCCGTGCCTCGGGGCGCTGTTGGACTTTCCAGGGAATGACACCAGCCAGTTTCCTGACTACGGCTGCGCCAACGGAAGCCCGGGCCTGGTTCCTTCCAACCTTTTGTTTGTACTCACCGTTCCACGTCGCTTCGTGACGCCGAGTACTCAGCAGTGGAACCTTACTGTGCAGCGCGACCTTGGTAAGCAGTGGGTGCTAGAGATCGGCTACGTGGGCACGCACAGTCTTCACCTGCGCGAGACGAGCACTAACATCCAAGCTAAGCTCGCCACGGTTGCCAACCCGGTGGTCGTGACGGCCGAGGACGGAACGCCGTTCCAAATCACCAACAACACAGCCAGCAACGGACCTGCCCGTTCCAACCTTTCTGGTGTGAACGGCTACGGCGGCTTCCAGATCTTCGCGAACGATGCTTACTCACACTACAACTCTCTGCAAACAACTCTCTCTCGTCGATGGGGCGCAGGATACTTTCAGGCTGCTTACACCTGGTCAAAGTCGCTGGACGCAACGTCGACTGGCAACACTGCTCTGAACACCGCGTTCAACGACGAGAGTAATATCCGCAATTCATATGGCCTGGCAGACTTTGATCGCAAGCATCGGCTGAGTGTGAGCTATAACTACGACCTCCCGATCTTCAAGAACGCAAAGGGTGCGAAGGGTGCGCTGCTGAGCAACTGGACTGTCAGTGGTGTAACGATATTCCAGTCCGGAACGCCATTCTCAGTGTTGGATTCCGCAGCGGGTTCGGCATACCTGGCTACATTTCTGTCTTTCGCTGCCCTTGGTGCTGATTTGGCACCAGGGCGTACGATTGCCAACGGGCTGACTCATGGAGACGTTCATCAGCGACTCAATGGGTATGTCGACATTAACAATTTTCAGGCTGCTCCTCCTGCTGATCAGGCTGGATGTGATGCCGATCCGACCGGTGCCGCCTGTACTACTCGCTTCGGGACGCTTCACCGAAACATTTATCGAGGGCCATTCCAGCAGAACTGGGATTTCTCGTTGATTAAACACTTCCGGTTCGGCGAGAGACAGGACCTTCGCTTTACGGCGGACTTCTTCAACCTGTGGAACCACGCGAACTTTGCGAGCCCTACATCAGCGGATGTGGAGAATGCAGGAGCGTTCGGCAAAATCAACTCCACGGTGGGCACGCCGCGCCTCATTCAGCTCTCTCTGCGGTATGCTTTCTAGCATGTCGGAAAAGGCGGCCACGACTCGCATCCCGCTTCTCGATCGTGACCAGGTTTCACCGGAAATTGCTGCGGTCTATGACGCCCTGCTGAAACAGCGGGGCGTTGTTCCTAACATGTTCAAGACGCTTGCGCACACGCCGGGACTTGCGCTCGGGGTTGCGGGCTTCTTGAAGTCGTTGCTTAGCGATGGCGCTTTGCCCGGTTGGTATAAAGAACTCGTCGCAACTCGTTTGTCGGTGCTTCTCCAGTCGGAGTACGCCATTGCAGCCCATGCCTTGTCAGCTCGTCAGAAGGGGGCTAGCGAAATACAGATCGCGGCAGTACAGTCGGATTTCGAATCCGGGCCGTTCACTGAGCAGGAAAAGCTTGGGTTGCGATGTGCTGAGCGGTTGCATCAGTCGGCGCAGCGACTGGATGACGCCTTTTTTGCTCAACTAAAGTCTGTCTACACTGACTCCCAGATCGTGGAACTAGTTGGGACCGCCGCCGCTTTCGAGTTGTTTCCGCGCCTGGTGGATGGTTTGCGCATTCCGACGACTCCGGTTCCTGAGTCGGTCGCAGGAAAGAAGGATTAATGCGTTCGCTGGCTTCAAGACTCTCGGTCATGAGCGGGGAAGGCGCGCTTTCAGTATTCGCGCGCGCGAAGGAACTTGAGCGGCAAGGTCGGTCGATCATTCATCTCGAACTGGGCGAGCCTGATTTTCACCCTGCGACCCCCGTGCTGGAAGCGCTGGAGAAGGCGCTGCGGGCTGGCAAGGACCGTTATTGTACGGTCGCTGGAATTCCCGCCCTGCGCGAAGAGCTCGCCGCCTACCTGCTGCGCACGCGTCGCATCCATGTAGATCCCAAGAACATAGTCATGGCCCCGGGATGCAAGCTCTCACTCTTCCTGACGCTGATGGCGATCGTCAATCCGGGCGACGAGGTTCTCTACCCCGACCCCGGCTTCCCCGGCTACGCTTCGATTACTGCCGGATTCGGTGGCGTGCCCGTCGCCTACGAACTTTTGGAGCGGCACGGCTTCCAACCTGATCCCCAGGAGATTGCCGCGAAGATCACCCCGCGCACCAAGGCAATTCTGACCTGTTCGCCGAACAACCCAACCGGCACCGTGTATACCGATGCGGTTCAACGACGGATCGCCGAGTTGGCCGTCAGGCACGATCTGTACGTGCTCTCGGATGAGATTTACGCGCGCATCATATACGGCGAAGATTACATTTCCATGTTCAGCTATCCGGGTATGGCCGAGCGCACCGTGATCATCGACGGGTTCTCCAAGAGCTTTGCGATGACCGGATGGCGTCTCGGATATGCGGTGGCACCGCCGGAAATCGCGGAACAACTGGATCTGCTGGCGATCAACACCTATACCTGCGTCGCTGAATTCACGCAGTACGCGGCGATCGAGGCCTTGCGCGATACATCTGCCGCCACGCCGAAGATGGTGAAGGAATTCTCCAGCCGTCGCGAACAGTTCGCGCGGGAGTTGAACGAAATTCCGGGCTTCCGCTGCCCCGCTCCCGACGGAGCGTTCTATGCGTGGGTCAACATTGCGGGAACAGGCATGAGTGCCGATGAAGTCTGCCAAATCATGCTCGAGGAAGCTGGCGTGGCTGCCATTCCCGGAGCCGCATTCGGCATGTCGGGACGGGAGTTCGTGCGATTCTCGTTTGCATCGTCGAATGCGATGCTGCATGAGGCCGTGCAACGGATTCAGAAAGCCTCGACGGCATGGCAGCGCTCCCCGGTAGCGCGCTAACAACTATTTTTCAGGCACGTGGCAGCGCCTTGCGATCGCTGCGGTAGTCTTTCCAGGACTTCTTTGCAGGTCATGCTCTCACGGAGACCCACGAAATGAAGGAGACTTCCAGACCCCTGCGGTTCCCAGGCTCAGCCTTATTGCTTCTGCTCGCCACGGCTGCATTCTCCCAATCGCGTCCGTTGGCCAACGTCGACCAGGTTCACATCATTTACAAACGCCTCCTCCCGCAGATCGAAAAGATTCCGATCTTTGATCATCATGCCCACCCTGGCTTCCCCGATGATCCGGATGTGGATGCCATGGCGTCTCCGCCGGGCAGCGCACCTTTGCGCGAACGCGACTCAAACCCTGAGCTGGTGGCGGCGGCAAAAGCACTGTTCAACTATCCCTACGACGACTTGTCGGCCGAACACGCGAAGTGGTTGGTCAGCAAGAAGGCAGAACTGAAGAAGCAGCAGGGCAAAGCGTATTTCTCGAACCTGCTCGACAAACTGAACATCGAGCAAGGCGTTGCCAATCGTGCCATGATGGCGGATTATCTCGATCCCAAGCGGTTCGTCTGGGTTTTCTTTGCAGACTCCTTCATGTGGCCGTTCGACAATCAGAAAGAGAAGGCACGCAATGGCGACCAGGCGGTGTACATTCCGCTGCAGGAGAAGATGCTCCACCGCTGGATGGAACAGGAGCAGGTGAAGAGTCTTCCCCCTGGCTTCGACGACTACCTGAAATTCATCACGCAAACGCTCGAGGACAATCAGAAAAAAGGCGGCATCGCCATGAAATTTGAAGTCGCCTACTTCCGGTCGCTACGGTTTGGAGATCCGAGCCGGGAAGATGCGGAAGCGATCTACAAAAAGTATGTTGCGGGGGGAGTGCCAACCGAGCCCGAGTACCGCACGTTTCAGGATTACATCTTTCGTTATCTGATTCGCGAAGGCGGGCGTTTGCATCTTCCCGTTCATATTCATACCGCAGTCGGCATTGGAGACTATTTCAATATCTCTGAAAGCAATGTGATGAATCTGGAGAACATCCTGCGTGATCCGCGCTATGCCAGTACCGTATTCGTACTAATTCACGGAGGGTATCCGCTGGAACGCGAGGCCATCTGGCTGGCTTCGGTCAAGAATGTCTACATGGATTCGTCGCTGATGGAAGTCGTCATGTATCCGGCGGCCTTCAAAGATTCGCTGCGCCAGTGGCTGGAAACCTTCCCCGACAAAATCACGTTCGGCACCGACTCATTCCCGTACAATGACGCTCTGGGCGCGGAAGAGAGCTACTGGTTAGGCGTGCAGACTGCGCGCACAGGGTTGGCAGCAGCGCTGGCTGAGATGGTCGCCACCGATGAAGTCAGCGAAGCCAAGGCGCTCGAAATGGCTCACGCCTATCTGCACGACACGGCGGTGAGTTTGTACCCAGGAAAGGTCCACTGATGCCCAAGGCGAAGAAGACCACGCGCAAAACTGGTGTCTCGAAGAAACGAAAAAAAGTACCGAAGCGCGGTGCCGCCAAGCTTGCCCCCGCGAAGATGTCGGGAGTCAAAGGGGAACTGAAGTACATCCCGTGGAACACGGTCGAACTTGAGAATATGAACCCGCTGTTGCAGCGGCAGCTGGTGGTTGGCCAGGACATCATGGTGGCGCGAGTCCTGATGAAGAAAGGCTGCATCGTGCCGCTCCACAGTCACTATAACGAGCAGGTGACATACATCCTCGAGGGCGCGCTTAAGTTCTGGATCGACGGCAAAGAGATTGTCGTCCATGCCGGGGAAGTGTTGACCATCCCGCGCAACATGCCGCACAAGGCGGAAGCGCTGATGGACACCGTGGACCTCGACGTTTTCAATCCACCGCGCGCCGACTGGATCAACAAGGCCGACGACTACCTGCGCCTCGAGAAGGAAGAGCACCATCAAGACAAGCTTTGGAAACAAGGCTGATTTCGCTATCCTGAAGGTCGGCGCAGGGACCCGCGTTCCCGGAACCCCTGTTTTAGAGCGGTGCTGCCTTTGCGTCATCCACGATGAATCCAACTGCGCCCGACATCAAGAGTCCCGCGTCCGTGTCCCGGCTGCGCTGCATCAACTGCGGCGCCGAGGCCGATCGGGCTGATCAGGACTTTCGCTGCCCGAGCTGCGGCGATCTGTTCGAGGTCTTCTATCCTGGCTGGCAATCAGGTCAGGGATTAACAGCTGGCCAGCCGGCTGACGCTCTCAAGCAACTTTGGCGTGATCGAAAGACGTCACTCGCTTTGGCTGACACCAGCGGGGTATGGAGATTTCGGGAACTTCTTCCTGCGCTTAAGTCGGGATTCGAGCCGATCACTTTGCGCGAGGGGAATACTCCGCTCTACGATCTGCCGCGCTGCGCTCGATCCGCAGGCGTGCAGTTCCTGCAGGCCAAGCATCAGGGCATGAACCCAACCGCCTCGTTCAAAGACACGGGCATGACGACGGCGAGTTCGTTTGCACGACAGGAAGGTTTTCGCTGGGTCGCTTGCGCTTCGACCGGCAACACTTCTGCGTCGATGGCAGCTTACGCTGCGCGCGGAGGGATGCGCAGCCTTGTGCTCATTCCTGAGGGCAAGATTTCCTGGGGAAAGCTTTCGCAATCGCTCGACTATGGGGCGGTGACCTGTCAACTCCGCACCGACTTTGACGGCTGCGTACGCGTGTTGAATGAGTTGGTCAAACGGAAGCCGATCTACCTGCTAAATTCGGTTAATCCTTACCGTATCGAGGGCCAGAAAACCGCTGGCGTCGAATTGCTGGAGCAGCTGAATTGGCAGTCTCCGGATCATATTGTCGTTCCGGGGGGAAATCTGGGGAACTCCTCTGCGATTGGTAAGGCGTTGGTCGAGATGAAAGACCTCGGCCTGATTACGCGATTGCCGAAGCTATCGGTCATCCAGGCGGAAGGCGCGAATCCCTTTTTCCGCAGCATCCATGAGCACGCTGGCAAGAAACTGATCCCAACTCAGGCGGACACACTCGCCACGGCGATTCGGATCGGCAATCCCGCGTCGTGGAAGAAAGCTCTGCGAGTTGTCCAGGCGACAGGCGGTGTCGTGGAACAAGTGACCGAGATTGAGATGGCCATGGCCAAGGCGGAAATCGGAGCCGATGGTGTGGGTTGCGAGCCAGCCTCAGCCGTGACTTTGGCCGGGTTGAAGAAGCTGGTCAAGCGAGGATTCGTGAAGTCGAACGAAAGCGTGGTGCTGATCTTGACGGGCCACGTTTTGAAAGACCCGGAGTTTACTTTGAAATTCCATCGGGGAGATCTTTTTTCGGGCACGCAACATGAGAAGGATGCAGGTTCTCTCGCGCCGCTTCAACGCGCTCCGATTGTGCTCGATGCGACCATGGACGCGGTCGCCAAAACCCTTGAGCAGTTCGAGAACGAGGGTCGGCAATAGCGATGCCTTCCAGGAGGCAATCGCGCAAGTTCAGTATCAAGCTACCCGCGACGTCCGCGAATCTTGGTCCGGCATTCGATGCTGCAGCTTTGGCGTTTGATCTTCATCTCAAACTTGAGGCACAGGGCACTCGCGAGTACTCGATCCAAGCGACCGGAAGAGACGCCGAGATCTGTGGCAATCTCGAGAACCATCTGATCCTGACCACCTACCGGGAAGTTCTGAACGCAGCGAAACGACCAGCGTCTCCACTTGCGCTGAAGATCGATAATGACATTCCGATCGGAAAAGGATGCGGATCGTCAGCGGCCGCTCGCCTGGCCGGTATTGCTTTGGCCGATCACTTTGGAGGCCTGCGCTGGACCGACGCTCAAATCGTCGGCGAAGCTTCCCGCCGCGAGCACCATCCTGACAACGCTTCGGCCTGCTGGATGGGCGGCCTGACGGTGGCACGGATGTCGGGAGAGTCAGAAGCGCAGGTCGCCCGCATCGCACCGAGAGGAAAGTGGCCTCTGCTTCTGGCCGTGCCGCCGGAGCCGCTGTCGACTGAAAAGGCGCGGGCCGTTCTGCCCTTGCAATATTCGCGCGCCGATGCGGTCGTGAATATTCAGAACTCTATGTTGCTGCTGGCGGCTTTTATGCAGAGCAAGCCTGAGTTTCTGGAGGCCGCTCTCGAAGATCGTATCCACCAGCCGTTCCGTTCCCCGCTGTGCCCTCTGTTGCCAGGCATGGCAGGCTTTGAGCGGGGACAGGGAATTTTGGGAACCGCCTTGAGCGGCGCTGGTCCATCGGTTCTTATTTTCCTGGACCCTCGAAGCAAACAGCCGCCAAAGAGAATCGCCGCCAAGGTGGCGGCGTATCTAAAAGCCAAAAACCTATCTGCCGAACTCTTCCTCACGACGATTGCGAGCAAAGGCGCGGCTGCCAGTCGCAAAGGATAGTGACTGAGCCGAGGGCCGCAACGCGCAGCCCTCCCGGCAACATTAAATTCGGCCGTTAGTTCGGCTGCTCGTTTTCGAGCACCGTGTAGACGCTCCAGCAGTGCGCCTCAAAACTCACCTGCGGCTGACGCGCGGCTCGCGCCGGATAGGACTCGACCGCTAGAAAATAACTCAAAATCTCGTGCTCGACTTCACGCCGCCGAGCTTCCTCCACCAGGTCCAAACTCGTTTTCGACTTCATGCACTCCATATCCCAACCTTTCGCGTAAGTACCGACTGTCTGTCGGGCACTCAGCTATCAGATTTCTCGGGAAAAATGCCAAGAACCGTCCGGCACCTTTGCCTTCGATTGGGGGGAAGGTGCAGATTAGTGGCGTGACAGACACTCGTAAATAGCACCGGCGTGCTACCCGTTCCTCGGAAGGTAACGCAGCGATTTTGCATCTCCTTAGGAGAGCGATTTTTCCGTCTGGACTTCTCGGCAGAGTCTCGAGATCCGCGGCGACTTTGGACTGTAGCGCACGATCACGTCCCTACCCTTCAAATGTTCCAGGAATCTTCGTGCGGACTCTTCTCTGAAGAATGTCTTTGTGAGATGACCAGCGTAGTAGGTGCCTTCACCGAGTAGGAATAGCCGATTTCGCCGGTGTAAGAGCTTACGAGATACCAGAGGCCTTCTTCTCCATTCCGGGTTACCGCTCCTGATTCGACTCGCCCCCTGATGGTCGGCCAGTCGGCTGCGCATTTCACGCGATTGTCGTCCGTGTGTGAATTTGTGAAAAAATCGGTGAGAGTGTGACCCATCAATTGGGCCAGGATACTCTTTCGGTTCGACATATGCAGTGTGCTTTGGTCCGCCGTGCGCACTGCAGAGATGGCCGGCTGGCGAGCCTGATAGCGAATCGGGATCATTTGCCCTTTTACCAGGTCGACGTAGTCCCACGCATCCTGTTCATCAGCGAACTGGTGCGTCAAATATCCGGAGAAGATCGATCCTTCCACGGAGTATGAATAACCAAGCTGGACTAGTGACTGTTGAGCGAAACCGATGACCTTGGCCGTCTCGATTCTGCCCTGCGTCATAGGCCAACTTCCGGCTCGCAGTGATCGGTACAAGCCCGTTACTCGCCGAAGAAAAAACGCGATGGCGACCAGCAGGGCGAATGCAAGGAACGAAAGAATGAGCTGAGCGTACTGCGTGAGGATGGAATAGGTTGCTGAGACCATCGTGGCTCGAAAGAGCATAGCGCGAAAAACGGAAGGCGAGGCTACTTGCTCATGGGCGGGACGATCCCATTGTGCCGCAGATACACCACCATCTGACCGTAGTGATCGAAGATGTGGGCTACTGTGAGCGTCGTTACTCCCAGGCGCGTGATTGTGTTCTGTCCCCAGGGGCTCTTGAGGGATTCTGTGGCGTTCTTTTCATTCATGCTGGCGACGGCCTTGTGCATGTAGACGAAGGAATCTTTCAAGAACTGAACAATCTCCGTCTTCGTCTTAATTGAAGCTGGACCTTCTTCGCCTCCAAAATCCACAGGCGGTTTTTCCTGTAGGATCGCTCCCCCAAATTCGTAATTGGAAGCGGCCACGTGCTTGATCTGGCCGGCGAACGTGCGTACGCCTTTGAACTCTCCGTCTGTGGGAGCGTAGCTGTACTTGTCTTCCGGCATTACTTCGACCGCTGACATGAACTCCTTCTCGGCGTTAGAGAGGGCACGATCCATCACCTGGTTGAGGGTACGAGGAGGCTCCGGCTTCGGCATCTGCTGCGCGACCAACGCGCTGCAACACCACAACAGCAGAATTCCCAGGCGAATGGTTATTGTCTTCATCGTCTCCCCCTCAACTTGAAACCATACCTAATCTCTCACAACCGAAGGCGCCATCGCGAGATGGTGAGCGCTCAACCGATGCTTTCGGATGGTTGCTAACCCTGCTACCAGCGCCAATGCCGAGCATAGCAAGGCATTCGGCAAGCCTATGCGCGTTGCCAGAGCGCCCCACATTGTACTGCCAATCGCCATGCCACCTTGTAACACGAGCAGATACATTGATAACGCCCGCGCCCTCACCCACGAGGGACACATCGTTTGGGCTGCCGTGTTCAGGCAAGCGAGGATTCCAATCCATGCAGCTCCGGCTGTTGCCAACGTGGCGCACAAACCGCCAAACGATGAGATGCGTCCTGCAGCGAAGGTCATGGCGGCGAACACGACAATGGCCGCCGCCACCAGCCCATCCACCGAGAGCCGACGGCGCAGCCGTGGCAAGATTGTGGCTCCCGCTAGTGCTCCCACGCCGAAGCAGCCTAGCAACACCCCGTAGCCAGTCGCGCCGAATGGACGGGCCAGAATCGGCAACAACGCCAGTAATGCGATCGCTCCCACGCTGAACGCACCGGTGCGGATCAGCACCGACCGGACCAGCGACGATTGCCGAACATAACGAACGCCACCCCGTATGGCATCCAAAAGCGCTCCGGTTTCGATTCTCTCGGGTGCCGGCCGACGCCAGTGATAGAGGACGAGGATCACGCCGAAGAACGACACGGCGTTTAGCAGGAATGCCGTTCCAGAATCTGCTTTGGCGATGACGATGCCGCCCAGCGCGGGGCCAATCGCGCGTGCTACGTTGAATCCGGCCGAATTGAGGGCGACCGCGGCCGCGTGCTGCTCGGGGGGAACCAGTTCTGGTGTGATGGCCTGCCAGGCTGGATCGTTCATTACGGCGCCCAGTCCCAGCAGGAAGGTGAACCCAAGCAAGGTCCAGGGACCGACCATGTGCAGCAGCGTGAGAATTCCAAGTGTGCCGGACGCCAGTACCATCCAGCCCTGGGTTATCAGGAGAAAGCGGCGCCGGTCGACGAGATCAGCTAAAGCACCTGCGGGAAGAATAACAAGAAAGACGGGAAGAGCTACCGCCGCCTGGACCAAGCCGACCATTAAAGGTGACATGGTCAGGGTTGTCATCATCCAACCGGCGCCGACGGCCTGCATCCATGTACCGATATAAGAGACGATAGCTGCGAGCCACATCGAGCGGAAGATGGGTTCCCGCAACGGCGCCCAGGCGGAAATGCTCTGCTTGCCGGGAATCGAGGGCGGCAGTGTGGGCGTTTTCACCATCTCGGCCATCTAGAGAGATCCCTCCAAGGCGGTGGCGGAGGCGCGCCCGAAAGGCCACTCTCCGCCTCGCCAGGCGCGCGCCATGTAGATCAGGATCCCCAAGATCAGAATTACAAAAGCGTATCGGATTTCCTTAACTGCATTCGCACGCACGAACAGGATATAGCCAAAGCCAATCGATGCAACCAGTGCGGGGAGAGGGTAGAACCACATACGAAAAGGCCGCGGCATGTCGGGACGGCGAATTCGCAGGATGATCAGTCCAATCGATTGCACCAGGAACTGCAGCATGATCCGGATGACCACTAGTGCTGCAATCACGTCGGCGAGGCGGAAGAAACAAAAGATCGCCGCCACCACCCCGAGAGCTATCAGAGATACATAGGGAAACCGGTGCTTGGGATGCACCTTGGAGAAAATTCGGAAGTAGTTGCCATCGAGTGCGGCCGCATACGGAACCCGGGAATAGCCGAGCATCAGAGAGAAGACAGAGGTGAAAGCCGTCCACATGACGAGTCCCGTAACGATGCGCGCGGCCCACGACCCGTATGTTCGCTGCATAAACAGTGAAACGATGTGCAGCCGGTCGTTCGCGCCATTGACGGCCACCATTTCGCGCCACGGAACGACCGCCAAGATGCTCAAATTCATCACGATATATAGACCAGCCACCAGCGAAATTGATAGCAGCAGGGCACGCGGAATGTTGCGGGCCGGGTCTTTGACCTCATCGCCCAGAAAACAAACGTTATAGTAGCC
>Ga0207693_10004060_pt1 | contig 12445 bp, 9 predicted proteins | sample LARL81metaG_FD_184347 | JGI IMG/M metagenome (GOLD analysis project Ga0207693, IMG submission 184347) | Corn, switchgrass and miscanthus rhizosphere microbial communities from Kellogg Biological Station, Michigan, USA - LAR L8-1 metaG... | ecosystem: Host-associated > Plants > Roots >...
CGATCTGGTCCACCGAGTCGAGATCCTTTCCCGGCAGATGCACCAGCACGGACCGCTTGCCGCTTTGCACGATCTCCGAATAGATCGTGCCTCCGCGCGCGCCGAACACGAGACGCGACCCATTCGGAGACCTCGCGGGAGCGGAGGTGACATCGCCGTTCACCCCATTGAGGTTCAGCCCACTCACGGCCGGCCTACTCAGGGCCGGCCCACCGAGGGCACTCCGCCCCCCGGGCGAGGTGTCAGCCCGATCCTGCGGGCTCGCCGCCGGCGGAACATCATGCGCCCGGAGGCGACCGAACGGTCCTCCCGTGGTTGCGATCCACAACGCCACCACTGTCAACGCGCCGATGATCACCCACGTCCGTCGACTGACTGCTCCGAACACGGCTGGTGCGGCGTTGTCCTCTTCTTGAGGCACCTCAACGGAGGGTGTATCGGATGCGGGGTCTTCTGCCGAGGGCAGCGCATGGGAGCTCGGCGTGACATCGATTGGTTCCATGGACGCCCGGAGTCGGTACAAGGGTGCTTCGCACCGAGGACATGTATCCGAGCCAGTCTCTCCGATCCAGTCACATCGAAGGCAGGTGGCATCGTCGCCGACCCGCGACTCTAGAGGGGGAGGGTCGCTACCTGACACCGTGTCCGGCATCCGCCGATCTTGGCACGATCAGTCTGGTCTGGGATCACGCGGTGAGCCTGCACTCAGCGCGCGTCGGCCAATCGACCTAAGATGGGCGCCTTATGCGTCATCTCAATAAGAAGCTCGCCCTCAGCCTGGGCGTCGCTCTGCTCATCACATCTCCTGCTGTCGCAGCCCATGGCGCGGCCCGCGCATCAAAGCCGAAGGTCTGGAGGATCGGCCTCGAGGGACCGCTCACCGGAAGCCAGTCCGATATCGGGATCGGCATGCTCGAGGGTGCGCAGCTGGCCGCCAAGCAGATCAACGCGGCCGGTGGGGTGCTCGGACGTCAGGTCCAGATCGTCCCGATCGACGACGCCGCCGATCCCACTGTGGGCGTGGCCGCAGCCAAGGCTGCCATCCAGGCCGGACTCGACGGGATCGTCGGTCCGTACAACTCCGGGGTCGGCCTGCAGACCTTGCCGCTCTATATCAAGGACAAGCTGGTCCCGATCCGTCTCACCTCGTCGACCTCGACCGAAGGCTACGGGGTCACGCTTCAGCCCATGAACGACCAGATCTCGCCGATCGCCGTGCAGGCCCTGACCACCTGGCAGAAGAACACGTCGGTGGCAATCGTCTATGACAACTCCACCGCCTATACCCAGGGGGCGGACACCTCGTTGGTGGCCGGGCTCCGGGCCGCCGGAGTGACCGTATCCGCCAACATCCCGATCATCCCCAGCGCCACCAACGATCCCGCAGTGATCCAGGCAGCCGTGACGCAGGCTCTCGCAACCCATCCGACCGGGGTCTACGCCGATCTGTACTACCCCGAGGGCGCGCTGGTGGCCGACCAGATGCTCGCGGAAGGCGCGGGCACGAACTGCCTGGCTGACTACGCCTCGGCCTCGGTCGGCTACGTGACCGACGCCGGGATCCCCGCCGTCCAGAACTGCCCCGTGCTCGGCGTGCCCGCCCCCTCCGACTTCGCCGGCTCGGGCCCGTTCCTTGCCGCCTTCGAGGCCGAGTTCCACTCGGCACCCGGGCTATGGAGTCCCTATACCTACGACTCGGTCAACCTCCTGGTGCAGAGTGCGATCAAGGCCCACACCTTCCAGCAGGTTCCGCTCGCCAGAGTGCTGTACGCCACCAAGAACTTCGTGGGCTGGACCGGGTCGGCCACCATCCTGTCGCCCAGTGGTAACCGCACGCCGTCCACGGTGACGGTGGACACCTCCGATGCGTCGGGCACGCTCCACGTCGACCTCGATTGGGCCACCGCCGTCGGCTACACACCCTAGGACCCTTCCGGCCAGGTCTTCAGGATTCCGCTTCAGGAGGGCGACGCTCATCCAGTCGTTGGTGCGGGGCTGGCTAATGGGACCGTTGGCCAGCAGAACCAGTCAGGATGGTGGGCGTTGAAGAGGTCGATCGCGTGCCCCTTTCCTCCTTGGTCGATCGCGTGCGCATCAACCGACTCGGCTTGCACCAGCGCGCCGGTTGGGTCGTAGCACATGACCACGTAGTGCGTGTCCGCTCGCTTGTCACCGGCGAACGCTGTTCCACCCGTCGCAACGAGCATCGCGCACGCGATGACGATGATCATGATCTTGCGCATCTCGGGTCTCCCTTCTGGGTCGGGTCGCGACGCGGTTGCGGCGTTGCCGGCGGTCAGCATCCGAACTTCGGGCGGCATCCCGCTGGGAGGTGCGCCGTTTGGGTGGAGATCCCGCTCGACGCTGGCAGGAACACCGCGGGACCAGGTCGCAGGGGCGCGTTGGTCGTGGAGCCCCAGAACGCGGACACCTGTGCGCCGAGCACCAGTAGCACGGTCGCAAGCGCCAGCGCGATGAACGGGGCTGTCAGCGTCGGACGCCATGATCGCTGGATCGATCGAGTGGACATGACGCTCCTTCCCGGAGGGGACCGTCCCGCTCCGACCGTCTCGACGCTAGGGAGATGGATCCCCACTGGAATCGCCCGCGCGGGTACGTTTGATCCCCGAGCTCCGAGATCCCGCGATCATTGCGAGCGACGAGACCGGTCGAGCCCTGCGGCGAGCTCCGTCCGTGAGCGGATGCCCAGCTTCCGGTATATGTGCTTGAGGTGCGCTTGGACCGTGCTTGGGCTCATGAACAACGCGTCGGCAACCTCTCGGTTCGTGCGACCTTCGCCGACCAGGCCGGCGACGCTCCGCTCTGTCGAGGTGAGCTCCAACGGCGCTGGGGGCCGGCCTCCGATCCTGGCGAGTTCGGCTTCGGTGCGCTCGGCCCACAGCGGCGCACCGAGCCGGACGAAGGTTTCCCTGGCCCGTTCCAGCGCGCTCCTCGCTGCCCGCTTCTGCTTTCGGCGTCGCTGGATCTGGCCCAACACGAACTCGGTCCGGGCGGTCTCGAAGGGAAGTGGCACCCGAGCGTGCTCCTCGAGCGCCCGTTCCGCCAACATCGCCCCTTCCTCGGAGTTGCCTCGAGCTGCCTCGATCAGCGCTCGACCTCGTAACGAGGCGGCGATTGCCCACGGCCGATCGCGGGAACGGCCAGCTTTCTCGAGTCCGTCGGCCAGCCGTTCCGCTTCCTCGTGGCTGCCAAGGGCAACGAGCGCTTCGATGGCGTCGGGTATGGACGGGATGATCGCCGGCTCAACCGACCCCATCCGCTCGAGGTAGGCGACGACCGGTTCAAGGTGTGCGATGGCTCGTTCGGCGTCGCCGACCGAGAGCTCCAAGAACCCCAGAACCGCACGGTTCCAGCTCGCGTTGAACGCGTCGTCGTTCGCGACCGCGAGGCGCTCGCCTTCTGACGCCCAGGTCCGCGCTTCGTCGACGTGTCCGAGGTGGGCTGCCGGCAGTGCTCGATTGAAGAGCGCCACGTGGCTTTGGGTTGCGGTCTGGCCCGACTCGAGCACGGTGTCCATGGCATCGGCAGCAAGCTCCGACGCGAGCGGCCATCGGCCGGCGCGGCACTCGAGCTCGGCGAGGTAGCACAGCACCTCCTGGCGCACCGTATACATCGCGTGGCGCTCGTATCCCGCCAACTCCTCCTCGAACAGCTGCCGCGCCTCATCGAGGCGTCCGGACCACATCAGCTCGAGGCCCAGGATCGATCGCGGCGTCGTGTAGACCGAGGCTTCGGTCCACGAGCCCTGCGCCATCATCCGATCCTGTAACGCGATGGCCTCAACCATGCGGTCCGTCGTCTGGACACCCGATACGAACTCCACGAACCCGGACGTCGCCAATGCATCCGCGCGGACACCAGCGCTGTCCGTTCGTTCCGCTTCATCCATCCCTCGCTGCGCGTGCGAAGTGGCCGACGCCAGGTCGCCCAGATAGAACGCGACCCACGCGAGGGAGACTTCGATGCCACTGCGGACATCGTGGTCCTCGCCCGCCTCGGCCAGGGCCTGTTCGGCCGGACCCCGCACGCCGTCGATCAGATTCATCCAACTCATGGCCGAGAGACGGAAGAGCATCTCGGCACGAGTGGGTCCCGGGGGTTCTGCGTCGATCGCATCCTTCAGGACCTCGAGCGCGCGGGCCGCGTCGCCGGCATCGAAGTGATATTCGGCGACCTCGAGACTGCGACGTCGGGCGTCGGCTCGATCGTCGGGCGGTGTCGCCCGTCGAGCCAGTTCAGCGAGATCCGCTGCGGCATCGGGCGCTCCTCGGCCCCGCGCGAAGCGCGCGGCCTCGTCGAGCGCACGAGCGACCGCGGCGTCGGGCCTATCGGCCGCCAGGGCAAGGTGTCGTGCTCGTTCCTCCGGGTCTTCGACCAGCATTGCGAGTTGTCGGTGGACCTGACGACGGTCTCGCTCCGATGCGTTCACGTAGACGGTTGACGCGTACAGGGGGTGCGAGAAGCGTATGCGCCCGTCGGCACGCTCGATCACACCGGCTATCTCGGCGGTGGCGAGGCCGGTCTCGGCCTCTGCAGGAGTGGGCGAAGCGCGGAGCACGAGGTCGGTTGTCGCGTACGAGGATGCCGCGACGATGAGCAACACTCGATCCGCAGCCGGCGGCAGGCTCGCGAGCCGCGTCGACAGGAGGTGCTGAAGATCGTCCGGGACAGGGAGCGGATCGGCGGCGTCCACTCGTAGCCCCGTTCGCGCGACGGCCCTCGCGATCTCCAGCGCAAACATCGGGTTCCCGTTCGAGGCCGTGTGCACCTTGGACAAGAGGGGGTGAGAGAGCTCCGCACCGACGCGCTCTCGCAGGAGGCTCGCGATCGGATCCTCCTGCATCGGTCCGACGGGGATCCGAACGAGCGAAGGAACCGCGCGATGTAGACCCATGGGCTCGTCCGGAGCTCCGGACCCGATCCGCTGGGTCCCGAGCACGGCGACCGGCTCGTCCGTCAGTCGACGCAGAACGAACGAGACCACGCGAGCCGTCGAAGGATCCAGCCACTGCACATCGTCGATCGCGATGAGCACGGGGGAGCGGCCGGCGATCGCGCGGACGACTGCCAGCGTGGCGAGCGAGACCGCGCGTTGATCCAGTGGCGCGCCCGACGACTCCGTCCGCAGCAGCGCCATCTCGAGCGCACGCCACTGTGGGTCGGGCAGATCATCGATCGGTTCATCGACCAGTCCCGTCAGCAGATCCCCCAGGCCCGCGTAGGACCAACCGGTCTCGGCTTCGGAGGCCCGGGTCGACAAGATGCGCCAGCCGGCGCGTCCGGCCATCGCGGCGGCTTCGAGCCAGAGCGTCGTCTTGCCGATCCCGGCCGAACCTTCGAGCAATACGCCCGATGGGCCTCCGGGGACGGTGCCGACGAATCGCTCCAGCGCGTCGAGCTCGTGCTCTCGACCGAGGACCACCTGCGCCCCCCGCTCCATCTGCTCCTCCCGCGATGCTAGGGGGTCTGACCCCCACGTGGGAACCAAGCCATACACTGCGGCGATGGCCTTTGTGGAAGGCTGGGATCGGTTCGACCGCGTCACCCTGAGGTTCGTCGATCCGGAACTCGAACGGGCCTATCAGCTCGCGGATCAGGCCGACGGCGTCCGACGCGCCCGCATCGCGAGCCTCGTCGCCGCCGCGGTATGGGTCGTCATCGGGATCATCGGTCCGTCCGCCGTCGGCGCGTCACCGGCAACGGCGTGGGCGATCTGCGGACCCATGGTCGTGTTCCTTTTGGCGACCGCGGGAGCGAGTCGCTGGGCCATCACCCGGCGACGGCGCGAGGCGATCGGTCTGGGACAGCAGTTCGTCGCCGGCTGCGCCGTCCTCGCCCTCTGTGTGGCGACCGGGACGGTCGCCACCTACGCCATGCCGGCCATCATGCTGACGGCCGTCTTCGGGCTCGCCGTCACTCGGCACCCGTTCGTTGGCTCGGTCGCGATCGGCGTGGCCTACTGCCTCCTCTTCCTCGGCGTCGCGGAACGGCATGGCCTGGGGTCCCAACTCGTGCTCCAGCTCTTCATCGTCGGGGCAACGGTGATCGTTGGTTGCGTCGGTACCTACCTCCTCGAGCGATCGCAACGAGCGGTGTATGCGCAGGGGCGGCTCGTGCGCGACCTGCACGAGCGTGTCGATCTCCTCTTGCACACTTACCTGTCGCCTGAGGTGGCGCGGGCGCTCATCGACGATCCGGACCGGGCGGCGCTCGGAGGCGTCGAGCTCGAGGTGACGGTCCTGTTCGCGGATCTCCGCGGCTACACGTCCTACGCCGAGCGGCGCGCTCCCGCTGAGGTGGTCGTGATGCTCAATGCCGCGTTCGGGGTCTCCGTACCGATCGTGATCGAGGAAGGTGGAACGGTGGTGCAGTTCATGGGGGATGCGGTGATGGTGGTCTTTAACGCCCCGACACCTCAGCCCGACCATGCTCGCCGAGCGGCCCGAGCCGCGCTCGCGATGCAGCACGCCGTTCGTTCTCTTCCGGATCCCGGCGGGCGACCGCAGTTCCGGATCGGCATCAATAGCGGCCCGGCGCTAGTGGGCAACATCGGGGCTGCAGAGGTCCGCAACTTCTCGGCCATCGGTGACACGACGAATCTCGCGGCTCGCCTTCAGACATTCGCGCCCGTCGGGAGTGTGGTCATCGGACCGCGGACGTACGAACTCATCCGCGACGTCGCGGACGTCCGTTCGTTGGGTACGCCCGAGTTGAAGGGCAAGTCTGAGGCGGTTCAGGTGTACGAGCTCGTTGGGCTCCGCGAGGACCTCGATGAAGGCTTCCGTAAACAGCGCGAGGAACGTGCACGCCGCGTCCCGTGACAGCCAAGACACTATGCGCGGCGGAGGTCGACATCCTTCTTGGCACTTTCGTTCTGCCCTTACAAAGCGGGGATCGAGCCCCTCAGCGCCCACCAGGAGATCCGCAGGTCGGAACCACTTCTTGACCTCTGCGAGGTTCCGAGGTTGGTGTTGGCAAGGTTCCGACCGACCGGGACCGCGTCGCCGAGGTGGTGTTCCGTCTGCGGGCGGCTCCGACGAGCGCGAGAACGAAGAACAAGCCGAAGACCTTGGATACGTGTCGATCCATGGTGGTCACTCCCATCCGTTGTGCGGTACTACGGCCGGGACGGACCGAGGTTCAAGCGTCGTCTCAAAGGGATAGCTGCAGCGAGAGTCGGCTGCTCGGTCTCTAACTCCTGCCCCGGCCGAGATCCAAACCAACGACGCGCTGAGGAGCGATCCGGTCACTGCCTGAGTAGGGGTTCGAGCCCTTCAGCTCCCACCGGTTTCGGTCAGATCTGTTCGTCCCACGGGGCTTGAACTCAGACGCGGTAGGCGATCTCGCCGTGCTGCGATGCGTCCAAGCCCGCCTCTTCATGTTCCTCGGTGAGGCGGAGACCAACGGTGACATCGGTGAGCTTCAGGATCGCGAGGGTTGCCAGGAACGAGAAGGCGACCGTGACGCCGGCGAGGATCGCTTGCTTCCCGACCTGCGTGAGGCTGCCGGCCGCCCCGGAGGCGTTGATGGCCAGGCTCGCGAACGCGCCCGTGAGGAGCACCCCGACGACGCCGCCGACCATGTGCACGCCGACCACGTCCAGCGAATCGTCGTAGCCCAGTCGACCCTTCAAGCTCACGGCCCAGAAGCAGACCAAACCTGCGACGAGGCCGATCGCGAGGGCGGCCAGCGGTTCTACGTAGCCCGCAGCCGGGGTGATCGTGGCAAGACCTGCCACCGCCCCCGTCGCCGCGCCGATCACCGTGACCTTTCCGGTGAGCAGTCGCTCGATGGCGATCCACGCCAGCACGGCCGCCGCGGCACCCAGCTGTGTGTTCACGAGCGCACTCGAGGCGACCGCGTTCGCGCCGAGCGCGCTGCCGGCATTGAACCCGAACCAACCGAACCAGAGGATCCCCGCGCCGAGGACCACGAACGGAACGTTGTGCGGTGACATGTCATCGGACCCGAAGCCGCGACGCTTGCCGATGTAGATCGCGGTCGCGAGCGCGGCCGCGCCTGCGTTCGCATGCACGACCGCTCCGCCCGCGAAGTCGAGGGCGCCCACACCGTTCGCGCCGAGGAAGCCGCCTCCCCATTCCCAGTGCGCCACGGGCGCGTACACGAAGATGGACCACAACCCGATGAGCATCAGATAGGCGGAGAACTTCATCCGCTCGGCGAACGCACCCGCGATCAATGCCGGCGTGATGATCGCGAACATCATCTGGAAGACCATGTAGGCGGTCGCGGGGATCGTCGGCGCGTAGGTGCTGGGCGCTGCACCGACGTTGTGCAGACCGACGAAGTCCAACCCGCCGATCAGCCCTGCCTTGTCGGGCCCGAACGCGAGCGAATAGCCGATCAGTACCCAGAGCACAGTGACCACGGCGAGGGCGATGAACGACTGCATGATCGTGCCCAGCACATGCTTGGCTCGCACGAGGCCGCCGTAGAAGAAGGCCAACCCGACCATCATGAACATCACAAGAGCCGCGCAAGCGAGAACCCAAGCGGTGTCGCCGGTATCGACTCCTGGCACGATGCGCCCCCTCGATGCGATCGGGCAACGGCCTGAACGAGCACCGCAATCTACGTTCGCTCAGACCACCGGTCAAGCGGGGCCTACGATCGGCGCCACGGCACAATGAGGACGTGGCCGGCCGCCGGACGAACCTCGCCTTGCTTGCACTCTTGCTGCTCGCGTTCGCAACAGGTGTCGCCTCCTGGCTCGTCGGTCCGGGCCTCGCGCGCTGGATCGTGATCGCGCACGGCATCGTCGGCTTGAGCATCGTCGTGCTCGGCCCGTGGAAAGGAACGATCGCGCGCCGGGGTCTTCAGCGCCGTCGCCCCGGGAGAGGAACCGCGATCGCGTTCGCTGTCCTGATCGTGACCTCGATCGTGGCTGCCCTCATCCACGTCACCGGGCTCGTGAGATCGGTCGGGACATTCTCACCGCTCGGGGTTCATGTCGCGACCGCGGTCGCCGCGATCGTCGTCGGCGTCGCACATGTCGTGCAGCGACCGGTCCGTCCTCGTGTGACCGACCTCTCACGACGGAGCTTGCTCCGAAGCGGAGCTCTCCTGGGCGTTGGGGCCGCCGGTTGGTTGGCGCTCGAAGGCACACTCCACGTGACCGGTGTCCGAGGGGCTTCTCGACGGGTCACCGGCTCGTTCGAGACCGGATCGGACGATCCGGCGGACATGCCGGTCACACAGTGGCTCAACGATCAGGTGCAGGAGGTGGATGCGACGTCGTGGCGGCTGCAGGTGTCCGGCGGGCATCCGTTCACCGTCGATGAACTGGCAGCGTTCGGCGACGCGCTGCGTGCGACGCTCGACTGCACCGGCGGGTGGTACGCGGAGCAGGTGTGGCGGGGGGCGCGCCTTGACCGGCTGCTGGACGGCGTCGATGGGGGATCGATCGTTGTCCGATCGATGACGGGCTATTTCCGGCGGTTCCCCCGTTCAGACGCTGCCGGGCTCCTCGTCGCGACGCACGTCGGAGACGCCCCGCTGTCCGCCGGCCACGGCGCTCCGGCTCGCCTTGTCGCGCCCGGCCGCCGCGGCTTCTGGTGGGTGAAGTGGATAGCGGCGATCGACGTCGACGACGAGCCGTGGTGGTGGCAGCCTCCGCTCCCACTCACGTAGAGCGGACGATCGAAGGATCGATATCTCTCACGAGGCTCAACTCTCCGGCGAGCCGGTAGTAGCCGCCAAGAAGATGGCGTGCAGGGAGCGCGGCTCGTGGTTATGGAGGAACCGCGAGTCGCCGGTGATCTCCCGCCATCGCGCGTCGGCCGCGTCCGATCCGTCGTGGACGATCGGATTGTGTCCGTACAAGGGTCGTTCGTATGCCACCCGGTGCGTGGCCCGCATCCCCAGGGCGCTCGCGATAGTCACGAGACGGTCCCCGGCCGAGCCGAACAATGTCCACACGGTGCCGCCGGAACCCTGCGGATCCGGCTCGAGGTGGCGAAGGAACGCCGAGCCGAAGCCCATCTCGTCGCACTCGACAAGGCCACACCGCACCAGGGCGTCCGTTCCGCCGTGCGGCGATTCGATCGTCACCGCATGCGGCACCAGGAGGAAGGGTGGCCCACCCGTCGAGCCGGCAGACGCAACCGCCGATCGGACGACGAGGCCTCCCATGGAGTGCCCGACCAGCGCGACCGGTATCCCTTGCGACGAGTACGTTTGATACACGGCGGTGGCAAGCTCCCTTCCGATCGTCTCGATGGGTGTGTTCGGGCCGCCCCGGCCGATCGTCATGTCGCAATCGTGGTCGCCCCTGACGGACCCGACGGTGACGACCTCGACACTGGGATCCCATCGCCGGAACGCCCTCTCTGCGTCTCCCCAGTAGTGGTCGCAGCTGTAGCCCTGCCCGGTCGGGTCGAACCCGTGGACGAGCACGATGACCGACACGTCGTTCGTCGAGGTCGACGGGGTGGGGGCGGAGGCCGCAGAGACCGTCGATCCATCGTTCGGGCTGGTGCAGGCCGCAACGACGATGGTCAGCACGCCGACGATGACCAAGAGGCGGAGCCGGGCGACATCGTGCCAGCGACTGTGCTGGCGCTTCTTGGTCATCTCGATCACGTGGACTCCTGAACACGTCTCAGATGCGGAGATGCCCTCGGTCTTGTTCATCGCTTGGATACCTCCCGGTCCGGGCCGTCTCGTTCCACGCTGACACTCGAGTGAGAGAGGCGCGGGGTTTACTTGGATCCAGATCGCGAACGCACCGCATTCCTCCGAACCGGGACCCTGTCCATGTCCTGAGCGAAGTCCACGATTCTTCCGGTGCACCTCCACGAGAGCAGGGTCGAAGGCGTCCATGGGACACGGAAGAACCAACGAGTGTGCTCACGTCGAAACGGTGAGATCCGCCGCCCGATCGCCGGCGGTTTGTAAACCTCGCCCGCCGACGACGCGAGTGTCAGGGTGGAGCACGGTATGACCTGGGTGGACAGCGGGGGTGCGTCGGTGACCGGTCGTCCGGACACCGCCGAGGGAACCTCGGAGACGTTCGAGGAGCTCTACGAGCGGGAGTTCGGGTCCATCGTTGCGCTGGCGTACGCCCTCTCCGGCAGCCGCGCCGCAGCGGAAGACCTCGCCCAGGAGGCCTTCCTCGCGGCTCACCGGAACTGGGAGAAGGTGGCAGATCTCGACGCGCCGGGCGCCTGGGTGCGTCGGGTTGCCGCGAACATGTCGGTGTCGGCGTTCCGGCGAGGCGTCGCCGAGACGAAGGCGCTCGCCAGGATGGCCTTCGGCCATCAGCAGGTCGTTCCCGAGCTGTCCGCCGACGACGCGGAGTTCTGGCGAGCCGTCCGCTCGTTGCCGCGTCGGCAGGCTCAGGTCATCGCGCTCCGTTACCTGGAAGACCTCACGCTCGCCGAGATCGCGCAGATCCTCGGCACGTCAGACGGCACGGTGAAGAAGCAGCTGCACGACGGCCGCCGAGCGGTCATCCGCCGGCTGGGTCTCAAGGAGGACGAGTGATGGATTTCGAAGCGCGCGCTCGTTCCGCCGGGCAGGGCGTCAACCGCGCCGTCGAGGTGATGGAGATGACGACGCAGACTGAACAACCACGCAAGGTTGAACGGTTCGACAAGTACCAGGAGCGGAAGAACAGGAATCGGAGGATCGGCGCGCTGGCGGTGGCCGGAGCGGTGGTGTTGATCCTTGCGGTCGTTGCGGTGAGCTCGGCACGGGTCGACACGACGCAGCCGGAGAACCCGCCGAACGGGAACACCCCGGTCAACTGGCCGATCAGCGCGCTGGGGACCGGCGGCTTCACGGTGGACCTCACCACCGGTGTGGCCACGCCGTTGCCGGCGAGCATCCGAGATGCGGGCTCCGCATTCGTGGTGTCGCCCGACCAGAAGCAGTTCGTTTACGACTCCACACAGGGGTTCGGCTTGTTCATCGCGAATATCGACGGAACGGGGGTACGGGAGATTTCCTCCGACAACACGATAGGGCCGCAATGGTCGCTCGACGGTTCGATGATCGTGTATCAACAGCGGTCTTCGAACCCGACGTCGACGAAGCTCGGGAACCTGTTCGTGTATGACGTGCAAACAGGTCAGAGCACGCAGGTCACCCATCTCGACCAGTCGACGCGCACCGGGGGCTGGTGGTACATGAACCCGAGCTTCATAGGCACGGATGTCTTTGGCTCGGCCGGACCGTCCGTGCTGTTCCAGATGCCGAGGGGCACCAATCCCCAGGTCTGGGACCTCTGGGCGGTGCCGGTCTCAGGCGGGAAGCCGCAGTTGGTCGAGAAGAACGCCGGCTGGGGTGCCGTGTACGAGCTGAACGACCAATTCGCATACGCCTCTCCGGTGTCCGCTTCGACCTTCAACGGCGGTGCGCTGTACGTCGAGCCCCATCCGTACAACTCGCCATCCGGACTCGG
>Ga0207693_10004061_pt1 | contig 12442 bp, 11 predicted proteins | sample LARL81metaG_FD_184347 | JGI IMG/M metagenome (GOLD analysis project Ga0207693, IMG submission 184347) | Corn, switchgrass and miscanthus rhizosphere microbial communities from Kellogg Biological Station, Michigan, USA - LAR L8-1 metaG... | ecosystem: Host-associated > Plants > Roots >...
TCGCGTCACACCCGCATGGGCATCAACACGTACAGCGCACTGGCGTCCGCCGCGTCGCGCACCACTGTCGGGGCCGACCCGTCGGAAAACCGGAACTCCACATCGCCTTCGATCTGGTCGGTGATGTCGTTCAGGTAGCGCGCCTGGAAGCCGATCTCCAGCGGACCCGCCTCATACGTCACGTGGTCGGAATCCAGCTCTTCGGTCGCCGTTCCCTGCTCCGGGCTGGCTGCCGACAGCACCAGCAGGTCGCGCGCCAGCGACAGCTTCACCGGGCGTGAGCGTTCGGCCGAGATTGCCGACACGCGGCCCACCGCATCGGCGAAGTCCTTCTTGCCGACCCGCAGCACCTTGTCGTTGCCGCGCGGGATCACCCGCTCGTATTCCGGGAACGTGCCGTCGATCAGCTTGCTGGTCAGCAGCACTGCATCGGCATGGAACTGGATGCGCGTGTCGGACAGCGCGACCTCGACGTTGCCCGTCACCTCGTCCAGCAGCTTGCGCAGCTCGTTCACCGTCTTGCGCGGGATTATCACGCCAGGCATCGAGCCGGCGCCTTCCGGTAACGGTTCCTCCACCCGTGCCAGCCGGTGACCGTCAGTCGCCACCGCGCGAAGCACGCGCGTCCCCTCGCTTTCAGCGGCGTGCAGATAGATGCCGTTGAGATAGTACCGAGTCTCCTCGGTGCTGATGGCGAACCGCGTGCGGTCGACCAAGCCGCGCAGCACCTGCGCTGACAGGTTGAACCGATGAGGCAGCGCGCCCGCTGTCATGGAGGGAAAATCCTCGGTGGGCAGTACCACGAGGCTGGTGGAATAACGTCCCGACCGGAGCGCAAGCTGCGCATCGCCGCCCGGATGGTCGAGCTCCACCTCAGCCCCATCGGGCAGCTTGCGAACGATTTCGTACAGGGTCGCGGCCGGTGCCGTGCAGGAACCGTTGCGGGTGGTGCTGGCCGGCACGTCCTCGACGATCGCGATCTCCATGTCGGTGGCCGTCAGCGTCAGCTTGCCGTCCCGCACGGCGAGCATCACGTTGGCCAGGATCGGAATGGTGTTGCGGCGCTCCACCACGCTCTGCACGTGGGCCAGCGCCTTCAGCAGTGTAGCCCGGTCGGCCTTCAGCTTCATGGCATCCATCCTCAAAGGGCCGGGTTACGGTGCCGCCCAGGCGAATCCATGCGTGCACTGTAGCAATTGCGCGGTCCGGCGGGGAAGGCCGATCGCGCCCCAGCCCTACGGATGGCGCCCCCTCAGGATTCCAGCATTCGCCGCAGCAGCTCCACGTCCTCGGCGAAGACGGCATCGCGGGTCATCAACTCGCCGACGCGGCTGACAGCGTGCATCACTGTGGTGTGGTCACGGTTGCCGAAACGGCGGCCGATCTCGGGCAGGCTGCGCTGGGTGAGCTGCTTGGCCAGGTACATCGCCACCTGTCGCGGCCTGGCGACCGCGCGGGCGCGCCGGGCCGACGACATGTCGGTCAGCCGGATGGAGAAATGCTCCGCGACGCGCTTCTGGATCTCCTCGATGGTCACCCGCCGGTCGTGCGCCTTCAGGACATCGTGCAGCACCTCCTGGGCGCTCTCCACCGTCACCGGACGACCGAACAGGTTGGCGTGCGCAATCAGGCGGTTCAGCGCGCCTTCCAGCTCGCGTACGTTGCTGGTGATCCGATGCGCGAGAAAGTCCATCACCTTCGCGGGCACAGCTACGCCGCCGCGCATTGCTTTCGCCTCGAGGATCGAAATGCGCAGCTCGAACGTGGTGGCGTGCAGATCGGCGACCATGCCGTAGCCGAGCCTGGTGCGCAGCCGGTCGTCCAGCCCCGACAGATCGGACGGCGACTTGTCAGCCGACACCACGATCTGCTTGCCGACATCTACCAGGGCGTTGAAGGTGTGGAAGAACTCCTCCTGCGTATTGTCCTTGCCGATGAGGAACTGCAGGTCGTCGATCATCAGCACGTCGACGCTGCGCAACTGCTCCTTGAACTGCATTGTGGACTGGCTGCGAATGGCGGCGATGAAGCGGTACATGAACTTCTCGGCTGACATGTATGCAACCGAGACCGGACGCCCGACGCCACTGTTGCAGCGCGCCACCAGCTCCCAGGCGATAGCGTGCATCAGGTGTGTCTTGCCGAGGCCGACGCCGCCGTACAGGAACAGCGGATTGAAGCCGGGGCTGGACGGCGCCTCGGCGACCCGGCGTGAACAAGCGTAGGCGAACTCATTGGGTTTGCCGACCACGAAGGCTTCGAAGGTAAAGCGCGGATCGATCGTCAATTCGGGGCGCTGATCCATCCGTTCCTCAAGCCGGTTCGGGACCACGGGGTGCGGTACTGGTGTCGTCGCGAGGCTTTCAGCCAATCCACCCGTTTGTGCCGCCCTGCCGCCCACCCGAATATCGACCCGGCGGATCGCAGGGTTTTCCTCGTGCCACAATGAATTCAATCTATCGCCGTAGCGACTTCTAACCCAGTCGCATAGAAAGCGCGTCGGCAATAGCACGGTGATCTCGTCGCCGTCGATTCCGGCGAAGCTCATCTGGCGCAACCAATTGCGATATTCGAGCTCGCCGACTTCACCTTGCAGTCGGCCACGGATGCGTGCCCATTGGGTCGGCAATTTCGAGTTGTCCACGATCTGATGTTCAGTAGTCGCGGACAAATCGTATTCCATACAGTCGCTCCCCCGACGTCACGAACCAAGCTCCAGCACGACGGTCTTGGAACCGTCGCCAGGCAAACCGCTTACCGCCGGTCCCGGCAGCAGCCAATAGATCGAGAAATTTTCCAGCCACCGGCAGCAGTCGACCGGCTCAAAATTCATTATGTCATGTCCACAAACAGTAGCAATGAAAATCCATCTTCAAAAACGGATGGAAAGTAGAAAGCAACAAGATTGCCAAAGCTTGTGGATAATACTGTGGGTGCATGAAGTATAAATAAATCACGCAGCCTGCATTTACCGTCCCGGTCACGAAGCTACCCGGGTGCCACTGATTATCAACGGCATGGCTGCCCCGGTCAACCGGAGCAGCGATAGTGATCAGCCGACCGGCAACGCCTTGATCCGCGCGAACAGCCGAGACAACTTGCGCGCGACCGTGTTGCGATGAGTCACGCCCTTGCTTGCCGCCCGCTGCATTTCCGGCTGCGCCGCGCGCAGTGCCTCACCAGCCACATCCTTGTTGCCGCTGGCAATCGCCACTTCGACTTTCTTGACGAACGTCCGCATTCGGGACTTGCGCGCCTGATTGCGCTCCGTGCGGCGTTTGGTCTGCCGATTGCGCTTGCGCGCTGAAGCCGTGTTGGCCATGAGTCCCTATCTGCTGGTCTAACAAAAACGCCCCAGCTACCGGCCATTCCGGCCTCTGGGGAGGCGGTTTTCTATGCATCGGCTGGCCCCGAGTCAAGGAAGACCCTGGGGATTCATGCGACGAGGCGCGAGGACGTGTGCACGTCCAGCGGCCGGATAGGGCGCAACAACCTAGCGTAGCTAATCCTCCGCAAATCGCGCGTGAGAAGACCGTCACGCTTGAGTGCCGTCGCTGTCGCGGTAGCTCAACTCGCTGTGCGGTGCCCCGCTTTGTGCCCGCGCAGTCGCCTGCCGATGATTGTGGCCTGCTCGCCGGTGAGCGACACGGGCGAAAACAGCAGCACGCCTTCTTGCCGACGACCAAGTCCGCATTGGATTGGCGGATCGTTCGCTGCGAGATGCGCCGCGAGAGCATCCGGGTTCGCAGTGGTGATCTCGAGGATCGGTATCGGGGCATCGAGGATGCGGCCCTGCGCAATGTCGTCCGCTGCCGCAAGGATTGTTTCGAGAATGCGGCACCATTCCGCGCGTCGCGCTGCGTCATTGCTTGCGACGAAACGTTCGAGCGCGACAAGCAGACCGATGATCTCCTCCTTGCCAACCTTGCACGAACGGCCGATGCCGTGATGCGGCAGGCCCGGCAGTTGCCTGAGGGACGCGAACTCCGCCGGAGCCTGCCAAAGGTCGGGAAACACATCGAGGTCCAGCATCTGCAGCAGCGCGGAACTCACCAGGTCGGCGCGGCCGCACAGGATGCCTGAGGCCTGCGGTCCGCCAATCGCCTTACCGCCGCTGAACGCGACGAGGTCAGCGCCCTCGGTAGTGAAGCGCCGGAGGTTGTGGGCCGGCGGCAACTGCGCCGCCGCATCGACCAGCAGCGGAATGCCGTGGTCACGCGCCACCGACGCGACATCCGCTAGTGGCGGCAGCGAGCGCGAGTGCGCGAGATAGTAAATACCCGCGGTGTGCGGCGTGATCGCGGCCTCCACCTCCCACCTCGTGGCATCGCGCACGCCGGGGCCGCTGTAGCGATCCGGAATGCCGACCTCCACGATACGACCCCCGGCCACAAGCAGCGCACGGTCGTACATGTTGCGCTGGCTGCGCACGACAATGAAGTCGCGGCGGCCGTCAGGCACATCGGGCAGCCGGTTGATACGCGCGGGATCGAGGCCTGCGAGGCACGCGGCGGCGCCAAGCAGGATCGCGGCTGACGCACCTGACGTGACGATGCCCGCGTGGGCGCCGGTCACGCGCGCTATGACGCGGCAGGCACCTGCTTGCAGCTCCGTCATGTCGACGCAATCGCCGGAGGCAGCGATCACCGCCTGCGCCACTTCGGGATGCATGCGCCCGCCGGACAGTCGCGTGACCGTGCCACAGGCGTTGATGACTGTGGGAACGCCGAAGCGGGCGTAGACGCTCATGCGGCCATGCGCAGTGGCTGGCGCACCAGGTCGGCGGCCTTCTCGCCTATCATGATGGTGGCCGCGTTGGTGTTGCCGGACACCACTGTAGGCATGATAGACGCATCAACCACACGCAGACTTTCAATGCCGTGCACTCGCAGTTCGGGATCCACCACTGCCATAGGATCGACGCCCATCTTGCACGTGCTGGTCGGGTGGAACACCGTGCCGCCGGTGTTCTTCGCATGCTCCAACAACTGTTCATCGGTCCGCACCGAGGAGCCTGGCTGGTATTCCTCGGTGATGAAGTGCTGCATGTGCGACGTAGCGAGGATGCGGCGACCGATCTTCAGGCCATCGACGATGGCGCGACGATCTGTTTCGGTCGAGAGGTAATTTGGGAACATCGCCGGCGGATCCGATGGATTTGCCGATTTGAGCCTGATCTCTCCACGACTTTCCGGACGAAGCTGGTAGACGGTGAGGCCGAAGCCAGACCAGGGATGTAGCCCGTCCTGCAGCCGATCGGAACTGAACGGAGCAACCGATATCTTCACGTCCGGCGTAGCAAGGCCCTCGCGCGTGCGGACGAACAGCGCGGCTGGACCGGCGGCCATGGTGAGCGGGCCGGTACGGAACAGATAGTATTGCAGCCCCACCTTGAGCTTCTTCACGCTGCTCTGCATCACGTCGTTGACGGTGATCGGCAGCCGGCACTTAAGCTTGATCGGCGCCGAGTAGTGATCCTGCAGGCTCTGGCCGACGCCCGGCAGATGGTGCACCAGCGGAACGCCGAACTGTGCGAGCTGGTCCTGCGGGCCGACGCCCGACAGCAGCAGAAGCTGCGGCGAGTTCACCGCGCCGCCGCACAGGATGACCTCGCGTGCGGCATGAACGGTGCGTGGCTGGCCGTACTCACGGAACGAAACGCCGGTTGCACGCTTGCCGTCGAACAGAATTCTCTCGGCCAGCGCGCCGGTGACGACGCGAAGGTTGGGCCGGTTGCGCACCGGGTGCAGGTAGCCGACCGCGGTGGAGCAGCGCTTGCCGTTGCGTGTCGTTGTCTGATGGTAACCGACGCCGTCCTGCTTCGCGCCGTTGAAGTCATCATTGCGCGGGTAGCCGAGTTCAATCGCGCCCTTGATGAAGGCTTCGCAGATCGGGTGGTGCTCCGAGGTGTCGGACACGCAGAGCGGGCCGCCGGTGCTGTGGAACTCGTCAACGCCGCGGGTCTGGTGCTGCGCGCGTTTGAAGTAGGGCAGCACGTCGCTCGATGACCAGCCGGTGTTGCCGAGTTGGCGCCAGAGGTCGAAGTCCTCGTGCTGCCCGCGGATATAGACCATGCCGTTGATCGACGAGGAACCACCGAGCACCTTGCCACGCGGCCAGAAGATGCTTCTGCCGTTGGCGCCGGGATCCGGTTCCGCCTGGTAGCACCAGTTCACCGACGCATCGGCGAAGGTCTTGCCGTAGCCGAGGGGAATGTGGATCCAGCGATTGCGGTCCTCGCCGCCCGCTTCCAGCAGGACGACACGGGTAGCGGGGTCTTCGGAAAGTCGCGTTGCCATGACGCAGCCGGCTGAGCCAGCGCCCACCACGACAAAGTCAGCTTCGATAGTTTCAGCTGATGCTGACATTGTGCTTCCTTTCCTGCCCTTCTTGCGCGGCACCCTCACCCGACACGCGTCGCGTGTCGACCTCTCCCGCGCAGCGGGAGAGGAAAAGCCCCCCGTCGCTAGCCTGCCGCGCGCATTTCAGGTTCGGTGCGGAACGCCGGCATCACTTCCTTGGCGAAACGGCGCAGGTTGTCGCGCGATGTGCCGCCGCCGTTCAGCAGGACGTATTCCACACCCATGTCGCGCAGTCTCTCGATCTTGCGCGCGATCTCGTCGGGGTTGCCGTACAGCGCGCTCTCCTCGCTCGCCGCGCGGGTGTCGGAGAATGCCATGATGCTGGCGGTGTTGTTGCCGTCCGGTCGCTGCGAGATCGTATGCAGCCGCCGTTGCGCGGCGATGCGGCGATCGAGTGCGGCCTCCTTCTCGGCGCTGTTGCGCGCGACGTAGAAGGCACGTGCCACGCCGGCCTGGCTCGGATGAAAGCCGAAGCCGTTCGCCTGCATTGCATCGCGGTAGGTCGCGAACCGGTTGCCGGTCTCCTCGAGCGAGGCGAACTGATCCAGCAGCAGATTGTGGCCGCGACGTGCGACGCGTCGGATCGATTCCGGATGGCCGGCACCCTGCCAGAACGGCGGGTGCGGCTTCTGGATGGTCGGCGGTTCCACGATGATGTCGTCGAACTGCCAGTACTTGCCCTGGAACGAGAACCGCTCGTTCGAGGTCCACGCCTTGGTGATGATGTCGATCGATTCCTCGAAGCGCGGTTCCGCCTCTTCCATAGGGATGCGGAAGCCGACGAACTCGTTGTGCCGGTAGCCCTTGCCGATGCCGAAATCCAACCGCCCGCCCGACAGCAGATCGACCGTCGCCGCCTGTTCGGCCAGCAGCACGGGGTTGTGCCATGGCAGCACGATCACAGCGGTGCCGAGACGCAGCGTGCGCGTGCGCGCGCCGATCCAGGTGAGCAGATTGAGCGTCGCCGATACCTGGCCGAAGCCGGTGAAGTGATGCTCGACGATGAATGCGCTCTGGTAGCCGAGCGCCTCGGCTTCGATGACGTACTCGATGTAGTCCTTGAAGCCGGCGGCGCTGTCGACGTCGGGGCCGCCACGCTGCGCCTGCGCCGCGCCAAAGAGTCCAAACTGCATGGTCCTGCTCCGTTGCTCGGCGAGAGGTTATCCCGATGGGATAGCTATTGAAATGTCTGCCGCAGCCACTGGCAGGATTCGGCCATCGCCTCGCCCGCCTTGTCCACCCGGCCGACCCAAAAGAGGAAGCCGTGGTTCATGCCGTCCCAACGCGACGTGATTGCCGGCGTTCCGGCGCCACGCAGCTTCTCGGCGTAATATTCGCCCTCGTCGCGTAGCGGGTCATATTCGGCAGTCACCACCAGCGCAGGCGGCAGGCGACTGAAGTCGCGCGCCCGCAAGGGGGACACGTAGGGGGCGGCTGCCTCCGACGGATCGCTGAGGTAGTGGTCCCAGAACCAGACCATCGTGTCGCGCGTCAGCCCGTATCCGTCGGCGTTCTGCCGATACGACGGGGTTCCGGGCGAGTGGTAGTCAGTGACGGGATAGATCAGCAACTGGCCGATGATGCTCGGACCGCCTTCATCGCGGATCCTCAGCGCGGCCGCCGCGGCGAGGTTGCCACCGGCGCTGTCGCCGCACACAGCGAGCCGATCGCGGTCGCCTTCCAGTTCGGCTGCGTGCTCGGCGATCCATCGCGTCGCGACTATGCAATCGTCGAGCCCAGCCGGGTACTTGTGCTCGGGCGCAAGGCGGTAGTCGACCGAGACAACGACGCATCCGGCGCCGGCACAAAGGTTGCGGCACATGCCGTCATGCGTGTCCAGGCTGCACAGAACGAAGCCGCTGCCATGGAAGAATGCCAACAGTGGAAACGGGCCCTGCCCGACGGGGCGGTAGATGCGCAGACACAGATCTCCGCCGGGCCCCGCGATGCTGCGCTCCGTCACGGCAGCGATAGCGGCAGGTGGCGCCATGAGTCGAACGCGCCCTTCGTACTGCACGCGCGCTTCGGGAACCGACAGCGTGTTGGTCGCCGGCACTCCGGTGCCCATGTCGAGGAGTGTTTGAATTTGCGGATCGACGGGCATCTCTACCGCTCCTTCGGGACCACTGTGGTGGTGGCCATCGGAAAATGCGTGATCGGTCCAGTGAATGGTGGGAAGCGGCGGAACGCCACACGCATCTCGTGCCGTACCGGCGAGTTGAGCGCAGCGGTCAGCGCCCTCGGACTGTCGAACACCACCTTGTTGCGCTGCATATGGGCAACGCGCGGCCAGGGCAGGCCGCCGCACCAGTCCATACAGGTGTAGATCTCGATCTGCCGAACGCCGGGGAACCGCGCCATGATCGGTGGATGATCGGCGATGTAGTGGGCGAGCCAGACCGGCAGGTTCTCGGCCACGCCCTCATAGGCGACGAGGTAGGTGCAGGGCTGCTCGCGAGGTGGCGTGCGGAACGCGGGGTCCGGCACAGGATAGCGTCGCACGAGCATCGCCTGCTGCATCGGGCCGTCGCGCCGCAGCGCATTGAGCCGCTGCAGATGGCCGTCGGCCGCCAGTGCTGATTCAAGGGCCGCGATATCGTCGAAGTAGAGCTGCAGCCCAAGCTGCGGCGGTGGACCGTCGTCCAGATACGGGTCATCCGTGCTGGATGGCGTGTAGATCAGTCCCTGTTGCAGTGCTGGCGTGGCAGCGATCACATCGGACAGCCACGCCATATCCGGTGACGCATCGCGGAACAGCGCGAACCAACACACCGTCATGTACGGAACAGTCCCGCGACCGCGGCCGGTGCATAGCCTGGTGCGATGCGCACATCCACCACCGCGACGGCGCCACCGGCCACCGCCTCGACCGCCTCGCGGAATGTCCCCGCAAGATCGGCGCCATCGGTGACAGGACCGAAGCCCAGAGCGCCCTGCGCGCGGGCAAGCTGCGCGAGATCGACCTCGGGATCGGCGATGCGTTGGCCGATCCAGCGGTTCTCCACAGGCCGATTTCGAATCCGCGCAACGCGCTCCTGGTGCAGCTCGTCATTGAAGAACGAGCGGTTGTTGGCGACCACCACGAGCAATGGAATATTGTAGTGCACTGCCGTCCACAACGCGGTGGCACCCATCAGGAAATCGCCGTCGCCGCACACCGAGATGGGCAGCCTGCCGCTGCCACGCAGCGCCAGCGCCACGCCAACGGAGATTCCCGGCCCGCCTCCGATCCCGGCGCCACCAGTGGAGCCGAAGTAGTCGAGCGGGTGCCGCAACGGCCAATGCGCGGCGCTCCACGAGCCCGCTATGTGCAGCAGCGATGCGGGCCGCGCACCGACCGCTTGGCGCAGCGCATGCGTGATCTGGGCCCCTGTGAGTCGCTCGGACACAACCGGCGGGGCGGCGGGCGGTTGCGACGTCTCGGCTTGCGCGCCGCGGGACGGAAATTGCTGCAGCATCGCCGCAATCACGGTATCCGCGTCGGATGCAATGAACACGTCGGCGGCCGGCAACGCCTGATAATCCATGCTCCAGCCGTTATGCAGCTGATGATCGAGCGTGATAGCGATCACCTTGGCGGCCGGCGCGACTGTTCCGCACGCAACCTTCAGCGCTCCGGCGAGATCGACCCAGTCAAGGCTGAGGATGACGTCGGCAGCAGCAATGGCCTGCGTCGCCTCCTGCGTCAGGAAGGTTGACGGCGCGCCGGCGTGCAACGGATGGTCGGTGGGAAACACCGCGGCGCACTTCATGTCGGTCACAACGCGTGCGCGCAGAGTCTCCGCCAGGGTCACGCGATCGGCCCATGCCTGCTCGCTGCGCGAACCACGACCCATCAGGATCACCGGCTGCTTCGCCGCGCGTAGCATCGAGACCACGCGCGCGACCTGCTCTGGCGCGACGGCAGACACGACATCCGGCACGAAGCGTGGCGTATCGATCGACGGGAGCGGGTCGGCGAGCGGTGCCTCCTGCATGCCCGCGTCGAGGTTCACATAGACCGGCCCCATCGGTGCCGACCGTGCCAGCCAGTAGGCACGCAGCACCGACTCGCGCGCAGCCTCGGGCGAGGCCGGCTGATCGTCCCACTTGGTGTAGGGACGCAGCAGCGCACCCTGATCGCGTGCCGTGTGGATCCAGTCGATCCAGGGGCGACGCTTCGGCGCGTCCACCGGACCGGTCGCGCCGAGCAGCAGCACCGGCATGCGGTCGCACCAGGCGTTGAACATCGCCATCGTGGCGTGCATCAGTCCGACATTGGAATGCACCGCGGCCGCCATTGGCCTGCCGGTCACCTTGGCGTAACCGTGAGCGATCGCGACGGCGTGCTCCTCGTGCAGGCACAGCAGCATCTGGGGCTGCACATTGCCGAGGTAGTTCACCACACTGTCGTGAAAGCCACGATAGCTGGAGCCCGGGTTCAGTGCGATGAACGGAATCTCCAGCGCGCGCAGCGTGTCGGCGACAACGTCGCTGCCGAACAGCGCATTGCCTGAAGGCTGATGCAACGGCTGCTCGATCGGCGTGCCCGAGCGGTCGGCGAGGTGGTTCGCGAGATCAGCCATTCCGAAGATCCTTGTTCCAATCTGTTGCATTGCTGTGCAGCATGAATTCGCCGACGCGCAGCGGTGGGTATTTCGGCGGATTATCCGGCCCCATGCAACTCGGGAGGCAGGCAACTTCCGCATCGAAGTCGGGAATGGCGAAGAAGGCCACCGAATAGCGCTCGGAGCCGGAGCGGTTGATCACGCGATGCGGCGTCGAGGCAAAGCGGTCATTGGTCCACCGCGCCATCATGTCGCCGATGTTGATCACGAAGCTGCCGGGGATCGGCGGCACATCGATCCAATCGTCGCCATGCTCGACCTGCAATCCACCGACATCGCCCTGTGCCAGGATCGTGAATGCGGTGGTATCGGAATGTGGACGCAGACCGAATTGCCGGGCCGCCGTGATGCGCGGGTGCGGCGGATAGTTGATCAGATTGATCTGCGTCAGCGGCTTGCGGTAGGCGGCGATGAACCAAGCCTCGTCCAGATCGAGTGCGAGCGCGAATGCGCGCAGCAGCGCATCGGTCAGGTGCTCCATCCGGCCGTAGTAGTCGAGCAGCGTCTCGCGCCATCCCGGCAGATTGTCAGGCCAGCGGTTGAGCGCATGCACACGGTTGCCGGCAATGACATCGGGATCGTCTTCCGACAGTTCGTGCTGGTACTTGAAGCTTTCGTTGAGGTCGGGCGCGTCGGCCTTGTCGGCATAGATGCGTGAACCCAGCGGCTGATAGCCGCGGTTCGGTCCGACCGTCAGCCTGACCTTCATGCGTTCTTCCAGCGGCCGAGCAAAGAACCGTCGCGATGCGGCGAAGATCGCATCGATCGCGGTGAGTGGGACGCCGTGGCCAGTGAGGTAGAAGAACCCGGTGCCCTCGCAGGCTTCGCGGAAATGCTCGGACACGCGACGCTTGCCATCGCCCGCGAGGAATGCCGCAAAATCGATCACTGGAATGCGCGATGCGGTCGGATCCACCGGCGAACTCGCAACAATGTTATGTGCCAGAGTTAATGTGGGCGCCACCACTTTGTCCATATAGCCTTCTGTCTGCATCACACCGACGAAGGAATGAGCATATGCCCTTCGATGCCTTGGTCGCCGTTACGCGGCAGAAAGCGCTCTCCGACGCACTCGATGATCACCGCGTGAATCCAGTACCCTGGGAAACACTGGCGGTGCACAAGGTGGAACAGCAGCGACGATACGGACCGAGTTTCTGGTACCGCCACCAGGCGGTGGTGTCGATCATGCTTGTCGTTGCGAGCCCCGCGGCAGGTGCCTTGGCCGCTGCGAGCGGCGGCTTCACAGCGCATTCCGGCGTCCTGGCGATCACTGGCAGCTTCGTTTGGATGTGCATGGTCGCGCTTCTCACCGGCACCGGCATGGTCCGCCTGCGCGCCGGTTCGCACTGGGAAGAGCGCGAAGTACTGACCTACGGCGATCTCCCGGAGCCGATCGCCAAGGTTGCACGCCTGCTGCAGGGCGACGTGCCACGTTCCCGACTGATCCTGGGCGAGCTGAAGCGGGAAGAG